>ERZ724509.327-NODE-327-length-22091-cov-4.147259_pt1 | contig 22091 bp, 16 predicted proteins | sample MGYA00376042_ERZ724509 | MGnify/ENA primary metagenome ERZ724509 (study PRJEB28724, sample SAMN07190887) | wastewater metagenome | isolation source: effluent of sewage treatment plant in Hong Hong | place: USA: Christiansburg, Virginia | collected 2016-03-01 ...
TTTTCAATATTTCTAGCAAAATATTCATGCTTGAAATTTACATGAAAGGTAAACAAGACACAATGATTAAAATGCAATTGAAAAAATAATTGTCGTTTAATAGAGTTTAATAAAAAAAGGGATTGTTAGAAATAGCAGTCCCTTTTTTTATTAAGAATACAATATTCATAACCAAGACTACAGAACAAAAGAGCAAGCCTAAAAGCCTACTCCTTTCATTTAATAAATTACACTATACAGCACATTTTGGTTGGTAGAAAAGGTTTAACACGAAGCGAGAAGCAAAGGTGCCAACAAGTACTAAAAGGTAAGCACGGTGGATTGTATGCGAACATAGATAAAAACTAAAAGTATCAGAGATCTATCTTATTTTTAAATGTTGCAATATTATCTTTTACAAATTCAATTAATTCTTGGTCGGGGTTATACATTGCAAATTGTGTTGATTTATTTTCAGCATCAATACATTTAAAAATAAGCCTGCTCCCCATCACCTTCATATAAATATAATCAACCGATTTTATATCTGAATAAAGATACTTCCTAGATTGCAATGTAATCTTATGTTTCACGACCATAAACTCGTTGGAAAATACAACTTCAACATTGCATGGCCATTGTGAAAAGATTATTAAAAGAGAAAATAGAAGCAAAATTATCACTCCCATTATAGTAAAGATTGTATTCCCAATTAAAATAAAAAAAACATAAATTCCGATCGTAATAATAACTAGACCGTACAATTGCCAAATTGAGTTCTTACGTCTTAAATACTCCATAGTTTAATTTTATATCTAAGTCGAAGCTGCAACATATCTGCCCCTGTTGGCGAATCGCTCTCCCTACCTACACCATGACCCGTCCGTGGTTGCGCCTTTTCGGCCAACCATCTGTTACTCTATGATGTTACACAACAAATTTAAAGAGAAAATATTTACAAAACTACAACTCAATTAAAAACTATCTTTGCGCTATTAACTACACATCGAAAAAAATAATATATCTGCCCGTATTTTTAACGGTGAATGGGAACGCTTTTAGGAAATGATGAATATGAAATACGTATTGCCATAGCTTCAAAAAATAAAGGAAAATCAACTCTTATTATGTAAATATTGATTCGAAACTCCGATTATTTTTAATGCTTAACACCACACAGCACATGTCGGTTGGCCGAAAAGGCACAACCGAGGCGACTTACGGGGTTACTGACCAGTACGGAAGACGGAAAGAGCAGGCTTGCCAACCAGTGCGGAAAGGCTTCTGCTGATTCCTCTAAAAACTGGAACGATGTAAAAGACAGCTTTAAACTCGACTAATGAAAACATTTAATATCATTATTGAGAACAATGCAATCATCGATATACAAGACGACCCCGACAAAATCAATAAGCGAACTGCTTAATATCTTCATAACAAAAGAGCAGACTTTACAGGTCTGCTCTTTGCATTTAATAACTTAACACCACACAGCACATGTCGGTTGGCCGAAAAGGCACAACCGAGGCGAGATACGGCTTACCAACCAGTGCGAAAGCGGTGATTAGGTTAGAGTGCGCAGTACCAACATGGAGTAAAACTATTTAGTAAATTCATACGATAACTCTTCTCCTGTAGCTGAGTTAACTGTAATTTTCCATCCATCCCAATTCCAAAGAATAACGTTTTCTTTTAAATCAAATTTCCCATCTACAAAATATGTGTATTCATCTGATTTATGTCGATCAACTATTTCCCTACTAATCTGCCATAAATAATTCCCTTTTGAATCGAACATGAAAACATTTTCACTAAAAAAAACATTTCCTAATGGTTTCACGATAAACAATATATAATTCACTGATTCTATTTTATATTTAACAGGAAAAGGAAGTGTATGAACTTTTCCTGCAATAGTTATTTTTTCCATATTAATTTCCTCCAGTTGGTAATTCTCTAGGATTTGAGAATGTTGCATTTCCTAATACTTTAACTTGATTTCCTCCTCCTTGTCCCCATCCTTCTATAGCGCCAGCTGTACTTGTTTCAACAGCTGTCCCTGCTTCAACAGTTGCATCTGCTACCCTATTGGGGAGATTTGGCAATGCAAATTTATTCTGTATTTGAACAGGAGTCAGCCCCTCAATTTCTGATGCAGCCATAACCCATCTACCTTCCATATTAGTAACGCCTTCTGTATATACTCTAACAAATTGTTCAGTAGATGTCAATGTTTCATTATATACTTCCGTTCCAGGTGCATAAGGAGGCTTTGCACCACTTGCTGCTGCTGCTGCGTTTGCCTGTTCAGCAGTTTGAGTAGAATTTACAACTCTAGTTGGCCCAACTTCTATTGTAAACTTGCCTTTCCCAAATAAGCGACTCAAACCTCTTTGAATAGGACCGCTTAATTTGGCACCTGCATAACCTAAACCAGCTCCCAAACCAGCTGAAATCCCTAATTGCCCATAGCTAAATTTATCCTGATCCCCTGTGGCTATATCTAAACCTTGATGAGCAGCATTTCCAGCTGCTCCTGACAATGCTCCAGCTGCTATTATCGCGACAGTTCCTGTACCTGCAGTTGCTACTGTTATATCAAATATTGCTCCTGCGACTGCTCCAGAAACTACTCCTTTACCAACCCCTGCCCAAATATTATCTCCCTTAACTGCTGCAATTGTTCCACCTATTATTCCTCCAACTGCAGCGCCAATGATTGTCCCTAAAAATTCTCCATCTTTATCAATAATTGTTAACGGACTGTTAGCTGCAAATGAATATGGTGAATATGCAGGATACCAATTATACTTTGGATCCACCGCTAGCCATCTGCCTAATCGAGCGTCATAGATACGTGCTCCAAAATCATAGCCGCCAGTTGCAAGACCATCTTCATGCTCCTGTCCATTAAACCCATATCTCTATCCATTCCTTCTGCCATCTGCAGCAGGACTCCACTAATCCAACCCTACCAATACAAATGCACCCCAATAAATAGGTTCTTTATATTTATTGAGAATATAAATTTTAGCATCGTATAATGCTTGGCGCTTATTCCCTGTATTCAACCAATTCGTATAAAATTGATTTAACAAATCTGCTGTAACCTCATCGGACACTTTAAATAAACTCATGATAACATTTTTAGAACCTGCTACAATAAAGGCGCGTTGCAATCCAAATACACCTTCTCCTAATTGTACATCACCTAAGCCTGTTTCGCAGGCACTCAGCAATACCAACTCTGTATTATCAAAATCTAAATTCATTGCTTCGTAGGCCGTTAATAATCCATCTTGGCTATTGAAATCTACATTACTAGGGTCGTTAATTAATTCACCTCCGTTTACCATTAACAAACCAGATCTATACAAGGGATTTTGAGAAGCTTCATTTTCCAATTCAGAGTCGAAGCCTGATTGTTTCATATCTGGCAAGAAATAACCATGTGTGGCAATATGGAAAAATCGCGGACTCTTAAGAGATTTAATTTTTTCTTCTGTTGCTGCACCTTCAACATATAAATCCGAAGGGATACCCTTTGATTTCAACAATGCATTTATCCCCTTTGCTTCTCTTTCAGAACCGGGTAACTGTGGTATTGTTTTATCGTAATCTTCAGGTAAGGAAACGGGATAATATGTTGGATTACCCACTATGACAATGTTAGAAAACTTAGAAGTGTTATTCTTATCAGAATCTTTTACTTTTTGTTGTTTTTCATAATATTGCACCAAAACATCTTTTGTGTTTGCAACTTGCACAAACTGACTTTTCTGCAATTGATATTTCCCATCTGAACTTTTAAGTGTTTCTAAATTTAATTGATTATAAACACCTTCTGGTGAGATAAATAAACGCGTTTTAGTTATTGGCAATGCATCTTGAATACGTTGCCAATACACACCATATGATATCTTATCATCAATATTAAACTTCATCGAATTGCGATAGTACTTAATATATTTATGTTCCATTGCATTCCCATCTAACATCACCACCATCTCTGGATAGGACTTAATTTCCTTATGCACAATTAAGGCTGCATATATTACAGAATCTGTAAAACTAGTTGTAAAATTTCTGAAGCGAATAATTTCAATTGCAGCTTCCTCATTATTAAGTGTAGATTTCAATTGCTTCCAATCAAACACCAGCTTTGTTTCATAACTTTTTGCAAATAATCCCGAAGATTCAGACAGATATTTCTCTAAATTTTCAATGTCTTTTTGCAATGCAGTTTTATCAATTCCATTTTCTTGAATTTGAGTATTACTCATAGATAAAATCGTAGAATAAAACTCCTTTTTACCAAGCCATGATTGATACGCGTCAATTAAGGGTTGATTACCGCTATTTAAAATACGTTGTCGTACCTTTATAGAAGCATTTAACATCAATGCTTTTGTTGCAATGGTCATGTCGTACACATTACCTATCAACTCTGGATTCGCATCTTTAAGTTGATATGCCATTGAACAATAAAATTCAAAATCGGCTTTAATATTGTTCCACGATTTCATTTTTTCTCGTTCACTCAATGCAGGAAACTGCACTTGAATAAAAGTTAAATACGATTTTATTGCTTCATCATACGCTCTTATTGCATTCGGATAATCTTTTAAAATAAAATACATTTGTCCACTTTTAGAAAGTGCTTTTGTATAATCTGGGTGCGTAGTGCTAAACGAAGACGCATAAATTTCTTTTGATTTCAAAAAAGATGTATTTGCATCCGTATATTTTTGTTTTTTATAAAAAACCAATCCCTTTAAATAAAAATAATCTGCGGCATGTCTATCTGTAGCACCAAACTTAGCTAACCATATTTTATTTGCAGCTTCTAGGTTTTTATCGGCCAAATCAATTTTGCCAGTTTCTAAATAAAAGAGGGAAATATTTTTTAATACTTCCGCGTAAATAGGCGTATTCTCATTCAATTCAGTTCTAATTGTAGTAAGAGCAGATAAAAATAACTGTTCAATTTCAGTATTGGAACCTTTGTTATAATATTTGATCAACGCTAAGTCATTTTTTACAAGCGCTACTTGAATGTGATTATCTCCATAAATTTTCCTATAGATATTCATCACAGTTATAACTGTAACTTGTGCATTATTATAATCTCCAATTGCAGCATGTATATCTGCATATAATTTCAAGGATTCTGCATAACGGATGGAATTGACACCAAATGTTTTTTTACAAATATCCATTGCTCTGTTGGCATATTTTTCTGCTCGAGCATAATCTCCTTTTATAAAATATAAATAACCAATTTGGTTAAATGGATTTATTAAACTTCTATTATCTACTCCGAATCGTTTTTCTCTTAATGAAATAGATTTCAATAAAGTTTCTTCCGTTTCTTGATATTTACCAATATGTATATACAAAATTGCAAGTTCTTCAATAGATGAAGAAAGCTTAGACGATTTCAAGGTACGCTTCGATAATTTAAATGCCATTTTTAAATTCTTTTCAGCATCGTCATACAAGCCTTCAATTATATACAATCTTGCTTGCGTTTCCAATACTGAAGCGTATTCTAAATTATCTTTAGATGTTGCTTTAGCTACATACAATGCTAATGCTTCACCCAACTTTGTATCTGCAACTCCATAATTACCTTTGTAGATATCTATATTTGCTTGCTTTTGCAATGCAGTACCATATTGTACACTCATCTTACCAAATCTCTTTTCAACAATTGCTGTAGCCTCTAAAGAAACTTTTTGAGCATCATCAAATCTGTCTGTCAATTCAAAAAGATTTATTTCTTGATACAAATAGGTAATGAATTTAACATGTTGATGATCGATCGCTTTACTTACAATTTCATTTAAACTATATTTATAAGTAGTTTCTGCTTCTTTAAATTTATCTGTATAGTTTACATAATACGTAGCTCTATCCAATAGCTGCATGTGATAATTTGGAGCGTCCTCTCCCAATAATGTTGCTTTAATTTTTGTAGCTTCATCTAAGGCAGCCTCTGCTTCATCGTATTGATCCATTTCAATATAGGCATCTGCCAATAAATCCAAAAAATTAGCTCTGTCTAAATGTATTAATGGTATCATATTGGGCTTTTCAAGTATTACATTAATATTTTTCGCAACACTAGTCCAATTTTGATTAATCACATTTTGTTGAATTTCTACAAATAACACTTTACTATAATAATAATTATCTTTCCCGTAATATCGATTTACACGAACTTCAAACATTTCAGACTTCGTTCTGTAATCGCTTCCGTTCCCAACAAGTTTGTAGGTTGGAATTAAATATTCAAAAATACGAATAGCCTCTCTACTGTAATTTTGATAACGACCACCTTTCGTTGTTAATAAGGTTTCATATGCATTATCAAATAATTTATTAGCAGTTTTAATATCACCTAACGTTTCAGCCAATCGCCCTTTATACAACAACGTTTCTACGTAGGACACATCTTTATCTCCTATATTATTTTTTATCCATTGTTGAGCAATAGTTAATATTGAATCGGTGGAAGCATATCGACCATTATCTAAATACATTTCTGCCTGCATGTTCAACATGCGCGCATAATTCCGCTTGCGTAAAAACAACTCTTTGCTAGATACTTTTACAACTTTAGGTTTCCCTGTTTTAGGATCGACACCCATTTCACTTTTAACGAGACTTCTTTTACTAAATGATAAAATTTCATTTAAGTTTTTTTGGGCTTTGATGTAAAAGCCTTGTCGATAAAAAGTAATTACCGAACTTTTCTTTAATCCGTAATACAAACTAGAATCTTTTAAACTTCCTTTTTGAATTATTGCATAGGCATCGTTTAAATAATTAGATGCTTTCACATAATCACCATAGGAGATATAAGTTTCAATCGCACAATTAATAGCTTTTGTATATTGTAAGAGATCGTCTTTCTCTGCCTTTTGAAGTTCACGATCACCTTTAAACATGAATTCTTCGTACATGGTGAAGTTTCCATCAAGTTCTGCACCCTTGGCTTTCAAAAAATAAGCGCGAGACAATACTAATGAATTAGACTTTTTATCGTTTGAAATTGAATTAATTAAAATATCATTTGAACGAAGCCCTAATTTATAGTCTCCTTTTTCATAATACAGTTCAATTTTTTCAAAGGAAGATTCGTATGTATCACCTGCAGCATTCGAATAAAAAAACAGTAGAATGCAAAACGCAGATAAAGTAATTTTTAAAAAAGAGTTCATTTTTGAAAGGGTTAATTACACCCTACAAGTTCTTAAAAAAGGAATCAACTGACAAGTATTGAGAACGAATAAAATTCCAATAGTTGTATATTTCAAAGACAATCCTTAATTATATCAACAATGTGAATAACATCTGATTCAGTAAGTTGCGTACCCGATGGCAAAGAAAGTCCTCTATCGAAAATCTGATCCGCATTTCCATTTGAATAAAAAACGGACTTTTTAAAAACAGGTTGCTGATGCATGGGATTCCACAAACGCCTACTCTCAATATTATTTTCAGCTAATACTTGCTGAATCTTTTCTGGGGAATAATTATAAGGCAACAGAATACATGTAAGCCAAGCATTATCAAACCCTATACTTGAATATTTAACTGTTATGATACTTGGAAGATATTTTGCGTACCAATCACGAATGAGTCTTTTCTTTGCAACCTTTACTTCTAATTGTTCAAGTTGTCCGCGCACAATAGCTGCATTCACATTACACATGCGATAATTATATCCTACATGCACATGTTCGTAAAATGTATTATCTTCTTTAGCTTGATTTGACAACAGATCCATGCGATTATATAGACGCACATCTTCTGTAAAAATGGCACCACCATTTCCGCCTGTTGTAATTTTATTTCCATTAAAAGACGTAATACCTATTGCCGAAAAAGTGCCTAAGGCTTTATCTTTATACGTAGAACCTAAAGATTCTGCAGCGTCTTCTATAATTGCTAAATTATACTTTTGAGCAAGCAGAATAATTTTATCAAGTTGCGCGGGATAGCCATAGATATGGGCAAGTATAATAGCTTTTGGTTTTTGATTTTGTCGAAGCGAATCAATAATAGCTTGTTCTAGTAATTCCGGATCTATATTCCATGTGAGCAATTCACAATCAATAAATACAGGAATTGCTTTTTGATAACACATAGGAAATACAGTTGCTGCAAAGGTAAACGTGGGGCAAAAAACAATATCCCCTTCAGAAATATCTAATGCAAGTAGTGCCAAATGTATGGCCGAAGTACCTGAATTAACCGGCAGTATATATGTTGAGCTACTTATCTTTTTCAAGTCCACTTTCAAGGCCTCTAAATGCGTACCAACAGAAGATACCCAATTAGTAACAAGAGCATCTTGTACATATTTCAACTCATTCCCTGTTAAATCGGGTGGAGATAAATATATACGTTTATTCATATGCTATTTACGAACTAGTGTGCGGATAATTTTACCTGGAACACCTACAACCATTGAATAATCTGGAATATCTTGAATAATTACTGCCCCAGCACCAATTACGCACCATTTGCCAATATGCTTACCTGGTATAACAGTTGAACCTGCACCAATATGTGTACCTTCATCAATACGAACTTCTGCACACAAGGTAACATTAGATGACAAATGTATAAAATCACCTAATGTACAGTCATGTTCAACAATTGAGTTGGAGTTTAAAATGCAGTGATTGCCAACAGAAGATCCAGCATTAACTATAGCACCTGGCATAACAACAGTACCTTCGCCAATGGTTGATGACGGTGATACAACAGATGCGCTATGTATTGCCTTCCCAAACGAATGCTTTACTTTAGATACAATTTTTTTACGAATCAAATTATCCCCAATACTTATAATGAGCAGTTCGCTAGGTTTGTGTTCAGGCTTGTAATAACCAACTACAGGAATTTGATCTAATTTTATCAAATCAGGATTATCGTCAAAAATATCTGTTACTACCCCACCAGAAGTACTTACACAATCTTTCACTACTCTAGCATGACCACTGGCTCCATATAATAACATACGATTATTTTTTAAAAGGTTTCATTGTTTGATTTTCTGATTCGTTTATTTCCGAATATTTTAAAAGTTGAAAAAACGTTTTGACTAAAATACGCATATCCAATCTAATTGAAACATTCTCCACATAATATATATCCAATTCGAACCTTCGTTCCCAAGTTATTTTATTCCTTCCATTCACTTGTGCCCAACCCGTAATGCCTGGCTTAACTGTGAACCGTTTAAGCTGTGGTTCCGAATAATATTGGTTATATTCAACCAATAAGGGTCTTGGACCAATTAAGCTCATCCTACCTATTAGAACGAGAAATAACTGAGGAAGTTCGTCCAAAGATGTAATTCTCAACAATTTTCCATAGGAAGTTGTTCTCTCAATATCTGAAATGAATGCTGAAGAATCCTCTTTCATGGTTTGGAACTTTAAAAGTTTAAAGGACTGAAGGCCTTTTCCACTCCGTTCTTGAATAAAGAATACATTGCCGTAGTAAGCGAAATTTATGATTGAAATCAGTAGCAAAATTGGAGATAAAAAGATTATCCCTCCTGCGGCTACAAAACGGTCCAAAAATAGCTTAGTAAAATTCGTGTAAAACATTCATTTAAAATATGCTACAATATAAATACTTTAATGGTAATTTTGATGATATTTATAAGAGATTAGAATGATTTCATTTCCAAATGCCAAAATAAATCTTGGTTTATATGTAACAAACAAACGTTCTGATGGTTTCCACAACATCGAAACGTATTTTTATCCAATTCCTTGGAAAGACATTCTTGAAATTATCCCTGCTAGTGAAACATCATTCACACATTCTGGAATTGAAATCCCAGGTAACAGTGCAAGTAATTTATGTCTCAAAACGGTAGAGTTATTCCAAAAAAGATATTCGATACCACCCGTTCATATTCATTTACATAAAACAATCCCAATTGGCGCAGGCTTAGGCGGAGGCTCATCTGATGCTGCATTTACTGCTAAAAGTCTAAATTCATTATTTGATTTAAATCTAAAAACTGAAGAGCTAGAAAACATCATACGACCTTTAGGTAGTGATTGTGCATTCTTTATACAAAACACAGCTACCATTGCACTTGAAAAAGGAGATATTTTCACAGAAAAGAATTGTGTAGATATGTCTGAGTATTGGATTTATCTAATCAACCCTGCTATTCATGTATCTACAAAAGAAGCGTATGCTGGTGTCATTTCACAACCAAATAGAAAACCTATATCTACCATATTAAAACAAGACATTTATACGTGGAAAAATGAATTAATGAACGATTTTGAATTATCTGTTTTTAAAGCATATCCACAATTAATGGCTATTAAAAATGCTTTATATATCCATGGTGCAACTTATGCTGCAATGAGTGGTTCAGGTTCTACATTATTTGGAGTTTTTAAAAATAACCCTCAACGAATAAATAACCTCTTTGAAAACGCTTCTCACTTTATAGCTAAATTGTAATCAATTACTTTCAACAGCAAATTAAAAAAAATGATTATCAAAACACTCATAGCTCTTTTTTTACTAAACATTTCTATACTTAGTTTTGGACAAACTACAACTGTTTCAAAAATAGCTGAAGAGTATATTGAATTTGGTTCAGGTGGGGGCTTTGCTCCTTTATCTAAAAAATACATAGTAACAAAGTCAGGTATTTTATATGCTTTTCAAACGACACGTTTAATTTCAGATTCAATTACTTTTCAAAAACAAATTTGCAAAAAACAGGTAAATAAAATATACACATTAGCATTAAAAAAAAACATTCAGGAGTATTCGTATGATCAGCCTGGCAATATGTATCACTACATTCAATTCAATTTCAAAAACAATTCAAACAAAATTAGTTGGGATCCAAATTCTAACATGGTTCACCCAGACGTAATAAAACTATATAATAAGCTTCTTAAAATATTGAAAATATGAAATATTTCTTTTTGTTTTTTATTACAAATTTGATTGCATATTGTCCAACATATTCTCAATCAAATTTTGATACTAAAAAACATCTTACAACCACTACGAACAAGGCTCAACTTAAAAGCAGAGTAATACGAGGACAGGTACAAAACACTTCTAGTCGTTTTAATGGCCAAACAAGTATCATGCAAGAATTAAATAAAAATCTCTTTACACCTAAAGTAATTGGAGCAAAAAGCGATATACGCGTTATTCGTTCCTCAAAAACGAAACTTCCCATTTTTATTCAAAAAAAATCTACGAGTACTTTACAGTTACGTAGCAGCACGGCGAATTTCATGCAAAGTCTGGTTGGGAATTACCTAAATGAAATAAGTTCAATATTAGACCTTACAAATGCTTCTGAACAATTCACAATATCTAAAATTGAACAAGATCCATTAGGCGGACAAATTATTCGGTTAAAACAAATGTACCAAGGGACTGAAATAGATGGATGTGAAAGCATTCTTCATTTCAATACGAATGGAGAAATAATTTCGTGGAACGGTTCCTATATTAAACCTGAGCTCATTGGTAAATCTACGTTTCCAATACAAAAAACGATTGCGTTACAAACAGTATTAACAGCCTTACAAAAAGAACATACTGTAGTTGAAATGTCAGATGAAGAAAAAATATTTTTAGACTACTCAATGCCACAAATAAAATCCGTTTTTTATATTGACGAAAAGATTACAAAAACGTGTGTACCAGCTTATATAATTGAAATCAGACCCAACTTTATTGATTGGTGGGAATATGTAATAGATGCAAATACAGGCAATATTATTTCCCAACATTCTAAAACGTGTCATATTGATGGATCCAGAACAAGTACTGGCAACGATTTGAACGGAAAAAGTCAAACAATTAATACCTATCAAAAAGGGTCACTATATTACACCATCGATGCTAGCAGATCTATGTTTAATGCTACACAATCTAAAATGCCAGATAATCCTGTAGGGGCAATACAAACATTGAACTTAAATAATACATGGGGCAAAAAAACAAAATTCACTTCTATTTCTTCTTCTAACAATATATTTGATTCAAAAGCCATTTCCGCCCATACCGTTGCTTCTAAGTCTTATGAATATTATTTACAAGTACACAATAGAAATTCTATTGATGGAAAAGGAGGAACAATCATTTCATTCATTAATGTAGCAGATCCTGATAACGGAACGGCTTTTGACAATGCCTATTGGAATGGAAAAGCAATGTATTATGGCAATGGCAACACGCTGTTTAAACCCCTTGCAGGTGGCCTAGATGTTGGAGGACATGAATTAACACATGGTGTCATTCAAAATTCCGCAAACTTAAATTATCAAGGTGAATCCGGAGCAATGAACGAATCATTTGCAGATATATTTGGATGTTCAATAGATCCAGAGGATTGGAAAATTGGTGAAGATATCGTATTGTTAAGTGAATTTCCATCTGGTGCATTAAGGGATTTATCAAATCCGCACAATGGTGGCACAAACATTAATTCTCCATCATGGCAGCCTAATAATGTTTCTGAAATGTATAAAGGGTTTTCTGATAACGGAGGTGTGCATATAAATAGCGGTATCACAAATTATGCTTTTTATTTATTTGCCACAGCAACACAACGCAGCACAGCTGAAAAAATATTCTATAGAGCGTTAACGATGTATTTAACACGTTCCTCTCAGTTTATTGATCTACGTATTGCATGTATTGCTGCTGCTACAGATTTATATACCGCTTCTTCAAATGAAGTGATGCAAATAGGATTGGCTTTTGATGCAGTAGGAATAGTTGAAGATAGTGACAATCCCGTAATCATTACCAATAATGAATATCCAATTAATCCAGGAAAAGAATCATTATTAGCCTACAATACCAATCCTTCTTTAAGTAAAAAATTATATAAAATAACAGGAACTAATAAGAGTCAATCAACAATCAATACTACAAAATCTTTTTCGAAGCCAAGTATTACGGATGATGGAAGTACAGCGTATTATATAAATACCAGTAATCAAATTGTACAACTATTTTTAAACCCAGGAAATACTCAAGAAGAGATTATAAGTGATGAACAAGTTTGGAATAGCCTGGCAATTAGTAAAGATGGAAATCGTTTGGCTGCAACTACTATAAATAACGATACTGCTATTTACGTATATGACTTCAACGCAGAACAATGGGCTGCATTTATTTTATACAGCCCAACCTTTACAGAAGGTATAAAATCAGGTGGGCCAAATTATGCAGACGCCTTAGAATGGGACCATACAGGCCAATACTTGATATATGATTGTTATAATGAATTCGAAAATAACAGTGGCGACAATATTAGTTTTTGGGATATTAATTTTATTGATGTTTGGAATGGAAATAAAAATGATTTTGCAGATGGTACAATTACAAAATTGTTTCCATCATTAGAAAATGGAATCAGTGTTGGAAATCCTACATTTTCTAAAAATTCATCTGCAGTTATTGCTTTTGATTACATAGACGAAATCGAATCGGTAATTTATGTTGTCGGTTGCAATACTGAAATGAATGAAATAATGCCAATTGTGCAAAGTAATGAACTAGGCTTTCCGAGCTTTAACACCTTCGACTCAAAAATAGCATATGTATACAATACAGGTTTCACTGAAAGCACTTCATCTATTTGGCTCATTGACTTAGACGTAGACAAAATATCTCCGGCAGCAAATGGGAACGATGTGTTATTTGTTCAAAAATCAAAATGGCCGTTATTTTATGCATCAGGATATAGATACCTACCAACATCAACAACTACATCGAAAAAAAATGACCCATCTCTTGTGTTGTATCCCAACCCAACAAGTGGTAACGAACTTCACATTCAATTTAGCTCAACCCAATCATCAAAGGGGCTAATCACTATTTTAAATACTGTTGGCCAATCAATAATGACTGTGCCTATAAGCATAACAACAGGAAATAATGATATTGACATAACAACTCCTTCAGACATTGCTCCAGGTTATTATATAGTACGAATAAAAACCGATAGCAAAAATTGGGTTAAAAAATTCCTGAAAATTTAATTTTTATTCATGCGCTGTTATTTTATAAATCAGCGCATGAATAAAATATTTTTTAAAAATTCACTGTTCCATATTTGCATTGAATAGGTGCATGACAGTATAATGTATAGTTATTGATTCTTAGAAGCTGTCACTAAATCAGATTTTGGATCTAAACTAATTAACCAAGGTTCGTTTAATCTCAGGACTCTTAATATCGTTTTCAATCATTGCTTTACGAATTTTCTCATAAACAACTGTTTGCATTAATCCGAAATCAGAAACATTCCCATAAGGTCTTACAGAAAGAATAACGGCGCTTTCTGCATACTCTACAACCATTACGGATGGCGCAGGAATATTCAAAACCAAAGGTTCATGCAATAACACCGTTAAAATAATATTCCGCACGCGATCCACATCTTCAGAAAAATCTATCGCTATACGCAAGCTTGCTCTTAAATTACCATGCCTACTTACATTGATTATTGTACCGTTAGATACCGAGCCATTTGCAAGAATAACCGTTTTGTTTTCTGGCGTTAATAAAATAGTATTGAAAATTTGAATTTCTTGCACCTCACCTGTTTCTCCTTGTGTACTTATAACATCACCCACTTTAAAAGGTTTGAATATCAATATAAGTACACCACCTGCAAAATTTGCTAGGGAGCCTTGCAATGCTAAACCTACGGCCAAACCTGCTGCACCAAATACTGCCAACAAAGAAGTCGTTGGCAATCCAACCATTCCTGCAAAGGTTAATACAATAACAACTTTCAAACCTACACTTACCAAGCTTCGAATAAAACCTTCCAAAGAAACATCGTAGTTTCTTTTAGAAAAATATTTAGCTAACCACTGATCGAATCGTTTGACAAACCAGAATCCGAAAAATAAAATGGCAAGACTATACACTAAGGTTGGTAAATATCCAATTATGCTATCTGTAATATTTTTAATATGATCGACAGATGCGAATTCAGGATTTAAAAGTTGTGGCATATAAAATTATGTTCGTATATAGTTTAAAACTTAATGGAGAAGATCCATTAAACGCACGAAAATAAGACTTATTTTAACTAATAGAATTATTCTAGTCAAAATTATTTAGGCACATATCGATACATAACCGTTCCAATAACTATAAATACCAAGTTAGGTATCCACGATGCCAACAACGGGCCAATACCACCGACATTTGCCAAACTTCTACTGGTAATCATAAAGATTATGTAAACAAATGCTAATAGAAACCCAAATGCAATAGGCAGGCCCGCACCTTCTCTTGATTTACGGGAGGCAGCAATCACACCAATTAAAGTTAAAATAATCACTGAAAACGGATAGGTATAACGTTGATATTTCTCTACAATATAGGTATCAATATTCTCCGCTCCTCTGGCTTTTAATTCGTCAATTTGATGTTCCAATTCTTGCATATTGAATGTTTCAAAAAGCATATAGGTATCTTCAAAATCTTTTGGTGTAATAGTCAAAATAGTATCTTTCTCTTTTCCATATTGAATGGACTCCATACCATTGTTATCAAATGAACGAATAAAATATTGATCCATATGCCATTTTTGAATGGAATCAATCCAATGTATTCTACCTGCTTTTAATTTACTAACTAGCTTATTGCCTACTACTTTTTCCAATGTAAATTGATATCCAATATCCATCATACTGTTGTAGCTTTCAAGATATACATACGTTGTTGGTGAAGTTTTAATATGTACATTTTTTCCACTAAAATAATACGTGCTTTTAATATACTTTTTCTCGAATTCAATACGCGATTTATTTCCTTGTGGTATAAGCCAACCAGCCATATAAAAAACCAACAAACCTATAATTATTGAACCGATTAAAAATGGATACATGATTCGCATCAAACTCATACCGCTACTCAACATAGCAATAATTTCTGTTCGTGCAGCCAAATTAGCAGTAACAAAAATAGTAGCAATAAAAATGGTAATCGGACTTAATAGATTAGCCATATATGGGATGAATGCAAAATAATATTCAACCAACACAAAACCTGCGCTTAATTCATTTTTCATGAAGTCTTCCATCTTTTCAGTTATATCAATAACTGTGATCACAAGCATCAACATGAGTACGACAAAAAAGTACGTAACTAAAAATTTCTTAAGTATATATAAATCTAATTTCTTCACTTCAATTTAAATCTTATAAACGTTGCATACATTGTTTTATCATTACACTTTTCCAATCACGGAACGTACCCGCAATAATTTGCTTGCGCGCTTCGCGCATCAACCACAAATAAAAACTGATATTTTGAACCGTAGCAATCTGTGCGCCCAACATTTCATTGTTGTGCACTAAGTGGCGCAAGTAAGCTTTGGAATAATATTTATTTAAATACGTATCCAAACCTGGGTCAATAACAGAGAAGTCATCTTCCCATTTCTTATTACGAATATTAATAATGCCTTGTGTAGTAAACAACATACCATTACGCGCATTACGAGTTGGCATCACACAATCAAACATATCAATACCTAATGCAATATTCTCAAGTAAGTTTTCAGGCGTACCCACTCCCATTAAATAGCGCGGCTTTTCTTTAGGTAATACAGAACACACCAATTCAGACATCGCATACATTTCTTCTGCAGGTTCACCCACCGATAATCCACCAATTGCATTACCTACACAACCAGCCTCAGCAATCACCTCTGCAGACTTTAAACGCAAGTCTTTATATACACTCCCCTGTACGATGGGGAATAAATGTTGTTTGTAACCATACTTGGGTTCCGTTTCAGCCATACGACTTACACATCTACCCAGCCAACGGTGCGTCATTTCCATAGACTTACGAGCGTATTCGTATTCGCAGGGATATGGAGTACACTCATCAAAAGCCATTACAATATCGGCTCCAATGGTACGCTGAATATCCATTACGCCTTCTGGAGTAAAGAAATGTGCCGAACCGTCAATATGTGATTTAAACTTTACGCCTTCTTCGTTGATTTTACGGATGCCTGATAAAGAATACACCTGAAAACCGCCACTATCGGTAAGCATCGAGCGATTCCATCCAATAAATTTATGTAAACCTCCCGCTTTTTCAATAATTTTCAAACCTGGTCTTAAATACAAATGATAGGTATTACCAAGTATGATGGGCGCATTTGCTTCTTCTTCTAATTCGCGTTGATGCATTGCCTTAACCGTACCTGCTGTACCCACAGGCATAAAAATAGGTGTTTCAAACGTTCCGTGATCGGTTGTAATTACACCAGCTCGGGCACTCGTTCCAACATCCTGATGTTCAATTTTATAAAACATGGTATTCTTCAAATCTAATATAAGACTACTAAATTAGTTCTATTTATTAAGTTGGTAAAGGTGTTTGTTGAATTTATTCCTAATATTCGTAAAAAGAGAAGATTGTTAGTCTTGTTCATACCATTGATTGCTTTGCTTGAAGCGAAGCAATCAAGTAGAAAACCAATAATATATGAATGCATTCTTCCAATCTCATTACCCTCTTTCTCTTTTTTTTACTAATATTGAAGAAAAAATATTGGATACAATCTCTCTTATACAAACCCTTACAATTATAGCAGGCATAGCATCAATAGCCTATCTATATGTATTAAAAGTTGTCATAGAAAGTAAAAGACTGCCAATCATACACAAAGGAGTCGCTGAAGGAGTAAGCATTGTGATCGCTGCACATAATGAACTCGAAAATTTAAAAGTACACTTAGAATCATTTTTAAACCAATCCTATCCTGACTTTGAAGTAATTGTAGTATGTGACCGATGCACCGACGGAAGCGTTGAATATCTTCAACGTATCAACAATAAAAAGCTTATAATTAAAGAAATAACTGAATTGTATCCAGATATCAATTCAAAAAAAAGAGCTGTTACTGAAGGCATTACATGCGCTTCTAAACCCTGGATATTATTAACAGATGCGGATTGTTTCGTTGATAATAGTGGATGGATTTTGTCCATGATGGAGGCAAAAGAACAAAAAGATATTTGTATTGGTGTTTCCATGTACGAACAAAAATCTACTATTCTAAATCAAATCATTCAATTTGAAACAGTCATTACAGCTCTCCAATATGTATCGTGGGCCATTTTAGGTAAGCCGTATATGGCAGTAGGAAGAAATTTACTGTATTCAAAGCAATTATTTATCAACAATCACGGATTTGGAAATCGTGCGCAACATTTGGGTGGAGACGATGATTTATTGATTCAACAAATAGCTACAAGTAGAAATTCAACTGTTGGAATTAATTCACAAACAATTACAAGAAGCAAGCCCACAGAAGGTTTCAGGGCTTGGTGGAGACAAAAACACCGGCACTTGCATGCAGGCAAAAGTTATCCAATTACAGTAGTAATATGCTTAAGTATATACCCTGTATTCGGTCTACTCTACTACCTCGGATGCATTTATTGTCTATTTACGCATGATATAAAAGCGATTATGCTCTTTTATATTTTGAGAACCTGTATATTTATAAGTATTTTTGTAAGAATGAGGAGAAAATGGGATGTCGCAATACATACCCTCTATTTACCCATTGCTGAAATAGTTTATTTGATGTATCTATTATTTGCTGGAATATATAATCTAGCAGTACCTATTAAAAAATGGAAGTAACGAATAACCTTCCCGAAGGAAGAGAATTTTCAGAAAAGGCAAAGAAAGACTTTTTATTAGTAGAAAGAGCTAAAGCTACGGGTGATGAAAAAGCCTATGCCGAGCTTATGTCGCGCTATAAAAAGCCGGTCTACCACATGATCTTGAAAATGATCCGAAATGTGGATGATGCAGAAGATCTGACTATTGAAGCATTTGCTAAAGCTTTCAAAAATTTACACAAATTCAATCCAGATTATACGTTTAGTACGTGGTTGTTTCGGATTGCAACAAACAATTGTATTGACTTTATTCGCCGTAAAAAACTTGTAACAACAAGTATTTCTTCTTCTTACAAAGACGATAATGGGGAGCATACCGAAATGGAAATCAAGGACAATAACTTGACTCCATTTGAAGAGACAATTAAATCTCAAAAAATAGAAATTATACAAGCAATTGTAAGCATGCTGCCTCCAAAATATCAAACATTGGTACGTTTGAGATATTTTGAAGAATATTCGTACGAAGAAATAGCAACTGCAATTGCTGCTCCACTTGGTACTGTCAAAGCGCAACTACACCGTGCTAGAGAATTGCTATTTGACTTAGTTAAAAATCGCAAAGATTCTATATAATAGCTTTTCGCTTTGCAAATCATACATAAATACTTCAAGAACTTAACGGCAGATCAAATTGAAAAATTTACTGCCTTAAAAGACTTATATACCGAATGGAACGATAAAATTAATGTCGTTTCCAGAAAAGATATTGAACAATTATACGAACGTCACGTTTTGCACTCCTTAGGCATAGCAAAAGTTATGTCATTTAAGCCGGGCACGCGTATATTAGATGTTGGAACAGGTGGTGGTTTTCCAGGAGTTCCACTAGCTATTTTATTCCCAGAATGCGAATTCCATTTAGTAGATTCCATTGGTAAAAAAATCAAGGTAGTTCAAGAAGTTTGTGCAGCAGCAGGAATTAAAAACGTAACTGCTACCCACGGCAGAGCAGAAGATGTAAGCGGGAATTATCATTTTGTAGTAAGTCGTGCAGTTACACGCTTTAAGCCATTTTGGTCTTGGGTTAGCAGAAAATTTGCGAGCAAACAGATTAATGATTTACCCAACGGAATATTGTATTTAAAAGGTGGCGACTTAGAAGAAGAAATCCAAGAGTTGAATCGTCCAGCTTATGAATATGATTTGAATATGTTTTTTGAAGAAGAATTTTTCGAGACAAAAAAAGTAGTCCACGTACCCGCATAATCGTTCAAAATTCGTGATTTTTTTCGTAGATTGGAGTATTATTTTTCAATCAATCTATCACATCTATGAATACCATTTTCAAATCAATTGCTCTAGTTTTATTAGCAATTTCAATCTTTTCATGTAGCAAAAAAGGAGCTATAGAAATCAAAAACAAAAACTTTTCAGAAGAAGTTAATCTACAACAGAATCTTGTTATAGAATTTTCCGAAGATGTTGTTGGTGACAGTGTTGTTGATGCTTGGACCGAAGACCAACTCATCACCTTTACGCCTGCTGTTAAAGGTATGTTCAAATGGACTGCTGCAAATGAACTCACCTTCTCTCCTACTTCTGCATTTGCAGCAAGTACGGATTACAAAGCAGAAATCTCTGAGGAAATCTTAAAACAAAATCCAGATAAAAAACTTTCATTGGGAGATGAAATTAAATTTGAATTTCATACACCTTATTTGAACTTAGTTCAAATAGATAATTTTTGGGCTAAAAAGGAAAGCAATAAAGCGGTGAACGAAGTACGAATGTCTTTGACATTCAACTACAAAATAAACCCAAGTCAATTAAAAGAACTACTTAGTATCCAGATAGACAATAAGCCTGTAACTATTGATTACTACACATCTGCTGTTAGTAATGTCGTAGAAATCGGAATCTCTGAAAGCACAACATCTTTTGATGACAAGAAGGCAATCATTAGCATAAAGGCTGGTTTAAAATGCGGAGAAAGTGCTTTTGTAACAAAAGATGCGGTTACGATAGAAAGTTTTATCAGTTCAAAAGGGACTTTTATCATTACTGGCGCAATAGCTGAATACTCGGACAAAAGCGGATACATAAGTGTAAGTACCAATCAAGAAATTGCAACGGAAGATATTGAATCGTTAATTAAAATTGATCCTTCACTCGATTTCAGCATTGAAAAACAAGGTGCAGGATTTTTTATTAAAGGAGAATTTACAACTGGACAAGCGTATGAATTATCTATCGACAAAAAACTTCAAGGCATTTTTGGCGGTACATTAAAAGATACCTATTCTGAAACATTGTTATTTGGCACACCCAAACCTGCCATAAGTTTCATTTCTAAAAAAGGCGTTTATCTAAGTAGTAAAGGGAATAAAAATATTGCAGTACGTATTATAAATGTTCCAAAGGTTACTGTTAAGATTTATAAAGTTTATGCAAACAACATCTATTCATTCTTTAGAAGCAATAATAACAATTACGGCTATTATGACGATGAAGAATATTATTACGATGATTATGGAACGTCTTATTATGGACTGGAAGAAATAAGTGATGTTGTGTATGAAAAAGAAATTGAGACGAAGAATCTTAAAAAAGTAAATGGAACGTCTTTGTTGAATGTTGATTTTAGCGACATCAATCAGTTCAAAGGAATTTATGTTGTTAAAGTAAACTCTACAGAAGATCAATGGCTGGGAGACGCTAAATATGTTTCGATATCCGATATTGGTTTGATCGCAAAAGAAGGTAAAAACGATATGTTGATTATGGCAAATTCCATTATCAACAACGAACCTTTAGCTGACATTGAAATAAACTTAATCAGTTCGAACAACCAAACGGTTTTTACAGGTAAGACAGATGGCAGTGGTGTCATTCACATCAAAGACCTGAAAAGTAAGATAAAAACTTTTTCAATAGGAATGGTTACTGCTACAAGTGGCAATGATTTCAACTATTTAAATCTCAGAGACAGCTACGTTGGCAATACCGATTACGAAACAGGTGGTGCAAAAGAAAACGAAGCGGGCTACGAAGCATTTATTTATGGAGACAGAGAAATATACAGACCAGGAGAAACGGTGCACATCAACTCCATTGTGCGTGATGTAAAATGGAATGCACTAAAAGCCGTACCTGTAAAAATGAAAGTAGTGTTGCCAAATGGTAAAGACTTTCAAAACATACGTGGCACATTAAACGAACAAGGTGCATTTGAAACATCCTTCAAACTCCCTGAATCAACTGTAACAGGTACCTACTCTGTTGAACTGTATACTTCTACGAATGTATTGTTGAATTCAATTCGTATCAGTGTAGAAGAATTTATTCCGGATAGAATTAAAGTTACAGCAACGGTAAACAAACCGGAGTTGGTATTAAGCGAAAATCTTG
>ERZ724509.330-NODE-330-length-21918-cov-8.514751_pt1 | contig 21918 bp, 33 predicted proteins | sample MGYA00376042_ERZ724509 | MGnify/ENA primary metagenome ERZ724509 (study PRJEB28724, sample SAMN07190887) | wastewater metagenome | isolation source: effluent of sewage treatment plant in Hong Hong | place: USA: Christiansburg, Virginia | collected 2016-03-01 ...
TGACCCTGGATAAACTGCGTATTTAATTGTGGCTGGCATTGTCATGAGATTACTTCACCTTTACCACTTCCACAACCTTAGCTTCAGTAATCGCGTTAAACTTTGATGCGTTCATTATTTCAACCCCAAGAACTTAGCTACTGAAAGTAGCTTCTTAACATACCAACCAAAGCTACCCGATACCGTATGAGCTGTTAATGCTTCATCCCACACCCCACCCAGGCTTGGTACGGTTGCAATAGCTGGGGCAACAGGTAGTCCATCTGCCCATAGGTCAAGGTTTCCGAGGTCTACTGCTACGCCAGCAGGATAGGCTATGTTCACGTCATCGACATAGAAGTAGCGGTTTGTGCCAGTAGCGTCTGTTGCGCCTGTAATCTTCATCTCCACCTGTCCAAAAGCCGTTGTAGGGGTAAACGTCACCGCCAGTTGTTGCCATGCCCCTGCGGATGCGGTTGCGACTGCGGATATTTCAGTCCCATTATCGTAGGTTACGGTTAGGGTTGGCTTGGTGTGCGTACCAGCGTAGTAGGCTGCGTTATTGATATAGACCCATACAGATATGGTCATGGTCTTGGTATCTATATCACCTGTTGGGATAGTCTGTTCCCAGTGTACTAATGAGGTCGAGCTAGTTGGCGTAAATCTCATCGCATAACCGCCAGATGTTCGCACTGTTGTATCAGATAGACCTGTGCCTGTGCGTTGGATAACACCATAGGTCATCCAGCATTGGTCATCGTTTGTCGTGAGGTCGTAGTTCTGAATACGAATTTTTGAGCCATCAACAGATTGGGTCATATCATCAATGAACCTTGTTACCGTCCCAACGTTGCAATCCCTAAACACCAAACCCCAATACGAGTTATAAGCTGCGAATGGAACAGCTACATAGGTAACAGCCCCGTTCAAGCCGTAGCTATCATTTGCCACTACACTGTTTAGAATGACCGAGAAAGCCCAAAATACGTTTGTGCAGTAGTCTACAACATTATTATTCCAGTCAAGGTCTACCACAGCACCGTCAATCCTTATGCCATATATCGTTCCCCAAAAGACGTTTCTTTGAATGGTAGAACTAGCCAGACCACTCGTGACGCCTATCGCCTGTGCGTTATAAAGGTTGTAGAAGAAGTTGTCCTGTATCACAACACCTCGGTTTCTCGTCAGACCAAGAATACTACCAGCAGAGTTATATAAGACGCAATCCTCTACTAACAAAGCGTTGTCTCGTGATGGGCCATAAAAGGTACTCGTAAGCGCACCCTTAAAGGAGTTTACGTTGCTAATTTCTATCCCAGCGGATGCGGTTGATAAAAAGTTTGTTGATTGAAGTAGCGTTCCCGAACCGACGACGGTATAGTAAGAACAGTTATCAATCTTTATAACGTCAATATTCGCCGTCTCGTCATACCACTGTGAAGTTCCGTTGGATGACGTAAAGCCAACAGACTGGAGCTGTACACCAGATAATCTCAGGGCATTACAACCATTGAAGAAGTTTTGCGGTACACTAACAGCAAAGCTTGATTTTAACACCACTCCGTAACCGTTCAACCTAAACACATGACCACCAGCCTTTCGGGTAGCCGTAAGGATATTCGTGTTCACGTTTATCGCTGTCCCTGCAATCGTATCAATCGTAAACGGTACGGTTTCCGCCATCGCACCAACCGCAGCGCCTTTTGTAATACAGATGCTATCCCCGACTGTCCAACCTGTTGCGTCAGTAGTTACAATATCTTGTTGAGCGGTTGCGGCATCACTAGCCAAGGTCGTGCGTGTAACGGCTGGAATCTCGCCAAAAATGTTAAGTGACATTCTCCCAAAATATGCAGCGTTGTTACCAGATACACCACCACAGCAGAAACCAGAGTTGGTTGACGTGCCAAGCGTGGCGTTCTTGATGTCTATAATCGCCTGTTGCGCTGTTGGGATACGACTTGCTGAAGTTCCTGCTCGGAAGCCAGCGTGTGCTGATAAGACAAAGAAGCCGTTTATGTTCATCGTGTATGAAGCTGCTGGGGCGTTTGCCCATTCAAACATCGCGTCATTCCCGACTGTTGGAGTCGTTGAGCGACAAGCTATTGCACAGATAGAGTTGGTTGAATCACCAGTTGAGAGCAAGCCTGTAAACGTACAGTTGCTATCGATTGTAATCTTCTCTTTGGCTATTGGTACATCACCAGAGGCATAACTGACGGCGTTATCACACCACGCTACATAAGCTGGGGCAGTTCCGTTTGATGTCATCAAGTTCCAGTTATTTGACCCAGCACCCTGCGTTATTTCAAACCGCCAGATACCAGCAGTTGTGTTTACTGCGTAAGGAGTTCCGAATTGAAACGGTGTTATCCAAGTTGCTTGTGAGGTGTTTGCGGTAGAGTTCGCAATCTGTGCAGCAGTTAGGGTAACACTTGCTCGGTCAGTCCATACCGCTGCAACAAGTTCTTGGAGTTTAACGGTCACTGATTTTGTCACATGGACGTTTGCTGCGAGAGGGATAATCAAGCCCTGTGCGTTGCCTGCGTTCGCAAAGGTGACTGCTATCGTTCTGGTACTTGATAACGCCAGGAGTGTCGTTGAGAACATGCTTAGGTTATAAGACTCGGCTCGGTAAAAGCCCGATGCAGTTGACAGGTTAGTTGCTCCGTTAGATACAATAACAGCCATTAGATGCTCTCCACATAAGCGTCACAGACTGCTTGAGCTAGTGCAGTTAGTTCAACCTTGCCGTCACCAACTTCACCACTAGTTGCTAAGTCTGGTACAACAATCTCACTACCGTTGCTCATATCCCATGTCACACTCGGAAGCGTGGTGGGGTCATCAAGGTTGTGGTATCTGCGGTTTATTGGTTTCATGCGTATACCAATCCTACTCGGTTATCCCAGACCTGAGTAAAGCCAGCACTATCCGCCAAGGTAATGCTCATACCCGTAGTTTCATCTATCTTCTGTATCTGCCAGACGGCTGAACTGGTAGCTGAACCGATTGCGGCTTTGCCAACATAGGTGACGTTTGTAGTGGTGTAATCGTCTAGGAGGGTTTTATGAGTCTGCGATGAGCTTGTAGCGGCCAGTATGTCATCGAGCTTAGTATTTGTCGTGTCTTGCTTCGCGGCTGTTGCAGCGCCATCAGGAAGCGGCAAAACAAGAGCCCCAACAGCGAGGGACCATGTACCATCCAGGTTGTCGATGTATTTTACACGAAGCTCTTTTTGGTCCCCGCCCGGGCCGGTGAGACTTTGTGGTAATCGGTGATACATATCTGCCATATAAATTCAATCCTTATGAAATCATTATACCTCGTTTATGTTTCTAAAAACAGAAGGAGCCCCCGAAGGAGCTCCCATCTGCGATTTGGCGGTAGTTACTAGCTACCATCGCCTACGGAACCGTAGACACCCATCCAGTCAGAGAATCCAACTGAGAATCGGCATGATGCTTTCCACTTTGCAGCTTCAGTATCGAAGTCGAATATTGGGCCTTTAACACCTTCATCCTTGCGTTTGAAGAAGTTAAGCTCGTGAGCCTTGCTATCTACAACGAACCACGCTGTAGTAGAAGTAAGATATGGCCACACAATTAGGTTCAACGCACCCTTGACAGGGTTGATGTTGTTGTAGTTGTTGTTACCAGTCTCTTGGCTAGTTTCAAGGATTATACGAGCAGTAAACTCTAGTGCAGGAGGCACGATCAGAGTATCAGGTGAGAACGTGATAATCTGATTCTTCGAGTCACGACGAGTCTTCATAGCTGTTATTGCAGTCTGCAATGAGGCTTGTGTAAGAGCAGTCGTTACCTTGTTACTTTGTGAAACAGTACCGTCACGGTTTACGTGAGCAGTTGAGAACAATGCTAGTGAGTCGCCACCTGTGAAGGCTGCGAGTCCACCACCACCGGCTGTGAAGCCGTAGTTGAACACATCTGCTGCGGCTACTTCCATTGTTCGCATCTTTGCAGTTGCGAGACTCTTTGGTAGTCGAGTAATCATGTTGAACTTTTCGTCGTCGATCATCTCTTGCGAGACCATGCGACCCTTTGCGAACTTGCGGTGTACATACGTTACATCCCAGCCCGGTGTTGCATCCTCGTAAGGAATAGCACCAAGTTCATTCACTTCTTCCAGTTGGCCGATACCGCTAAGAGCAGTGTCTTTTTCAAACGCTTTGTTTGAGGACATGACGTGGAAGATCTTGTCGTACATAGTTTCGAACGAGTTTTCAGTCTCGTGGAAAATAGCACGGAATGTAGGATCTAAAGCATTCACCCATTTTGGTCGTACTTCTGCCATAATATTAAATCTCCAATTTAGTTAATGTTACAGATTACAGCTCAAGCTGGTTTTCTGCGATTCGGAACAGACCGTAAGTAGTATCAGTACCACGGATTAAAGGGGCGTAACCTACACAAACAAGTTGTCCTGTTGTGCTGGTTGTGCTCGTGTCGACCAACTGTGAGCCTGGGTTCCCTATAAGATCAAAGTAGTCACCGACGTGAGTGGCATCAAAAGTTGTCACTAGGTTGTCGTTCTTCAAGAGATAAAGAGCATCTTTGTCAATATTTACTAAAACCTTCACGGTACCACCAGCATTGCCGGTTGCAGAAGCAGCATACGCACGATCAAGATCGCCGCTATTACCACCAACTACAGTACCTAGAAGTCGCACCCCTGGGATGCTTGCCGAAGTAACACGACCAGTTGTAGGGTCAAGGTATACGAACTCTCGATCGTAGACAGTGGCACCAGAAACAACTGCGAATTCCTTCGTAACACCGTTGATTTTGCCAGCAAGATTGCCAACAAGTTGAGCTGTTACAGCCATAATGTTTCTCCATTATCTTAAATTAATTTGCGAACTTTTCCGCTTTTTCACGAGCGACACCAAGTTTATCAGCGAAATCTGCCGCTGCATCAGACAATCCTTTAGCTTTTGGCTTAGGCGTCCGACTCTTTGTAGGCCGGGTGGGGGCCGCAAGATCCTTAACTCCGTTGGCGACGTCCTGTTTTTTACGTCTGTCCTCGATACCGAGGTGTTTCATGGCAGCTTCCATAGCTTCTCCACCACTCATCAAACGCCGATTCTGGTTAAACTCTTCATTGCTGAAGACTTCCATCCAATGCTTCACTTGCGTGTTGAGCTTTGGGTCAGAATTGATTTCAGGATTAGCAGCTAGAATTTCTTCGACTTCCGTTCGACTCTTGTTTTCCCACTCCGTTTTGGAGTTGACAAGAAAAGGATCATCGGTTGGTTTAGGGGCGCCGCTGCCCGTAGGTTGAGTATCGCCTCCAGACGAGTCATCATTCCCACCAATACCTAAAACATCGTTCAACCGCTTCGCTAGATCTGGGTCTTTCTGAGCGGCCGCGACAATAGCATCTACTCGACGATTCGTGGCACTCAACTCTTGGTTAAGTCGAATCGCTTCTGCCGAGCTATTCTGATAGGCACTTTCGATATTCTTAATGTACGTTGCGTCATCATCCGCAGCTAAGTTTTTGAACTTACGTTCAACCGCAGAATCTTCCTCTTTCGAATCATCATCTGTTTTTTCCTCATCGTCATCTGACTTTTTATCGTCATCGGAATCATCGGAAGCAGAATCATCATCTGTTGATTTAGACTCCTCCTCATCAGTATCATCGTCAGCCGTGTTATCGTCGTCGGTTCCGTTACCAGTTTCGTCTTCCGTATCTCCCGTTAGGGCGGTTTCTACTGCTGACTGGACCCTTGTGGCGTCATCAACCTTCTCTTCTACTGTTTCATCGGGCTTTGGCATTTGGTGTCCTTTCTCGCGTTCGCTCGTTTTTATTCGTGCTAGGAGATTTGTTCTCCGGGCGGGATTAAGTTTATCTACTACTACTCGAGCTGCCAGCTACAAGTAGTCGATTGATTAAACTGAATCGATCTCTCCTTCGTTCACATCACCTTTGTTATAGTCATCAGCGATTTTCTGTAAGGCTTCAACCTGACGCTTGTTCTCAGAAGAACAGCCCCGGGCCAAGTACAGTCCGTTGACATCTATGGCTGAGAGAGCAAGACCAGCGATCTGGACTTCCCGATTAGGTATGACTTTTTTCTTCCATACCTTAAATCCGGGAGTCTCTACCATCTCAGCAATGGCCTGCTTTTCAGCATCAGTGAGTTTCAATGTACCGAGCTTAGGTGTTTTGTTATCGCTCATACTTTCATCCTACTACAAACATAAGTTATTACGCAACATTTCCGGCTGTGACGTCGCCGCCGTTAGCCATCATGTTTGGATCAATCATCATGTTTGGAATCGCCGGACCCCCAGGTGCACCGGGAGGAAGTACGTCCCCACCGCTAGGAGCCGGCGCGTTTGGATCACCTTCTGGTGGGAGAGGATTAGTAGGATCGTTAGGATCAACGCCGCCTTTGCCCTCGATCTGAGCGATCTTATCAGCGATATTACCGGTGTTAGGGTTGTTATTGTGCTCTTCCATGATGTGATTGGTAAGAACATCTTTAACTTCTTGAGGGAGTTCCTCGTAAGCTTTGGTCTCAGTAAGCTGCAAGTGAACGAGTGTGTGAGCTTCGGTAGCGCCCGGAGTTGCCGGAAGTTGGTAGAGATTGCCGGTTTCAACCATTCGCATGATCAGGCCGTTCTCTAGTTCAGCTAGTGCAACCATCTCACCCTCGCTCATACCTTCACCAACCATCCAGTCTTTAGGAAGTTCGTTAGAAAGTTCCCAGAGGCGGCGAACAGTTTTCTCACCACTCATGTAGCGGGCAGTCATTGGGTTGCTCATTAGACCCATAGCGGTTTCAGTGTTGCGGGCGAACTTAGTGGCTTGAGATTCAACGACGTTATTAGAGGCGTGTACGATGATATCGAAGTTACCTTCTAGGAATCGGGCGTAAGTAGGATCGAGCTTAATGCGAGTTGATCCGTCAAATGGTGCGTGTATAAGAGCAGATTGCTCGCCCTTATCAGGATCACCCTTGATTCTGAACTCACGACCTTCAACTTTGATAGTCTTGTAAACCATCTTCTTCTTCCACTTATTGTCCTGCATGACTTCTTCCATGCGACCACCAGGGTAGAAGAGTTGGATGTTACTCCACTTCTTCCTACCGATTGATGTAAGTGTGGTCCAGTTTTGAAGGGTGTTGATCAGGTTAATACGCTTCTGAGCCGCCTCAGATATGATAGCGTTCTCGGTAGCGGTACCACCTTGAGTCTGGGCTGGGCGATCATCGAGGCCGTGGGCTCGTCGCTCTTCAATTAAGAGAGCTTCGTCAAAGCGGAGCGATGATGCCGGGACGTCACCGTACTCGAGCGGTACGATAGCTTGCTGAATCGGGAGGCCGTTAGTGTTGACCTTAATAAGTCCATGAGGTCGCGGAGTCAGGTCATCTTCGTCAAGATCGAACAGATCATTAGCGAGGAACATCTTTGAGATACCCATCTTGTTTCTATCAGCGGCCATGTTCCTACCACTTCGGCGCTCTTCAACAAGTGTGTAAATGATTTGTGGAATACCAAGACCCCAGATTTGGCCAGGGATTGGGTAGAAGGTCCACTTATCGATCGGAAGCTCTTTGTGTCTGTTAGGCATAGGACCGCGGCGAATCAGTACGTTGTTAGCAAGAACGTCGTAGCTGTCAGTCAGGCGGTTCCAGTAGTGAAGCACCTCAACATCATTGCCTTCCATGTCGCCAGCAATCTTAAAGAAGCCGGCTTTAGCGCCGACCTGTGAGGCTTTTACTACCTTGTCGACATCTTTGAAGCCGGCTTTGTCTGAGTACATTGCTTTGAAAACATCGTAATCTAAGACTTCTCGGTAAACTTGGTCCTGGCCGTACTTAGGGTCATCAACAGTGTCGTCAAAGAAGACGGCCCAGTTATCAACCCAACGAGTATAGACGTCATCGTAATCTACGATTTCGCGCTTCTTGTACTTGATCTCTCCGTCTTCAACAGAAACAGGATCCTGGATCGTTCTTTTCTCGTAGCGGTATTCTTCAATGGTGAAGGCGTCACCCCTGATAGCAGAGCAGTTTCGAGCCTTGTATGTCTCAATATCGAAGTCGGTTTTGTCCATAGCGAACTGGTAGACGGTATTAACGTAGTGTTCTTGGGACTCATCAGAAGACTCAACACCCTCTAGTGAAGGGCGTGGGCGTAAGTTTACAGTATCCTGCATGTGCGTCTGCACGGCAGCGAAGGCATCAGGCAGCACGATGTCTGCTTGCCAATCATCGGCGTCACGTTCAGGCGCCCACATACGATACAGTTTGTCCCCAAGGTCCCAGCGTTTCTCAGCTTCTAAGCGAAGAGGAGATTCTTTCATGGCTTTGTAGCGGTCCCAGATTCGGCGGCGAGACTCACGGTCTTCCTTGCCGGCTGGCTTATAAGTAATTATGTGCGATTCGCCCCTTGTAGACTCTACGGCATTCGCGTTCTCTTTTGATCCGCGGTAGGCATGTTCAAAGCTATTGACGTCTTTCATCTTATTTAGTATCCCACCATTGGCGACTTAGGTTTGTTTAACATTTTCAAATACTCTTTCCGCTTATCGCTCTTCTCCTTAGATAATACACCACCACTAGCCGGTTTAGCAATTTCTAAAATGCCAGCCCAGCAGTCGGAAACATCGTCATATTTACTCTTCGGGTAGCGCATAAGCTCTCCCTCTAAAACATCTATCTGTGGAGACTCAAGTACATGATAGGCCCGACCCAATTCGTAGTAAGGTGCTAATGCCATTATACGCTCTTCTTTGTGCGCGCGCTGCCCTTTTATTTCTTTTACTCGAAGCAGCCGGGTCTGTATACGTTGCTCCTGCTCTAAGAAGTATTGTATCGACTTCTGGGAGCCAATCGTTTCTAGGAGCCACTGGCGGGGCCCGAACATAGCATCAATTTCAAACATCTTCTTGACGATCTCAGCGTAAGTTAGTTTCTGTCGATAAATGAATCGACAATATATCTGCCCCTTGGAGTCCATGCCGCCGATCATAATGACGGCGTAATCGGAACTCTCGCCCTTCCAAGAAGGATCAACCATACCATACCAGTTAATGCTCTCCGGCAAGTCCGAAGTCTTAATGTACTTGAACATGCTCTTCTTGAAGGTGGCGGTCTCATCATCGATTGGGTTATTCATGTACTGACAACTGTAGAGATACGGTCCCTGCTTCTGGCGGAACTTCGTGAGCTCCTTGCGGTTCAACCGCTTCTCATAAAACAAGTTACCGTCACTCGACTCAGCAGAACGAGTAATGAAATTAAACTCCGATTGCTCAGTATCGATAATCATCTGGTAAAGATCATCGTAATTCCACCTTGTCCCTACGATTACGGCCGGGTGGCCCGGCTCAAGTAAGGAGTAAACCAACCGATAATGTTGCTTAACGCCCTCAATCTGTTCTGAAGTGCCTGTATTTTGCTCAGAATGTAAATCGTCCATGATTACGAGGTCATAGTGCATCCCGTTCTTCGAAGTACCAATACCGCTACAATCAATCGACGGCTCCTTACGGGCCCGGCCCCGACAGGTCAGTACAATCTTCTCGGTCGACCATACTTCGGTCCCGTCAGGATTGTACTGAGTCTTCTTTTCGTCCGGGTAGCGACCGAATAGCGTGTAGAACACTTTCCTCAAGCCCTCAGAATCCTGGTAATGCCCCTTAATTTCCGCCAAGAACCCCTTAGATTTCTCAAACACCTCAGAATCAATTAAAACGCGGTCGTCGGGGAAGTTCAAAAGCCACTGCATAGAAAAAGCGATCGTGATTACCGAGCTTTTGAGCGTACCGCGGGGGAGAAGGGCCAATAAGTTGGTCAGCTCGATGTCGAGTTTGTCTTTAACCGAGTGCAATTCGTCGATCTGGGGCTCGAACTGCGATTCCCACTCCCAAAATGCAGCCTTCTGCTCGTCAGTAGGCATCTGATCCTCCGGAGAAGTGCCGGGAACCTCCTCAATTCCGTAATCAGAAGGGAACTCATACTTCAAAGCGTCCTCCGGGTTCTGATAGAACAGCAATGGCCTCAATGCTCGACAGACTGGACCGTGAACTTTAGCATCCATGATCTCGCCATAGCCCAAAACATACTTACAAAAATAAAAAAGATCCACCTTAGCACGCTCCGCAATCATCTGATCACGCACCATCTCGGCTTTCTGCATTATAGAGGTGAGATCAGTCTTGGTTTCCATATCATAAGTATACATCAGCGGCAAAGTAAAGGGGAGGCCACCACACCTCCCCATAAACCAAGGGCACTCGACTAACTGCGGTACTTGCGCTCCCGGAGGAGCTTTCTCGACTAACGGCGAGTGTACCTTGATTCTATCAGCACGGTAAGGAAGGGGTAAATAGCAATAAAACCATGCGGACATATTACTGCCATCATAGTTATGAAGCTATAAAAAAATCCATTCTGATCTGTTGCGCTCGTGGGGAAATATTTACAAGTTTAATGCGGGCATATAGGAACATAGGGTCCCAGGGGTAACAAGTCTAAATTTTTTGCTGCAAAATTTTTTGTCCAGAATTTTTTAATATTTTTGTGTGTATTTCTGTGCGGGGGAGGGGGGTACTTCGAATAGAATAGGCAGTCACCGTCCAGAAAAATCCGGGTGCCGGGGGGGTGATGGGATGAATGGCCCACCCCGGGGCCATAAATAAACAAAAAATACCCCCACCACTGTAAAAAATATACTTATACCATAAATACTTTTGGGGCCTGTCAATAGCCCGCGCTAAAGCGGGCCACTGTAACAGATGTGACGGGGCCAAGGGTCGCAAAATACATAATGTGCGACGTTATATAGTTTATGTTCTAATATCCGGGAGTTTACCCCTGTAAATTGTAACTGTTGACGGGGGCCGGGATTAAGTCCCCCCCTATTATCCCCGTATATACATAATGCAATTGTCACATATCCCCCCCGGATCCCCCGGACCATTGTCACAAAATACCTATATACAATCATTAATAAAATAAAGAAGATATCCACAGTTTTTACGGGAGTCAATATACTTTGTTTTAGTGTACGGGCATAAATATGCTTGCATTATGCCGGCATACGTGCTAATATGGATTCAGTGGCAAGGAACGGCCCCGGCAATAAGATCCAAAACAGTCCGAAAACATAAACACAAGGGGGCATATCACAATGAAGATATACCACAAAAATAAGCGGATCAGATTCTATACAATACGCTATATATTATTGAACTTGATCCACCCTATAAAATAACAGTCAATAATAATAGGAGAACACAAAATGCAAACTTATACAATATACATTGGATGCAATAACGACACTGGCAAGCTTGAACTCGAGAAGATCGAGGCAATAGCCGGCGGCCGGCACGACGGCTTCACGCTATACACCGCGAGCGGCTACTGGCTAGGATCCAAGGAGCCAACCGCCGTGCTAGTGATACACGACGACCCCGGCAAGATCATCCGGACTATAACGGATCTTAAGATCGAACTGGACCAGGACGCAATCGGCTACCAAGTGGCGCCAACCATGAACTTTGCATGAGTAACGCGACCCGGGCCCCGTTGCGGGCCCGTCCGGGGTACTTATCCCAATAATTAATAACATAAAGGAGGCCACACCATGGCGCTAATAAGATTCGATGCAATAATAAAATATAACACGGGCCCCGGCCACCCGGACGAACCGGACGCGCGCGGCTTAAGTTTCCACGATGTATACACCATCGACCCGGACCGCTTCAACGGGTCCGAACACATCCGGGACTATATAACAGAAGATCTTTTGTTAGTGGCCGGCGGCGGCTACAACTGGGACCACGTAAAAAAATATAACGTAACCATAAGCCAAGAATAGGAGAATATACCATGAGCAAAAAAATAGACTATACAGAATACATCGAGGGCCACACGGTCCGGCTTGACGTATCACACCGCGGCGGCGGGATCGAGATCGACGCCGGGGAATACGTTGGAATTGATGGGGCTATGATGACGGCATATCAAAACTATTTAGGCGGCGGGATGACTGGATCTGTACAGAGTAGTCAAAACTTCACGCCGGATAGTGACGAATCAAGCCGCAAGGCCCGGGAGCTATCCGACGCGCTTAAGTATTATTTTTATTGCTTAAGCAATGAAGAAGTCGCGGACTGGGACGAATGGGCCGCGAGTGAGAGCTTCACGGACCAACAGAACAGGCCCGCGAGCGCGTACTAGTGACACCCGACAACCCGGCCACCACCTGGCCGGGCCCCGGGGATCAGTAGATCCACATAATAAAATAATAGGAGGGTAAACCCTATGCAATCAACACAAAACAAAATAAGCAACGAGACACGCGGGGAGCTTGTATCCACTACAGATATGAAGCGCGCGCGACTCCTGGGCCGCCGCGTATCAATTAAGCAGATACTAGCGGGACGCCTGGCACATTTTGAAGTGATCGACACCGGCGTGCTATTGTACGCGGGCCGCGAACTGTACGAGCTTAAAACAGTATAGAGTGACACCCGCCACCGGCCCGAATCAATCGGACCGGGCCCGGGGATCATCCCCAGTAATAAACTAAATAAAGGAGTATATACAATGAAGTATATTGACACCAAACAGATCGACGCCGTGAATGACGGCATCGACGCGCCCGACACGGTACGGCTTAACGGCTACCACGTCGCGGATCTGGAATACGTCCACACGGACGCCTGGCGCGGTTACTACAAAATTAAACCGGCCCAGGGATTCGAGCTATTAAGTTCGGACTGGATGACGGGAGACTGGGACGACGCCCCGGCCGGCCACGGATCGAGCGAACAAGAGGCCCGAGTCGACGCGCTAGAAAAAAAATACGGGGATGTTTACGTCGTATTGACGCCAACGAGCAACGTATTTTCTACAAGTATTGACGTATTAATTCGCAATAACGAGGCCCCACGCCGCAAAAGGGTACTAGAGGGCCGGAGGCTTGCGAACAATACCCGGCTAGTTGTTGCGGATCCTGAAAATGGTACGCGAGCAATCAAGCTACACAAAACAAACATTGCAACGGAGACCGGAGACGGCCACCTTGTAATTGATACCGGCGGATGGGATACCATGACAACCCGCGAGCGGATCCAACGCTTCACAAGCGCGCAACCGCGACGCGAAAAGGGCATAACCTATATTGACGGCCGGGAGCTAGTCGACGGAATGAAAATTCCCGGGAGCTTGCGAGTCTAAATATTAAGGAGCGGGGCCGCGTCGATAACGGCGCGGATCATACCCCCATTATAGCAAAATAACAGGAGTAAATCACCATGCAAGAATATCGAACACAAGAACAATTTAGAGAAATCGTCGACTCGATGATAAACGGGAACTGGCAACAGGCCGCCGGGGAATGTATAGAGTATGGCTTTTGGGCCAGTGACTTATTAAAGGCGCTAGAGGAGGACGACAACTGGGAGGACGACGACAAGTCGCTACTACCTGATCTGGTACTACTCGCGGAACTAGCCGCCGAAAAACGATACAAGGAGGAAAAATAGCTATGAGTAAAACCATTTTTGAGATGACCGACCAGGAAATCGAATACCACAAGAACCGGGCCCGCGATAATATCAAGAGCGCGCTAATCACAAGCGCCGCCCTCCTGATATTCTGGGGGCTGGCCGCCTGGGCCTCACTAGGCTAGTGTTTACCGGGAGACGCGCAAACGCCGTTGATCGATAGGCCGCCGCAAAGAGGGCACTTGCTAGACTTGATCTGAGTCGCAAGGGTCCTCTTTTTTTTGTGCTTGCGCTTGCGGGGCACATCCTGATCGAGATCTTCAACGTGAACACGATACGCCCGGCCCTTGTATGCAATATCGATATAAGCATCCGTGCTACTAAGCACCCGGAAAAACGCGAGGAACTGGGCCCGGAACTGGTCGACTCTAAGCATTTGGATTGATCACCATTTGTTGCAACGCTATTGTATCCCCGCGCTGTATAGCAGACATGAGAGCTTCAACGAATTTTGGATCCGCCCCGCCCGGCGCTTCATTTGTCAACCCGGCCGCGCCGACTGGTCCCTTGATCTTCAAATTCTGAGCGTGCATTTCTTTTGAGATCAAAACTAATTCGGAAACTGACATCTTCAGCAATCCAGCCTTACGCCGCCGATATTCTGCGAGAGTCATTTCATCATCTTCACGATACTCAGCATCTAAAGCATCGAGAGCCTGCTCGTCCTCGTTTGCTTTGTCTAATTTTCTACTAAGTTGGCGAAGAGATTTTACGCGAATTTGTTCTGACTCCGACGCTTGTGCATCGAGAATCATTTCTTCCATCTGCGTGATAACTTCTTTGTGGGTGTTACGCAAAGACGTGAGTCCGTTCGGCGTGTAATCGATACCGTGTTCGTCCTTCAAGATGTGGACGATCGTGCCATACTTTTCACCACGCGCCATCATCGCGAGGACCTTCATCTTCAGCGGAGTGTCAAGTTTTTTTACGCCAGGTTTCTGTTTCTCAACAGGGGTGGCGTCGATAACTTGCGCGACTTCTTTCTCGGTGGTGTTTTTGATACGGTGAATCATGCTTGTATTATACCACTTGCGTTTACTGCCAGCATAGAGTATAATGGTCATTAACTTCCGGAGCGTGATAACTCCCGAAGCTACCAACATTAAAACAACCCCGGAATCGGGGTTGAGTGGGCGTGATAATTTAGCTACCAATGTGTCTATTGTAGCAAACTCACCCCATAAGTCAAGAGAGGGTGCCACCAATGCAAGACAAAGATTTAGCGAAGTCGGTAGTAACCAACCCAACTTCAATGTTCGATCAAGGCTACGGCATTATGCCAAACGCCATCCTATTTAATCAGGAGCTATCCAGCTCGGCCAAATTACTATACGTTTACGTGTCGTCACTCTGCGCTAAGACTGGCTGGTGCTTCGCCAGTAACAAACATTTCTCGGAGAAGTTCAACATAAAACCACGACAAGTGACAAACTTACTCAGTGAGTTACATGGCTATTTATTTTTTGAAACAAACGAGAAAGGTAAGAGACGTATAACATGTTTCAGATTGTCTGACAAGACTAGCAAAAAATTGCTAGGGGGTACGCAAAAAATTGCTACCCCTACATCTGGCCTTAATAGTACAAGTATAAAAGAGGGTCCAACCCCCTCGGAACGCGAACAAGCTCTCAAACTTCACAAAGGCTACATACGCCATTACAAGGTCGACCGAGATGAGTACGCATACGCCACTCCCGCCGAGAGATCCGAGATGCTCGACAAGGCTGGCAAACTCTACAAGCTAACCGATAAACGATTGGCCAAAGCTGTCGCTCGCTTGCATGACGCCGGCTACGAGTTGTGCAAGAAAGCCATCGTCAATGCAGCGGCCGAGGAGTGGACCCACGGCGATAACAAGCGCGAGTGGAAGCTGGACCTCTACAAATATTTGTTTAGAGATTATGACACGGTAGAAGAATGGGCTACCAAGTGAAACTAAAAATAGTGTGGCTCCCCATGGAGGAGGTAAAGCCACCGAGAAACTGGACGTTACCATTCACCGTCGAGTACCAAGGGAAGAAATATAAAATAACCGGGGTAGATTATACAGATCGAACCTGGAAAGCAAAGGAAATATAATGCTAACACTACAGATGTTAAAAGACATGAAACCGGGGACTTTTGGGACCGGAGAAATCGTAGACGGTCCTGAAGGAATCAATATGTTCAACAGTGGACGTCAACTCAGGTGGGTTGCTACTCGTGGAGGGATCCACGACTGGGCCATCTACGTTGGACTTGCATCTAGTAGCATCGAGGATGTGAAGGACCACGGGGACAAAGTTCATAGCGAAAGAAATATTAAAAAGCTCGTCGAGTGTGATGACGAAGCTTACGGGATGTACAGGCATTAGCCATGGGAGAAATAGCAGATTCAATGATTAACGGTGAAACGTGTGAAATGTGTGGAGTCTTCTTGGATGGCGAACCACTAGGGTTCCCGAGATACTGTTCACTATCATGCGCCATGCACCGCGGCGCCGACATATCACAAGTAGTGGGTGACGAAGAATGGGACGAAGATGAACTATAAAAAATACAGAATATTTTTGAACACCCCCGGGGGCAACTTCATAGTTGCAGCCAGTAACACGGTGAACGATCTAGTGGATCTAACCCGGGCCTGGCTCACTACGACAACAGCCGGCCAGTACCTACCAGAAAATGTGAAGGGGTATCTGATCCTTCAGATGCTTGACGAAGTAACCGGTGCCTACATGGGCGGCGAAAAAGTGCCGTTCGAAGATAAAGACGACATAATAACCCAGCTAAGAATCATAGGGGGAAGATAATGGCTTCACTAAACAAACAAAGCTGCCCCACTTGTGGCCAGTCAGTCAACGAAAGAGAGATAGCGATATGAGCTACATCCTCCGACCATACCAGCAAGAAGCGGCCGACATCGCGGTAGATCACCTGAAAACCTACGGCAAACCATTTGTCGTGCAAGCTGCCACCGGAGCGGGCAAGTCTCTGATTATTGCAGACATCTGCATGAGCCTGGACGAACCCGTGCTTGTGCTCCAGCCAAGTAAAGAGTTACTCGAACAGAACCACGCCAAGCTACTGAGCTACGATCCAGACATCGATGTGGGGATCTACTCGGCCAGCAAGAATAGCAAGGAGATCCGGAAGTACACCTACGCTACGATCCAATCGATCTATCGCAAGCCGGAACTGTTCACCCACTTCAAGTACGTGATCATCGATGAGTGTCACCAGGTAAATCCGAAGAAGTTGAGCGGTATGTACACGAGTTTCTTGAAGGCTATCGGCTGCCGGAATGTTTGTGGCCTCACCGCTACGCCATACCGGATGGACCAAAAGTTTTTCAACGATAACGGCCAGCTCACCTACACCGCCTACCTCAAGATGATCAACAGGATCTACCCGTTCTTCTGGAAGAACATCGTTTACAAGGTAGAAACTCAGGATCTCATCGACGAAGGATGGTTGTGTGCTATCAAGTACAAGGCTGATGATGTGGACTGGGGTTCACTCAAGGTGAATAGCACCGGGGCCGACTTCACTGAAGAAAGTCTTGAGCGATTCTCAAACGACGAACGATTAATGAAAATTGCTAAGTCAATCAAACTAATCGACGAGAATTGTAATAGGAACCTCATATTTTGTAGCAGCCTACGGGCAGCAGAGCGCACCAGAATGCTTTTAGACACGATGGGGGTACATGCGGAGGTTGTGAGTAGCAAAACGCCTAAGAAGACGCGAGAAGAGCTCGTGGAAGCATTTAGACGGGGTGATTTCAAGCACATGATCAACGTCGGTGTCTTCACAACAGGCTTTGACGTGCCGGAACTAGACTCTATCGTGCTTGCGCGACCGACAATGAGCCTGGCGTTGTATTATCAGATGGTTGGACGCGGGGTTAGAAAAGATCCTCTGAACCCGGAGAAGAAGCTGAGAGTCTTCGACTTCGCTGGTTGTGTCAGGCGTCTGGGAAGGGTTGAATCAATCCGCCTGGCCAAAGAGGCTCCACCCGACGACTTCAAAGACATGGTGGTGTCTGAAGTTGGGAGGATGGACGAGACCCCGCTGTTCAGCTTTGTAGTCAAGAAGAAAATGTTCCAGAAACAGAGGTTAATATGAAAAAGAAAACAATACCAGAGAACCACCTAGATAATGATAAGGAAGAACAAAGACGAGAACCAGACTGGCAATGGCTTGAGGAATTGCTGTCTGAATATAATATTACTGAAAAACGCACTGGCACTACACCAAAGCGTGATTTTACTGGCATTGAGGCTAGGTTATATAGAGAAATTCAAAAGCGTTACCGCCAACGAAAAAAGCCTGACTACATCAAAACGCCAACGGCTAACCGTTCAAGCAAACAGTACGAGGATGCAAAGCGTATTCATGGTGAGCAAGTCAAGACTATGGACGCTATGGGTTACGGACTTATGCTCGATGGTTTCACCTTTTACAAGTATGGTCATGAGCTTGAGCCTTACGACTTTGAGCAGAACTTCCAAATGCACCAAGCCTACGAGATACATAGTTTCACCCAATCCAAGCTAAAAGCATTTGCAAGGGAGTTTGAGAAAGCTATCGAAAATCTTGAGCGTGGGGAACCCTACCGCTACCACAAGGGCGGCGCTCACGGCGAGGAGGTGACAAAATTCTGGCAAAATAGAAAGAAGAAGTCTGAATATAAAAAACTAAATTCTAACTTAAGGGGGAATCGACATGTCTAGGACACTAGCCAAACGAGAAGAGCAACGCCTAGAGCGGCTCGAGATGAGATACCGGTATCTTACCAAGAGGATCAAGCAAGCGGAAGAAACTGGGGCAGCCACGCCCAGCTATATCAAGGGCGAGGCGTCGGCCCTCCGCTGGGCTATCGATCTAATCAGGTACTACACAAAGGGGGAGATGTGAAAAAAATAGTAATAGCTTTTGACGTGGATGGCACCTTAATTCGTAACGACAGTGAGGCGCTACAATACGGCAAGCCAGTTGCGAATGAACGGATACGAACCCTATTAATCACCCTAAGCAGCTTCAAAAATATAACCATTGCTGTATGGAGTGGTGGTGGAGCCGGTTACGCACAGCATGTATGCCACCAGATAGGCATCACAAAGTACGTCGACTTCTACGCAAGCAAGAACCATCAAGTAGAAATCTCCACACCAACCAGCCAAGTATTTTTGCCAGACATGAAGCCACATATCGCCATTGATGACATCCAATCATGTGAACTCGGCGAGTTAAACCTGATAGTGAGGGAGAAATGAGAGCCTTCATCATAAACACCGACGCTTCGTTCAGTATGAAGTGGAGACGCGGGGCCTGGGCTTATTGGATCAAAGGGGATGATGTACTACTCAAGAGCGCCGGCATGTTTCCAGCAGAGCTACCGAATCCCGGACTTGCCGAGCTGCTTGCGTTTAGTAAGGCGCTTGGTGAGGTGAATAAAATCGTACCTAAACGAAAACGATGGGAGACAAAGCTCTATATCAACACAGATTGTAAATACGTTATTCATGTAATCGATGGGACTATGAAACAATCCAGATATATGACACTAGTCAAAGCGATCCGCCACGCGCTCGTCGGATACCATATTAGCCCCCAACACGTTAAAGCTCACACCAGAAGCAAATCGAAGAGATCGAAAGTAAATGCCTGGTGCGATCGGGAAGCTAGAAAAATAATGAAAGAGGAGGGTTACTTAGATGAAAGACAATAGACCATTAAGGCACAAGCAAATGTCAGATCACTGGGATGATCTTGAGTATGTTGAACACGACCTAGATGCTCGTACCCTTGCCGATGCGGCTCAGGTATTGGCAAAGCATCAAGCGAAAATCGAAGACTCGGCTGTAGCTGAATATGTCAGGGCGCAATGCCAGTGGCTTGCGGGCCTGGCTGAACCGCTCGAACGGTACCAGCTGGTTCGTGAGAGCACCGTTGACTTGTCTGGGATGAAGACAACATGGAAATTAGTGTATGTGAAGGGTGAAAACGATGATTAAGATCTACACAAGACCAGGGTGTGCGTACTGCCCGACTGTTAAAAGAATTTGTGATTCGAAGGGAGCAAAATACCAAGAGCTGCCCGCCGAAGGGCCGGAGTACGAAGCTGCATCCAAGGGGTATGGCTACAACGTACCGCTCGTAACGAATGGTAAAACCACCATGATGGGGTTGAACATGGGAACATTGGCTCAGATAATATCGGAAGATCAGGAGGGTGAAAATGGATAAAGCTACGATCAAGATGCCCGAGGCTCTTGAATCGGAGAGGGCGGTGCTTGGCTCAATACTGCTTGATGGCCGGGAGGCCATGAAGAAGGTGGGCCACATCCTCACCGAGAAAGATTTCTATGGGGACCGTCATCGCTGGATCTACCTAGCGATGGCTGACATGTACAAAAACCAACAAGACATCGACGTTGTAACAGTGTACGAATTCTTAAAAGAAAAGATGCTCATCGATGAAATCGGTGGAGCTGCGTACCTAACGACACTCACAAACGATGTGCACGTTTCGTCGCACGTTGTTACTCATGCCAAGACCGTAGCCCGAAGAGCGGTGTTACGCAACATCATCATGGCGTCCAAGGACATCATGCAGATGACACAAGGGGGCCAGAACGCGGACCTCGATAACCTATTAGAAAAAGCTGAAGAGAGACTCCGAGGTGTGACTCGTGGTGCATCGAAGCTAGAAGACAAGCTCGGCACGGTTGATCTCGAAGAGTGGCGGCAAGTTGCCAGAGATACCGAAGATCGCTCCGGCCAGGTAAGAGGTATCAGTACCGGCCTGAAAGGGATTGACGAAATGCTCGAAGGCTTTGAGCCTGGCGAGATGATGATCCTTACTGGCCACACTAAACACGGTAAGTCCCGACTGGCAGCTAACATCGCTAAGAATGTTGCGGCCCAGGGCAAAAAGGTCCTCTACATAAATACAGAAATGACGAAGCTACAAATGGGAAGGCGCTTCAATGCCATGCTCGGTGAAGAAAAACTTAAGGGGCAGATCCTACTGAACGATAAAGCTGGGCTCACCTACAACAACGTGCTGCAAATCATGGAGCGAGCCAAGGAGAAGGGTATCGATCTCGTTATCGTGGATCACCTCCACTTCTTCTCACGCTCCGTCGATAACCAGACGTCTGAGATCAGCAAGATTGCGAAAGACTTCAAGGACGCCGCCGTTGAGTTCGAGCTGCCACTCATCATGCTCTGTCACTTGCAACAGGCCGACACTAAAAAGAAACCAACCCTACAAATGATTAAAAACTCCAGCTCGATTGCACAGGACGCCGACATTGTGATTGCCGTGTGGATGGATGATAGGCCAGACAGCCCGGGCGATGAAACCCAGGTGCTACGCCTAGCCCACCGATCCGCTGGCGGTACCAAGAAGCGGCATTACCTGTACAACGATGGGATGAAACTGTCTGAGACTGCGCCAGTTAAAGACATGGGCTACGATCCCAATCGTATAATCGAAGGAGGTTCTGATGGGCCAGATATTGATCTCGAGGGGTTCTAAAAAGAGGCGGGTTGAGGTGTCGCAGAAGACACACAACCTGATGTATGCCCTAAAGGTATTCTTCCCACCCGATACCCCTGTTAAACTGGGTAAGTACACGTTCAAAATAAGTGAGATAGAACCGTGGCCACCACCCGAACAGGAAAAATTGCTTTGACAATTACTGCGGACTTTGTTATAATGGCACATGGAATATTAATTAACCAAGGAGACACCAATGGACAGTAAGTTCAATCCACCAAAAACTAAAGAAGAATTTCTGGAAAGAGCCAAGCCAGTCACATTGACTGCGGCACTAGCTATTCGCAATGCACTACGTCATCGCATCCAGTCTGCGACTCACGCATTCCAAGTAGAGTTAAACTTCTACGAAAAAGTAATTGAGTTGCACGAGAAGGGCGATGTTGAGTGGAAAGTAGAGGGCGATAAGTAAGTGGCCGGGACACAGGTCGGTGGCGTAAGAGCTGCCTCGACCAACAAGGCTCTGTATGGAGATGACTTTTACGCCGTCATCGGCGCTAAAGGTGGGAAGCTTGGCCGCACAGGCGGATTCGCAAGCGAGAAGATCGGCAAAGATGGTCTGACTGGAAAGCAACGAGCTGAGATAGCCGGAGCTAAAGGCGGAAGAAAAAGTAGACGAACTAAGGGAGCATATTAATGGCTGAATTTGAATCAACAAAACACTACCTAGATGACCCAGCTGGGCCGGCAGAAGTTCGCTTCTACCCAGGCAACCACGGGTACTTCGTGACTGATCCTGGACATCCAGATGGTCCGAAGAAGAACGCTCGAACTGGTGGCGGTACATCGCTCACCGGTCTCATGGCCAAGGGACAGGGCCTCATGCTCTACCC
>ERZ724509.332-NODE-332-length-21726-cov-5.910203_pt1 | contig 21726 bp, 19 predicted proteins | sample MGYA00376042_ERZ724509 | MGnify/ENA primary metagenome ERZ724509 (study PRJEB28724, sample SAMN07190887) | wastewater metagenome | isolation source: effluent of sewage treatment plant in Hong Hong | place: USA: Christiansburg, Virginia | collected 2016-03-01 ...
GCCGCAAGCTGGCTGGTCAGGTTCGCGACACCCGCACCGGTCAGATTTCTGGTGACGGCCCTGAAGACATCGCCATCTGCGTCAGTGTGCCCGTGACGCCAATCACTATTGAGCTATAAGGAGTACTCAACATGACTAGCATGACTATCAATACCCGCATCCAAGGCGTGATCGGCAGCAAGCTTACCCGTGCACAAGTAGATGCCTTCGGTGCTGAAATCGATGCCTTGCGCGCACGCGTCACTGCCGATCTTGGTCAAAAAGATCTCGACTACATTAAGAGTATTATCCGCCTGCAACGTCGCCTCGAAATAGGTGGACGTGCCGCTATTTATGCCGGCATCTTCAATCCACTGGCCTGGGTTGCCGGAGTGGGTGCGCTAGGCACCGCCAAGATTCTTGAGAACATGGAAATTGGCCACAACATCATGCATGGCCAGTTCGACTGGACCAACGATCCAGAGTTACGCGGCCGGAAATATGACTGGGACAATGTTTGCCCCGGCGACCAATGGCGCCACTCGCACAACTATATGCATCACCACTACACCAACATCGTCGGCAAAGACCGCGATGTCGGCTACGGCATTCTGCGCATGGCCGATGAGCAGCCGTGGCACCCCGGCTACATCTTTCAGCCTGTTTATGCTCTTGCACTCGCCCTCTTTTTTGAATGGGGTGTAGGTGTGCATGATCTGGAGCTGTCCGAGCTTCCCAAAGGTAAGTGGAAGTGGAGTGAAAAGAAGGACATGGTGAAGGCCTTCCTCAAGAAGACCCGCAAGCAGGTTTTGAAAGACTATGTCGCCTTCCCTCTGCTGGCAGGCCCTTTCTTCCTGCCTGTGCTCGCCGGTAATGTTATCGCCAACATCATCCGCAACATCTGGGCCTTCATGATTATTTTTTGCGGCCACTTCACCGAAGATGCTGAAATGTTCACCGAAGCTGAATGCGAAAACGAGAGCAAGGCAGATTGGTATTTGCGTCAGCTGATGGGCTCCAGCAATATTGAAGGCGGCAAGTGGATGCACATCATGTCGGGCAACCTCAGCCATCAGATTGAGCACCACATGTTCCCGGATATCCCTGCCAACCGTTATGCAGAACTGGCGGTGGAAGTGAAGGCGCTGTGTGAGAAGTATGACTTACCTTACAACACCGGCACGCTCAGCAAGCAGTTTGGTACGGTGGTAAAGCGCATTTTCAGGCTCTCCCTGCCTAGCACCAATCAGAACGGCACTCCTGCCGTCGCATGATCCTGTTGCGGGTCGGCATGTCTTAGGCCAGTAGATGGTTAGATATTCCGACCCGCTTCTTTATGCAGAGCCCAGCCCATCCTCACTAACAAATATCCCCATATATAAGTTCTCGTCTCCTTGTTCAGGGAGAGTAATTTTGTTTTCATTCCCGGCATCACTAACAGGAATGAACCATGGACCCGATTACTCTCGGTTTTTTTATTTTTGGCTTGGTTCTTCTTACGGTCGGCGCAGATGTACTGGTCAAAGGAGCCGCTCACCTCGCCGGGTCCTTGGGCATCTCTCCCTTGGTTGTCGGCCTGACGGTAGTCGCCTTTGGCACCAGCGCTCCTGAACTGGCGGTTAGCACTGCCTCCGCCTGGAAAGGACAGGCCGACATTGCCATCGGTAACGTCGTCGGTAGCAATATCTTCAATGTCCTGTTCATTCTGGGCATATCCGCCCTCATCATCCCCTTGGCAGTACAACAGCAACTCATCAGGCTCGATGTGCCACTGATGATTGCCGCATCTGTTCTTCTGCTTCTGATGGGCCTCGACAGTGTTATCGGCCGCATGGATGGTGTAATTCTCTTCAGTGGCCTAATCATCTACACCATTTTTCTTATCCATCATTCCCGCAAGGAGTCAGCCGCGATTAAGGCTGAGTATTGCGAGGGGGTGGACGTAAACGAAGATGATGACCAGCCGCACTGGGGCAAGAATATCGGCTATCTGCTGCTGGGAATGGTTATGCTGATACTTGGCTCAAAATGGCTGGTTGAGGGCGCTGTCATGTTCGCGCGCGGCTTAGGGGTGAGCGAGCTAATGATTGGCCTAACCATTGTGGCTGCCGGCACCTCACTGCCTGAAGTCGCCACCAGCATCATGGCCGCCCTTCGCGGAGAGCGCGACATCGCCGTAGGTAATGTCGTGGGCAGCAATATCTTTAACATTCTCTGCGTTTTGGGATTGTCCTCAATCATCTCGCCTGCAGGCATTCGTGTGGCCGATACCGCCTTGCAGTTCGACATTCCCGTCATGATTGCTGTGGCGGCCGCTTGTCTGCCCATCTTTTTCGCTGGCCGAATCATTTCCCGTGGCAATGGCGCCATGTTGTTCGGCTATTACATTGCCTATACCCTGTACTTGGTTTTCACGGCCCAGCGTATCCCTGCCACAGAGACCTTAAATACGGCCATGCTGTGGTTTGTGATTCCTCTCACCATGCTCACGCTGGCCATCGGCGTTGTTCGCGAGCTGCGCAAAAAGGCAGCCGCCTGAGCGAACTGATTTTTACTGAGGAGTAAGGCATATGGCCGAGAAGAAACTGAAGCGCTCACGCAAGAACAAGATGATTGCTGGCGTCGTCGGCGGTATTGCTGAGCGTTACGAAATGGATGCCACCGTACTGCGCATCATCTTTGTGCTGGTGTCGCTATTTAGCGCTGCCTTTCCAGGCATCCTGGTCTACCTGATCCTCTGGGCCATTATCCCGCTCGACGAAGCCTGAGCCGCTGGAGTGGCACCACACTAACCTGTTGTGCCACTCCACTTTCACTCCTCTCACCAGACCTGCGTTATGGTCTGCCGCTCACCCTGCCTTCCCGCTATACTCGCCGCTTTGATTTGCAAGCAGGGGAGCCCCCGTGGCCAACGCGATTGCTGCAGGCCTGACCTTTCAGGACCTGATCCTAAAGCTCCAGAACTTCTGGGCCAGCCAAGGCTGTGTCGTCATCCAGCCTTATGACATGGAAATGGGTGCCGGTACGTTTCATACCGCCACCTTTCTGCGCGCCATCGGCCCGGAGACTTGGAATGCAGCCTATGTGCAGCCCTCCCGTCGGCCTGCCGATGGTCGCTACGGTGAGAACCCCAACCGCTTGCAGCACTACTACCAGTTTCAGGTGGTACTTAAGCCATCCCCGGCCAATATTCAGGAGTTGTATCTGGAGTCATTGCGGCTACTCGGCATCGACACCAAAGTGCACGACGTCCGCTTTGTCGAAGACAACTGGGAGTCCCCCACACTGGGGGCCTGGGGTCTGGGTTGGGAAGTCTGGCTGAACGGCATGGAAGTCACGCAGTTCACTTACTTCCAGCAGGTGGGTGGTATTGAGTGCTATCCGGTAACCGGTGAAATCACTTACGGTCTTGAACGTTTGTGCATGTACCTGCAAGGCGCAGATTCGGTCTATGACCTGATCTGGGCGGAGGGCGTACCTGACGCCGATGGCAACAAGCGTCCGGTGACTTATGGTGATGTGTTCCATCAGAACGAAGTGGAGCAATCCACCTTCAATTTTGAGCACGCCAATGTGCCCAAGCTGTTTGAACTGTTTGATTACTACGAAAGCGAATCAAACTCCCTGATGGAAAAAAAGTTGCCACTTCCCGCTTATGAAATGGTGGTAAAGGCCTCGCACACATTCAATTTACTCGATGCCCGTCGCGCTATTTCCGTGACAGAACGCCAGCGCTACATCCTGCGCGTGCGTGCACTGGCTCGCAACATTGCCCAGAGCTATCTGCAAGCGCGTGCGCGTCTTGGCTTTCCCATGGCCCCTGCAACACTGCGTGATGAAGTGCTGGCCCGACTTGCACAAGACACGGCGTCGGAGAGTGCAACATGAGTCACAAAGATTTCTTGGTCGAACTTGGCACTGAAGAGTTGCCACCCAAAGCACTTAAGACGCTTGCCGAAAGTTTTCGTGACGGCATTATCAGCGGCATCAAAGCAGCCGGCCTTGCCCATGGCGAGGTAAAATATTTTGCCGCGCCTCGCCGACTTGCCGTACAAATTATTGGCCTTTCCACACAACAGCCGGACCGTACTATTTCCGTGGATGGCCCGCCCGTGAAAGCGGCGTTTGATGCCAATGGTAATCCGACGCAAGCGGCACTGGGCTTTGCCAGAAAAAACGGCGTTGATATTTCCGCCATCGACAAGAGCGGTGAAAAACTGCGTTTTGTTAAAGAACAAAAAGGTGATTCTGCTACCGCGCTGCTGCCCGGCATTATTACGCAATCATTAAATGACCTGCCGATTCCCAAGCGCATGCGCTGGGGCGCTTCACGCGTTGAATTTGTTCGTCCAACACAGTGGCTAGTAATACTCTTTGGTGACGATGTACTGGACTGCGAGATTCTGGCACAAAAAGCCGGACGCGAATCCCGTGGCCATCGCTTTCATGCCAATATCCCTGTACGAATTTCTTCACCTTCTTCTTATCTGGAAGACTTACGTGGCGCTTGGGTGCAGGCTGACTTTGCCGAGCGTCGCGCTATTATTTTAGAAAAAGTTCAGGCACTGGCGGCAAAAGAAAATGGCAAAGCCATTATTCCCGATTCGTTGCTTAATGAAGTCACCGGGCTAGTAGAGTGGCCTGTGCCGTTGGTATGTTCTTTCGAAGAACGCTTTCTTGCCGTGCCGCAAGAGGCGCTGATATCCACCATGCAGGACAACCAGAAGTATTTCTGCCTGTTGGATAGCAACGGTAAGCTGCTTCCGCGCTTTATTACCGTCGCCAATATCGAAAGTACAAACCCCGAATATATTATTGCTGGCAATGAGAAAGTGGTTCGTCCTCGCCTCACCGATGCTGAGTTTTTCTTTAAACAGGATAAAAAAAATCCGCTGGAAACACGCAATGAGCGCTTGAAGACTGTTGTGTTCCAGGCGCAGCTTGGCTCTGTGTATGAAAAGGCCGTACGCGTATCCAAACTTGCCGGCACAATTGCTGCTGCTATCGGCGCAGACCGTGCATTGGGGGAGCGGGCCGGCCTATTGTCCAAGTGCGACTTGGCCACAGAAATGGTTGGGGAGTTTCCTGAGCTACAAGGTATAGCCGGGTATTACTACGCCACACACGATGGCGAGCATGAGGATGTTGCGCGCGCGCTGGACGAACAGTATCAACCACGCTTTGCCGGCGATGCACTACCCACCGGCAAGATAGGTGCCGCTGTTGCCATTGCCGATAAGATCGATACCTTGGTCGGCATCTTTGGTATCAACCAACCGCCGTCCGGTTCCAAAGATCCGTTTGCACTGCGTCGTTCTGCTATTGGCTTGTTGCGCATCATCATCGAAAAAGAACTGATACTCGATGTGCAGGCGCTGGTGAACGGAGCAACAAAGCTCTATGGCGACAAGCTGGCCAACGCCAACACCGCCAATGACGTCTTTGAATTTCTGCTCGGCCGTTATCGCGCCATGTATGAAGAGCAAGGTATCAAGCCAGAAGTCATTCTTGCCGTGCAGGCACTTAAGCCAGCACAGCCATTTGATTTTGATCGTCGCGTGAAAGCCGTTGCACTGTTTGCAGCACTGCCAGAGGCCGAGGCACTGGCTGCCGGCAATAAACGTGTGGCCAATATTCTGGCAAAGGAAACTGTCGCCGCAGATGCAGCAGTGAATCCTTCGCTGTTGTCCGAGGCGGCGGAGAAGGCGCTAAGTGAGGCTGTTGAGAAATTGACTGTCGAACTAGCGCCCTTATTCGAGCAGCGTGAATACACCACCGCCCTAAACCGCTTGGCCGCATTGCGCCCTCAAGTCGATGATTTTTTTACCAACGTCATGGTGATGGCCGACGATCCTGCCGTAAAAGCAAATCGCATTGCCTTATTGGCCAGACTGCGCGGCTTGTTTTTGCAAATTGCAGATATTTCGCTGTTGCAAGCCTGATTACATGCCAGCATAAACGGCCGGCATGTAATCCCTTTCTTCACAGAACGATGCTAATTCATGCGACTGGCAGATTGCGTTACAGGACGAGACAACAACTTTAATCTAGTCCGGATTATTGCAGCGTTCGGTGTGATGGTATCGCACTGCTGGCCACTCACGCGCGGTCATGGCGTTATTGAGCCTCCAGGAATCTTGATTGGTATGTCATTCGGCTCCATCGCTGTTGACTTGTTCTTTGTGACCAGTGGATTTCTGGTGACAGGCAGCCTGCTCTCACGGCAAGATACCCTTGCATTTGTCTGGGCAAGAGCCTTGCGAATCTTTCCAGCAATGTTCGTCATGCTGCTAGTGACAGTAAGTATTCTTGGCCTATTTTTTTCAACCGTCAGCCCTTCGGCATTTTTTACCGACTCCATCACCCTCAAATACTTCTGGCGTTGTTTGACGCTAATCAATGGCCTTGAGTACGAACTGCCCGGCGTCTTTGCTGCAAATCCTTACGAAAACATTGTGAATGGCTCACTGTGGAGCATGCGCTATGAGGTACGGCTATACCTTGTCTTAGCACTAGTCTGGTTTATATTACATTTTGTCTCCTCGAATCGGTTGTTACTTTTTCGGATCATGGTCGTAGCTGGCGCCATCGGGTATGGCCTGCTCACCATGGCAGACCGGTTCAGCATTTATGAGTCTTCTAGCTTCTTTCCCCAATTAGCATTTATGTTCCTGATGGGTGGTAGCTTTTTTATCCTGCGCGAGCACATCATCCTGTCTGGCCGGCTCGCTATTGCACTATGTGCGCTGCTGGCTTTAGCAGCGGCCATCAGCTTTGATGTTTTTTTTGTGGTCTACTGCTTGTCGCTTGCCTATTTGCTGCTTTATGTCAGCTACATCCCAAAAGGGGTTATTCGTCGCTACAATGCACTTGGTGATTATTCTTACGGGGCTTACATTTACGCGTTTCCGGTGCAGCAAGCCATCGTCTCACTTGTGCCGGGCATTACTGTTATGCCAATGCTAGTGCTATCTAGTGTGCTTACGTTGACACTGGCTATGCTTTCTTGGCATCTCGTAGAAGAACCTGCCCTCAAGCTGAAAGATTATTTCGGTCGCCGAAACAAGCTGCAGTCCCGTGTGTAACCGGACATATCCAACTTGATATTCATCATTGTTCCAGCGCAAGACTTAGGTATTCTGCGTCGGCACCCAGCCGCGATAAGCCATCGCTATTACCGAGGGATTGCGTAAATGAAAGTATGGCTGGTTCTACGCTCGCTGCTGTTCTACGTTGGCTATTCTCTGTCCATGATCTTTCAGAGCACGTCTGCCACAATCATTGGCTTATTTTCTCGCCAAGCAGCATACGCGTTCTGCCTTGCTTGGTGCCGCTTTGGGGTCTGGTGGGCTCGTGTCTGCTGCGGTATCCGTTTCGATGTTACCGGCATCGAGAATATCCCTCCCGGTGCCTGTGTTGTGCTGGCCAAGCATGAAAGTGCGTGGGAAACCCTGTTTCTGCAATCCCTGTTTTCTCCCTCTACCACCGTGCTCAAACGCGAACTGCTGTCGATTCCTTTTTTTGGCTGGGCACTGCGTCTGCTCAACCCTATTGCCATCAATCGCGGTGAGCCCGCTCAGGCGCTAAAAACTGTTTTACGCCAAGGCGGGCTCCGCTTGGCCGATGGCCGCCGTATTATCATTTTTCCAGAAGGCACTCGCTCACGGCCTGGTGAACAGCTGCCTTATAACGTTGGCGGCGCCATGCTCGCCTGTCGTACGGGCGTACCCGTCATTCCGGTTTGCCTCAATTCTGGCGATTGCTGGCCTCGCGGCACGCTAATTAAGCAACCCGGCACTATTCATGTTGTTATCGGTGCACCGATGGACAGCACGGGCACCTCAGCCAAAGTGCTAAATACCCTAGCTCAGGGCTGGATTGAAGCAGAACGTACTCGACTCCGTTCTACAACATGATGGGTCGCATTTATATTTGATCCGCCAACATACCAGCACTGGCGAATTGGACAAGGCCCAGCGAGAATGGCTGCTTACTGAGCCCCCCGGACTTACCATGAACCCCCTGCATCCTGATAACAGCCGTCGCCTTTTGCTAGGCCTTTTTCTGGCCGGCCTTCTCGTGCTGGGCTGGCAGGTTCTGAGTCCGTTCGTCATTCCCGTTGCTTGGGCCGGCATTCTGGTTTATGTCACTTGGCCACTGTACGCGCGCCTACGCAAAGCTGTTAGCGGCCGGCATACCTTAGCTGCATTGGTCATGACGGTCTTACTGGCGCTCACGCTTATCCTCCCCATCTTGTGGGTGGTGTTCCTCCTGCAAAACGAGGTCGCCGGCTTCTACCAGATCATCGCCGTCCAACTCACGCAAGGTCATCTTGCTGCCCCTTCCGTCATTCAGGACATTCCCTGGCTGGGCAAGGAAATCCAGGGCTTCTTGGATCGCCTGAACGCCAGCCCTGAGGCCCTTAAAGCCCAACTCAAGGAATGGACTGACTATGCCCTGACCCATGCAGTCGGCTTTGTGGGTGGGGTAGGGCGCAATATGGGTAAGCTTGGCTTTGCCTTGCTAACCGCATTCTTCCTCTACCGCGATGGCGAAGAAGTGGTGTTGCAGATCCGTCGGGTACTGAGTCAGGTGCTGGACGAGCGGCTCGACGACTATCTAAAAGCCATGGGCGACATGTCCCGTGCAGTGGTTTACGGGATCGTGCTGACGGCTATGGCACAAGGCCTGCTCGCCGGGATCGGCTACGCAGTAGCCGGCATGGGTAATCCCGTCTTTCTCGGAGTATTGACCGTACTCATTGCCTTCATCCCTTTCGGCACCCCCTTTGCGTGGGGCACGGTCTGTATCTGGCTATTCCTCAGCGGTCAGACGTGGGCCGCCTTTGGTCTGTTCCTGTGGGGTACTTTTGTGGTGAGCTGGATAGACAACATCATTCGCCCATTAGTCATCTCCAGCGCCACCCGCATGCCTTTCCTATTGGTCATGTTCGGTGTACTGGGCGGGCTGGCTGCTTTCGGGATGGTGGGGCTGTTTATGGGTCCTGTTATTCTGGCCGTGATGGTGGCGGTCTGGCGCGAGTGGCTGGAAAATAATACCGTTACTACGCACCATGATGATGCAAATCTGCTCTAAGTCTCTCTGTTGCGCCACCACTCATCCATTGTTAGACTTTCTTCATTGTCGCTAGCGACAACTCAAACTCCTACCCCTTAAAGGCAGGATGTTATGCTGCCAACGGTGCATGTATAACTGCCGCCTTAACGATCTGATTAACGTGCGTAGAAGGGAAGAACACAAGGAAAGTTATCCGCCTTCCCATACTAAAAGTGAATTAGCTTATGTGTGGCGCCATCCAGTTACAGGACAACAAGATTTTTTTTCCTCATCCCAGTGCCAAGCTGCCCATTCGCAAGCGTGACGGTGCGATCGATTGGATCACCTGGGGAAAGCGTCGTGAAGAGATGTGTATTTTCCCCGAAGGCGGTTGGGCTCGTCTGTCGTCCGTTAAAGACGGCCGCTGGACTCGGATGAGCCCAAAGCCGGTGCAGATTATAGCTGACCGTTTTATGCAGAAAGATGCTGATGGTCAGCGTTACTGGTTCGATCTAGAGGAAGGTGAGTTCATCCAAGGCCTGATGGCGTTCATCAACGGCGAACCTCGTGTCTACGTTGTTACCGAAGAAGCACCCGCAGAAACCGAAACGGCCATGATTCATCCACGCTGGCCGCGCATCCTGAAACGCAATGACATCATCGTCGCCGACAATCCCTACGGCGCCTAAATAAAAAAGCCCGCATCTTGTGCGGGCTTTTTTATTTGCGGCAGCTCATTATTGATAGCGCAGTGCCTCGATTGGCTTGAGCTTGGCCGCTTTATTGGCGGGGTAAAACCCGAAAAAGATACCGATACCCGATGCCACTGCAAAGGCCAGGAGCATCGACGATAACGTCACCAATACCAACAGCTTGCCGGTACTTGCCACCGCAAAAGCGCCCGCTACACCAATCAACACACCGATCAAACAGCCCGCTACGGAAATAATCACGGCCTCCAACAAGAATTGCAGACGGATGTCCGCCGGACGCGCACCAATCGCCATGCGAATACCAATTTCGCGGGTACGTTCCGTCACCGACACCAGCATGATGTTCATGATACCAATACCACCCACCACCAATGAAATTGAGGCAATTGCTCCTAGCATCAGCTTCATCACGGCCGTTGTTTCAGCCGCCGTGTTGGCCAGCGCCGTCAGATTCTGAACCGTAAAGTCATCCTCCTGATCCTCTATCAGACGATGCCGCTCGCGTAATATTTGGCGCATGCCAGCCTCGACACGCGGCATGGCCGCTTCATTTTCTGCCTGTACCATAATCATGCGCAGCATGTCGCGGAAGCGAGAGCCTTGTAGCCGGCGCTGTGACGTAGTCAATGGCACAATAATGGTATCGTCTTGATCACGGCCATCTAAACTCTGGCCCTTGCTCGTCAACACGCCGATGACTTGGAAAGGTTGATTACGAATACGGATGGTTTCGCCCAGCGGACTCTCACCACCAAAAAGATTTTCAACAATTTGCTGCCCGACTAATGCTACCTGCGCGCCTGACCGCATTTCTGCATCATCAAAAACATAACCTTCCGTTAGCGCCCAATCCCGCAAGCCTAGATAGTCCGCATTAGTACCAATGACCTGCGTACTCCAGTTATTGGTGCCATAAATAACTTGTGAATTCATCTGTACTAATGGAGCCATGTATTTAACGCCGGACAGTTCTTTTATGGCATTGGCATCGCCTAGCGTAAGATTAACCGCACCACCATAGCCGGTACGCACGCCATTAGCCGATGTCGCTCCTGGCATAACGATGAACAAATTAGAGCCCATGCTCGCAATCGCATTGTTCACTTGCTGCTGCACACCAGCACCAATCGCCAGCATTAAAATAACCGCCGCCACACCAATAATCATCCCCAGCATGGTGAGAAAACTGCGCAGGCGATTGGCGAACATGGCAGAAATAGCTTCTCGCAACATGAATCCAAACATCAGTGCCCCTCCAGATGCTGCCGTATACCCTCGGCAACTGGGCCATCGAATGACTTGCGCCCATCCACCAAGCGCACCATGCGGTGTGCGTGTGCAGCAATATCCGTTTCATGAGTCACCAAAACAACCGTGATGCCATCCTCTCGATTAAGAGACTCGAATAGCGTCATGATCTCTGCGCTTGTTTTGGTATCCAGATTGCCAGTCGGTTCATCCGCCAGCAGAAGTGTTGGGCGATTAACTAGCGCGCGAGCAATCGCCACTCGCTGCTGTTGGCCGCCAGAAATCTGTGCAGGGTATGCATTCAGTCGATTACCCAATCCGACTCGTGCCAGCATGTCAGCTGCACGCGCCTGCCGTTCAGCGGATGGAATCCCCGCATAAATAAGTGGCAATGCAACATTATCGGCCAGTGTGCTGCGCGGGAGTAGGTTGAACCCCTGAAACACAAAGCCGATTGCCTTATTGCGGATGATGGCCAGCTGATCGGCTTCACGATAAGCCACTGACTCACCATTGAGCAGGTATTCACCCGCAGTCGGGCTATCAAGACAACCTAGAATATTCATGAGCGTCGACTTGCCGGAGCCAGATGGCCCCATCAGCGCTACAAATTCTCCCGCATTCACCTCAAGATCAATGTCGTGCAGGATGCGCACGGGGCCCGTTCCGGAGGGAAACTCCTTGATGATACCTTTGGTAAAGATTATCGGTGTTGTCATGTCCGGCTCCTACATGCCGAACCGCATACCGCGGGGACTTCCACCGGCCGCCGCTGCCGTACCACTCCCTTCATCCACGACAATCTCATCCGCTTCCGTGAGCGCATTGTTTTTTAGCTCGGTGTAACGACGATCGGTAATGCCGGTGACTACCTTTACTTCATGCAACTTGCCGGCGCGCAATACATAAACTCGACCGCTACCACCGCCCGTGCGTATTCCGGAACTACGCTGGGCATTATCTGCCGTCGCCTCCCCATTTCCACTTTTCTTCACCGTAGTAAGCGTCTCTTCTGTTCCAGCAATTTTGGTGTCATCTTGCTTGATCACATCCGTCTCCTTGCTCGGCTTAAACCGCAAGGCCGTATTCGGAATGCGTAATACATTTTTTTGCTCACGCACCTTAATATCCACATACGCGGTCATGCCTGGAAGTAGTTTTCCTTCTGGATTATCCACCGCCACCACCACGTTATAACTCACCACATTAGAGTCGGTTCTAGGATTCAGGCGAATTTGCTTTACCTCTCCTTTAAATCGCTGCCCAGTGAATGCATCAACGCGAAATGTCACGGGCATTCCTACCGTAATGTTGCCAATATCTGCTTCAGCAAAATAGGCATCAATCTGCATCTCACGCAAATCCTGTGCAATCTTGAATAGCTCCGGCGTGTTAAAGCTCGCTGCCACTGTCTGGCCCTTATCTACTGCGCGCAACACCACTACGCCTGAAACAGGCGAACGAATCACTGCATACTCAAGATTAGTGCTGTCTTTTGTTACTTGCGCGCGCGTTTGTGCAACACGTGCCTGAGCATCCTTGTAGGCTTGGCGCGTTTGATCCAACTCCTGCTGCGATGCAAACCCCTCTTTTGCTAATGGATCAAGGCGTTCCACATTACTTTTTGCTAACTGCAATGCTGATAACGCTGAGACATAATTTGCTTCGCTCTGCTGCAGAGCTGCACGCAGCAAAGCATCATCCAGTTTCATCAATACCTGACCAGCCTGTACCTGATCATTGAAGTCAACATAAAGCTCCGTGATGGTGCCAGATACTTGCGTGCCCACACTCACCAGCGTCACCGGATTAAGCGTGCCGTTCGCTGATACTGTTTGAGCGATTGTCCCATGATCCATTTTTTCTGTTTTATAGCTGATGGCATTGCCCTTGCCTCGACACGACACAAAACCAATCCCAACAAGGATCAGCAAAGTAACAACTACAAACGTGCGCGGACGAAAAAAATATTTCACATTCATGGAGCCAACTCCCGTGCCGGCACAGCATTACGATTTTCTTCTGCTGGCAATTCCAGCGATGACAGTCCCAGCGAGCCCGTGAGACGCGCTAAACGAATACGGCTGCGTGCCCAATCAAACCGTGCTTTCACAAATTGCTGACGGGCTTCCGCCAACGTGCTCTGTGCATTCAGGACATTAATAAGAGTGCCAAGCCCAGCGGTATATCGAGCCATGGCCGCGCGCAACGATTCTTCCGCCGCATTAACCAGATCACGCGTCGCTGAAAATGAAGCAGTGGTAGTGCGCAAACTTTGCCAGCTTTCCCAAATTTCCTGTGATGCAAGTTGTTGCTGCTGCTCGAATGCCGTGCGCACCAGCGCCAATTGCGCCTCAGCAAGTCGAATATCAGCCGCACGCTGCCCCCCGGTGTACAAAGGAATATTCAGGCGCAGACCAACATTGCCACCATCACTGTCACGAACGTCATCATGGCTCCAGCTTTGGCTGGCTGAGAGCCGCACGTCAGGGCGGTAACGGGCTCGTGCCTGATCCAGAGCTGACTCACTGGCAGAGATTCGCAGACGTTCCGCCATAATATCCGCCCGCTGTTCCACCATCGCCAGCAATGGCTCCAGTGCGGGCAGAGTAGGGTCTTCAGGAATGGGCGCAGCGGGTGCAAGCATCAACACCGTGCCTGCTGGCAACCCCAACATCACCGCCATCCGCCCTCGCGCCACCTGCTGATCGCCCTCACGGTTTAATGCCGACAACTTGGCCTGCGACAATGCCGTTTGCGACTGCAATACATCCCCTCGTGTGGCCACTCCCACGCGCTGACGCTCACTGGCGGCTCGCAAGGTTTCTGCAGCGGCTTTTTCTGAGTCATGCGCGGCCATCAGTGCTGCATCGGCTGCCAGCCACTGGTAATAAGCATCCACGGCCTGCTGTAACACTAACTGCAGCGTAGCGTCTTGGGTGGATTTCAACGCCTCTAGCGTGCGCTCTGCCTGTGCCTTACTCGCCGCACGGGCACCAAAATCATAAAGTAACCAGCCCAGCGACAAATCTGCACTGGTTCGGTCTTCGCGGCCAGGTGTCGCTGAGTCGCCCATGCTGTGCGTCTGGCCCAGCGCTGCACTTATCGTTGGCCGGTACGCAACCACCGCACTATCCACTCTTGCTGCCTGAGCCTCGGCATTCAACCAGGCTATCCGAGTATCGGGATGGCGACACAACGCCAGCCGCACAACCGTCGCCAGATCCAGTGCTGCTGCCGGTACCGCACAAGCAGCAATATCCGATGCAGTGCGTGGCAGCGCCTCGCCGGCAATGGCGGACAAAGAAGTGCTCGCCAAGAGCACTCCCAGAAAGTGTTGTTTACGCATGATTTCAACCAAAACAGGCAGATGCCCGATGACTCAGTGCTCCGTGCCACGCTTAGCGTCGAAGCTGATTAAAAGAGGTTAGCATCCATCGATACCAATAGCGTATCTCCTGAGTAACGCGTTCCGCTGTCATTCGTTGACGCCTATTCGCTGTAGAGTGTTTGTTCATTTACCTAAAAAACTGGCAAAAGTGGCATTGTTGTCAATGCAGACTTGCTCTCGCTCGCGTATAACGCCTTTCGTCAACGGTTCTTTGGGATCAGGGATACTGTCCTGAGCAATGCCCGCCAACCGTCCAACCCCCAATGAGGTGTACACCATGCCGACGTATAAGGCCCCGCTGCGCGACATGCGCTTCTTGATGAATGAAGTGTTTGATTATCCAAAGCACTACAGCACGCTCAGCAACGGCGCTGATGCTACCCCGGACATGGTCGAAGCCATTCTCGGTGAAGCCGCTAAGCTTTGTGAAGAAGTGCTGGCCCCCCTGAATCAATCAGGCGACTTGGAAGGCTGCCACTTTGATAACGGCAAAGTCACCACGCCAAAGGGTTTCAAGGACGCATACGATCAGTATGTTGCTGGCGGCTGGCAGGGTTTGTCACATCCGGTCGAATACGGTGGTCAGGGCTTGCCCATGACCTTGGGCCTGTTTAAATCGGAAATGATGGGCACGGCAAACTGGTCTTTCACCATGTACCCGGGCCTCTCACTTGGCGCCATGAATACCATCATGCAACACGCCACTCCTGAGCAAAATGCCATCTACATGCCTCCACTGACTGAAGGTCGCTGGACCGGCACCATGTGCCTTACTGAGCCACAGTGCGGTACTGACTTAGGCCAGGTAAAAACCAAAGCCGAACCTAATGCTGATGGCAGCTACCGCATCACTGGCACCAAGATTTTCATCTCGGCCGGTGATCATGATCTCGCCGAAAACATCATTCATATTGTGCTCGCACGCCTGCCTGATGCACCCGCCGGTACCCGCGGCATTTCGCTTTTTATCGTGCCCAAGTTCAAGGCCTTGGCTGACGGCACCATCGGTGCGTTCAACAACGTGAACTGCGGCTCTATCGAACACAAGATGGGTATCCGTGCCTCCGCTACTTGCGTTATCAACTTTGATGAAGCCGAAGGCTATCTCATCGCCGAGCCCAACAAGGGTCTCGAAGCCATGTTTACTTTTATGAACACCGCCCGTATCGGAACGGCCATCCAGGGCGTATGCCATGCCGAACTGGCCTATCAAGGTGCGCTGGCCTACGCTAAAGAGCGCCGCTCCATGCGCTCTGTGTCGGGCAAGAAAGAGCCAGAAAAAGTCGCTGATGCCTTGATCTATCACGGCGATGTACGCCGCATGCTGCTCACCCAAAAAGCCATCGCCGAAGGCGGTCGTGCCATGGTTTATTTTGCCGGCCAGTACGCTGACCATATGACGAATGCTGTCATCGAAGAGGATGAGAAAAAATATCATCACTGGGACGACAAGCTGGGCTTTCTCACGCCAATCCTGAAGGGCTTTCTCACCGAACTGGGCCTTGAAGCCGCCAATCTCGGTATGCAAGTCTTTGGTGGACACGGCTATATCAAAGAGCACGGCATGGAGCAGATTGTCCGTGATGCGCGTATTTCTACCCTGTACGAAGGCACCACCGGCATCCAGGCACTCGACCTGCTCGGCCGCAAGACCCTGATCATGACTCGTGGCAAAGCCGTACGTGACTTTACTGGCATCATCCTGAGCTTCTGCAAAGATCACGCATTGAATAGCAAGATGCGTCCTTTTGTGTGGCAGCTCTCCAAGCTCGCCGCACAGTGGAACATGCTCACTGTGCGTACCATGCTCACCGCCCGCAAGGACCGTGAAATTGTTGCCGCTGCTGCCTATGACTTCATGATGTATTCCGGTTACGCCACCATGGCCTACTTTTGGGCAGTGCAGGCGGCTGTCGCCTTTGAGAAGCTGGAAAAGGGTGGCGCTGAAACACCGGAGTTCTACACGGCCAAGATCCAGACTGCCGAATTCTATTTCGACCGTCTGCTACCTCGCGCCAAAGGACACGTTGCTGGCATCGTCGCTTCACCAAAGTCACTGATGCAAATGAGCAACGACGACTTTGCCATGATGTAATATTTGCTTTTGGGCAATTTTTTCGCGCAAGGATAGCGCGGAACTCTGGCCGGACCTTGTGTCCGGCCTTTTTTATGCGAGCAGGATAACCGCGCCAATTATCAAACGTTGCACCTAACACCATCTCGACCCATAGACACAACAAGTCGGCCCCATCTGACAGCCCTCTGGTATGGGCTGACCTAGTGCCACTGCATATACTCACAGGCACATCAAGGAGACCCGTCATGTCACAGCCCGTCGCACCCCAAACCGCTATCATTGTTGGCGCTTCACGCGGCATCGGTGCGGCACTCGCCCGTGAGTTGGCCCGCGGTGGATATACCCTCGGCCTGCTTTCGCGTAATCAGGAACAACTACACCAACTAGCGGCCGAACTGCGCAGCACCTACTCAACTCATGTTGAAACCGGCTCGCTGGATGTCTGCGACCAAGCCAGCGTGGCACCTACTCTGCAACACCTGTTCCAAATCTTCGGTCAGGTTGATTTGGTTATCGTTAATTCTGGCGTTGCCGGTGCCCGCAAAGCCGGTGACGGCAACATTGCAGAGGATCGCCGTATTATCGAAACCAACCTGCTGGGGGCAATTGCGGTGATCGATGTTGCCATGGCGCAATTCAAGCAGCAGGGTAGCGGCCACCTTGTTGGCATCTCGTCGGTCTCAGCTAATTTTGCCATTCCCGGCAGTGGTGCATACTCTGCCAGTAAGGCAGCACTTACTAACTATCTTGAAGCCTTGCGCTTGGAGGTGACCAAATTCAAGATTGCGATCACCATCGTGCATCCTGGATTTGTGAATACCGACATCGCTCCCGGCATGGAGAAATACCCTTTCGTGGCTACTCCAGAAAATGTCGCCAGAGAAATTGCCAACGGGATCGCCAAGAAGAAAAAGAACATAGTTGTGCCTCGGCTGCCTTGGGGCTTAATCATGCCGGTGCTCCGCTTAATCCCGGACAGCATCAAAACTCGGGTATTCTAATTGCTCATTTAGCTGTGCTGCGGGAGCACTTTTGTCACCCGCCTCTGTTCCAAGAGATGCCTTACGGGTACAAACGTTCCCGCGTCCAGCCACCGTTACCGTCCGGCTGATACAGCACGCGATCATGCAAGCGCGAAGGGCGACCTTGCCAAAACTCGATACGATCTGGCGTCACTGCAAAACCACCCCAGTGCGGAGGACGGGGAACACCGGTTACATACTGAGCTGCAAATTTAGCCGCCCGCGCCACCAGTGTGGCAGTCCCGTCCAACGGCTGACTTTGTAACGAGGCCCACGCCCCCACGCGGCTTTGGTAAGGACGAGATGCAAAATAGGCATCCGACACCGCTGCCGGCACTTTCTCCACTCGGCCCTCCACTCGCGCCGACCGCTCCAGCTCTGGCCAGAACATCGTCAATGCCACAAATGGGTTATCCCCCATCTGCCGGCCTTTGCGACTTTCATAGTTTGTATAGAAAACAAAGGCACCGTGCTCAATGCCCTTTAACAGCACCATGCGTGCCGATGGACGGCCATTCTCCACCGTCGCCACATTCATCGCCGTCGGCTCATTTACCTGAGCAGCAATGGCCTCATCCAACCAACGACTAAACTGCTCTAGCGGATTCGCCAGACAATCCTCCGGCGCCATGCTGGCTCGGGCATACTCTTTGCGGATAGGGGCTAGATCATCGCGCTTGGTCATAAAAACTCCGTCATCAATCTTTTAAGTGTAGCGCCTTGGTCGACACGGCAAAACTGCTCAAGCACAAGACTCAAAGCATTAAATAAAGTGACTCGCCTTCCGACCACTACCGCTGCCCGCCGCAAGGCACTTGCGTTATCCTATGCGGGTACTGGGGTAGTCGTCAGGGAAGAAGTCGCCGGCACCCCGCCCAGTAGTCAGCAGCAAGGATTCCCCCTATGACGCCTCTCGGTCCCGCCGACCAGTTATTCCTCCTTATGGAGAAGCGCCAGCAACCCATGCACGTTGCAGGCCTCCAGCTCTTCACATTTCCTGAAGATGCGGGCCCTAAATACATTCGCGAACTGGCTGAGCAGATGCGCGAATGCTGCCAGCCTCAGGGATTGTTTAGGCGTCGCATGGTCACCCGTTTTGGCCAGCCATTCTGGGAAGAAGATGAGCATTTTGATATTGACCATCACTTCCGTCATGAGGCGCTACCTAAGCCTGGGCGTATCCGTGAGCTGCTGTCACTGGTATCTGCTGAGCACTCCAATCTGCTCGACCGTCAGCGGCCATTGTGGGAAGTACATCTGATTGAAGGCATTCAGGGTAAGCGCTTTGCCTTGTATTCCAAGATTCATCACTCCATGTGCGATGGCGTCGCTGCCATGCGTCTTGGTATGCGCGCCTTATCTACCGACCCAGAGGCGCGAGACTTGCCACCGGTATGGGCAATGCCCCCGCGCAAAAAAACTATTAGCTTAAGCCCCACCGATGTTGCCGGCGGACTGGCTCGTCTTACCTCCGGGCTGAGCAAACAAGCTGCCACGCTGCCCAATGTGATTCGTGAAGTAATGAAGGCCTCAAAAAAGGCCAAGAACGATCCGAATTATGTTTCCATTTTTCAGGCTCCACACTCCATTCTTAATGAACCCATCACTGGCTCACGTCGTTTTGCGGCGCAGTCTTATTCCATGACTCGCATCAAAACCATTGCCAAAGCATTTGGCGTCACGCTCAACGACGTAGTGCTGGCCATGTGCAGCAGCGCCCTACGCGACTACCTCATCAGTCAGAATGCTCTGCCAGACCAACCCTTGATTGCCATGGTGCCCATGTCACTACGTCAGGACGACAGTGACTCTGGCAATCAGATCGCCGTACTTCTTGCCAATCTTGGCACCCATATTGCCGACCCCACTAACCGTATGCGCGTCATCAAAGCATCGGTAGAAGAAGCCAAACAACGCTTCAAAGGCATGAGCCCAGAAGAAATTCTTAATTACACCGCGCTTACGCTAGCTCCTACCGGCGTCGCACTGCTCACGGGTCTTGCGCCTAGATGGCAGGCATTTAATGTCGTTATTTCCAACGTGCCAGGCCCTAAAGATCCGTTGTACTGGAACGGTGCGCGCTTGCAAGGCATGTACCCGGTTTCTATCGTTCTCGACCGCATTGCGCTTAATATTACAGTAACCAGTTATGCTGACTCGCTTGAGTTTGGTTTGATTGGTTGCCGCCGTACTTTACCTAGTATGCAGCGCCTGCTCGAGTATCTGGAAAACAGTATTCGCGAACTTGAAGTGGCCGCAGGCGTGTGCGGTTACAACCACACTCATCGCTGATTAACCTTTTTTATTGGGCCAATAAAAAAGGCTCACAACATTTGCTGTGAGCCTTTTTGATTCTACATTTTTATTCGATCAATCCGCGTGAAATAGATCAGCACGCTTGCCGCGAATACCTTTGTAGAATCCTTTAATAGTCACCATGTCTTTTTCTACGTCGCCACTTGGCATCAGTACTGGGCCAACACCACCCACCTTGCGTCCATAATCCAGAAATGCCATTACAATCGGCACTTGCGCAGCATGTGCAATGAAATAAAATCCTGACTTCCAGTAAAGTGCCTTACTACGAGTACCCTCTGGCGCCACAATTAAAATCAATTTGTCCGCCGCCTTAAGTGCTGCTGCCGACGCATCGACCATATTAGTGGCCGCTGTGCGCTGTACCGGAATACCACCTAGCCACATCATCACGCCCCGAAGCGGTGGCTTAAAAATTTCTTCCTTGCCCATCCAATGAATTTCGATTTTCAGCGCAAATGCAACAAATAGCGTGAACGGTAAATCCCAATTACTGGTATGAGGCGCTGCAATAAATACCATTTTCTTCAAGTCTGACGGAATTGCACCGCTGACTTTCCAACCAGTCAGCTTCAAGATAAGAATCGATAGACCGCGTAGAACAACATTGAGCACAGGCGTATTGAAAATGGTGCGACGGGAATACTGCATGCAACCCTCTGTATTTTTTATAAGTTACCGCTCTGAACCAGAGGGTGTTGATATTTCATCCATGCTAGGCAGGAGTGTACAGACTTGCCAGTCAGTATTCACGCTCCCGTCAACAACTCCCTAACCTCCGTCAACGTCCGCATATGTTTCACTTGTTCAAACACCGGCACGGCCTCTGCATATCCCCGCGTCATCATTCCTAGCCACTGCTTATAGCGACCCACCGCGCCGCGTTCCGTCCAGCGTGCCGGCTCCTGCTCCAGATTGCCAGGGGAGGGAAGGGTAGTGGTACGCCGGGCATCCTCCATATGTTCCAGAAACGCCAGTTGTGCCAAGACAATTTCTTCCCAAGGCATCCTCAGTGCCTCGTCATTATGACGAATCCGGTTCACCAGATCCGGCCGTGTCACCGCACCACGCCCCAGCATCAAGTCCGTACAGCCCGACACCTCGCGACAGCGCTGGGCATCCTCCCGAGACCACACCTCACCATTGGCAATTACCTGTATTGGGACGCGTTCGCGTATTTCAGCAATCGCCTCCCAATGTGCTGGAGGGCGATAGCCATCCTCCTTGGTACGCGCATGCACCGTCAGCCAAGCCGCACCGGCGGCTTCAATACCCTGTGCATTTTCGATCATGCGCGAACGATCCTTTACCCCCAAACGCATCTTGGCGCTTACGGGCACATCCGCCGGCACCGCCGCCCGTACCGCGGCCACAATTGCATGCACTGTTTCTGGTGTATCCAGCAAAATAGCGCCACCCCCGTGGTTATTCACTTTTTTTGCCGGACAGCCAAAGTTCAGGTCAATCGCCAATGCCCCCAGCCTTACTGCTCGATCGGCATTCATGGCCAGCATCCGCTTATCACTGCCCAGCAACTGCACATGCACCGGCGTACCAGACGCTGTCAGCCCCCCAGTATGCAGCTCCGGGCAGGCATGAAAAAACACCCGAGATGAATGCACTCCATCCGTCACTCGAATAAATTCCGTCACGCACCAGTCGTAATGACCAAGACGAGTAAGCACATCACGCATGTGAAAGTCCGTAAGACCTTCCATGGGGGCGAGAACGAGAGAGGACATAGAGCTCGGAGGAAGGGGGAAAGAGATAGCCGCATTCTATCTTGTCTTTTTGTAGATAAGTGAAAGCGGAGTACTTGCTGTAATATAAGCTATAAATGGGTTTATAAAGACTCATTTATAGTCTATAAAAACTCTAAAAGAGGTTATTGGTATCTTTTTATGCTAGAAGCCATTCTGGGCA
>ERZ724509.334-NODE-334-length-21607-cov-4.671260_pt1 | contig 21607 bp, 26 predicted proteins | sample MGYA00376042_ERZ724509 | MGnify/ENA primary metagenome ERZ724509 (study PRJEB28724, sample SAMN07190887) | wastewater metagenome | isolation source: effluent of sewage treatment plant in Hong Hong | place: USA: Christiansburg, Virginia | collected 2016-03-01 ...
CTATAGTTGTATTTGCTCCTATATTATACTCAGAAAATACATTGTGACTATTAATTACTCTTCCGTCTGTTAAATTATATCCATTTAGATAATGTTTAGCTTGATGATATTCAGCAGCATATCCAGATGGAGAACTATAGTTAGTAGGTAAGTCAAAAGAAAAGAAAGCTTTTGATGCTCCTGCTGTACCTGGAGATGTTCCTGAAGTAACAGAGAAACTTTTAGCATTATTAACTATAAGATCATATAGGTTTGTATTACCATTTATAGTTGTATGTTGTAATAAAGTACCACCTAGTTGAAAGTTATTTGCAGTCAGAGTTAAACCTGAATCTCCTGTATAAACATAACTAGGTAGAGTTTGATTAACAAAGTTAGTTCCGTTATAAACTATAGCCTGTCCTGAACTTGGACTAGTAATTACTACATCACCTAAACTATTAATACTACAAGCAGCAAGTTCTGTACATGAGAATTTATAAGGTTCTAACTGTTCAGGAGTATAATTAATCCATTTTTCCCCATTAAATATTATAGAATCTCCAGAAACAGGGTTTGTATCTACATTTCCTAAACTATTTAATTCACATTCTGATAATTCCTCACATGAAAATTCATATTGATTACCAGAAAGTTCCTGAATTTTATCTTCAATAGTTAGAACTACTCCACTTAATTCCTGTAAATCATCCTCAAGATCATCTAATTGTTCTTGTAATTCACAATCATTATTAGCAAGAGTTTCTATTACTTGACTAATAGTTTGTCCAGATGCAATATCTGCACAATCTACATCATTGCCATCATAAGTGACACAAGAGCTATTAATAGGTTGTAAGCAACCTTCATTAGGATTAGGATTTAATTCTGGACAATCATTACAAGCCATGTGATTATTTTTTAAGAACCGCTAAGTTCAGTTATTATTGCTTCAAGTTTTATTAATATCTGGGATAGAGTATCTCCATTTTCTACACCTAAAGTAGTCAAATCTTCTCCTGTGTATTTAATACATTGAGATTTTGTAATTTCTTTACATGCATCGCAGGTATCTTCTGGAGGACATGTTGATATTGTTATTATTTTGCAATTACTCATTATGCTATTTTTTGAATCATTATTTCAGTAAAATATTTATTTCTAATATTTATTGCAGAAGGGGCGGAGGATAATTCTGTTTGGTTTGTGATATTGTTTGTCCCATCTCCTGTATTCGCCTTATTTATATAATGTCCATTATCTCCATCTCTTTGAGAACTTCCTAACTCTCCTCCAGGATGTGATACATCATAATCACCTATTGGGGCTTGTATAGCTTTCCAAGCGTTAATATCTCTAGCATCTGTATATTGCGGACTAAAAAAAGTATATTTATGTCTATGTGGGGGAATATTAGAAGTAGTAAGAGTTACAGAATCAGACCCTGCTGAATTAGTAGAGGATGCATCATCATAATCTGAGTCATTTACATCATACCCTCTAGTAGTTAAGCCTTTATAGTCATCAGTACCATTATTACCATTACAAATAGCCCATTTAGAATATTTGCCTGAACCTGCTCCCCAAGAACCTCCAACTAAGTTAAAGTTAGCTAATTGAGCTTCAGTAATAGCAAGTTTAGTTCCTATAGGAATTCCTATATCCCAATATTCATCTGAAGTAAGAATAGTTGTTACTTGTTCTGCTACAATATCTTCAATAGTTTGAGTAGATATGATTTGATTTACTCTAATAGACACTCGTGCTGTACATTCGTATGCTCCTTTAGTTACTCTATAAGTTAAAATATCATTACCATAAAAATCCTCATCTGGAGTATAAACTATTTGATTAGAAGAAACTGTAGCACTCCCATTAATAGGGGTAGTGTCTATTGTTACTACTACAGTACCTGACACTTCATAAGTAAGGTCATTAAATAATACATCTATAGTAACATTTTCATTTTGGTCTACTTGAGCAATATCATTAAAACAATGTATACCTGCTAAAGAATCTAAAACATCTTCTAAATCTGATATTTTGGAATATATAGAGCAGAAATGATTTTTATAATAAGAAGAAAGAGTTTCTATAGTAATATTTTCAGGAACTTCTATATCTGGATTAGCAGCTATTAAACAAGTTAAATCCACTGAAGATAAATCAGCATCTATAACATTATTTTCACTACAATATCTAGTTAATAAAATAGATATAAGATAAGTAAGATTTGTTTCATCTATAGAACAATCTCCAGTTAATGCACAAGTTGGAATATCTCCTACATATTTTATTTGATTTGTAGTAGTTATATTAATAAGAGGAGAATTATTTTTTATTTTAGTCATAATATTTTTTCTAAAAATTTTCTATCACACTCAGTTAAAAAGTTTTCTTTTTCATAAAAGAATTCTATACTGGTTTTGTTTAATCTAATTGGTTCTAATTCACAACTTGATTTTTTAAAGTTATATTTTAGTAACTTAATTTTTTCTTCCATTATTAAAATGTAATCCCTAAGTTCATCTATATCAATCTCATCTTTACAACTTTTTAAAGCATATTGTTCTTTTATGTAGGAACTATAAATACTTTCAGCAAACTTACATTTCAGTTTACTTAACAATTGTTCAAGTGTATCTATATTTGTTCTCATTATTAATTTACTAAAATTTGATCAATTATTCCTTTAAATCTACATGGATTCTCATCAAATTGTTTAATTTGTGAATTAACTATAGATAATTGATAGTCTCTTACTTTTTCAGCAGGTTTTAAAATTAATTTACTTTTTAAAAATTGTAGATTTTCTAAAGTTTGTTCACAATAATTATCTACTACTTTATTATTAATTCTTTTATCTCCAAATTTACAAGTCCAACAAACTCCATTATCAAATTCACAGGGACAATCTGCTCTATATCCACAAACTGAACATTTCATTATTTACCACATTTACAATCTTTAGTAAATTCACTTAAAAGACCATCTGCATAATTATATAATTCAATGGCTTTTTCATATTTACCACAATCATCTGCTAAATATTGAGCAGCATCTATTAAATCTTTTATTTCTCTAATTGTCTTTAAATCATCTAAATAGTGTTTTTTATTACATCTATCTATTTCAATTTGACAGAAAAGATTGTGATATTTAATTAATTGTTTCACATTTCTTAGAAATGTATATTCCACATACAATTCATTGTTAGGACAAATAGAATATTTAATAGTCCAAAGTCCATCAGGTAAATCTGATAAAGCATCTGAATTATTTACGTTTGTTAATCCAATAGTATTAGAATTAATAATGTAAGTAAACCCTTTACCTACAGGAATATTAACATACTCATTAGAATTAGGATATTGTAAATCTAATTTAGCATTTGTTACTGCTATATCAGGATTATAATAAGATGCATCCTTAACTATTAACAGTTTAGAATTTAAAATCTTTTCTATGTATATGTCTAATTGGCTTATCATTTTATTATATAATGTATTTCTTTAGCTATATCTGCTATTATGACAGCTTTATCTAATTTATTAATTATTTTACGTGCATTGTACCAGTCTGATTTAATAGGATCAAAGTAATCATCTAAATCAGCTCCTGTGAATTTACCATCCCTCATTCCTATTACTAAAATAAGTGTAGCTATTTCAGGTTTTAAAGCTAAATCTGGATTAGATATTAAATCTACTTCAAATCCAAGTCTGTATAAAATTTTAGTAAATCTTTCATAGTTATCAAACCAAGTTAATTGCACAAATCCCCTTCCGTAATATATTTTACCTGTTTTTTTGTGAGGAATACCATAAGGTCTGTTTTTTCCTTTTCCTTGTTCAGGCACTGGTTCATAAATATATCTTTGTCCATAAGCTCCTGTTTCCCAATGAGTTGTAGCTAATATGTAAGAAATCATTCTTAAATCTGTAACTTTTAACTCTAAACATTTCTGGAAAATCAAATGAACACATTCTCTACCTATGGAAGTTAGAGGTCTTTTTAATTTTTTACCTTCTATAAAATTCAAGAATTTTTCTATTTTCTCATTTATATTTTCAGGAGTTAAAATAGAATGATTTACTATTTTAGGTTCAGGATTAGGTATTTCTATAATTTGACCTATTTGAATACTGTTTGGATTTTTTAAATTATTTACTTGAATAATTTCTGCTAAAGAAGTATTGTACTCTTTAGCAATTGCCATTAATGTTTCTCCTTTTTCTACTGTATGCTGCATGGTATTTCTTTAAATTAAAGAAAGGGTTAATATATTCCAACCAACCCTTCCTCAAACAAAAAATATGGATAATTATTTCAAGTTATCTGTAAAGATTTTCTTGAGTATCAGCAGACACTAAATCAGGTCTAGCGGAGTTAATCCAAGACTCAATCAAAGTTTCAAATGCTGAAGTATCAGTATCTTCTTCAAAAGCAAACACAATTGTTTGTTTAAAGTCATTACCCCCAAAGCCTGTAGATGTATTGAATTTATCCAAAGCTTCAAACTCTAAGTAATAGTGTTTGTAGAATTTATCATTTTTGATAAAATCATAGTTATAGCCATAGATTTCTCTCCAACGTGGATCATCAGACCATCTTTGCCCTTTAGTTTGTTGAATAGCAATGTATTCTTTCAATACATTTGTACCAACTCCTGTAGGATAAACTGGTTTTTGAAGTTCAGTAACTGCCCAACGAGTAGCACATTTATCTTCCAACTCTACATAATCTCCTTGACGAACAATGATTCTCACCATATCCAATTCAACGAAATCATCATATTTGAAAGAACATTTGCCAAATTGAGTGTCAATATAAGCTCCAGTCAAAACAATTCCAATTTTATCTACAGTTCCTTTAGTAGATTCTGCATCACAACATACTTCCCAAGTTTTTCCTTTGTAAGCATCCAAAGCTTTAAAGGTAGCAATACCTGTAGCACATTCAGATTCTTTCAAGAGATTTTCAGAAACTTGAGAAATAGTATAAGTATTTGCACAAGTACCATTATCAGATTGAGCAATTGAACCAGAAACTACAGAAGAATTACCTGAGTAGAATGCTGTTATAGCAGCTAATTGAGAAGTACCAGATACATCATCACAAGCTTCATCTCCTAACACCAAGCAAAGTTCACGTACTTCTTTGTAATAAGCATCAGATGCTTCCCAAGCTGTAGTAGTTGCAGAAGTTAAAGTACAATGTGCAGCATCAAAACCAATATAAGTAACAATATCTCCTGCTACCACTGCTGATGGAGTAGTTCCAGTTGTATTGTGTACTACATAAGTAGATTCTCCATTTACATAAGAAAGTCTATAAGCTCCTGAATCAGAATAACCAGATGCAATAGTTGCTAAATTAGCTGAAGTCCCTGCATCTTGTTTTTGTACTTTATATTTATATTTTTTACCTACTAAAGTATAACCAGAAGGGCAATCATCACAATTAGAAATAACTGTATTAGATTGATTACTATAAGCAGCAGGTGCTGAAGCAGCTTCTAATTGAATTAATGTGTAAGTAGATAAAATACCTGTTCTATCTGTATGAGTAACAGTAGCATTAGGATATGTTGCTTGAATAGCAGCTAATTCCTGAATTCCACCTTCATCAGCAATAGTCAAAGTATAAGATTCATAAGCTACTGTCTCAGTAGTAGGAGCAGCAGAATAAGTAACCAATTTTTCAGCTTTTACAGATGGAGAAATTCTAGGATGAACATTGATTTGGTTAATGTATTCATCTACCATTGCTTCTACATCTGCTGTACAACCAGATACACAATCAGTGCAGCAAGGTGTATGATATACAAATGTTTCAGTCAAAGGTTTTGCTCCAAAAAAACGAGTTGTTGGAGAACCTTCTAATTGCAAATGAAGAGTATAGGTTTTATCACATTCTGCATCAATTGTTTTACAATCAGTTGTACCATCCCAACCAATTACAACTTTATGTTGAGCAGGTTTTTTAGGAGAGGATTTACGCCATGCAATTAATTTAGATGCTTGAATAGGAACTGATTTAAAACTCATGGAAGCATTAGTCCAAGAGATTTTCTCAGCATTAGGAGAACCCATTGCTACAATGATTTCAGGAACTGTTTTAGCATTAGCTGTAGCTGAACTGAGAGCTTTGTAATTTTTACTGTTAAAAATACCTAATTGCAAAGGTACTAAATCAGCAGTAGTTTTTGACCCATCGGTCAGTACTAAACCTGAACCAACAAAGTAGTTAAAGGTTGTAGATTGTGCGGAATTTGTCATTTTTTAATAATGTTTTTTGTGTTAAAATTTTTCTTTAATAATTCGTTAACTCTTTCTTCATTTATAATATAAAAATTTATTCGCTCATTTGCAAATTTTGTTGAGAAATTTGATTAGAAAATTGATTTTGCATATCTCCAGATAAAATTCTAACGGCTTCATCTATACACATTTCAATTATGTTATCAGGTATTTCAGGGTCTATTTGAGAAGAAGGTTGTCCATCTTGTTTTAAATACCCTGGGATATCTATTGCTCTAGGTCTTCTAAGATAGGTTAAAAATATTTTAGAGATTTCAAACTTATCTAATGTAAATACCTTAATGTTATCTCCTGCAATAGTTCCAATTGTTTCTCCCCATTCAAAGCTAGGATTAGTATGTTCATTTCTAAGAAGAGTGTTTAAATTAGATTCTTCTTGTAAATAAATAAACATTTCTTTTTTGGAACAATCTTTTCTAGAAGCTAAGCAAGTTGTTCTCACTAAATGAAAATAATCCTTTGGAAGAGCTTCAGATAAATAATAACCTTCTTTTTTAGTAGCAGATAAAATCTTAGGAGTAGGATTTAAAAGTATTTTTAAATCATCCACTCTTTTACGAGTAGATTCAATTCCTGATTTATAGTTATTATTCTTCCCATATAATCTGTTTACAACATTTAATTGAGCCTTATTAAAAGCTTCAACTATGTTGTAAACAGATATGTTTTCATCATCTTGAGTATCAACTTTATTTAAGCGATATTTAACTTTAAGAGCTATGTCTAAACTAGTAATCATTAAATAATTCTAACTTCTTCTTGAACATCAGTTTTAATATCTTTAAACAATTCCATGTTTTTAGCATCTGTTAAGTAATAATACATTTCATCAGGAGTTTTACCTAATGTTTGTAATGTTTTACTGTACTCCCAATCTTTAGATTTGGTATTCAACCTAACAACATTAGTAAGGATAGCATATTTAATAATTACTTTTGCAAGTAATTCTTCTCTATCCATTTCAGATGCTTTAATAAAGTTTTTATAGAAGGTATCTCCTCCTTTAACTTTTTCACCATCAATAATACCATTAATGTAATCATCTGCACGTTTGTATAATCTCATTTCAGATTCAGCGTTATAACCCTTATTAGCAGGTAACAAATATTTAACAACTAAAATGAATTTCTCTTTATCTTTAGAAGATAGATTGTCAAGAGTAGAAGTCGCTTTATTCATCTCTTTTTTGAGAGAAACTTCTTGCTCTACATCTCTATCTGCATTTACGATGTAATATTTATATTCCTTATTTGATTCTCTTGCTGTGATTAAATCAGGGGCAATTTCAAAAAAAGGATTATGTTTTGCATTAGTTTTAATAATTTCCATTTTAACTAATGATTCAGGGTCATTTGAATCCAATACTGTCATATCAGATTTTAATTCTATGACCATATTAGCATAAAAAGGATTTGGTTTAATGGATTCATCATCAGGTTTCTGAGGAACTCTTACCTCATCCAATCTGAAATGAGGAAATTTTCTATTTAATTCCTCTACCCTAGCCTTAATTGCTTTTCTTTCTTTTTCTCTGGTTTTTTCATCTAATTTATCCAGATAAAAAGCATCTACATCAAATCCAGTAAGATACTTACCGTACAATGCTGGTACTTCAATATAAGTTTTTGAACCAGGAAAGGCTGCAAAGCCATATTCACTTAATCCAATGGAATCATTTTCTTTTTGTAAAAAAGGTTTAATAATCAGTGTTGCCATTTTTCTTTATTTATTTTTCTTGCTTAATTAAAAATAGGAGTGGGCTTTCTTTAACCCACTCCTTTGAGATTTATCTTATTTTGAACCTGTCATTGGGTTAATCAGCTCAAACATCAAGGATTTAGTTGGATCTACCAACCACATGTTAGCATGTCTCATAGACATTGTTCCTTTGATACCAGAGAAATTACCACTAGAAATGAAGGTTGCATTTTGGTCTGCCCAGTCAACATTACCAATTAATTTTTGATAACGCAGTTTATCATCAAAAGACCATTTAACCAATTTGATATTATCGGCTTCAATGTCATTCAAGTCATACAAGATACCTGTGAAAGAAGACAAACGATAGTTTCTATCAATTTTTGGGTTAGATATATTGTTTGCAAACACAGGATCTAAAGCAGGTTCAAAAACAATAGTAATTTTGATTTTAGGGAAAGTTTTCAAGAAGAAAGATTTAAATCTCATAGTGAAATCTAATTCTTGTCTGCTACCAGAAAGGAATCTTTCTGATTCACCTACTTGAACAACTAAGCCCGCAGCAATGAATTCTTTTTTAATTTCTTTTTGGAGGAACTCATACAAGCCTGCACCAACTTTGAAGATGAACTCACCTTCTGCATGGAAATCAATACGATGTTTGAAATGTTCTTCAATACGTGCTCTCAAGAAATCTAAAGACATAGTAGGGAAGTTGTATTTAACTACAGTTCCATAATTTCTATGCTGCCAGTACAAACCTGGAGAAGTCTGCATAGTATCATATTGAACAGAAGTAGTTCCACCTGTACCCCACATGAGGTTCATAGTCCATTCTACCATCAATTGATCCATAGTAGCTCGTTCAATTTCCATGAACCAGTTTTTACCTACGATATCTTTTTTAGCAGCATTTTTATCTCCTTTATAAACTTCATTAACAATTTTAGTGATGTTAGTAGAAGGTTCACCAATCATATATTTATAAGCATCAGAACCTGGAGCAAATTTATACAATTCCCATACACGGAAATCATTACCCAAATCTTTAGCCTTACCTGATTGTAATTGAATCAAAGATTTTTTATCAATAGAGAAACCTTTTGCAATTTCTGTATTTGACAATCTATAATGCCAGAGTCTTTCACCTACTTCAGATTGGAAGGTAGAAGCCACAGTATCATTATTATCACCTCTTCGAGAAGTAATTTTGTAATATTGAGTACCTGGAGCTAAGAATTCTTTAGAAAGATAAGAGTTTTTAGCAGCTACTCCATCAATTTTCAAGTGATGCACCCAACGATCACCATCTTTATATGGTTCTTTAGTTACAATCAATTGGAATTTGTTGTGGATGTGGTCATAAGTGATAACATTTGTAACAGAGAAAGGTCTATTATATGCTACTTTAAACTCTTGACCATCAATACCTGGTTTGTCACTTTCTGACAAATCTTCTACCACAATTGGATTTTCCAATGCGACAGCAGTTGACCAAGTAAAACCTTTATCTGAATCTACAGATACAGTAGTTTTAGCAATTTGGTCAAAATTGTAGAGAGGTTGAACATTCCTAAAAATTTGAGTCCAAGTTTTAACAAGTCCCATGTCATCCATAGGCACTTCTTTTCTGATACCCGCAGCAAACAAGTTGCTTTCTGTGATGTGGGTGTTAGGGCTGTAGTACTGTTTGTCTTGTACTAAGACCCCCTGTTGTAATAAATTTGGTGTTGACATAATTTAAATAATAGTTTAATTTTTTAGCATGCGCCTTTTACTTTCATGCCTCCTTTTACAGAAGCTTTGTTTTTTGTCATTTTTGGTGCAGGTACTTTAGTTGATACTTTTTTACCTACGGATTTAGTCATTTTTGCCATAATTAGAAAATGTTTCCTGGTTTCTTAATTGTTTGTTTTTTAGTACCTTCTAAAGCTGTTACTTCCTTAGATACTGTTTTTAATTGACGAGTAGTTTCTCTAGTTACTTTTTTTTCTGATTCAATACTCAATTTCTGAATTAATTTATCAGGAGCAGTAGCAGCTAAAGTCATTAACACCAATCTCTTATAAGTTTCTTTAGGGTTATCACTATTGATATACGAATCAATCAGTGCAGTCAATCCTAATTTTTCTTTATTATCTGTAGGTCTTACAGCAAAAGAAGATAATACTGTTGCTACTTGGTCTTTCTCAGGTTTAGACAATTTCAAACCAAAAATATTTTCTTCTTTCAAAGCTTCACTCACGTAATGAGTGTGATATCTTTTGAATTGTTCTTTTTCCTGCTTTTGTTTTATAATCTCTTGCTCTTTCTCTTTTTGCTTTTTATCAAGGTCTTGAGAAATAATATCTCTGGCATCCTCAAACTCACTATCTAATTCATCTCTATCAATAATTTTCTCTATTTGTTTATTTACCCATTCTTGGTCTTTATTTCTATCTTTGGCTTGTCGTTGGTAATACTTCCTTACAATTTTCTCCTTTTGTTCAGGAGTTGGATTTTCAGGAATAGATTCAATTTCTTGATAGTCTTCTAAGTCTTTTACAATATCAGCAATTTTAATCCCTTGTAACTCTCCAGTAACTAACTTCTGCATCGTGGGACTAAGACGAGATAATGCTTCTTCTAATACAGCTTCTGCAATTTTCTCTCCTTTTAGTTGAACATTTTGATTAAACAAATCAGCAAATTGTTCCTCTGAATAATCCAAATTTTCAGGGTCATCCCCTTCATAGATTTGGAAATCCTCATTATGTTTTAAAATAGTTTGAATTGCTTTTCCAAAACTATTTCCTGTCGCTGCACTTTGTTCTTCTTCAGAGAGAGGTTCATCATCTTCAAAGAGGGTAGAAGGAGGAGCATCTAAAATAGATGGTTTTTCCTCTTCTTTTTTTTCTTCTTCTTCAAATAAACTATCTGAAGGAGTTGCAACTTTTTCTAATTCTTCTGGTTTGACTGGTTCAAATAAAGAACCAATTTCAGTGGGATTAAAAATATCCCCTACTTTTTCTATTTCTGTCATGTTGTAAAATTTTTCTTCGTCATTTATAATTTAATAAGTTATTGTTACAAATAGAATTTTTTATCAATATCTTAACAATAACTTAATATTCTATTTTTTATTTCTTCCTTTAGCATTTTCTTTTGCAACTAAAATATCATTCTTTTGATTAGCCAAGTCTCTGGATATTTCCATTTGTTTCATTCGTTCTTTAGAAGCTATTTCTTGTTTTTTCAAATTGACTTTTTCCTTCTCTATAGCTGCTTTAGATTGATATTCTTTTTGTTTCATATTTCTGTCTTGCTCTTTATTTAAAATATCAGAATAAGATTTCTCTTGTTCAAGATTAAATCTTGACACCTCTAAAGCATCATTTATTCCAGATTGGTCAATATCATTTTCTCTCGACATGCCTGTAGCTTTTACATCAGCTACGTACATATCTTTTAAACGATTTCTTTCGTTTTGATCTGCAATAAATTGTCTTTCTTTTTCTTTCTCAGCAGCTTGAGCTTCTAATTGTTGTTGTAACATTTGTTGTTCATGCTGTCTTTTTGCTTCCTCTTGTTTTTGGAAGTTTTGTAATGAGGCTGCCAAAGTATCTTTTATTTCTCTTACATTAGATGATTCAATAATAGTAGCTAAATCTAACATAGAAGCCCCTGAAGTATTATTTTGAATAGCTAATTGTCTTAGTTGTTCTAATACTCTTTGAGAATCTGTACTATTTGTTAAGAAAATATTAAAGCGTCTAAGCAATAAGTCTTCTGTGTCTATTTCAAACAATACATTTTCTACATCTGAATTAAGATAGTTCACTCTGGAAACAGGTTTTTTAGATTCTATATATTTCTCAGCATCTAAAATCATGGATTTTAGTTCTCTCATGAGATTAGTGTGATTATAAAAATATAGTTCTGTTTGAGAATAAGAATTATTTATAGCTTGGTTTACCCCAGTTGCAGTTTCTTGTGAATTGATTGACCCCATTCTTTGCGGGGAAATACCAATTACTTTCATAATTTGTTGCTCACAATAATTAGCTAATTCAATACGAGATTTAAATCTGTCATTATTTAAAAGATTGACAACACTTGGTTGCTGCATAGCAGGATTTCCTTCTAAATTAGAAGCAGAATTATCTACTACCCCTAATCCAGAATCTTTGGCGGTCATGATAAATTTTAACCAATTATATTTACCCCATGTACCATCAAGAGATTGTTGAGGGATTAATCTCTGATCCATTATATAAAATAACCCTATCTCTGTTTTAGCAAATTTGTCTATTTCATTCATGAATCCATTATACATTACTTGCAGAGCTTTAGTCTTATCTATTAAAGACAATTTACCTACGTTCATATTTTTTTCAAAACCATCACACCCTACTACAGGAATTTTAGGTTTAAAAGGTTGATGTTCATCTGTAAATTGATATTCTAAAGGTTCTACATCTATATAAATCCATCCTCTGCTTACATCTGCATTGAGGTCATCAGTTTTTTTACCAAAAATAGATTTATCTAAATATTCATTCTCATTTACCACAGTGCTAGGTACTGAACCATAAGCAAAATTTAATTTAGCTCCTTTCCATACTTGAGGGGCATAAAAATATTCTAACTCTTCTCCTGCAATTAAATTTTTGTCTTTATCATATACAGGTTTTATAGTAACTTTAAAAGTATCATCTACAATTTTTTCTATTCTAACTCCTTCATATATGGCAGTTAATTTTGCTAGTCTTCTTCTAGACATCCAATATCCTTCAGTAACTAATACCTTAGAAGATGCATCTAATTCTATACCTCCCATCATATATTTAAATGCAATCAATTTCTTCTCATTTAACATAAGAGATTGATTATCATCGGGTTGTAATCTACGTTCTGAAAAAGTAGGAGTTACTCCTAAAGGAGTATTATATTTTTCAATAAGAGCTTTATCAATTTTATCTCTATATTTAGAAACTACATCATGAATTGTAGTCCAATATTGCCTTGATACTAAATCTGCATCAGAAGTATATTTGACATGTTTTGGTTTAATAACTAGGGTATCATATGGATTCCAATTAATAACCTCTATATCATTATCATCTATTCTAATTTCTGAGTAGGCTTCATCTGCAATTAATTGATGTTTAAATAACTCAATTTCTTTTTCTTTTAAACGATGTTTTAATTCAGATTGCTCCAGTATTCTATTAGCCCATTCTTCATAATTATTTTTATAATTACGATTCATAAATTTCTGAATCTCAGGAATAGACATTGCTTGTTGAACAGCTTGTTGCATTTGTTCTTGAAATTCAGGACTATCTTGACTAATACCCTGGGATTCAAGTTGTTGTGCTATTTTAGCTTGAGCTTTTTGCTGAAGATATTGCAGCATTAATTGTTTTTTATACTCTAATGCTTCATTGGCAGAGTATTCATCTACAGCTTTAACTTTTATGTGGTCAAACTTTTTAAGTAATTCACCTGTTAATACATTAATAATACTTGGAACAATAGGGTAAAATTTAAGGTCATCTGCAAAAATATCACTATCTGCTAATAAGGAATCCTCCATAGCAGTTTCTACTCCATCAAATATATTCTTATAAACATTTAAATCTGTATCAATATAATCTTCAACATCTATAACACCTTGAGCTACATTATAGTTTTTAATTAATCTTGAACGTTTTTCAGGAAGAAATCCTTTTAGTAATTGTTCCATCCAATCCATATTAGCTCTTTTCCATAACTCATCTTTTTTATCAGATGGTAGAGCTTGAGGAGGTTGTCCGAATATATTACTGTTGTATATTATTGGCATTTAACAATTTTTTAAGATTTGAATGAGAAAATCTACTTCTCAACATTAATTTAGCATTTTTTTGGCTAAAATTTTTATTTTCTTTTATATCTTTAGGAATTATTCCTCTTACTTCATTATATTCTGCTTGTAGTAGTGCTAAGGCAAAAGAATATAATGAGTCATAGTTTCCTTTCTCATATTCTTTTTTAGGTCTATAATTTACTAATTCTCTAAGCAATTGTAAATCATTTATTCTCTCTACTCCATAATGAATTGTTGGTTGACCTGTTTCTTCATTATATTCAGTATAAATTGGCTCTTTTAAATATTTAGATACTACGTCTAAAATTTTTTCAATTAATTTAGGAGTAGTAACCACCCCATAAGGTTTAGTTTGATAAGATGTACCTTGAGGAGTCATATCTCTAACCCATTGAGGAGTTTTAGCTATTCTATGTTGTTTTTTTATTTTTATAGCTTCTTCTATAAACCAGTTAACGTTATTTTCTACTAAAGCTTCTGCATTATACCACTCCATTAACATCATAGCTTTTTCAAACCATTCCATCTTATCTTTTGGTCTGGACATATATTTAGCTACAATTATTTTTTCTTTGTATTCTTCACTCATGTTATGTGCACCTTTATATATATGAATTACATTCATGGAAGGAGAATTTATTGATTCTGAATCTTTTACAATATCCACACCTGCCCAATAAACTCCATAGGTTGCTCTATTAGATGGAGGAAATTCCCACACTTGAATAACTCCTTCTTTATCTTTTCTTTTAGGGTCTATAGGATGCTCAAGTATAGGTTTATTAGTATATTTATCAAGTATTTTGTGTTTTATTTCTTTAGATTGTGTTTCATATAAATCTACATATACACCATGAAGTTCTCTTCTTTCTACCTTTTCTATTTGAGGATTTAGTAATTCTAATGGAAAAATATTCTCTCCTCTATATTGAAAACATTCTGCTAATGTTAATGGGGCTTGTGAAATATTAAATTTATCCGCTTCTTGAGGTTTTCCTGGAATTAAACCTAACCTTAGTTTTTTTATATACTCTTCTGCTCTTTCAACAAATGAATTTCCATGTTCATCAATAAAAGGTTGCCCAAAATATTCTGATTCTGGGTCATCATCTATACCAAAATAAGCCCATGATTCAGGAACAAAGAAACCACATTTTCTTCCAGCAAATTCATTGTCTTTATCAAATATATTATCAACAGAGTAAAATCCATGTTTTTCAGGATCAGTCATATAATCTTTTAATCCTGCCTCTAAATTCTTTAATTCTCCTACTGCTCCAGATACTATTAAAGTACCTGTCTTGACATTTCCATATTTCATCATGGAATCAATATACCCTTTAAATTTAGATAATACAGGATTTAAACCAGATTCATCTGCAAAAACCCACTTTGCACCCCCTCCCGCACCTTTAGATGCGGATTTTGAAAGTATTAAACCTTTCAATGTATTCTTTCTACCTAAAATTAATCTTCTACCTGATTCATTAATTACTTCTTTAGCTACTCTCCAATTTAAAGGTTTAGAAGGATTAAAATCTCTATACCAAGGAGTACAACTATTAATGTGTTCTCTATAAGGTTCTATGATTTCTGTCCATGTTTTTAATACTTGAGCTTCTTCATAGGTAGCTATATAATTAGGAGAACCTCTTGAAAAAAATAATTCTCTAATCAATGGGACACAAAATTTTAAAGAAAATCCTGCCTGACGTTTCTTCATTACTGCAAAGTCTAACTTCAGAAAAACAGCATGTTCTAGACATAAAAATGTATGATAGTCCATATCATACACATCAGGAAAATCATAAGTATTGTCTTGTTTCCTATAAATAGGGAGGTAGTTCAAATAAAAATAATAAAGCCCTGGAATATAAAACTCATCTATCCAAAGTCCTTCCATTATTCTTCTCTCTTCTTCGTCCCAAAAATCATCCCAATCTTTAGTGTCTTCTACTAAATCAGTGTAATACCCATTTTCTTTAAAAAATATAGCTCTCTCTCTCCACTTATGAGTGTCTTTGAGATTATACTTTCCAACTTGTTTTATTTGGTTTTTATATTCCTGGTCAGTTTTTAACATTATAATTCCCCTCTACCTGTTTGTCTTTGCCCTTTTGCTCGGAGCTTACCTCTTTCTGCTTCTACGTTCTTTTCTAGTTCATCAAACTCTAACTTAATCTTAGCACATTTTTCAGCTATTTTCAGTCTTTCTCCTAAATTACCTTCCTTACCATCTGTAATAATAGTTGAATCCAAATAATCCATAATGTCATGCAGATTCTTTTTATTCATTGTAAAATACCTCATAGAAGTGGTTTCATACAATTTCTTCATTGCATCTATAGCTAATAGTACATCAGGGTTATCTGGAAAAACGACAAATGATTTTTTTAAAACTTCTTCTTTTTCATCATCACTAAAATCTGCATAAGGATTAATAGATTTAAAAGGACAAGCGTAATAGAAAGCATAGGCAATCATATCTATTGCTCTTTTGTCATACTTATCTATAATGTTTTTCAACTCTGGGATAGTATAACAATGAATGGTTGGTTTTACCTTTTTGTTTTCTACTGTCAGTAAATCACTAATCATTTCAATTTCTTTATTAGTTTTTGTACATTTTTGTACATCTTTTCTTTTTGTTTTTTCTTGTAGTCTCCTATCTCATCAAAAATCATTTCATTTATTTCTAACCATAGATGAGGATTTTTGTAAGAAAAAAAGATTATAAATTTATCGATTAATTTCTTCATGCTATTCTCTTTAAAATATTTTGATAAATAAGTTATTGTATTTTTTGAAATTTGAATTTGAATTCCATCTTTTTCTAAATACATTGTTTTTTCTTCTTTATCTTTATACACTTTAACTACATCTCCTGTTTTATCATCATATAAAGTCAAAACCTGTTTTTTCATTTATTTTAATTTTGATTTGTGATATTGAAGAAGTGCTTTTACTTCTTTTTTTAAATATTTTACTGGATAAAGAACTTCATCAGCCACATAATACTTTGAGTTTTCAAAGTTGATATTATATTTTGGTTCTGTAATTGGGGGTTCATCTTCCCATTTTTTAATTACTAAATGGTTGATAGTCAAATTTCTAGGAGTAAAGTTGTACTTCTCTAAAAAGAACGCATACATAGAAAGTTGAAGAGAATACTTCATAAAGTTACAATCCATTATATGATTTAGGGGAGCATTCAAGGTAGCATATTTTTGATTACGTGTATCATAAAAACTTTCTAAATCAATAGTCTTCGAGGTCTTAAAATCTTCTAAATCTATGTATCTGACTCCATCTATAGTTTCTATAATGCATCTATCTGTCATTCCGCAGGCTTGGAACTCATTATTGTAGAGACATAACTCTGGATAAATTCCATCTTCAAGTGTTTCTAAACTTCTGATAGGTTTTATATCTCCTTCAAAATCAGTAAAATATACTGGTTTATCTTTGATGGCTTTATCTTCATCTTCTTTCAAAGAATGAAACATTGTCCCTTTTTCTCTTGCCACTCTTCCTTCTTCTGCCCATTTTTTCTTAACATCCTCAGTAGTAAGAGGTTCTTTTCTAGTAGAATGTTTCTTAGCATATTTAGCTGCTATATCATCCCAATCTTTTTCTGGTTCTACAAGTTTAATTATAGAACTAAAAGAAGTATAGGGTTTATCATTTATGATATATTGATGTGTTGATTGTTTAAAATACATGTTTCTTATTTATGTAAATCTTAGGTAAAAGTAAACTATTGCCTAACTTTTCTTCCATGAGTTATAATTCTTTATAGCTTGTTCAGCTTGTTTTTGGTCATTTGATTTTTTAGCATCTTTGATATCATTTAAAAACACAGACTTTTCTTCTTTTTGAAGAATTTGCTTCATTTTCTGTTTGGTAGATTTAGTAATCATATTACTTTCATTTTTAGTTTTTTATCATTTGCTTTACCAATGAAAAACTCTGCACCTACAGGGAGTTTTAATTCATTATCTCCTACAAACTCAATGATTTCTTCCATCCCTTTTCTTGTTATTTTAGTGATGAAAATATCATGCTCTCTTGAACCATAAGTAATATACACAAAGGATTTTTCAGCCATATGACATTTACTTAGTTGTGTTATTACTTTAGCTTTCATTATCTATAATTTTTTCTATTTCTTGTTGTTCTTGTGTAGATGTGACTGCTTGCCATTTTCCAATAGGGCATGCAGCCGAAGTTGAACGTAATTTAATGGATTGATTACCAAGCCCACAGCCACAATGAATACATTTATCATTCTTTGTGTTAAGAACTTGACCCAGCCATTCCTCTGATTTTAATTTAGTAATTACTTCTGGAAGTTCTTGCAAGGATTTACCTTTTTGATTTTGATTAAACCAAATACAGGTCTTACAGATTTCTTTTCTATGTTGAGCTAATTGTTCAATATGCTCTTTTTTAAAAGCAAGGTTTTTAATCCCTTCAGCTATCTGCATTTTGTTCTTCCAGATTTCTGGCAATAATTCTTTCATCATAACATTTAATTAATAAATCACATTCTGTAATTAAGTCTTCTACTTTTTGTACTCCTATTTGTAAATTTTCTCTACTTTTTTGAGCTTTCTCTGTATTCCATCCATCTAAATAATAAATGGTTTCTAAGTATTGACTCTTTTTTTGTAGTAAAATATCTTTTATTTTAGTTAGTCTATGTATTTGTTTCTGATAATCAGGTTGAATTAGTTTATGTTCTTTGAGTAAATAATCTCGTTGATGTCGTAATACTTTTTTTATTTTGTTTACATGTAAAGTAAAGTAGAAAGAACCAAAAAATTTATAATAAGGTTTTGAAGGCTTTAATAAAAATTGATTCATTTCTTCTTCATAGGAATCCCAAACTCTACTTATGTCATTTTCACTATAACCATTTTTAATTAATTCAGGGAAATCCTTTAGAGTATCTTTAGCTATTTTGCGGACTTGCACCTATTTTTAAATTTAATTTTATTGATGTTTCTCTTGATTTACTAATAGGAAATTTAAGTTGAACTTCATTTCCTACCAGTATTTTTTCTTTTCTAAATTTAGATAAATGATTTTCTACAGTTTGTAATGATTTGAAAATCTGTCTGTTAACTACTTCTTTTTTGATGTCAGCATTTAAACCACTGAGATAAATTATTGCTAAAAGCTTTAATTCATTTTCGGATAGTTTATGAAATTGCTGTCTTAACTGATATGTTAAGTAATCAATTGGTAAGTCAAAATATAATGTTATCTCTATCATCTCACTATAATATACAAAGTTATTACTAACTTACAAAGTTATTTCAAAAATATTTTTACATTGTTTTTGAAATTTCTTATCTCTTTTAAGTTTTAAGAATAATTCATTAATTCTTTTTGCTCCTAAAACTACATCAAATCCTTTCTCTACTAATTTGATTTCTTCCTTAGAAAGGAATGTTTTGTAAATCAACATTAGTTCATTTAAGTAATCTATGAAATCTGAAAAATCATTTATGTTAGGGTCATTGTCTTTAGCAAAAGCTAATGTACTAACTGGATGGTTATAATTTGATAGGTGTATCACAGATAAAGCCTGTCTCATTATTACTACATCTTTAGGGTTAAGGGCTAATAGAAGTAAAATAGCATTAGATGAAAAAGAACCTGTCACCACATACTTATAATTCAATAGTCTATTTTTTAAGAAATCATACATAATAGCTGCTACACAATTCAGTCCTCCTGAACTATCTATATAAATAACTCCTGCATAATCTCCTATAATAGGTAAAAAATTTCCTTCGTCTGTAGAAACAACTAAACTCTGTTCATATTCTTCTATATCATTAATGAATTGCTGGAATTTTCCAGAATCCCTATTCATCTCAAAGTCTAAATAAAATGTTTTCATATTTTTTTATATTTTGGTTAAAGGTATAACTTTTTAAGTTATTGTGATATTAATAAAAGGTTAACAATAAAATGATTAAATTAGATTGATGAAGATGAACAACGTACTTAGGTTTATAGAAGACTTAGAAACTAAGTGTAAGGAATATGGAGTGAAGTTAGTTCTATATGATATGAAGTTCATAGAAAGTGATGGAGATAAATTTGGAGGTTGGTTTGATGCTGATAACAAAGAATTACATTGTGCTTTTCCTGATAAAATTCAAACTAAATATGTTGAGTTATTAGTACATGAAAGTTGTCACATGGATCAATGGATTGAAAACACTAAGTACTGGACTATAGAAAGAAGAAATAATTCTCTAACAGAGGTATGGAAAATATTAAAAGGGGAGAAAGTCAATAAACTAAAATATCATCTAAGGAATGTTCAAATGATGGAAGCTGAATGTGAGAAGATGTCTATTCAAAAAATAAAAGATTATGATTTAGGTATCAACATTGAAAGATATGCTATGAAAGCTAATAGCTATTTGCTTTTCTATAGTGTGTTAGTTGAAACTAAAAAATGGACAGATTACCCTCCCTATAAATTTAAGGATATTTGGAGAGGACTTCCTGATAAAATTCTAAGCAACTTTGAAATAAGTGGAGATTTAAAACAACTTTATTTTGATAAGTGCTATAAAAAGAGAACAAAAAAGATTATATTTAGTTGATAGGTAACTATCTCTCGTGTGAATTTTGCTAATCCTCCTTATGGGAGGATTTTTTAATATTGAGTTAACATTGTAATCCTTATATTTGCATCTGGAAATACCCTGGTAGCACCACTGAAGGTAGTACTAGCCTACTGTAAAATACAGACGTAGCGACAGGAGATTCTAAGAGTGGATTAGTAGAGTGAGATATTATCTGTCATCTTGAAAGTGGACTCTGAATTAATATAAAGATTATTTGCTTGCTTTGGTTCTATAATGCTAGTGGAAGAAGATACCCTGATAATCGGAAGTTTAATTTTTAATTAACAATAGCTTAATAAGCTAATAGGAAGTTTATTGTATATTTGTAACAACAAAAAATAAATAAAATGACAACTGAAGAAAAAGTAATCGGTTTTTTAAAAAATGAAAACCAAACAAAGAAAAACTACATTTACTAAGAATGAATTAGTTCAAACAACAGGAGCTAATAGTGAAACATGCATGAGATCTCTTAGGAGATTAAAAAACACAAATCGAATTTCCTATAGTTGGAATTCAGATAAAGGTTACTACAAAATCACTAAATAGGGATAACATCTCCACTCTATTCTTATTTAGTTGCCCTCCCAATTCTAGTTGCGGGAGGGCTTTTTATATTACTCCAAATCTAGAAAGAAGACCTAAAGTCAAAGCTAAGGATGCGATTATTGCAAACCACATACCCCATGCAATTTTACGTTTTTTAGAGATACTCATTTTCTTAATATTTTATAAGTGTGAAAAATATGAAATACACCTGCAAATAATGCGTATGCAGGTATTGCTAAAAGTGGTAACAATGGATTATATAAAGCAAGAGAACCAATAGCTAAGAATGCAGTACCATAAGATACTCTGAATACAAAACCAAACACATGCCATGCATCAGTAAGTGATACAAACCAACGTGAAGAACCAAAGAATTTCTCACCTTTTCTTGGGTCTCCGTCTTTCCATTTGTTAGGAGAAGACATAGCTTTTATCCAGTATCTTGAAGGTTTGAACTTAATCTTACCCTCCTCTGATAAATCCATAACAGCTTTAGCAAATCCACTGATAAACAGTAGTATTGGTATAAATATGCAGTATGCTATAATCATGTT
>ERZ724509.335-NODE-335-length-21575-cov-12.167797_pt1 | contig 21575 bp, 12 predicted proteins | sample MGYA00376042_ERZ724509 | MGnify/ENA primary metagenome ERZ724509 (study PRJEB28724, sample SAMN07190887) | wastewater metagenome | isolation source: effluent of sewage treatment plant in Hong Hong | place: USA: Christiansburg, Virginia | collected 2016-03-01 ...
GAAGACAAAGTAGAATACAGAGATTGCGAAGCAATCTCTTGCATCTTCTTTCCATCAAAGAGTCCTCCAAACCCATTCATTCCAACTTCTTGATTTCCTCTGTTCCTATTATCATCTCCTCTTCTACTCAATCCACCATCAAAAAATCCTCCATTCATTATCCCTGCAATCTCAATACTCCTCTCAAACCTTGGATTCTCAAGGTATGCCATGAACTGTGCGCTATCGTAGTATTGATTGACTCGATAGGTATAAGGAATATTGTCTTTTGGATCAAAGATCTTATCTGATCCATACCCAAGAGGATTCACGAGAGCAGTACTCATGAATCCTTGGTATCCAATGAATGTTCCACTCACACTCAAAGCTATACTATCTGCTATAGGAGTAGGAAGAAGACGTAGCTGTGCACTCGTAATTCTTGCACTCTCTGACAATGTCTTAATATCACTGATTCTCTTTCCATCTCTTGCCACTGATGACTGATGACTCATCACTACAAACCCTATCACTGAGAGGATAGAGAGTATGGTGATAACTACTATGAGTTCGGTGAGGGTGAATCAAGAAGTACTCCTGAAAGATGAGATACTCTTAGAAGAAGGAGAATGAGAAGTAGTAGGAGTAATAACAGAAGAAGCAGTAGTAGGATCAGAAAAAGATGATCTCAAAGGAATCATCTCTAGAGAATGTCTGCGTGAAAAGAGAGACATAGGAATATGAGTAACAATTCTGTTTACTATTTCATCACACTTTTGCACAAAATACAAAAATACACACAAGACTGTGTGTATTTTGAGTGGATGAGTTTTGGATTTGTGTTGTGGTATATTTTTAGAAGGATGGAATACAGAGGATGGTAGATTTCCATTTTTATAGAAATGACAAGTAATTTTATGTCATCCTTGTGCAGGTAGGGTCTCTCATTTCTCAAACCATTTTTTATCAGGGAGATGAATGTAAAGCATTTCTACAAACACATCATCAATAACCACCTACTCTTCAGTATGTATATACTTTACTTTGTTCAGTCCAAAAAGAGATTGGCCAGACATATCTGATAATGATCATGATCCTACCATCTGTGAAATCGTAGCAAAAACATATCCATCAGAAGTATACTTTGAAATATACTCATCGAGCATTTTAATAACACCTGGGTGAATGTCATGGAAAAGAACAATATCACTGGATCGTGCAACAGAGGCACGTTTCATAATAGACTTTGGACGATTATCTTTCCAATCGAGAGTATCTACTGACCAAAGTGCAAATGGCGTATTAAGTTCTCTTTCCATATCAACTGATATTGCGCCGTATGGTGGCCGTACGAATGGTGTAATAATACTCATACCAAGAACGTCACGAATAATTTGTTCATTGCGAATAATTTCATCCTGTGCTTGAATAATGCCAGCCGATACAAAACTTGAATGTGTTACAGAATGATTGCAAATTTCATGTCATTCTTCATAGATACGTCGAACCAATTCTGGATATTTAACGGATTGGGATCACAAAATGCAAAATGTTGCCCTGATATGATGAGATTTGAGGATATCAAGAATAATAGGTGTATATTCTTTGCTTGGACCATCATCAAAAGTAAGTGATAGAACCTTATCATGTAGCCTCGGATGAATCAAAGCACTCTCTATCTTATAGCGCTTTATGAGATTTGGTGGGAGAACAATATGCCAATCATCTTTTGATCAAATAAACTGAATTTCCATCCAATCTGAAGGCCATGATATGGTAGGGGGTTTACGAAAGAAAAGAACTCGCTCATGTTCATTTGGTGCGATGACTCGCCCTTGAAGAGTCATCCGTTCTATCTTCAAGCTCAATGTGTGAACAATATTTTTCCCAAAATAAGGAGAAAGATCTTGGATAAGAGTAGATGTATTGATGCGAAAAGCATGATCATTAGGGAAAAGGTGACCATTTGTATCAAATGCTCGGTCAATATCAAATGTTGATCTCAATCATCAAGAGAGTATGAGTGTGAGTGTACCACTCGAATATCACCATCAGCTATTTTGAAAAATAGGGCGTGATATTTGTCATTCACATTCTTGAATCATCGTACTATCCTGTTCTTGTTTGAATATATCTCGAAAAATTTCATCACCTGTATTCCGATAAAACGATCATGAGAAAAAAACAGGGTAGTTTACATCACAATCAATGTTATCAATAATGTTCGTGTTCTTCATACGAAGTATTTCCCAGTGACCTTGACCATGGATCGAAGAAGAATCATGAGCTTCTTGGAAAATAAAGTGTAGAAAAATATCTTTTAAAAATATCCACCCAAGAGTGACAACAAAGAAAATACCAATCAAAGCGATTGATATTTTTGATGTATTGTGAAAAAGAAATTTCATAACTTATGTTCAGATCATCTAGCGAACATGGTATATTACATCCTTTCGAAGTGATCATACCTCAATGGTCACAATATGATCACCGGGGCTAAGATTATAAAAATTTGTCTGATATTTCTCTTGATTTGTCTGAAAGCTACGAGCATCAAGACCACCATCTACTGATACTTTAATCATTTCTGCAGCTGTTCATGTCACCTCAAAGGCTATCATTGCAGGTTGTCATGATTTAATAGTTGCCTCTCACAAAAGGGGTGATGTAACTTTAATTCCGGATGATCCGGGTGCATTTTCTGGAGTAGTTGAACCAGTGCTTACTGGTATTGGAGCGATTTCCCCACCTCGTGAAATAGCAACATTTGACTCAAGAGCACTTGCATATCCGAATCGATCATAGAGAACAGCCCGAAGAACATGTTGTCATTTACTTTCATTATCAAAAGACGGAGTGAGTGTAACAGATCCTTTTGACTGATTTCAAGGAATATCGTATGTTGCTACAACTTGTGAATCAAGAGAAAGAACAATCTTACGAGCAAATGCTTGGGATTCATAACTCAGAAGAATTGGATATCTTCCAAAGCCAATCGCTCCAGATGGAAGATTACCAGAAAGTTTAAGAATTTGAGCTCATTCATTAGGTCGATCACATGGAGTATCTTTGTAATTTGTGAGAATATCTACTCACTCATCGACTCATTCCATACTTGACCAATTCATAGCAACCCCTTTTTTCCATGCAGCCTGTGAAGACTCAATAATAGGATCAACTGCAAGAATCATACCTTTGCGACGAGATCACTCAGGTGTCGCATCCGTTGCAAGACCGTTACAGAGCGTATCATATTCCACCATTTGATTACCTGCATCCGCTTGTTGTGGTTTTACCGCAAAGAGAGCGTTAATAGTAAGAGATTTTGGCGTATTTTCGCCGGCAACTTTTCCTGATATCTTGGAGATAGCAACTTCATAGAGGCCTTCTTTTGGCCGTTCAAAATTCTTCACAGGAAGCTTCTCATGTGCATAATTCATATAATCTCGCCAGATAGGACCAGCACAATTGAGACCATCACACGTGCCTGCCGTTTCTTTTCCATTCAGGTTTCATGCCCAAACTGCTGTAGTGATCTGTGGAGTATAACCGACGGTCCACAGATCTCTCGGAAGAATCTTTGTTTTAGTGATTTCCTTATTAGATGTTCCTGTTTTTGCAGCAACAGGACGTCATTTGAGTGTGAGATAGGTATTCCATGTGGATGGACGACTTGTTGTATCCGAGAGAATAGTGGAGATAAGATAGGAAGCTCCCTCGCTAAATGCAAGTGTTGACTTCTTTGAGTTATCCTGAGTGGTCTCATAGATAATATTACCAGAAACATCTTCAATTTTTACCAGAGGTGTAACCTCTCGATACCACCCACCATTCGCAAATACAGAATATGCTTGAGCCATCTCAATCGGTTTCACTTCACCTGCACCCAGAGCAAGGGAAGATCCGTATGAAGCGCCATCTTTAATGGAATCAATGCCTATACTACGGATAAATTTTGTAATGGCCTCTTGCCCACCAGCATAGAGAAATATCTTGATTGCTGGAATATTGCGAGAATTATCAAGAGCCGTTCTTAGCGACATGCGACCCATAAATTTTCCGTCATAATTATCAGGTGACCAATTACCAAAATCCGTATCCACATCATAGATAGGGGTATCAGGTGATACTGGTAATTTGGACATAGCATAAGCATAACTGAATGGTTTGAATGTAGAACCAGGCTGTCTACGAGATGTAACCACATTCACTTGTCAATTTCACTCCGTATCCCAATAATCATGAGATCCGACCATGGAGAGAATACCACCATTGCTATTATCGATAGAAATAAGAGCGGCTGAAGTCGCACTTCGAAGCTTATTTTTCTCCACTTGAGCTTTGACAATTGATTCTGCTTTTTCCTGAAGGTCAGGATCAAGTGTGGTATAAATTTTAATTCCTGATTCAATATCAAAATCTTTTCCAAAATTTGATTCTAAATATTCCTTCACATAGAATACAAAATGAGGAGCACGAATATTTTCAGCACGCCTCACAAACTGATAATCAAATCATGCAACGACCGCATCACGGGCTTGTTCGAAGGTAATTTTTTGATCTTCGTACATTCGAGCAATCACAGAATCCTTACGACCTGGATAGTACTCAAGAAAATATTTACCCGATGGATTCTCTCAACTACCAGCATAGCGTGCATCGAGACGAACTTTTGTGAGAAAAGCAAAGAATTGTGAACGAGCAATCGTCATACATCTATCATCAACTGATGCAAGTGAAGTATCGATAAAATTCTTTTCATCGAGATTACAGAGAGTAACACTTGCATCATTTTCTTTTTGAACACTGATTTCGTTGAAAAATTTCTTCATCAGAGCAAGATCGCCTTGAAAAGCCTTCATACGATCAGCGGAATTAATCTTTCACTCTGGAAAATCACTTGATGCAGTTGCAGATGATATACTCGTGGAAGGATAGAGGAACGGATACCCGACAACACGATCTCGATTCGAGAATGGCGAATAGAGAGTTGGTCATTTTGGAAGGGATGCAAGAACAGATGCACCAAATACCCCAACATCCTTTGCACTCTTGCCAAAATACGTCTTCGATGCTTCTTCTATACCAAAAGCATTATGACCAAAGGAGATTTTATTGAGATAGAGTTCAAGAATTTGATCTTTAGAATAATTCTGATTGAGATTATAGGAAAGCCATGCTTCACGAATTTTTCGGGATAACTTCCTCTCAGATGTGAGCAGCATATTCTTGATGAGCTGTTGAGAAATCGTCGATGCTCATCAAGTTGGAAGGTTCAATCCAAAAAGACCATTTCCAATAGTATTCGTAACAACACGCGCAAGCCCAAGAAAATCAATTCATTCATTTTCATAGAAGGTCTTATCCTCTATTGATACAATTGCATCCTTAATAGGCTGAGAAATAGCTGATACAGGAACATACGTTCGTTTTTCATTACCAAATTTATAAAGCTCTCCCCCATTTTTATCATAAATTACAGACGCTTCTGCAAGTTTTTTATCCTCAATTGTTTTGATATCTGGAAGAGGTGCGATGAGGATAGCATAGACGCCAAGCGCTCCAACAATCGATACCAATACAAAGACAAGAAGCAATCAAAGTGCATATTTCTTGAAAGAAAAGTTTTGGCGTGGTTTTTTTGGTGATCCCTTTCATGATCCATTAAATGATCAAGAAGGTCGGCGACTGAGTGCAGCTCTATCTTGATTTCCAGATGAGAAAGTTGATGGTTCATCATGATAAATGTCAGATCGAGAAGAAACATGCCTTCTTTTGAGTCATCGAAGATGCACAATATGTTTTCTACCATGCTTTAGAGTTCCATGAAAAAGTGCTCTCATAGAACGAAGGATACTATCGGCTGCTTGGTAGCTCCAGCTCGTATCAGCAGAGGATGTGCGTCGTGCTCGACGATCAGATGAGTATTTATCTTGTTGTGGTGACTGCATAGTAATATATGAAAACTATTCCAATGAAAATTTATAACCTGGTGCGAGAAGAATGGATATATCAGGCAGAGACAACGCACCATCATGCCAAGAAGTATTATCAATATCTCATTCAACGAGAGGAAGATGGGTATCTTGCGAGAGATATTCTGCTACTTTTTTTATAGTATCTGAAGCCCCTGATGATACAAGAATAACAGATTTTTCAAATCCATTCTTATCAAATCTTGGCATACTTTCAAGACTCGATCATGTCGCTGTCGTCTTGGGTGTGCGAAGCTGTTTAAGTGTCTCTTGATCAAATTGATATCATGATCGAATAAGAGCCTGCCTGAGAGTATATGCCTGAGGCATAGCACTCTGAGTTGTATACATCCGAATACGATAATTCGTCGAGAGTATCTCACTCTGAGTAAATATTTTGGTAACGAACTGTGTTATATAATCATACTTTGACATTTGTGTGAGAGTAGCACCCTGTGGAAGGAGCGTCCAGGCGCCAGCAGTCAAATCACGATTAGGGGTATAGAGGAGTCACCCAGCCTGACATGCCATATTGAGTCCATAGCATGATTCATTGATATTCGTAGCATAAATTCCATCGCGAGGAATATCTTTTGCACGTACAGCGAAAAACCCAAGATCACTGACATCAAGATCTGTCCATACATGTTCCTTGAGTGAATTGTAGAGATCCTGAATTTTGGATGGAGACGTGAGTGTATCGATGGAAAGTACCTTATCACGAATCGCTTGAAGAATAAGCTGTTGGCGTGTCGATCGATCAAAATCACTCGTTGAATGACGAGAGCGAACATATTTGAGGGCTGTCTTTCCATCGAGGAGCTGCTTACCTGCATTGATACGAAAAACTTGATATCCATAGTTATTATCTGGATAACTCATATCAACAATCGATTTTGGTACATCAATTTCAATCCCACCGATCAGATCGATAAACTGTATAAATCATGAAAAATCAATGAGAGCCACATGATCAATTTTCTGCCCAGTAATTTCTGTAATTTTTTTAGACAAATCTCAAAGTGCTAATTCTTTATCTCCATTGTGAAGTTTAAGTGATCGAGCATAGAGTTCATTGATCTTGGCAGGGTTGCCAAGATCAATATTGGACATATTCACGTAGAGATCTCTTGGAATAGAGACAAGAGTAGCATGGTCGGGTTTATCTGCAATATGAATGACTTGTATAGAATCTGTAAGATTTCCTCCGTCATGGCCAGCGCCACCAATACCAACAACCAAAAAAGTCGTATTCGCAAATTTTGATACTGGGGGAAGGTCTTTAAGAATTTGAGGAATTGAGAGATTTTGAAAAAACCCAGTCTTTTCCTGAGCGGTCGTATTCGTAACAAAAATCGGAGCAAAAAATGATTGCACAGATGCCCAATGAGCTCCACCGAGCATTCGAGAAACAAAGAGAGAAATAATCACAATTGTTGCAAAAACTCACATCCATGAAAAGAATGATCACATAAATACGGAGAATGATGATTCATGACGAATTTTATTCACATGATGTTTACTCTCTAAATCATGAGAAGATATATAAATATGATCCTCCTTATTAATAAAGCCATGATCATATCTATCGTCACCATAAGGATCTTCCGTATGTTTGTTTGTGTGGGGAATGTGTTCTTTCTTCGATATGGCAATCTTTTTTCATTTTCATTCAGAAGAATGAGCTGTCTCATGGCTATCGGTATGAATCGATATGTCATCATCAACAACGAGAGAATCGAGGGTGGAGATATCGTCATCAATAATATTGGAAGAAATTTTTTGTCGACGAAATTTTGGCATGATAACAACTCAGTAAAAAACCAAGGAATTATAAAGAAAAAGGGTGAATTACCAAAAATCTTTCCAAAAAGGAGTCGCATTTTTTCATTTTCCCTTATAATACACGGAATGCCTAGTGAACATATACCCGTCCTTCTCGATCCAGTTCTTCAAACCATTTCCGAAGAATGGCTCATATCGCAACGACTTCAGAACAAATGAGGCATTGTTTGCATCGACGCCACTCTCGGACTTGGTGGACATGCTAGTCATATCATATCAAGACTTTCTGATTGAGATACCTATATTGGATATGATCGAGATGCTGATAATCTCGAGAAAGCAACTGAGATACTCACACCAATCGCCAAGGGAAAAGGAGTGAAACTCATCACAAAACATGCATCCTATCGAGATATTATCGATGCAAAAATCTCATTTGATTTCCTCTTAGGAGACTTTGGAGTGTCAAGTGTCCACTATGATCGTGGCGAACTTGGATTCTCAACTCGTCATGAATGACCACTTGATATGCGTTTTGATCGAACTATGGAGTCAACTACTCAAACTGCCGCTGAGTATATTGCGTCAGTCTCTTCTGAGAAACTTCTTGAAGTACTCTACAAATTTTGAGAAGAGAAAAAAGCTCGATTTATCGTTGATGCGATCATGAAGCGACGAGTAGTAAAGCCAATCCAAACAACAGAAGATCTCGTTGATATCATCAAATGATCAAGTTTTGATCCAAAATCCAGCATTCGCGTCTTTCAGGCAATCCGTATAGCAATCAATCACGAATTCGATGAACTCGAATATCTCATATCCAATATTGCGTCATGACTCAACCCATGAGGAAGAATTGCCCTCATATCATTTCATTCGCTCGAAGATCGACTCATCAAAGATCATATGAAACTATTTCTTGAGAATAAAATCAACTCTTGGAGTGGACAAATCAAAACACCTGCTGCACTTCGTAAAATCAGTAAAAAACCGATCATCGCTACTGAGAGAGAAATAGCGATCAATCCACGATCACGATCTGCAAAGCTACGAACCTATGAAAAACCCCATAACCGATAATCACATTCATCTATGAATGCCAATATTCTCATCGTCAAGAAAAATCACAATCCATTCGACTGTTCACGTAAAACTGATCGTGAAAGCTCCAAACTTTCATTTCGAAAAAGTTATATTTTTGCAGGCTGTTTTATTACGATACTCGCAGTAACGTATGTCTATCTTCTCAATCTCAATGCAACGAGATGATATGCAATTCGATCACTCGAGAACGAAGGAAAAAATGCGCTCTTTCAAGAAAAGCTCATAAATATTAAAATAGCAGAGAGTCAATCCATCGACCGCATACAAAATTCTCCAATACTTGCTCGCATGCATTCAGTCGACACTCCAAAATACATCATCGAGAAAGAATAACCATCCACCTTATGAATTTCCCTCAAATAAAAGAAACACTCTTCGAATATGATAGTAATATCTTTCGATACTACCTCACTCCCTATCGAAATACGATAGAAAGCATACTTATGGTGGGAGCATTTCTTGTGCCAATCACCTGGTTCATTTTTGGTCTCATAATCAACGATGGACTCATATGAGAGCTCTATAAATCAGCGGGTAGTACTGGCCTCCTCATGGTACTTATGATACTATTAGTATCACCACTTGCTGAAGTCACCAAGCTTAAAACGTTACTATTTCTTAAAACAATGAGAAGGCCTTTTGGTATTTGTAGCGGTCTTCTTATAGGTATACATGGGCTACACTACATTGATTCAGTTGCCTATGTTCTACAATATTGGGAGTTCAGTCGACCAAATATTGGGATCCTCTTTTGATCTTTCTGAGCAACCATTATGCTCGTACTTACACTCACATCAAACAATATATCTCAAAAATTCTTTGGGAAAAAATGGAAAATTATTCAACAAAGTGCCTATTTCGCACTTCTCTTTGGAGTTATACATGCTATACTCATCGCCGAAGAATGGGATCTTCTCTTTCTGAGCTTGAGTTATATTGTCATCAAGGGATTTGTAATTTACAAAAAACATGCTACCAAAAGCGCTTAAACGAGTACAAGATACTCTCTCGCTGCTCCCAGGTATTGGAGAAAAGACGGCGCTTCGGTTAGCGTTTTTTATCTTTGAAGTAAACCAACAATTTAGTGATGAAATGAGCAGTGCTATTGCAAATCTCCACAAGGATCTCGCAATATGTCCAAAATGTTACGGCTATACAGACAGTGATCAGTCTATCTGCCCCATTTGCAGCGACCATAACAGAGATTCTTCCGTTATATGTGTAGTCGAAGAATACGTAGACATGCTCATCATCGAGCGCAGTGGTTCGTACAAAGGCTATTATCATGTACTTGGCGGATCCCTCTCCCCTATTCATGGCAAGCCCCTTGCAGAACTCACAATCAATCGGCTCTTTGATCGAGTCCAGTATCAAGATGAAGCAAAACCCATCAAAGAAATCATCCTCGCCGTCAATCCCAATCTTGAATGAGAGGCAACAGCACTCTATATTGAAGGGCGAATTCCAAAAAAAGATGCTCTCAAAATATCCAGACTTTCAAAATGACTTCCAAATGCTGGGTACATCGAGTATGCGGATGATATAACCCTCATCAACGCCATGAGGGGACGAGGATAGATATAATAGTCAGGTAAAGTTATTCACTTGACTATTATTGAAATAATGTTTTGAAAAAATATAGTTTTGTATACTATATTGGACAATCTATATAATTTTTCTTATGGAATCACGACAATTTAACTACGAAGAAGAGACTAAGGAACAAATGGAACTCTTTGATCAATATAATGATAAAATCATTGCATTGAGAACATTTCCTCTCATGCAACAAATCGATGAATGGCAGACTAGTCATTTTATCGAAAGGCTGGAAGCCATGATTCGTAGTGATCTCAAAGGAGAAGAAGAACATGGTCAGCTCTATCTTATGACTCGTATTCATCAATTTCTTGGAACCACCACAACTCAGCATATGCTTCTAAGTCTGCCGCTCGATCGAATAGAGGAGAAAGATATGGAGAGATATTGAGAAATTAACAAAGTTCTCGATATGATACAAGAGGTAGAAAATGATACAAGACTGTCTGCATGACAAAAATACAAACTTCAAGAGAGACTCAAACACATCTGGGAGTCAAAACCATTTAAGGAATATATCAAACGACTCAGGGATACAAGCAGAGATTATTTTGCAGAACAACAAAAACCCAATGCAGTCGTCGAAAAAGTAAAAAAATGATTTGGATGAATATTTGGGAGATTAGGTATAAAACCGAGATAAAAACAAAAAATACCATATAATCCGTCGTCCTGAACTTGATTCAGGATCTACCAACTATGAATCCAAGCAGTCCGAAAAGCTGCTTTTTATATTGACATTATATATATTTTATTTAATATAAAAATGTACTTTGTTAGAAATAGCAAAGCACTTCACCATAATTTTTTCCGAAATCTCGGAAATAGGAGCTCATATGTTTGATCCACTGATACATCAAGTAAAGATGTTCTTTTCAGCAGAATATGCTAAAAAGCACAAGGAAAAGGAAGTGATCTCGCAAATCACCATGCTCATACAGGATGTTGGCAATACCAACAAAATCAAGATGTTATTACTCGAACTAAGCGGTAGCACTCTGGAAGCGCTGACAACGATCTTCGTCGAGAACCAATATTTTGAATATAACAACTTGGGGGTGCAACTCGACCCAAGCAAAGCAACAATTGCTATCGATAATGCAATGACTATGGCACGCGAACATGCCGAACTCTGTGGTCACGGTGATCGAGCCGGTTGGGCAGCAAAACGAATCATGTTCGCTCACCAATGGGCAGTGATGGGCAAAGTTCTCACCTCACCACTAGATGCAGAGATCCGTGCCATTGCCACCAAAATCGTATGGGCAAAAAACGGCTATATGGAACGTGACGTACAAAATTACCTCACGAAAAATGGGATATTCCAATAGTATTGGGTACAAATTCTACCCAATATAACAACACAGCTTCCACTCTCCTTCTCAGTATCTGAGATCTGTGATAGAAGCATACAACCACCAAACCCTCAACCAATTCATCGGTTGAGGGTTTTTATTAAGTCTGGTAAGGTCAATTTATAGAATCATATATCTTACAATCTAGTAAAGCCATCCCCACACTAAAGGGAATGAGGCTTAGCCGTTCTGTATACCGAAAAAACTATTCTTCTTTCTAAATAAACAAACACAACAAAACGAGCGCAATTAAAAAAAGAGTAACTTTATTATAATTATACGAATATGGCATAATGACCTCAATTATCTTCTCGCCACCTCTATCTTCCGAGCAAGCGAGGTTGGGAGTATAATATCAAATGGATCCTCTTCGAGAGACATATTCACTTTTACAGTTTTTGGAGTGACTTTTGGTATCACAGCTGGTTTGTCACCGACTATCTCCGTAGCATAATGGACAGTGATATAATAACGCTTTGAGGATTTATCAAGTTCCACTCCTACACCCATAAGATGAAATTCTGGCATGACAATTGCTTTGTAGTGCGGTGCATATTGTTTTCATTTTTCACTCATGAAGAACTTCCAAGTGCTCTTCGTAGCAGTGATGAGAGCATCAGTACAATCTCCTTCCTTCGGACACTTCACCACTCCATAACCGATTGACTCCGAGAAGGTCTTACGAGAGACGTTCTTAAATTTCAACCCTTGGTTACTGAACCACTTCTCTATTTCCTTGTAGTCGTAGTACGATGATTTATTGGTTCGTTTATGGCTCATTTCACCACGTTTTTCTGATTCGATACTCCATACTTTTGCAGTCTGAGCAAGCCCAGAATGAGATGCTATAGCTGGTACTCAGACAAGAGATCGTTCTGCATTCGTCCATTCCAACCAAGCATTCTCGACACGAACGGAATCAAAATCATCCTGAGCGAATAGATGAGAGTGTAAACTCATGGACATTGCAAAGATAGCAAGAGTGGTAATTCAGAGGTGAAATTTCATACAACAAATAATTATAGACAAATAATACTATAGTATTTTTAATAAATCAAATTTATCACACTTTTTTCACAGGCGCCATCTCAAGATTGAGTTTTCGGATACCGTGACCACCACCGAAAGCAATCTCGGCGATCGGACTTGACCAAGAAATAATCACTCCACCACCAAACTGAGCATGCTCTACTCGTATTCCAACATGAAAAACAGATACATCATTCTTACTGCGAGCTTTTGCTGTACTCAAAAAACTATTCACATCCACACCGAATGATCCAAATGCCAGTTTTACTCATTTTTGTCCAAATATATCCTGTTTTGCGTGGACTTCTTCTCGGAATTCTTCAGGAATTTCTTTTGCAAATCGAGAGAGTGGATTCGCAGAATAGGAGCCAAAATTATACCGCTCACTCGCAGCAAAGAGATAGAGTTGTTCCTTCGCTCGTGTAAGAGCTACATACATCAGACGGCGCTCTTCTTCGAGAGCCTGAGGGTCAACCAATGATCGTGTATGCGGGAAGAGTCATTCTTCAAGACCGACGATGATCACATTACGAAATTCCAATCATTTAGAGCTATGGACAGTCATCAGGGAGACAACACTTGAGCCAACCTCATCCGTGTCATGATCGGTAATCAGAGCAATATCTTCGAGAAATGCCTGTAAACTCTCACGTGGAGAAAGCCCCGTATATCGAGAGGATAGATTCGCAAGCTCTCGTAGGTTGTCCATACGAGCCTCTGCACCCTCTTCTCCATATTCCTCTTTGAGAAAATCCTCATACTTAATCGCCTTGATAAGCTGGATAACAACATCTTCTACTCCGGATTCGTGAGAGAGACTGTAGAGAAGGCGATAATTTGCAATAAATGAGATCATGCCATGATTTGCAAGAGCTGGCAAACCCATCGCAGGTACCATATCTTCTGTGAGAGTATCAAGCGTGATGAATTGAGACCTGAGATAATCAAGTGCTTTTTCCTGAGACTTATCACCGATTTTTCGAGATGGCACATTGAGAATTCGCCCCAGCGACACCTCATCACTTGGATTCGCTATCAAGCGGAGATAAGAAAGAATGTCCTTGATCTCTTTTCGCTCATAAAACTTCACTCATCCATAGATTTTATACGGAATCGAAGAACGAAGTAATGCTTCTTCGAGGAGTCGTGATTGACCATTCGTCCGATAGAGGATCGCCCAGTCTTCATATTCACCCTCATGTGCTGAGATGATAGATGCAATTTTTTGTGCTTCTGTTTTCTCATCATTCGCAACCTCTAGAACAATCTTCTCACCCACAACATTATCAGTCCAAAGTGTCTTTTCAAGAGCTGTTTTATTATTTTTAATCACAGCATTTGCTGCAGCAATAATCGTCTTGGTAGATCGATAATTCTGTTCTAGTTTTACAACTGTTGCATCGGGATAGTCTTTCTGAAAAGAGAGAATATTACCAACATTCGCACCACGCCAAGAATAAATCCCTTGCCAATCATCACCAACAACAGCAATATTTCGGTGTTTTGCTGCGAGCTTATGTACGATATCATACTGAATATTATTTGTATCCTGATATTCATCAACCATAATATGAGTAAAACGGTCATGAAAAACTGCAAGTACGTCAGGATATGCAAGTAGCTCTCGCCATTTGATGAGAATATCATCAAAATCAATCGCATTCATAGCGAGCATACGATTCTCATACTGATTGTAGATATCCCCCACTAATGCACGGGCATAATTATCAGATGTTGCTTTGAATGTTCGGGCATCAATTCATGTATTTTTTGCCTCGCCAATTTGGTACATCACCTGCCGAGGTGGCATTTGTTTGGTATCGATCTTAAGGTCTTCCATAATCGATCGAATCAGCCGTTGTTTATCATCTTCATCGAAAATACTGAACGATGCAGTATAAACACCTAATCGCTCAATATAACGACGAAGGAAAAATACTCCAATCGAATGGAATGTACCAATAATTGGAAGCTCACTCTGCAAAAAAGGATGACCAGACTGATGCTCGAACTTCAGTCGCTTCGACATTCGTTCACGCATTTCCTTTGCTGCCTTGTTCGTAAAGGTCAGTGCCAATATACTGCGAGGCGATACACCTCCGAACTCTATCATCTGTGCAACTCGCTCAGTCAAGGTATGAGTTTTCCCAGCACCAGCACCAGCGAGAATCAGGAGTGGACCAGTAGAATGTTGAACTGCTTTTTGTTGTGCGTTATTGAGCATCGTGGAGGAAGAAATGAGGAAAGATTATATGGAAAAATAGCTTTTATGGAAGAAACGAAAAATTCTTAGATCAAATCTAAGAATTTTTAGAGGATTCTCTTCATATTATTCTATCTTTACATTCGTACTTGCTGTTGCGGTCGTACCATCGACATATCGCACACGCAAAAGTACATTATATTCCCCTGTCTTCTTGTACGAATGACTTGGAGCTTCTTCTTGGGAAGAGATATCATCTCCAAATTCCCAATAATAGCTTGCAATATTATTTGAAACCGTGCTGAGATTGAAATCAATACTCTGTTCGGGTGGAGCACTCGAGAGTGATCGAGATATCGATAAATTCTTAGGGGGTGTATTCACAATAATAGTTCGTTTGATGCTTGCTTTCGTACCATCATCCTTGACAATAGTGAGCACTACGGAATATTCACCAGGACGATCATAGATATACGTTTGTACTGCTTTCGATTCATCAACTGGTGGTTTATTCTCGCCGAAATCAAAGAGATATTTTGCAATTCGACCAGATCGTACATTCGAGGCAGATGCATCAACCGTTAAAGTAACAGGAGCAAAATCACTCGATGCATGGAGCTCCATAATAGGATTCATCGCTTGCGCGCTACTCTCAATAATAATTTTTTGTACAATAGTATCCTTTTCTCATCGATTTGTCTCAACAAGGTACTTAAAATATATATTATACTTTGCTGATTGTGGAATTAAAAATTCTCAACTAATCCCATTTATGATGCGTTGATCATCAAAGTAAACCTCAACATCCTTGAGTGTCACACTTTCTCCTGGTAAGCCATCAATTCGTACTTCTTCAGCATTATAGCTCAATCTAGTTCCAGCTGTAATTCAGCGGACTACTGATGCACCAAGTTCACGATTGTAATTAAATGGGAGAAGATTTGGCTGAATAGATCCGTCATCCGACGAACGTCTGAGATCAAGAAGGCTTTGAGCATTATTACCAACTCGTAGCACTCGTGGTTGCTTTATATTAACGGTTTGGCTGAGTGTTATACTTTCATCATTTCCATCAACCATATGAAGACTTACTTCATAATCACCATATTGATTAAAGGTATAGGTATATTCCTTTCCCTCTCATTTTTTCACACCGTCTATAAGCCATTCATAGATGAGAATTTCACCTCATTTTTTTGTCTTTGGATCTTGCACCTTGAGGTCATATGCTAGTCCTCATCTTTCAGATGGTTGAATAATAAGTTCTCAAGTAATAGGAGCGCGATCTTTCCCAGGAATAATAATAAGCTTACTACAAGTGCCGCCAGCAAATGGATATTTACCATTATCAATTACTGCAAGACAGATACTATAATCTGTGTTTTCAATCGGTGCAGTATATTTTGCACCATCTCCAATTTTCACACCATCACGAGACCAAGTTATATCTCCTTGCGAACGAAGAGTATCAGCATTGAGACTCATAACCTCTTGCTTCATTTGAGCTTCAACTACTTTTTCAATCTTAAAAGTCGGAAGAGTCATTTCTTTTCGAATTTCTTTTTTTGTGATTTTATCAATTCCATAATAAAAACCAGTTGGCTTATAGGTTGTGTCCGGTCGTGTATATGTTGCTATAATTGTGTCATCTTTGAGAGGATTATTACCTGTCTTTCTTCATCTTGTTCCGTCACTATTATCAAAATCAATTTCATATCATTGAATTACCATAGTTTGTGAGAATTTCTTCGCATTTGATTTAATATCATATCGCAGAGTTAGTGGTCATATAATCGGTCTTGTTGTGTCAATAATAGTAGAGCGATAGCTACTCACCTTCCTTCAAACAGCATCAAGATACTTGTCATTATCGTAGAGAATAATACCACCATTCGGATTAGAAAAATCAACATCACCAATCTGACGAAAGAGTGCAGCCCATGCTGCCAGCACCCCAAAGAGAAGAACAAAAACTACCATCGTGCCAACTCCGTAGAGAAGCTTTTGTTTCTTCTGATCTGGATTCTTGAATGAAAGAAATTTGTAGAGACAAATGATCGCAATGATTGACAGAGTCAACGTAGTGATTGAGAATGTCGCCGAGATGAGTTGTTTGAGTACCTGTGCAATATTCTCGGGATCAATACCGAGTGAATTGAAAAATCAAGCATCTTCCGGATGGAACACAACATAACCCAATACAACCGACGCAAAGATAGTAATAGAGAGAGTGAGGAATGCAAGTGCCCGAAAAGCATCAGCAGGACTTAAAGACTTTTTTGGTTTTTTCGGAGGGAGGCCACCACCAGCACCCATATTCGTATTTGTCGTTCCAGGAACTCATATTCCACCCTCAGGCGTTGCTTCAACAACAGTTTTCTGTGAATCCGAGAGAGATGCTTGTACAAGATCCGCAAGACTCTGTGGCTGCACCGAAACAGGAGCTACAGGAACATCTCATGCAAGAGGTACAGAGCTTGTAGTCGAGGACGATTCTGAAGAGGAATTATTAGTTTGCATACAAATTTGCTAAATCATAAACATAAACGAAGAACGAACAAAGAGATTATGATCGAAGCCACTCAGGCAGATCACTATTTGGAACAGAGACATTTGCAGTTGGATCGTTCGTATCTGGAGTAATCTGGTTTGAGGCGTTGAGAGAGAAGTCAGATCATGATTCCCCTTGCTCTTCTTGAAGCTGAACTTTTGACTTTCTGCGTGGCTTTCTCGGCTTTACATTGGTTGTTGTTTCAGATGATGTATCAGAGGTAGCGTCTTCTGATATCTGTTGATCTGATGGTAACTGAGACGACGTCGTTGTAGATGAAGTATCACCGAGAGATACATCCATTGGAGAGAGACTAAAGGAAGTTGTCTCTTGCCCAGAAGCTATTTCAGTTGCACTTTCACTCTTGGATACTGATACATCATCCTGAAGCCAGGCTGGCATTTCTGATGAAGCGATAGGAGCATCTGATGATGATGATGATGATTCTTCCGAAGGAACAATCTCCATAGTATCTTCTGAAGCATCCGTTGGGGGAACAATATCTTCTACTATTTCTGCTTGAGGCATATCAGATGAAACAGTTGTATCACTCGTACCCATAAGCCATGATGGTAATTCACTCGATGGAGCTTCAACAGATGATACTTGTGGCAAAATTGATTCATTTGCTACCACAGTTTCTGCATCAACTTCAGCCATAGTTGGTGAAGGGGCTATTGTTTCTGGAATAGGTGGAGTACTGATTGATTTGAGCCAATCAGGAATCTCTGATGGATCATTCGATACTGCAACTTCAGGCGTTACAACTTCTGAAACAACTGATGTTGGTACGAGTGGGTCAGCAGGAGTTACTGAGGCTGGCGTAGAATTAGGATTAAACTCAACTGCATTCTTGAGCCAAGGAGGAAGTGTCTCAGATGGTGCAGGGATACTCTCTGGGAGTCACTGTGATCCTGCTGTATTTGACACTTGAGCAAGTGGGTCAATAGTAGCTTCAGTAGCAATCGTATTCGAAACTGAAACGGATTTTTCAGGTGAAGGCTTTGGAGTGATTACTTCAGATTTTATAACAGGAGCAGCAGGCGTAGGAATAATAGACTTTGTAGGTGCTGATGGCAAGTTATCATCATGGCCATGCTGAAAGAGTTTTTCAATAATCCAATCTTGAAATCCAATTGCATCATTTTTATTCGTAATCTTGAAGAAGATGAGGAGTATAAGAATAAGTACGACCACAAACCCGAACAAGATACCAATGACCTGACCGATAATAATAATAGTTCCCATGAATCCGCTCGATGATGATTCTTTTGATGGTTCAGTGGATGGCTCTACTTCACCAGGTGGAATATTCTCAGATCCATGATAGATGATAACCTTAAGTTGACTCTTGAGAATATTTTTATTCTCAACGGTAATCTGAGAATCATCTTTGACATAGGTAAGAATTTTGAGAGCTTTTGCTTTATTTTCTTCAAGATTATTTGGGGCAGAGAGAATTTCTTTGAGGAGACCTCCATTCCCATCTTTTCCCATCACTTCTTCTGCATATGAACTCGAAGGAGGTATTAATCCACGAATAGTATTGAGTGCTGTCGAGACCTCTACACCAAGAGCATCATCCGTCGCGAGAAAACTTTCAAGAATACCATTCATCTCCGTCACAAGCTTTTCATCAAGACCTGCACTCGCAATTGCTTTTTCGAATTCAATAATGGTTGTTGTTTTTTGATTTTGATCATACCATTCATCTTTGAGTTTGCCGAAATAGCTCATGAATGTCGCTCTCGATGTTTCAGGAACTTGTGATTGAATCATCTCACGAAGGAGTTCAAGATTTGCACGATCTTGTTCTCGAATTTCCGTAATTTCCTGACTTGGCTCTGGAGTGGTTTCCATAGCAGACACAAAACTTGATTTGATAATAATTTCTTTGGTATCAATTTTTTGATTGTTTGAATCATAGAATGTTACTCGCACAGTACGACTTGCATCCCGATCATTAAATCATTTCACAACATACACCCCCCCATTTCTATACGTTGGAGAATTACGATTGTCTTCATCGTCAGATGCATCGCCATTGAGATTCGAATCAACATTAAGGTTATCATCAATCGCATATTTTGCTACATTCCCTTGGGAAGAAATATAGAGCGTTACCTTCTCATCTGGAGAGTCAATCGTGATACTATTGTTAATAGTGCGCGGCTGGCTCAGGAGAATGATGCCATTGCTCGAGGCAGCAGTTTTGATATTTCGAGTATCAATATTAACAGTATCAGTCGCTGCAACTTCTTTATCGCCATCCGAGACTCGCATTGTGATACTTGCTTGATTCTGTCATTCAGGAAGAACAATAGTAATACTATCAAGCTCATTTGAGACAGCGCCATCTGGAAGCTCCCAAGTCACATTATTGTAGACACCACGAGTCGAATTAACCAATACGATCATTCGACCGATAGCAATATAATCAAAACTTGGCTTGAGATCATTCGTTACTGTAATCGTAATAGTACGAGTATTGGATACCCCCTTATAGAGAGCTTTTACCTTTGCTCGATAAATACCAGGCCTTTGATACGTATAAGTAGCCGTTGATCCATTAGCATTCTTATCATAGAACCCATCGCCGTCGAAATCCCATTTAAATACTGTTTTATCAGTAATATTATCATCGAGTAGATTGGTGGTACTCGTAGTAAATGTCACTTGTTTTCCTGCTAACACCGTATTTGCCGGTGCCGCAAGAGAAGATTTAAGTGTGATCAATGGGGTATTGCTATTATCACTCTGGAGAGTAATAGTAGCATCTTGAGACAAGAGATCGATGCTCTTTGACTTCACACCGTTCGAGTCTTCTAAGATAACACCAAAGTAGTAAGTATCGTCAATGCGAGGTAGCACAAATGTTGTCTGTGGTGCGCGTGTTACCCGAAGGCCTTGTGGCTCACTATCCGTCTTCGTCCAATACGACCAGATGTAGGAAGTAATAACCCCATCTGGGTCTTGTGCATTGATAGCATTTACGTTCACAATCACCGGATCCTTTGTGGTATCAGCGCTGGTTACACTTAGGCCAGAAAGTGTTGGTGGGATATTATCTACCTTTACCCATATTTCGCGAGCTGCGCTTGCACCAGATTGATTGGATCGAACAGAGAGCCGTATTGGAAAACAACCAAGCTCATCAAAAGAATGAGGAAATGTCTGAAGACTCGAGGTCTTTCCATTTGCTTTCCATGAATAGGAAAGATTTTGATTGGTTCCATCAACATTCAGACTATCTCGAGCGGAGATATCAATACTCGAGAGTCGAGAAATCGTGTATCCCTCTTTGCCAACTCAACAGACGCCAACCTCTGGAGTAACTGCCTCACCACCCTGAGATATACTAATGAGTGGTACTGGTGTATCAGAATCTCCAACATAAACAACTCGTGAAATAGTATTGGAAATTCCTGTGTTATCAGCACGTATCGTCAGACGAACAGTGTATATACCAGATCTATTGTAGATATGCGTCATGGTACTATCGGTCACAGGATTAGTCGTCACCCCATCACCAAAATTCCAAACAAATATTTTTGCCTCAGGTGCGTTTGCTGTGAAGAGCATTCGATCACCAACGCGTACGATCTTCTGAGCCACCTTAAGATCAGCACCAAGGAGAGAATCAATCGTGATTTTTTTGGTTGAAGTTGCTACGAGCCCATTTGGACTAACCACCTCAAGATCAACGGTATGTTCACCAAGTTCCGAAAGTTTATAAACTCCAATAGCACCATTTCGCTGTGTATCAACTAACTCTCGGGGTTGCCCGTCAATCTTCCATCGATATTTGAGCTGATCAGCAGAATTCGTATCAGGATCAATACTCTGCGTGGCATTCATACGCAGCACATTTGGTTGTTCACTAGAGAATTGAGAAAGTTGGAAATTCACAACTGGAGGACGAGGATCAATCGTGACAACAACAAAGTCTGTATCTACTTTGTTATCAACCGTCGTAGCATTAAGTTTTATAGTAT
>ERZ724509.341-NODE-341-length-21379-cov-6.881964_pt1 | contig 21379 bp, 10 predicted proteins | sample MGYA00376042_ERZ724509 | MGnify/ENA primary metagenome ERZ724509 (study PRJEB28724, sample SAMN07190887) | wastewater metagenome | isolation source: effluent of sewage treatment plant in Hong Hong | place: USA: Christiansburg, Virginia | collected 2016-03-01 ...
ATCTTCTCGGCAAACACCGATTGCGGCAGCAGTCCGCCCGGCGCCAGGTAGCGGCGCAACTGCTTCTTTGCTTTCGACCACAGCGACTGATCCTGTTCGCGCAACCGTGAATTCTCGGCAGCGAACGGGTCAGACGGATCTACCATCGGGCGGCCAGCCAGTCGCATCACAACTTTCTTGGCTTGCTCGGATACTTCCCAGCCTTCGTCTGCGACGTTGTAGCGTATGTCTGGATTGCTCTGGTCGAAGTCGCCGTTGTTGCCGATGGCGGATTTCACTTGCGACGGGTAGAACGCGACAATCTCGCCGCTGCGCATGTCGACAACACCATCGTAACCTCGCCGGATTAGTTCTTCGCGTGCATTTTCCTCACCCTTCCATGACGCAACTTGGGCCGCCTCAGATCCGCTAGCCGGGTTCTTTATCGCGGCATAAACCGGGTACACCGTAGAGCTTGGCGCCCCACGGTATATCGCATAGTCGTTCGCGCCACGAATTTCCGGTGTTAGGTAAATCCCGCCACCGTATGAGCCCCGATCAGAAACATTGAAGGCTCCGATGTCGGTTGCTCCCGTACCGTGATAGACGCGCAGCGGCTTACCATCGGCATCGACCACCTTGCTATCACCAAACCACCGCTTGAAAGCCGCCGTATCCGTCTGGTTTATCTTGCCTGGCGCTGCGTTGTAGCGAGTCTTTCCGGTTCGATCAAAAAACTCGTTACCTTCGCCAAAGTAAAGCGCCCCGCTCTCGCGGTACTCTTCCGGCATTGGCTCTGTTTTTGAGGTGATGTGGTCGCCTACCGTATGGCCGTCGCTCTTCCTGCTCTCGCCGTTGCGCCGCGCCTCGAAATCTAGTCCGTTGCTTTCGGCAAAGCGGATAAATGTCTCGGGGATGCGAACCCCTTTCGGCCCGGTGGTGATTGCTTTTCCGTCCTCGGTGACGCGGAGGAAGACGGCATCTTTTGGCCGCTCCAAACCAGCCGCAATACGGCGTAGCTCGGCGAGTCGAGTTGCGTTGAGAGGGCGGTTGCCTTCTGGTGTTGATCGTAGCGCATGGTTGAATCTTATGACACCATCGCCAGATTGCAAGGCCATATTCTCCCGCATCACGCCAATGCCAATATCCAGCGCCTGCGACAGCGCATTCTCCTGCCCCTGCTTCAGCCCAAGAATTCCCCGAATGACACGCACGAACCAATCCCATGCGCTCGATGGCTTGCCGCCCACTGGCGCAGCTGATACCTGTTTCAGCGCCGCTTGGAACTTCGGATTGCTGAAGGCTTCGGCGATGAACTCGTCGACGTCGCTCATGCCGTACATGCCCTTGAGCTTGCCGGACTTCTTGACGTGCTGGTAGAGCGCATTCATCTGCGCCGATGCCATGCCCTTCTTGGAAAGCGCCTTCAATGTAGCGGCGTGGATCAATTCGTGCAGCATGTTGCGCTCGGCCGATGCTGGCCGGAACAGTGAAACCGTGTCGCTCTTTGGGTTGTAGGCAGCGGCGTACTTGTTGCCTTCGCCAGCATTCATCTTCCAGCCTTTGCCATCGCCCACGGTGACGCTCGGCGCAATGCCGGTCTTCAGCAACAGCTTGGCAACCTGGCGATTGAACGGATTACGCGAAGCCGAAGCAATAAACTTCAGGATCTCGGCGGCGCTCTTGCCTTCGGCGGCCATGCCGTAGATGGCTTTGTCAGCCGGCGACATGGAGCCCGGCGCCGCGATGTTGCCGGCACCCGTGTTGCCTTCGAGCAGTTCCTTGGCCTTCTCGACATTGCTCAATGCAATGATGGTTTCTTCCCGATCCTTCACCAAATAATTCACTACGCGCTCAACGTCGCCGGTTGTGTAGACCGATGCACTCATGATCGAGCCGCGCTTGTAGAAGTCGCCGACGATGTTCGTCAGGCCCGTATCGAGATAGTAAGTGCCGCCGTCCTTCTTGCTGCTCGGAACGGTAATCTCGAACTCGCCGCGCCGGGGGGCAATCATCAGGAAACGATCAGGTGTCCCGATGATTCCACCCTGACCGCCATTGGTGAAGAACTTGATAGCGGCCTTGCCATCCTTGATGCGAACCGGCGCGTTCTTCTGCTCCTTCTCAAAATCAAACTGGCGGCTCATCAATACGCCCTGCGCCGTGGTGCCGTCGTTCTTGGTGTAGGTAATGATCTGGCCAGGGAATCGGGAAAAGCCGGCCAGGATGTTGCCGGTAACAATCCACCGCTTTTCGCGGCGCACCTTAGCGCCCTTGTCGAATATATCGGACACGGGAATGCGCTCAACGCTCTGCGTGTCGGTGTTGTACCACTCCACCCGGTTCTCGGCGCGGAGCTCGTACTTGCTGCCAATCTGCGAGAAACTGAGCGTGATCGACTTGGCATCACCGTTCGCCAAGGCGACGTGCATCTTCCAGGCAGATCCCGCCGCCGGGTTGGCGGTGCGCCCGCTGCGCTCTATCTTGGTAATGACGCCATAGACGAACTGCCCGATTTGATCTTTGACCGAAATCGAATCGCCAATCTTGTAGGTATTCAGGACAGTGCGGGCGTGCGATAAGACGAGTTGAAGCTGCGCCTTCTGGCTATCCAGCTTCACCGGATCAACTTCATCGGCAACCATCTTGGCGACTTTTTCTTTTCCGTATGCGGTTGCCTTGTCGAATAGGTCGGCCAGTTGGGTTGCCGCGACTTGATTCGCCGTCTTGCCGTCCAGGCTTTCGCTGACCATGGCCGCAACTTCTTCGCTGCTGTACGGCTTCACCGTGCGCTTGACGTCGACCTTCTCCATGTTGGCCGGCGAAGCGAATACCGAAGGGTCGCCCCGGTCTTCGGTAACGGTTTGCGAAGAGATTGTTTCGGCATCCAGATCAACGGCTTTGGCTTCCAGCTTGTTCGTTCCAAGGCTGTTCTCGCGCTCGATCAGTTCGTTGTAGCGGTCGACAAGCTCCCGATACACTTCCTCTTGCTGCTTGATCGGCAGGATTGGAATGTAGCCGGTGAATTTACGGATGTCGTCCTCGCCGGCTTCGGCCGGATCATCAGCCAGGGAAATTACCTTGTTCCCGCCGACCGCCTCAAGCACGTCCGGATTGTCGCGTAGGTATTCATGGACTACCTGCCCGCCATAGTTGTTCATGAAGTCGACAACACCCTCGGCTGTCACCGATGAAGTACGCGATGCCGTGGTGTTGGCATTCAAACTGGCCAGCTTCTTCATGAGGACGGAAGCTGGGCGCATTTCTGCCGGTATGTCGGCCATCATCTGCGAGTAAGCCGGCGCCACTACCTGCCCAGTCCGATGAACTCGGCCCAGCACTTGCATGTGGGTATCGATGTTCTTCTCGGCCTGCACAATAATCATGTGGCGCTTGCGCTTGTCGGCGAACTTGGACGAAGCGTGCAGGGAAAGCCCGGTAGATCCGGCCTGATTCAGAATCAAGACATCGGTATCGCCATTGTTGAATCCGCTCACGGCCTTCACGCGCTGGCGGATGTTGGCCGAACGGCTGGCCAGTACCGGCGTGCCGCTCGAATAGTTGAGCGCAATGGTGCGGCCCGTGATTTCGTCGGTCTTGTACCCTGCCTTGCGCAGTTCGTTGTGCATGTAGTCGATAGGCGAGATTGGCGCAGAGCCAAACCCCGACGAGGCAATCTGCTTGCGCACGTCGTTGAACATATCAACCAGCCTCGGGCCAAGCTCGGCATCCGTGAGGCGGTGTTGGCGCTTGTTGCCGCCACCGTCCTTGATGGTCACATTGCGCTGCTTCTCAAGGTAACGGTTGTAGAGGTCGGCGAAAGACATCGATACCGGGTCGCCCGTGGAAATCCCAAGCTCTTCCGAATACTCCTTGAGGAAAGACCCCATGGTGTTCGATACCGTCATCACCACCTTCTCGCCGGCCTTCAGTCGCTCGATAGCATGGCTTACCGAGTCCTGCACCTTGAGCGACAGCAGCATCTGGTCAATCAGGTTGTGCATGATCGAGCCGAAGTTGGCGCCCTGGACAGATGACTTCTCGCCACCCATTTCGTTAATCATGCCGCCCTCGCGGTCCATCTCCTTCTGAATTTCCTTAATGACGGAATCCTTGGCGCGAGAGAACGCCAGAATGGAGCGCATGGCCGAGGCCATGTTCTCCGCAGTTCCCTTGTCTACCTTGGTTTCCTTCGTATCATAAGCAACTCCGGCGAATGTTCTCTCTCGCCGAATGTACTGGCCATCCTGCGTCAGCATGTTGGCCACAACCTGCTGCATCGGCACGCCTCCCGCCTTGATCGCCTCGCCAAGCTGGCTGATTCGATCAACGGCCAGCTTCATGTTCGTGCTGGAATACAAATCCATCACGTCCGGGCGCTTGGCATAGGTCGCCGACGAGAAGAACGTTCCGAACGCCTTCTGCACCAGATGTCGAACGAACGAGGCGCGGCCGGTAACAAGACTCTCTCCATCCTTGGCCGCTTGGCGTTGCTCCTTGGTTCTGGCCTGAGTATCCCCGGCGCCGCCCGCGTTATGGCTTTCGTCGAAAACCATGTAGTTTCCTTCGCCAAACCGCTGGATGAATTTCTGCCGGGTCGTCGTCGCACCCTTGACTGTTTGAAGCTGGCTGTACGTCGTGAAAATCACCTTGTACTCGCCCAGGCTGTCGCCATCCATCATGCCCTGCATTATTTGGTCGAGCGCCTTTCCAGACTTCGGCGCCCGCAGCAGAAGATTGTTCTCGACAACCTCGCCGTTCTCGGTGCGCAGTAGCGTGTATGGGATGCTTTCGCCGCCGTTGGTAATCATCACCTTTGGGTTCTTGGTGTCGAGCGCCAGTTCGGCGGTCATTCCAATATCGTCCAAGTCGCGGATCATGTCCGAATACAGGTTCGGCTTTTCCGTCACGAAGATAGGCGTCTTGCCAGTAACCAGGGCATAACGAATCATGGCCGCAACGACGCGGCCCTTACCGATACCCGTCTGGTCGCCAATGATGAAGCCCTTGCCGGCCTCGGCGTTGCGAATGGCCAGCGCCAGGGCGTCGATCTGCTCGGCAGAGAAGTTCGCCTTTACATCCTCAATGTCCATGGCCAAAGACTCGGCCACATAGTCGTCAATGCTTCCGACTTCATCGGAAATCTTTTGCAGGGATGCGGCGATGGAATCTTTCATCGCCCGAGGAACAAGAGTTCCTACGGATGCGGCGTTTGAATGGGGGTCATAGGCGACTTGGTGCCCGGTTTCCTGTTCCTGCCCCCGGCGGTCGGTCAGTCCAGACTCGACGCGCTCACCATTGACGACGCTAATTCCGCCCATGTCATCAGGTCTGTTTCCTCGATTGCCTGCTTTGCTTCCAGCTTCGGCATTCCGGTTTGCATCGGAAACTCGGACTCCATCGACAGGTCCAGATGCGTTTGGAGATTCAGATTGCCCTCCACTAGATACTGCCCCGCTTCTGCTGGGTCGTCCGTTGTCGGCAGTCCCATCATTGCGCACGCCTCCTGCACTGACCCCGGCGGCGCTTCCGTTGCCATCTTTGACACTCGATCCGACAGGGCTTCCAGCCACAGCCGGCGTGTCACCATTCCGGGCTTGACCATTACCGCTATCAGTTCCATTGGCGCCGACGACTGGTTCGGACTCCACGCGACCATTGCCATTCAATTTCTCCTTCAGCGCATCATAGGACTTGTAAATTACGGGAAGATCCGCAGCCGGCATATCCCGCGAAGACTTTCCGCGTCCTTCGATTACGATAATATCTACGGGGTAGCTTGCCCCTTGCTTTGAGTATAGACCACCATCGGCTGTAAAATGGTCGATGACGTTGTATTCGTTGTACAAATTGAAGTAGAAGGACCGCTTGTTGGCGCCGCGATAGTTTTCGCGCCGGGCTTCTTCGGCTTCCGCCCGGACCCCGCCCACAATAAGCACGGAACGTCCATCGTCCTTCATGGTTTCCAGCGACTTGAAAACGATGGCGTGATCTACTTCGCGGGTCTTGAATCCCGGCTTGATGTCGTAGACGATCGTTTCGCCGTTCGCATCCTTTGTTGCCCCGAACGGCGGGTTGGCAATCACGGCATCCACCGGATAGCCCGCATGGCGAAGCTGCTCTGTTGCCGCGTTGCGCTCGGTTGGATTGAAGCCAAGGGAGCGCAGCACGTCGGCCCGATCTGGATTCAGTTCATTGACGACCGAGTTTCCAATCGAGGCGCCAATCAGCAGCATTCCGTTACCGGCAGTCGGCTCAAGCACCTTCGTGTCGTAGGTGATGCCGGCCAGTTCAGACGCCAAGTAGGCCAGCGGCACGGGCGTCGAGTAGGCTTGGTCCAGAACGCTGGTCGAAGAACGAACCGCCAAGTTCGGCTGGCGCCGGTACAGATCCACCAGTCGATCATAGATGACCTCGGCAGAGCGGCCCTGCTTGCGGCCAGCCTTCACAATGTCGCGTCCAGCCAGGACGACAGCCGTTTCGATTGTCTCGTCAGCCTGCTTTGCCAGTTCTGTTGCGGCCTCAATCGGGCGCCCGATCATTTCGGAAATCTTCTTGCGGGCCTCGATGATGGTCTTGAACTCTCCGCCCCCGATCAGAAAGTCAGCAATCTCCGTGGCTACCTTGAATTTGTCGTCGGCCTTGCTCAAGTCATAGGATGCTTTCGCCGGAGCGGCCGTCTTTACTTCGTCGCTACGCTTGGCAAATGCTTGGTGCTGCTTATCGAACCATGCCGACAGGTCGCCGGCTGACAGATCCAGAGAAAGCCAGTTGTTCATGCCCTTGGTTGCATAACGATCGGTTTCAGCATTCGGCGTTACGCGCACCATCAGCGACACACCTTGCGGGTGCGCCGGCCCCATGCCGCGAACATTGGTCACGCCAACCGTTGCATAGATACCGAAATCACCATTGCGCATCTCCAGCGACACATCGCCGCTTACTGCCGAGCCACCTTCGTTGGTGCTGATAGCGCTTTCAGGCTTCCCTTTTCGGTCAATGCGCACTGTAAAGCCTTTGTCCTTCAGCAGTTTGGCAACTTGATTCAGGTAGCGGCGAGAGTCATTGATGAATTCATCCTTGACGCCACCAGATAAACCGGCGTCTGTTTCCTGATTCTTGCCGGTCTTCGAGCGGGTATAGCCGTCAATGTTCTTGACGCCCCAATCTTGTTTCAGCTTCAGCGATTCGCCCAGGTTGGCCGGCTTGGTCTTCTCGACCTTGGGCGCCTGGCCGATAACTTCCTTGGCCGCTTCCTTAACTTCTGGCGTCAGCAAGGCTTGGTGCTGGCTGGCGGCGCTCTCGGCGTTGTCCATGCCCATCTTATTCAAACCGGGATAAGCGCGGGCCGCTTCATAGAACGAAAGAAGGTAGGGCTTCACGCCGTCGCCCAAGTCTTCGACCATTGCCTTCGCGTAGTCGGAGAACTTGCGCACCCCTGATTCGATGTAGGCGCCGGCAATGGTCATGCCGTCAATCAACAGTTCAGGATCGATGCCGGAATTGATCGTGCCAAGTTTCGCCTTCATGCGTGCTTTGGCAGCGGCTACCTTGTCGGCAGTGAATATCGTGTTCTTGGCGAAGCGGGTGTCTTCGTCTGGTTTGCTGGCTTGTGCCTGTGCGCTTTCGGCGCGAACACGCTCTGCCGTTGCGGCATTTTCCTTGCGAGTCTCTGCATCATCAGCGGCCAGATTGTCGTATTCATTCTGGCCAAGCAATACTGATCGTTCATTCAGTTGGTTAGGGTTGCGCGTTGCGCGTACCTTGTCGCCTTCAACGCCTTCAATACGGTAGCGACTGCCGTTCTGCATTTCGAGAACGTCGCCGACCTTCTTGTCGCCAAGATTGATAGCCGGCGCCTTGTCCTGTTTGGCTTCCGGTGCTGCGTCGGTTTTTGGCTGTGATACAGGCGGCTGTAACTCGGCCATAACATCATCGACTTCGCCGGATAGATCGGGGCGCTTGCGCTTGATGTACTCAGCCATCTTCTGACGGTCTATATTGCCTTGCGCAAGAACGCGCTCAACATCAACCTTACGCAACTTCTCGATAGAGTCGGCAGCGAACAGGATTCGTTTCTCGATGTTTAAATCTGGATCGTTTCCGGCGTCGACCGTAATAGTCTCTTCAACCTTTGCGGGCGCCGCATTCGAAGGAACGGCGCCCGCCTTGTTCAGCACTTCGGTTTGGGCTTTGGCATTTTCTGCTCCTTTGGCTGGTTGGGGCTGCTCACTTTTCACCGGAGCGGCTTCGGGTTGGTTTTGTGATACAAATTCATAGGTTGGAACTGCTCCAACTGTCTCTTCGCTTGTGAAGCGGTCAAAAATCTTCCCTTGTGTTTCGCCAGTTTTTTTAGCCAATCCTGCGGCAACAAGTTTTTCCCATACACCAATAGCGGCAGGGCTGATTGCCGACTTGTGCTTATCCCATCGGGTTGATTCAAGAATAATTCCTTGGCTTGCAAGCTGTGCGCCAATATCCGCATAAGCCTTGGTGCCTGAACCCTTGCCTCTTTCTGTTGAGTCAGCTTCGCCAATCTGGACGTTGCTAACATAAGCTCGACCATCCGGCCCGGCAATAACCGATGCGAACCCATCCTTGCCAAAGCTAAATTCAATGCCGGTGTATCCATCGCCGTGATTTGTTCTACGAACTTCCTTGACGCTGGTTGATTGCGGTTCAGCAATCTCACCACGGCGCCGCGCAAGTTCAGCCTTGGCCAGATCCTTGTTCTCGCCCTTGCCCTTTTCAGCAAGCCAACTCAGTTGTACGTCGGTACGCGACGCGATGAAGGCTTGACCAGTGGAGCCGCTGGCTCCTTCCGCTTTGGCCGGAGCAGCCCCAACTTGCGGAGCATTTTCTTTTGGCGCTTCTTTAGCCAATGGTGCAGGGTTTGCAGCATTCGGATTCCCTTCAATGTTCGGAGCTACTACGTTGGCCACTTCGGTCAACGGCCCTTGGGCTGGCGCAGTCGCTACATTCTGCGCCCCGGCAGGCGTGTTGTCATTGAACTGATATCCGTTCCTTCCATCGGTACGGGCTGATGCGGCGCCTGACTTGACCAGCGATTTCCACAGATTAACTGCATGCTGGGTCATATTCTTCGGGTCAGATCCAAGCGCTGGAAGTCCGTTTTCCCGAAGCGTCTTATTGATGGCTGAATAGAGCGATTTAGCAATACCCTTGCCGCGCATTGCCTCGGCAAGCTCAGACTTGTTGATGGTTACTTCGCCGGTTTCATGGTTGAAGTTGAAATCTACATGCCCAACTTTCTCACCGCTGCGCATGACATTTAGCCGGCCAGTAAATCCGCCGTCAGTGCTATTACGCTCGGCTGAAACAGAAATACCATCCGGAAGAGTGATGTTCTGCAACGCATCAGCGAACCCCTTGGATTCAAAGTCGGCGCCCTGTTGCTCTTTGCTCTTTGTTGAAGCAAGATTTGTTTGTGATGAATTGGGCCGATCGGTTACGCCATCGCCGTTCGGGATTTCTTTATCGCCCTGGCGCCGCGCAAGTTCAGCCTTGGCCAGATCCTTGTTCTCGCCCTTACCATTCTCGGCAAGCCAACTCAGTTGTACGTCGGTGCGCGACGCAATGAAGGATTGACCAGTGGAGCCGCTGGCTCCTTCCGCTTTGACTGGAGCAGCCCCAACTTTCGGAGCATTCGCTTGTGGCGCTTCTTGAGCCACTTGTGCAGGGCTGGCAGCATTGGTCGCTCCTTGAGTTGGGGTAACTTGCGCGGCGATACCGCTCAATATCCCGGAGGCTGGCGCAGTCGTGGCCTGTTGTGCTGCGGCCTGCTGCATCACCGTGGCTTGGTGCGCTCCTGACTGCACGGCAGCATTTGCCACGGCAGAAAGCGGGCCAACAACCGGGATAACCGGAGCGGCTGACGGTGCTTTCGCTGCTGTCTTGCGCTCGATGTCGGCAGCGGCAACCTTCGACTTCAGGTAGTCGCCCATCGTGAACGGAATCTCGATACTGTCCTTGCCGGCAACAACACCAATCTGTTCGCCGAAAGCGTTTTCCAGCGCCTTCTCGTAGTTGGTGCGGGCAAATCCTTGAAGCCGTGCTTCATTGATCCCCATCAGCGCGTCAATGCGCTGCTGAATCGGCGCCGGGTCGGTAATGATTGTCGGCTTTGCCTGCTGACGATAGCCTGCTTGCGTGCGCTCGTACTCGTCGCGTGCGGCGTAGAGTGCATCCGCTTCAGCCTGGGCTTTGTCGACTGCCGCCTGACGTGCGGCCTCGGCCTCAGTAAAGGCACCTCCCCCCGTATAGACGGGCGCCGGCAATAGGCCGGCAATGCCCGGCTGTTCTTCGGCAGCAGGCGGCGTAACGGCAGGCTCTGCTTTCTTGCCGGGCATCACGTTGAATGCGCCGCCCATCAAGCCACCGGCCAGCGTACCCTCAACGGCAGCACGCGAAACGCCATCCTCCCACGCCTTTCCTTGAGCAAGATTCGACAATACCTGCTCAAGTACAGACTGCGGCAGTTCCTCGAACATGCCTTCCGATACTGCACCACCAGCAACCCGTTTGGCGCCGTCTTTGAGTGCACCTTTGATGGTTTGCTCGCCGGCCTCGTTGGTGATCGCTCTTGCTGCACCGCCAGCCATGGCGGTATCAGGATCAAACACGCCCATCTTCTGTGCGACTTTTCCGCCCATCGCGCCAAACACTGCACCGCCAATACCCGTCAGCGCAGAAGCGCCAGCAGCAATGCGTGGATCTGCTTCGGTATCCGATAGCTGATCCATTTGCTGCCCGGCCATCACGGCGCCCTCGCCGATGCCGCCAGCAATTAGCGGTGCTACTTTGTCACCGGCAAGGCGAGTCAGCGTTCCCGGCAATGTAGGACCAACGCCACCGGCGGCGGCACCAAGTCCGCGCGCGCCAATGCCCATCAGCGCCTTACCGGCAACGCCACCAGCAGCCATGCTCGGCAGCGACTCAACAACCGTGCCCAGTGTCTGTTGCGGATTCTGTATATACGACTTGGCAATCTGCGAGATGCCAGTAAATTCACCCTTGGCCGCGTCAGCGAATGGCGATTGATTCTGTTCCCATGCTTGATCTACGGCTTGCTTTGCAGCTTTCCTGCCCGGCGAATATTCGGCCTCGGCATCCTTCGCCCACTGCGCCGGCTTGAATCCGGTGATGTCGCCAATGGCATTGGTCGCCTTGTCAGCGTAGGCGGTTCCGGTAATGCCAGCGATCGGAATGTCGGCCAGGCCGGTCAGGATGCCCGGTAGTTGCTCAATACCACGCTTGGTATCGGTAACAAGGTCTGCCGCGATGCCTTTGTTCTGCTTCTTCTGGACGGTAGCGCCAGCATCATAGGTGAAGTCAAGTTCGCCGCCAGCATCAGCGCCAAAGTTCGGGTCATAGGTCAGGTCAAGCGCCATTATCAGGCTCCAAATTGTTTTGCGTAGGCTTGCTTCATGGCGGCATCGGTTGCTTTGTCACCGTGGCGTTGCTTCATCTGTACTGAAAACTGTTCATAGCTTGGCTTTCCTGCTGCTGCTTTCTGCTGCCCGGCCCCCATTGGAACAAACTGCCCAGTCTGCGCATCGAATACCCCGCTCGGCTTCTTGATCTTGGTCATACCATCCAGGCCCACCTCTTCGCCACCCTGAACGGCCATGAACCGATCAGTCGCCGGCTTGGCTTTCCCGGTTAGCGCTTGATAAACCGCCAGCGACTGCGCATCACCGGCAATGGCCTTCTTGCGGATGTCGTCAATCATCTTGTCGCTCTCAAGCCCAGCCATGATGCCCTGAGCCTGAGCCTGCTTCAGTTGCTGATCCTGCGGATTACCGGCGAGCTTTGCCGCTTCGTTCTTTGCTGAAATATCTTGGCCTCGGCGAGTGGTCATATCGCTACTTGCCGCATTGTTTGCTGCAATCTCTTGGCCGCGCATCACTGTTTCGTCGTGGCCTGCCGCTGCCGCAAGATGCGCAATCCCTTGTGCTGCGCGTGGATTACGCCCCATTTCAGCCATCACTTGACCGTTCTGGTATTGCTTGTCCCACTTGTTGAGCAAGGCGTTACTGTCAGCGATACGCTGCTTTTCAGGATCGGCGTTGCCGTGCTGATCCTGCCAGCTAACCGGCTTGCCTGTACCGTTGCCTACTTGGGCATCAATCATTTGCTGACGAACATTGTTTGCCCGTTGATCTACTGCATTGGCGCTGGCCATATCCATCGTGCCGAAGACATTGGCGTTTCCCATGATGCCTTTGTTGCCCGTTGCGTTGTTGGCATAGGCTGACTGTGCAGATTCGGCAGTAATGATTCCGTCCTTGTTGAAGCCTGGCTTAACTGATACTGGCGCAACAGGATCGCCAGCCTTGCTTTGCACATAGGTGTCATTTCCTGCCGCAACTTTCGCCATGACAGATCCTGGCTGATAGCTTTGTTGTGGCGAAGAAACAGCCGGAAGGGAAGCAATCGAAACTGGCTCTGTTGCTTGTTGCTGCTGAACAGTTGCGGCAGGCGCCCCAACTACGCCGTACTGAATCGCGCTCTTTACTGGATCATTCAAAACGCCAGCCTGCGTCGCCTCGCCTCGCCGCGCACGCTCCATTTCAAGACCTGTGCGCTCGTCACGCGAGTCCGTGCCAGCATACCAAGGGCGACTAGCGTCAATCGGCTTGGCTGCTCCAGTTTCGGCTATTGCCCGCGCTGGTTTGGCGACCGGGATTGTCTGTGCTGGCGCGTCCGGTGCAAGGGTCTTCTTTTTCTTTCCTTCAACACCGATGGCGCCATCCTCAACGTCTTTGTAGCTCATATCGAACATGCCCATGACCAACTCCTTATAAAAGTATGCCTGCCGCTAGGCAATCAATAGTAATCATTTTACACCCCGTACAAATAACAAAAAACCGCCCGAAGGCGGCTTGTTTGTTGCGAACTAAATCAAGTTCCACTAACTGTATATTGTGTTCCGGCATTGGCGTGCAGGTTGTTGAACAGCGCGTTGCATTGCTGTCCTAGCACAGTCACTTGGGCGAGCAGCGCTTTTAGCTTGGCATCAACCATCTGCATGCTGACCAATTGATTTTTTGCCGACGCATCAAGCTGAGTGCTGGTATTGAATTCAGCCACTTTGTTTATCTGCTCGGCAATTGCAACCCGGCTATTGAGAAACTGACTTGCGGCGCTGATCATTTTGCTCTGCGCGTCGTACCCATAGCCAACAAGTCGGCTTGCTTCAGCGTTGTTTGTGGCCAGATTCTTGATGTATTCCAAGCAGGCATCCATTGATAGTTTGCGGAACGAAGCCACCTTCTCGATTAAAAACCGGAACTGCTCAACGGACATCACAGCAATTTTCCGGCTTGACTCAGCCAGCTTGTCTTGCGCAGCCTGGTCAATCTGAAGCACCGCACTTGCTGCCTGACCGCCCGGCAGTGGCATCCGTCGCGTGGCGAATGTTGCCAGAACAGCATCCTTGGCACGGCTGGACTCTGCCAAGATTCGCACCTGATCATCACCCCATATTTGCGCCTGCACCGTAGCCGGCAACCCGGATTCGGCATCCATCGCGTTTTGCAGCCATGTTTCTGCTTTTGCAAAAAGCGTAGCTTCATTCGGGAAGTTCGCATTGATGAATGCCGTGAACTTTGTTTCAAGCACCCCCATGAGCGCGTCACGCTGCGTATTGAAGTCGGAATAGATACTTGCCGGGTCAGTATCTGCGATAGTGATGGTAGGCTCTGTCACCGCAGCCGGTGAAATGGTGCTTGTGCTTAATGTCGGGACCGATGCAAGATCAAGATGCGTGTCGGTATTGGCAATTACGCCAGCCAGTTCGCCCGATTTCGTGTTGCCCAAATCCCATGACGCATTGATCATTTCGACCGCCAACGATAGTGCGGTCAAAGCGCCTGGGGTAAAGTTGCCAGATGGCGGTGAGATGATTCCCATTTAAATTCTCCTGGTGGAAGCGGTTGGCGCGAACGAAATGGACGCTAAAGTAAAGTCGGATTTGCCGAATAGTTCAAGATCAAACCAGTTCGACTCAAGTCCAAGGCCAGGATCAACCCGGTGTTGCTTGATTGTGTCGCTGCATGATCTGGCCTCATAGTCATAATCATCACCATCAGCCGTCTTGATGCGCACCGATAGCGGCTCAGGCGATGAACAGCCAAGATAGATTGCCGGCATGTACTTGATTGCTTCACTGCCGAAATTCTGTTTGCCAAGACCGTAACGCCAAGCAATATCGGGACCGCCAGTCAGCACATAAACGCCATCGGCCTTGGTCCCATAGTCGCCGGCAAAGCTGGTGAAGTCGTAGCCAAGATATTCCGTAACGGCATTACTCTCCAGATTCAGGCAGTATCCGCAGGAATAGACGCGCACATAACCATCAGTCACGCGCACATTGGCAACGCCTTCGGCTGGCGAATCCTGATCCAGCACGTCAGCCGTTGCGGAAACAACCTGCCCTTGCGTATCGGCAATAATGAAACCATCGTCACTAAACCACCCACAAGAGGTCGTTGATGGATGGCGAAACTCTGTGCCAGGCACGCCACCAAACGGCAGCGGATCACTAACCACGCCCTGCACATCGGCCAGATCACCAGGGAACCAGTGCGTTTTTTTGGTCGTGGCAACGTAGGTTCCCATCTGGTTCTCAATGGCAACAGCCACAGTCTCGGGAAACTCAAGATAGCCGGCCACCACATCGTAATACCCATAGCGATAGGGCAGGCCGACATAGACCAGCTTGCCTACTGCGCTGCATAGCTTGCTGCCTGACATGAACAACCGGCCAGCCGGCAGCGGCGCCTCAAAACGCTGCGGTGCTTCACGCAACGTTGCCGGCATTGCCGAAAAATCAGCAGTGGCCGTGCCAACTGCGTAGCTGCCGGCCAGCATCGGGATAGATCCATTCACCGTTGAAACATAGACATTGACATGGGTTGCACCAACTACGGCCGCAGGCAGTGTCACGACCAATCCACCGCTTACCACCTGGCTGCTTGATGGCGATACGCCGCCCTCTTCGCCTGTTGCCGCGTTCCAATAACTGACCGATACCTGATAGGCGCCCGGAAAGAACGATCCAGTTGTTGTGCCGGTGCCTGGTGCCGCTGGCGTGGGCAAGCCAAGCGGGAAGAATGCGCCGCCAGTGATCCGGCCCGAGTCCGTGCCGTTGGAAAAATAGATGTCCTCGCCCGCTTGTACCCAGGTCATGCGCTCGTTGCTGGTCAAGCTCTTGGCCAGCGTTTCGGAATAGGTTGGGCTGAGTGTGGCGAGGTACAGCATGCCAGCGCGAACGAGATAGCCCTGCGTTTCGGAAATCATAAGCAGCGAATGCGGCGCAGTCATGGCTTGCAGCAGCGATTCAGATTCTCGGCGAAGCAAATTTCCTGAATTGTCCACGTCGATATTTTCAGCCAGGGAGAGGTAATCGCCCTTCTTGTCGACGTGCAGCGCAAAGTCAGGAAGTCGGTTATTGATCCCCAACCAAGGGCCGAGTTTTTGCGTTGTTGTCATGTGCGGAATATTCCAGTCGAAGGGGTGTCGAATGCGGCAAGATCAACGTTGCCAGTCCAAGTGCCTTTATCGCTATTGTGCAAGTGTACAACCCACGATTTTTGGAACAGGTTTTTTTGCAAGTGGTCGTAGGTGGCACCCCGCGTCACCGGGTAAACGTAGTCAGGGTGTTGCCCGTAGGAATTCGAGTAGACGTAGCAGTACAGCATCTCCAGCAGATGCCCGGGCATCACCACAAGGTCTGTTCCTGTGCCGCTTGACTCGTCCTTTTCTGTACCACCAAGGTGATCGCACAACGACAGGGTAAAGTTGGCGAAGAAGTGAGGTGCTGCCCCACCGCTTATCTCGTCGGTCGTTGTGTAGGTGACCCCATGGAAACAGCCTTGCGTCATGATCCTTGGGCAAAACATGTTACGTATCCAAGGGGCCGGAATATGCCACTCAGCGGGGTATCCTCCAAGGAATGGCAGAAGGTTTGAGAACCCTAGTGGGGAATCGAATAATGTTTTCTCATATGTCCCGCCCGGCGTTGTGAAGCGCACTGATACAGTTAGCTTTGTCGACGCCGATCCATTACCCTCACTGCCCGAAAAATTTCCAATTATTTCCCCGAATACGCCGTTATGCTGGTCATAAATAAAATGGTCGGTTGTTGTGAACTCAATTGTCGACTCTGATAGTGTGCTGTCCGATGTTACTGCGGAGAACGGTAATATGTAGTACCCCATAGATGGGTAGTCCATAACCGTCAGCGAAGAGTAGGCCGCTATGCCTTCCCCTATGTGCGCCGCTCCAGCCGCTACAACTCCGTCTCGATAACCCCACCATTCTGCGGGTGGGGTTCCTAAAAAAGCTGGGACGTAGACCGATACAGTGCCTCTGGCGACCCACCCACCAAGGTTTCCGTTTGTATACCCTAAAGGAACTGCCGCTGCATTGTGTCGAATTTCCTCATACCGTCGACATCTAACCCGTATCAATGGTGAGGCTGAAGCACTACAAGTTAGCGTCGCGTCGGACAGGAACTCCGACGAGTGGTAGTTTTGTCTTAGGCTGGCGCTAATTTCACCTGAATAGATATTCACAGGAGTATCAGTCGTGTTGTACGGAAGCGCCCCGCTAAAACCATCAGAACTATCCCACCCGTGGTCGGGATGGTACAAGGAAGTCGTCCAGCTCCAACCATGATGAATTGGCGGAGACACAACCCCGGCCTCGACATAAACATACCCGTCGTGCCGACCGACAATTTTTTTCTCATGGGCCGAGTGGTTAAACGAAACCCCTGCAGCAGTGAAAGTGTTGTTGTCTATGTCTCCTTTTGAAATAACCTCGGCGTCTATCCAGTGCGTCGACGAAGTGGATGGGTACGTGTTAATACCCGCTTCAGAAACGAATGCTATGTCCACTCTAGTAGTCAGTCCTGTACGCTCATCGACGTGACTACCCACAACTTGTGCCGAAGTCATGTAGCCAAGGGATATGTCTGGCAACGAAAAGGCACTGGTCGAAGTGCTGTCGTTGTGTTCTCCCGGCCCTAGTGACGGTGGCGGCAAATCAACAGGCTGCATCTGCAAACCAGAAATAGAAACTGCACCGGGGGTCATCTCGAACGTAGCTGACAAGAAGTTCCAAAACCCGCTGATAAAGTCGCCTGACCAAAATAACTGGCGCATAGTAGCTGTGTTACCGTTGATCAGTTGGCCACCCAAATAGGCACGCTCCTCCCACATCGGTGTTTCAGGGTGAAGCGAGGTGCGTGTCGCTACTCCATCAACCAAGGAATACACAGCCACCTTGCTGACGAAGAAAGTTAGGTTCTTTCCATAGTACGTGGCATCATTTGCCGACACATTGGCTGGAATGCAGTACGGGATGCAAGCTGCCGGCAGCGAGCATGTTGCTTCGAGCGGGTTAGCGACAAGACCGTTGACCCGCACTTCAGCACCTTGCCACGACAACACGTCATACCACTTGTGGTTTTCTTTCGGGTTGAAGCCGACTGAGGTTGGCTTTGGCATCACGTAGAATGTCGGCATCCTCGGGGTATAGTTTTTCGTCAGCGTGCGCCAGTCATCGGGAACAAATAGCGTTGAGGCGGTCGCCGTAACCGGGGCCATGCCAAACCCGCGTGGGTACTTATCCGCCAGCACGTTTGCTTGACTGGTTGTAAATTCATTCCATCCGTCGCGGGTACGCAGCATGGTTACAGATCCGTCAGGGTTGTTCCGCATCTCGGTACGAAACCCGTAGTTGCCATGCTCGTCGGCCATCTTGCGTTCGCCTTCAACGCCTATGGTGGCACCGTTCCTAGTTGTATTTATTCCGCCCCTCATTGGGTATGCACAAACACTTTACGTTCTGTTGATTTAACGAAGCACATATCGACGGTCTGCTCGTAGGTCGGTACAAGCCGCGTACTGCTGAATACCGGCGAGAACTGACTGGTTCCAGCCGCAGAAAACTTGTGACCTGTTGAGGCAAACTCTACCGAGCTAGTGCCGGCGACCAGCATCCGTGCCGTGTGCAGCGGCGTTCCGCGTGCGATAAAACTTGACCCGCCAGCTGCGTTAAAGGCAGCGTTGCGGATAGCGACGCCGGCAAACTCAACGATAGACGAGCCTGCCGCCTCGAATCCACCTTGCCGTGGCGTGTCACTCACAAACCCGCACACCGCCTTTGCGCGGGAGATTATTTTCGCGTCTTTGTTGAACGAGAATTTCAGTGCAAGGTCGGTGCGACCAATTGCCGCGAACGCACCAGTCGCAGTTGAGCGACCTTCAAATGTAGCGTCGCCAACGCAGGGGATTGAGAACTTCGTAACAAACCCTGACTCACCGACGAACAAAGGTGGCGTTGTCGGGCCATCAACGGTGAACGCCGAATTTGAATACCGCGTGAAGTTCAGGTTAAGGGTTGTCGATCCCGCAAAGAAAACCGCCCGGTCAGGGCATACGGCGGTAAAGCTGGAGCCACCTTCAAATGAAACTATACGATCTGATGTCTCGGGCTTGAACGCCGCACCAGACGACACGCTAAAGTCGCCGGTTGAAATTGAGTTCGACACAAACAACACCGTGGTGCGTGAGGTCGATACAAATTTACCGTGACCCGGTGGATACCACTCCAGTGTGATCGGCAGCGCCGGGGCGTAAGGCGCACCGTCGAAATCGAAAACAACAGGAAGGGTTGGCGTGTAGCTCATGGCTTAAGCCGGCGTCAGAATGTCTAGGCCGAGTAGATTCTCAGGCGAGTTGAACGCTAAGCTGAAATAATCAGCCGAGTCGCTTAGGTTCGGAAAGTTGAATTCACCAGAGGCTCCGCTGATCCGTTCGGCGAGCAGCGCCCCACTCTCCCGGTCATACAGTCTGACCAGAACTCCAGCTACTGGTGCACTGAGTTGTTTGGTGATGCCGGGGATCGCCTTGTTGAACTGAGCGCTATCCGCGTTTTTAGGCACCCGATTACGCGAGCAAGTCACGCCGAACACAGTGCCTCTCGACGCCGACGGTATCGGGAACTTGGCGACCCCGTTACCCTTCATACCGCTACCAATTGCGCCGAGGTCAGCCATTTAGTACGTTCCCCATGTATCAGATGTTTCAATAACCAGACAGCCGGTATCGCCATACAGTTTGAAAACCTCAAATGTTTTACCTGCCAGCAGGCCGCTACCACTGAATGTATCGCCTGTGCTGGGGAGCTGCGCTGTCGGGTGTAGCGGATTCCACAAACCGGGAAAGCGAGCGCGAATGCCGATTGACACCTCGTTGGCGTAACAGGCCCCTAGTTCCATGCCACCCGTAATAGGTGCCGGATAGTTGACACCACCCGCCCCCATTGACGTTGACCCGTAGGCTCGATGGGCTTCGTATGACTTACCGCACGCAACCGCGCCTGTAACTTGCGTGTGTGAGCGAGCTAGATAGTGACCTATCACTGACGCATTTGCAGCAATTGAAACAGCTATTAAACCTCGGTCCGATTGGTTGGCGGCGTGTGAACCGACTATCGCTGTATTCGACGTGTCGCCAGCTTTAAACGAGGGGGTGTCGCCAAAGAACATACCTACGAAATTGCCCATAGCCCCGGTCGGGGTTGATAGGAAGTAAAACGCCGTGCCGTTGGAGAAGAAGGCCCACGGGCGAGCCGTCGCGTCGGCCAGCGAGCTTTTGTAGTGATACAAACCTGCGGCGACTTGCCCTGATGTCGGGAACAGTTGTGTGCCAGCAGCATCAAGCACGCCGTACGTTGTGGCGACTTCCAACCCGCGAATTACGGCGTTCTGAGTCGCTGTGTCATCCACCGCAAATCGGAATCGGTTGCCTGTTGGCGCACGGTAAGTAGCCATCGTTGTACTGAGGGAAAACTCCTTTGTCCAGCCGCAGCCAGTCACAAGGCAGTAATCCATGACAGCGATGAACGATCCGGCCTGCCCGGTCAGTGCCGGTGCGCCGGATGACGTGCCGTTCACCGAATGACGGCGAATAGTCATAGTCATGGCTTAGTCTTCCGTGATGGTCGAAGCGGTTGTGAAGCGCGGGGTGACGCCGGCGGCGATGATGATTGCCGGGTTGATTGCGCCTGTGTAGAGCAGCTTTCCGTTGCCGGTCAGGGCAGTACCGATGCCGGCGTAGGTGGCAGTGACGGTGCCGCTCATGCCTGCACCGGCGGTCGGGAAGTCAATCGGATTCACCGGCGAGACTGAGTTACCGGAAACTACCCAACCGCCAGACGTGCGAGCAATAGCGATACGCGCATAGTTCGGCACGACGCCAGCCGTTACCTCATACGTTGACTGACCATTGGGCGCTGCATCAGTAGGGTCTTGGGTGTGCAGGCTCATATACAGCGTGGTGGCGGGCGACGTTAATGTGTTGTCTGCAAAGTTCGCAATCGCCACTGCGTTGAAGATCAGCTTCAGGATGTCGTTTTCAAATACGTCTGTTTTGCCGGACATGATTATTTCCTTTTAAAAATTACGCCTTTCGACGCGAAACGCTTATCGCGTCATCCTTGGTTGTGACAGTCTCTGTCGATAGCTTCTGCGTGATAAACACGCTGTCAGCCTGGGTTAAAACAGCCACGCGCTCGACGGATGTGAATGCGTAGGCGTACTTACTGCTTTGCTTTTGCGGTGCCTTGCCCTGCTTGGCGACCGGCTCGACCTGTGGCGCAGAACGCTTCGGTCGGCTGGTGACGGTCGCCGTGCGCCGCTGAGTAATGACCGTCATCCGTGGCGCGTAGATCGTTTCACCGGGACCAGTGCCTGTGCCGGTCGTGATCGCCAACAGATGCGCTTGTGCGCTACCGCTTGGCAGTCCTGACAGGGAAACTAGGCGTTGGCCGGCTGTGGTCATGGCAGTACGTGCGCCCACACGGCTTGGGCGATGTCAGCGACGCTTGGGCCAGACCCACCAACAGCCGTGGTTGTATAGGCAGTTGCTTTCTCGCGCTCAACATGCACGCCAGTCGGGTTAATGATGCAGTTCAGATTGCCCTTGATCGTGAATGGGCCAGCACCGATAAACTCAAGGTGATAGTCGTTGTCGTAATCAATCTGCGGCAACGATGCACCGCCACCTTGGTCAAGGTTTTGCCAGATGCAAATATCGTCATATAGCATCCCGGTGACAGACGCCTCCAGATCACGCAATTCCAGATGGTGCGCCGGAATGTCCATGATGGATGCGTCCGAATACACCACCTTAGTTTGCCAGTTGACGGTCAGAGCCATGAAATCAGTCCGGCGTGCGAATCACGTTGGAGCCACCGCCCGTCGCAGTGACCGGGAACGTAGTGTTGTATGGCTTGATGGGGGAGGCACCTCCGCGCTTGACGCGAATACGCCCGGTGAAGTTGCCAGCCGAGGTGTAGGTAGCGC
>ERZ724509.342-NODE-342-length-21327-cov-7.880453_pt1 | contig 21327 bp, 19 predicted proteins | sample MGYA00376042_ERZ724509 | MGnify/ENA primary metagenome ERZ724509 (study PRJEB28724, sample SAMN07190887) | wastewater metagenome | isolation source: effluent of sewage treatment plant in Hong Hong | place: USA: Christiansburg, Virginia | collected 2016-03-01 ...
AGGAAGGGGCCCCATTCCAGATGGGGCCAGTAAAGGTTTGCCCCAACCCCGCCGACCCCCGGGAGGTACGGGACCCAGCTCCTCCGGCGCTGCCAGGGTGGCGGGTGAAACCGGCAATGGTTTGCCCTAGTACTCCTGCCGCTCCGGCCTCACCAAACGGCATCCCCCCGCCACCACCAGAACCTCCGACCGTAGCTCCACCCAGTGCGAAGTCCAACCATAAGGCCCCCCCAGAGCTACCACCACCACCTCCTCCTCCCTGGATTCGGGTCTGCGAATTGAACTTAAACCGTACAGGGCTCTGTAACAACATAGCCACGCCCCCCGTTCCCCCATTCTCCCCTTTCAGGTCCCCAGCGTTCAACAGCGCCTCACTGAATGGGCCGCCTCGCCCCCCCGGGCCGCCCCGTCCGTACACCCGGGCAGTGTCCTTGAACTCAACGAGCGGGATGACCCCGGCAGGCCAGCCTGTTCCTGTCTCCAAAGCCGGACGAGCAGTATCTGCGCTGTAGATCAGGCAATCCCCGGAGAACTCAAAGATGATCGTCTGACCGATCTTGGGGTTTCCGTGCTGGGTAAAGAACTCGTTGAACAGGTTTATGTTTTCCAGCCCCGGGTTGCTATACCGAAGAGTAAAAATCTGGCCGACGATCGACAGGTCGTTGTCGTACTTGGCCTTGTTGACTTCCAACGCGCTGATCTTGTAAAGGTCAGGGCTGTCGGAGCTTTCCTCCAGGCTCAGGATGCGGAAAGGCTTCGGCTGATACTCGGCAGCCACCACCGCGAATTGTGCATTCTCAGCGCGCAGGGGGTCCGCTTCGATGTCCGACTGCAGATACTGGGTAGGCCGCTGACCCGTATAGACCTTGAACTTGCTGACGCCGCCGTAGGTCATCAGCCAGAAGTCATGCCAGACGCCAACCTCAAGGTCGAGAGGATCGCGCAAGGTGATCGTGAAGCCTTCCCAAGTCAGCACCCGGCCGGTGTACATCCCCCAGAGCATGCCAGGATCCGCCAGATACACGATCTCGAACGGCTCGAACGCCAACCCTTGCCGGGGCAGGTTGAAGGAAACCGTTGTGGTCTCGGTGTTGACGCTGATCATCCGGCGCCGGGTGCGGCGGATAGCTTCCAGCTCGTTCGTGCAGCCGACAGCGACGATGTCAGTGGGGATACGACCGTTGCGCAGGATCAGCGTCTCGTCGACCATGTTGCGTCGATCTTCTTCCCAGCCAATGCCGGGGTTGACGAAGGACACGGTATAGTCATTCGGCCGGTCGGTGATGCTGCTGTAGCTGTACTGGAAACCTTCAGGCGTGATGCACTCCGGCGTCACCAACTGGAACGGCTCTTCCCAGATATCCAGCTTCAGACCGATCGCGCCGTTGCCGTCGTCCACGATCACGGCATCGAAACTGCTGGCGATGTACTGCAGCACCTCCATGGCGCTCTGGTTTTCCTTGAGAATACCGTTGAAGGTATAACGCTTCGCCGCCCCGCTCGGAGTCTCAACGTCGTCATTGCAGTACAGACCTGCCTGGTAGAACTCGGCGGCGTTGACCGTAACCGACGGGCTATGCGCCTTCAGGCCGTAGCGGGGGTTCATGATCAGGTCATACAGCACCCAGGCAGGGTTGTTCGTCCAGGAGGGCTTGAAAGCGCCGTTCCACTCGATCGGGTCAAACGCCCCTAGTCCAATGATGTTCGGGTCATAGTTCTGCGGCACCTGCACGATCAGGCCGTTGTAGATGCCGTAGAAGTCCGGAACGCTGGTGAACTGATCCGTCGACCGCCCATCCACCCGGATCATCGCGAGGTTGCTATGCACGATGTTCGGCGTCGTGATGCACTGGAAGCTGTCGAAGGACATTTCCGCCAGTTTCTTGATGGGGGTGACGGTTGGGTCATAATCGTCGTTGTACTTCGTGACCTTGATTTCCCAGTCATCGGTGGGATCAGGATCAAGCGCCGGTAGGGTGATCTCATAGTCGTAAGCCCACCCGCTGGTGGTCTTGCCCGTGCGCTTCATGTGGGTGCTGATGCCGTCGTAATACGGCCCACTGGTCACGTTGATGAACGTAACGTCACTCGCCCGAGCCTTCTTATAGTGGATCGAGAATTCCGCCGTGTTCTCGAAGGTCCCGGTATCGTTCTCGATGTACAGCTGGGTCAGCACAATCCTGACCTCGATCTTCTTGATACGCCCACGCAGCTCCGGAGGAGTCAGGCGCTTGACGGGGTTTGCCTTCTGGATGTTGACGCCCACGTCCACCTGATTGGTCTGTCCGCCGTACGTCAGCGTCACTGTTTCGCCGGCGTTACTGCCTGGAAAGAAGTCAGCATGCAGATCCTCAAAGTTGGCTGTCTCGTCAGGACGCCACAGAGGGACATCCCCAACAAAGAAGTTGCGGAAGTCATCCCCAGCGATGGCTGTCATCCCATCGGGGGTTGCCAGTCCTTCGATGGGCCCTTCCCCCAGCGCCAACACCAGCTCCACCTTGTCACGGGAGAAGATGTTGTCGTTGGTGTTGGTACGGGTCTGCTGCTTCGGGCGCCCACCGGCGCCACGCAGGATCAGAGTCTCGTCTTTATGCTGGTGGCTCATAGTCTTCTGCGTCGATGTCAAAGGAAAGGTAATGTCCGCCGACTTTCATCTTGCCGTAGATCAACGGGATCGGTGTCCCGGCGTCTACCGTATTCTTGGAGCCCGAGATGAAGCGGCTGCGCTTGTCGCCGGAGATCGGGTCAGCCTTCGGCGCCCGGTTCATGGAGGCTATCAAACCCCCGAGGACTATGTAGGCCCCCGCTTTAGCGAGAAACAGCGCGAATTTGCTGGAGGCAAGAGTGCCAGGCATCGCAAAGGCCAGGCCAATTAGAAGGGCACCGATGAGGATCTGTCGACCACTGTCGCTGCCCCCGCCGGCGCCGCCCATGATGGGGGTGACGGTGAAGGAGGGGGTTCGCAGGTCAGCGTCGAGGTCGGCATAACAGCCGAGGCCGGAGACGCGGACGAAGTGCCGCTTGGGGTCGGTCTTGCGGAAGCCTGGGTAGGTCGCCAGAAGACCCAGTGCCTCCCGGAAACTACGCGCATGAACAGTCACCCCCTCGGGATAGAGAGACTTCAGGTAACCCTCAAGCTGGATCAGGATCTTCATGCAACATCACCCGGGAGTCTTCGACGTAATAGGCCCGAACATCGTTTGGGCCTCCGACGATATAGTGCCACAACTTGGGGTGCTGGAGAAACAAAAGGTAATCCGGGGTCGACAGGTTCCCACCGGTGGTTGGGTGGGTATGCCAGGTTGCGCTGATATCAGGCAGACCTTCCAACGACAACTCGAAGGTCAGTGCCGGCGTCGGTGAGGTGTTGGGCAGTTGCAGGATGCTACCGTCGAGCAGGATAACCCCGCAGCGTTCGACGTCAGGGTTCCAGTAACTGCCGAGATCCTTCAGAAGGGCGTTCATAAGACAATCGCCTGTCTGCGCAAGTGGGGGGGAAGCAGGCTGAGGGCGTCGACCGGCTTGTGGTTGTTCCGGTTGAACTCGGTCACATCCGGATGCCGGACGATACTCACCAGTCGGCGCTGCCAGCGCAGGTCCAGGAAGTCCTGACTGCTGCTCTTGCGGTACAGATGGTGCAGGAACCGGCCTTGGTCGACATGAATCCCGACATGGTTCGGCAGGTCAGAAGCCAGTTGGAACAGCAATCCATCTCCCGGCTCCAGCAAGGAGATCGGAATGTTCAGCGCCTCAAAGCCTTCGCGTTGGAAGTTCTCTGCCAGCAGGTTGAGACCCTCATGGTCGAAGCCGAGAGGGCGGGCGTAATTACGCAGCTGGATCCCGTACTCGACCTTGTAGACGTCCCGGACCAGGCCGTAGCAGTCAGCTACGCCGTCGACGTAGCTGCGCCCCAGGAAACGGTTGACGTACATTACTTGATTCTCACGTAGGGGAACTCCGGCGGATAGAACTGACGCGCCGGCAGTTTGTAGTCGTTGCGGTCCATCGGGGACCGCAGCTCAATCACGGCGTAGTCCCTCGTCAGCGTCGTCACCTGATTGATGTCCCAGAAGTTGCGCAGATACGACCCCGCCTCGCCGTTCGTCAAGGACTGTAGCAGCACCCGGTAGCGCGTCACGGTTCCCTGATAAACGATCCCTGACGAGATGGCGACCGAGAGCGCACTGAGCAAATTCGCCAGCTTCAGTTGCGGTCGGTTCGACTCCCCGGTCGTGTTGGTGGAGATACCCGTCAGCTCCAGGGGATAGTTTTCCCAAGTCAGGTTGTTCCAGACGATCGTCGGATGCTGGGTCAATCGCAGGATAAGCCCAGGGTTCAGCCGAACCTCAAACAGGTCCACGTAGGGGTCTGGGGACAGCGACAAGGCCTGTTCCAGATGCTCCGGTCCCGGGGTGCCTCTGATCATTGCGGAACCTCCAGCAGGGTCAGTTCAATCGGCCCGATCCAGCCGCAGTTGCGTGTCTCACCAGCCGGGATCTTCAGGGGCTCGTCGAAGCGCACCAGCAGTTGCCCGTACACGGGATGCGTGAACCAGAAGGGGTCGCTGGTGCGAACCTTGTTGTACAGCAACTCCAGCCTCGCCAGGTTGCGCGTGGGGTCTGTCGTCCAGTCCACCTTTCCACCGAGGGTGAACTTCCAGAACAGTACCGGGAAGTTCAGCCGGAATACCCGCATCTCCGGCTTCGACGGCATCGTCGCGAAGGTGTAACCACCCCCCAGCGGGATGACGTTCGACTCCGGCTTGTACTCGGAACTGATCCGGTAGTTCGGGAAGTCAAAGATATAGCGGCTGTTCAGTTTAGGGAAGTCCAGGTACCCTGGCGCCCGGAAGCCGCTGATGAACTCCTCCGGCACCCACTGTGAGGCATCACCGAAGAACCACGGTTCTTCGATCAGCTTGACCGAGAACCCTTCGACACTGCCGCCGCCGCCGATAATCCCTTGCGGGATCTTGAGCGGTTCCCCAAACCGGCAGCGAACCCAGCCAAACAAAGGATGGTTGTAAACGAAAGGCCGAGCCATGCGGTTGATGCGGTAGAACCGCTCCAGCGCCAGAAGGTTCAGCTCAGGGGAAGGCAGTGGGGATAGCTGACCGTTGATGTCCGTCAGGATCAACATCGTCGGGAAGTTCAGCGTGAAGCTGCGAAGGCTCGGCGCCCGCGAGGGGGCTGTTACCTTATAGCTCCTCCCGGTCGTTCCGCTCACCGACAACTCAGCGTACTCCGTCTCCACCGTGTGATACGGGAAGCTGAAGAACTGCTGGGTGTCCAGGGACACCCAAGGGGTCAGGGTTTCGGTATCAAACAAAACCGATCTCCAGAGCATGAGCAGCGATACTGAACGGAACCCCGTTGGCTGTCAGGACAACCGGGGTTGTCAGCGCCTTCTTGCACAGCAGATGAGTACCGCTGTTGTCGAAGACGCCGATATGGGTGATCGTCCCCCAGGCTTCGTAGGAGGTCGGCCAGTTGAGTGCAGCCCAGTTCGTCATCACAACAGGTTCTCCTGCATTGGCGAACTGGAAGTAGCAGAGCAATCGCCCGTACCCTACCCCGCTGACTTCGGTATTGCCGTTGTTGGTGAACAGCCCTACCTGTGTAGGGGTTCGCAGAACCCCTACCGTCTTCAACAGCATCTGCTGCTTCAGGTACGTCTCGAAGCTCATCTTACCCCCCTACCTGCACTTGCTTGATCAGCTTCCGGATGGAACCGTTGCGGGCGATGTTGTCACCGACCGTCACGATAATATCATCCTTGCTCATTCCCGTCTGCTGATCCGGCGTCACGACCCAGACGTTCACCGAGCTCGGTTCACCCTGGGCTGCCGGTGCGGCTGCCTTCGCAGCGCGTTCCGCGCCCTGCCGCAGCGTGGCCTTCGTCGTCCGGTTCAGGCCACGCAGATAATCCTGACCCAGCGCCGACGTAGCGGTCTGTTGCAGCACGAACTCACCCGGCATCATCAGGGCAGGCACGGAGTCCCGGGCCAGCTGGCCGGGGACGTAGCCACCTCCGGAACGGCGGATCGGGCCGCCGGTACGGCTCCCAGGGCCGAAAGTGGCTGTAGCTGTCATCCCTGCAACCTCTGGGGATGCCGCCGTTCCAGTGGGGCCGAAAAGCGCGTCCCCTATGAACTGCCCGGCCATCTCCATGAACTTCTGGGCGATCTTGTCCGAGATCACTTTCAGCATGCTGGCGAGGATCCCACGGCCCATCTCGCGGAAGGCTTCCTCGGTGTCCCCGGTCCCCGTCACGATCCGTTGGAACATGTCGGAGAAGCTCTGGGTCAGACCTTCAACGCCAGCCCGCATGGCGTCCAGCCACATCTGGAACTTGCCTTCCTGGTTACCCAACACATCCAGCAGGTTGCCCTTGGTATCTTCCAGCCCGTAAATCTTGTCCTTGATGTTGTTGGCTTGTTTCTCCTCAGCATCGTATAAAGCGTTGGCTTCCTTGTAGGTCTCATAGGCCAGCTTGCGCTCAGCCATGAAGTTATCCGGTATAGCCTCCCCGGCCTTAACACGGCGGTCGTATTCCGTATCCTTGGCAATATACCCTTGTCGGGCCTCGTCACGGCTGGCTGCCAGTCTATCCAGCTCCTTCTTATGGTCATCCTGTATCGCCAGCAGTTTCGGAAGCTCCTGGTCGATCGCACTGACCTTGATCTTGGCTTCTTCCACCTGCGCCTTCTGTAATTCCTTACCCAACGCAGCCGAACGGAACTGCGCTCCAGCCCGCCGGCGGAAACTCAGGTCTGCCAGATCGTTGTTACGTCCGGTAGCATCTGGGCCGTAAAGGTCACCAGAAGTAGCAATACCAGCGCCGGCCAGACGGTTGTCCTGGATGCGCTGCTTCAACTGCCGAACCTTGGCAGAAACGCTGCTGGACCGGTCGTCCAGCAGGCCTTTGAGGTTGGTGTCAAAGTCATCCAGACGCTTGCCCAGGTCCGTGAAGGGCTTTTTAAGGGCATCTTGCCCCCGGTCCTGCTGGAAGCTCTCCTCAGCCTTGATAATAGCCTCAGACCGTTCACGGATGACCGTATTGGTCTTATCCAGCTGCTTCTGGATCGCCGCTTCCTCTCGGGCCTTTGCCGCTGCCTTCCGGGCATCCGAGGCCTTCTCCGCGTCCATCGTAGCAACAAGCAGGTCAACTTTCTTCTTCCCGACGTTTCGCTGGGCAGCGGCCAAGCTGTCTGCGAGTTCCCCTCGGACCTTACCAGCATTGTTCTCATTGCTGATCAGATCCTCAAGACGCTTGACCTCGGCCTCAGCATCCTCCAGCTCGTACCTGGCCAGGTCCTTCCTCAGCTTATTCCGCTCCAAGACCAACGGGGCCATCTGCTGCTCATAGGTAGACTTCAGCTTGGCAAGTTCGGTCTCCTCTTCACCAAGCGCCTGGTACTTGGCCATTTCCTGCACGTTTACGGAGTTCTTGAGGAGTTCCCGCTGTTTCTTGAGTTGCTCCAGCTTGGCATCTACCAGCTGGAGGTTCCCTTCCAGGTAGTCAAGAGACGCTCCCGTCTTGGGGTTGTTCTTGTTCTCCACTGAGAGATCAGACCGCAACCGGGTAGCCACTTGGAACCCAGAGTTCTTGTCCAGATGGGCAGCAGCGGTCAGCTTCTCCCGGGCTACCGATACCTCCTTGTTCTTCCGGACATCCTCGATCCGGCCCCCCACGCCCCGGCCGGCCTGGTTCATCTTGAGGATGTTTTCCAGGTAGCCGAAGTATTCAGACTGGTTTGGCAGGATCTTGGGGTTCGCCAGAATATCTGCCAGTTGTTTGTTGACCTCACCTTCGTCTTTGTAGCCAAAGTTCTTGATCGCCTCCTTCATCCTCTTGCTATCATCCCCAGCTGCGGCGATAGCCTTGACCACCCCCCGGAGCTGTTCCTCAGGACTCAGAGGTACAAAATTGACCTTCCCTCTCCGGCCAAGGATATCCTTCCCAGTTACGGGGGAGACTCGGGTCGAGGAGACCGAAGGAAGTAAGTTCCCCTTCTCCCTAGCCAAGGCGAGTTTCCGTTCCGACTCCAGCTTCAGGGCTTCTTCCTTTTCCTTCCCCTCCTGCCTGATGTTGATGATGTAGTCATCGGACAGCTCGGTGCGCAGACGACCCAGTGTTTCGATCAACTGCTCGATGGACTGTCCTGCCAGGTTCTCGATCGTCAGCCCCTGGTCCCGGAACTGGTTGGCAAGTTCCTTGACGTACCCATCCAGTTCTTGACTGTTGGACGACAGCCGACCATAGCGGTTCGCGAGGGTATTGATAGCCTCGTCCACGTTCTCGATCGTCTGCTGCGACTTGGAGTTTGCCTCCACAAAGCCGTTGAGGGTAGTTCGGGCCTCATCCAGCTTGTCCTTCAGCTTGTCGGACTCCTTACCGAAGGAGATGAAGGCTGTGGCGATCAGGCCTATGCCGAGGATGATGGGTGTGAAAGACAGCAGAGCCAGGGCGGTACCAGCTACCCTGGCCCCAGCTGCAAACTTAGCCAGGGCAAGTGTCCCCAGCTGGGTAACTACCAAAAGGGAGCGGATACCACCCCCCAATTTAACCAGGCCGACCACCATATTCAACGACATGGCGCTTGCAGCAACCAGCACTACCCCGGTCAGCGCAGTGAACGCCACCTTGAGGCTGGCGCTGCCCTTCTCGGCCCCCTCGAAGAAGTGGGCGAGCATCTTGACCGTGTCGCGGGTAGCCGCAAGTACCGGCGCGAAGCCTTCAGCTGCGACGATGCCGAGGTTGGACTTCAAGTGATCATACTGAACGGCCAGAGATTCCATCTGGATCTCGTTGGCCTCCATAGCGGCATTGGTGCCTTCGATCGCATCCTGCATGTCGTGGAAGACACCGATGTTGTTCGACAGGGCCGCGAAGGAGGACGCCGCACGGATCTGGAACGACTGGAAGGCATCACCGGTGGTGAAGCCAGCCTCTTGCAGGTTGCGCAGGACCCCCTCAAAGCCCTGGGCCTTGATGTCAATCTGCGACATGCCGATACCGAGCCGGTCCAGGACGCGCTTGAAATTCTCCGAAGGCTTCTGGAGTTCAACGAACAGCTGCCGGGTACCGGTACCCAGCGTGGAGCCGGAGCGGATACCGGCGTTGGCCATGGCCGACAGGGTAGAGACCAGCTCGTCGAAGGTCACACCGGCATCGGCTGCGGCGTTACCGGCGTATTGCAAGCCGAGCGCCATCTTGTCGATATCCAGCTTCGACATGTTCAAGGCTGCAGTCAGCTTGTTGGCGACGTCTGTGGACTTGTCGGCGCCCATGTCGAACACGGACAGTACCGAGGTCATGACATCGACCGACTTCTTCAGCTCAGACCCAGACGCAGTCGCAAGCGCGATCGTCGCCGCCATGGTCTGCTGGATTTCCTTCACCGACAAACCGGCCTGCGCCAACAGCACCGAAGCCTGTGCGACCTCGGCGGCGCTGAAGCGCGAGGACTGGGCGACTTCGATCAGGGACTGCCGCAGGTCGACCATTTCGTTGCGCGTTGCCGCGCTGACGGCCTGGACCTGTTTCAGAGCCTTGTCGAACTCGATCGCCGAACTGGCGGCTCCGGACAGCAAGCTCTGCAGCCCACCCAGGACCTTATAGTTGGCCATGAGGCCGGCCTGGACGATCAGGGTATTCGCACCCCCATCGCCGAACAAACGCTCACGGGTATTCCGGCGGGCCATGTCCAGACGAGCCGCACGGTCAGCGTCAGACTCCACCGCCTTGTCTTGACGATGGAGCTTGTTCAGCTCTTGAGCCCGCAGGCGCAGCAGTTGCTGCAGGTCTACCTCAGCCTGCTTCTCAGCTTGGCTCTGGGTTGCCCGCTGGCGATGTCGACTCGCAGCAAGCTGGTCGTTGATGTCATGGAGGTGCTTGATCTCCTTGATCCCATCCACCGTGACCTTGTTGTTCTTGGCGATGTCGGCAATACGAGTAGCCTCAGCCACACTGTGCTTGCGCTTCTCATCAGCGAGGTCCCGAGTTGCCTTGATCTCGTCTACGGTGCCCTTGGTGTTACGACGCCTCTTGGCGTCAGCGTCCAGCTCGACCTTGGCCCCATCTTCTATGAGCTTCTGCTTATTCGCGGCTACCCGCTTGTCGTCAGCGATCCGCTTATTCGCAGCTTCCTTCCGAGCATCCTGTTCTTTCTTGATAGCATCAAGAACAGCCTGGGCGTCCTTGGATGTCTTAGCCCCATAGGGGTTATTCATCCCCTGCCCAGCCAGATCCCTGGCTCTCTGACCTTGAGTCAGAGAGCGGAGATCATGGTCCGACATGGTTGGTAGGAGGGGGCTAGCCGATGCCAAGGTGTGCTGGGACATCCTCAGACGACCAGCGGCGACATTGTTGGCTAGTAGGGAGGCCCCTGTGGCGTTAGTGAGTTTCTCCTCCTTCTCCAGCTCCTTGATTCGAGCACGGATCGCGTTAATACGCGCCTGCTCCGCCTTCTTAACATCCTCACCGCCAAGCCCCTTACGGATCCCAGCGTAGCGTTTCTCTTCCTGCAGCCAGACGAGGTCCGTCGCTTGGGCAACTTTCCCAAGGGTAGGTATGAGCTTCTCGTTGGCTGCCCGGGTGATATCTACAGCCGTTGCTTTCTGTCGGAGGACAGTTTGTGTTTGCCGGAGGTCCTGGAACCCCTCAGATAAGGCTCTACCAGTTCCCACCGCCCGGCGGGCCTCCCTCTCCCCCGCTCTGGCCTGTGCCTCATCGAATCGGCGCTTGGCATTAGCATCATGCCGCTTCTTGTCTACATCCTCTAAGAGGCCCCCTACGCTTTTGGCGTACTCTGTACGTTTCTTATCCTCCTGGATTGCTAAGCCATGCAGGCGATTCAACTCCCGCTGATCCGCCTTTCTGGTCTTCTCCTTGGTCGCCCGCAGTTCTGCCTCCCAGGCAAGGTTATCCTTAACCGCCTGTTTCTTGGCGGCGTACTCCCTTTTTTTAGCCTCCTGCCGCAAGCCAGCCAGTCGGGCACCCCGTTCCTGCTCCAGTCGCTTCTCCTCCTTGGCGTCCTCCTGCCTGATAGCAGCGCGGGCCTGCCGTTTGGCTTTGGCCTCATCTTGCAGGCCCTTGATCGACCACAGGATGGCAGTCGCATCTTGTTGCGTCTTGGTATCCCCACGACCGATGGCCGCCATTTGGCGCTGAGTCTGACCCTGAGCGAGGGCGTTCAGTTGGCTGGGATGCCACTTGCGCAGCTTTCGTTCATCTGGGAGGTTTTCCGTGGTGTAAGCAGACATCTTCTGACGGCCAGTGGTGGCTTGCGCCGACTGTGTTCTGGCCTTAGCCTCAGCAGCTTCAAATTTTCGCTCATAGGCGAATCGGGCGGCATCTGCCGTCTTGGTCTTAGCCGCCACCTCCTTCCGGAGCTGGATCTCATTCCGCAGCGCCTCCAACTGCTTCGTAGCGATTTCACGGCTCTTAGACAGTCGGGCCGTCTGCGACCGCAGCAAGAGTCCTTCCTGAGCCAGGGCGAGTTTTCTGGCATCGGTCTCCTTGAGCAAGGTGTTGATGTTGACCTTGCCCTGAGCCACCCGCTGCTGATACAGCTTCTCTTCCGCCGTCCGGACATCCTTCAGGCCCTGAAGCTGTCCGGCAGCGGCCGCTCCGGAGATCAGCGTATTCCTGGCAGCAGCCGTAGGGTTAGCAGTTGCCTGGCCCAACGCATGCGCGTTCTGTTTCATCTCCCGCATGAGACTGGCGGCTTCCTGCAACTGCTTGACGAAGCCTGAGGTTCCCGAGGCCGAGCCCATCACCTTCTGCATATCATCCGAGAGCTTAGTAATCTCGGTGTGCAGCTGCTTAACCTTGCCCAGCATGGTCTGAATGGTGCCACCGTCCTTCAAGAGCAGGTCGGCTTCCAAATTCGTCTTGATCTTGCTCTCGCCGTTGTTCGCCATGAAGGTTCTCGAAAAGGTGCTGTTCCGTTACCGGAACAGCTGATGAAACATCTGTTGGGCCTGAGCCTGGTTCTGCGGAGTGGGGGCTGTCGGGGGGGCGGACTTGCCGGAACTTCCCCCGAACGCCTGACTCACGACAATGATCAGGGTCTCATACATCTGAAGGTTGGCAGTATGGGTCTGCCCGACCTTCAGTCTCAGGGTCATTCTAATATCTTGATGGGTATGTTGCCAGAAAAGTCTGCTGAGCTTGGAGGGCACGGTATCGAAGGCCCAGCAGATGCTTTCCTCGAACGTCAGCTTGTGGATCCAGTCGGTGAAGACTTGAATGCCTCCAGACGTGGTTTGAACCGGGCTTCCAGCTCCTGCGCGGTCGTCAGGCTCTGGACGAAAAAATCCAGGACATGCTCCGAGATCCAGCCCAGCAGGGCAGGGATTTCTTCGACGCTCAGGGGGAGGATGTCAGGCTGCGCAGGCGTGAAGGTCTGTTTCTCGGTGTCGTAGACCCCCATCAGGTTGCAGAGGACAGTCATCTGCAGGTCGGGGTCCAGGTACACCGACTCCAGCTGTTCCGGGCCGCCGATCAGCAGGGTGAGGCGGTTGAGCAGGCCGTAGGACATGAAGATGGTGAGGCCGCTTTTTGTAACGAAGGTGTGCGTGGGGGAAGCCATGGTTTTTCTCCAAAAGAAAACCCCCTCAGTGTAAACCGAGGGGGTCTCAGGTGCAAACTGAACCGCAGGTTCTAAGGCCTGCGGACCGCAGGTTCTAAGGCCCGTGAACCGCAGGTTCTAAGGCCTGCGGACCGCAGGGGGCTGCTTACTTAGGAGTCAACAGCATCGCCGAGGCGTTGCCGAATTCCGAGAAGGCAGCGTAGTGCGGGTCAGTCGGCAGCAGGTCATACACCGTCATTTCCAGAGGCAGGTTCTGGAAGTCACCGGAGTTGAACGCCAGGGCGAAGCCCTTGGTGACCTTGACCTTCGGCAGCAACAGCACGACTTCGCTGCAATCCGCCAGGGTGCCGACGATCTTGGCGGCGATAAAGGTGCTTTCGGCGCAGGAGTTGGAGCCCAGGCCCAGCACGTTCAGCTTGCTGACAGTAGCACCATCCGCCGGAATAGCCGGTAGCGCCGGAGAAACCGTGAGGGTGCTGGAAGCCGGAGTCGCAGACAGCTTGCGGATCAGGATCTGATCGCTGTTGCCGGTCTGCACCATGATGTAGTTGCCGTTGGACAACCCGGTGGTGCTCAGCACCTTGAAGCTGGAGGCGGTGTTGCCAACATCGGTCGCCACGCTGGTGGCAGCACCAACGGCATCCGGGGCAGCGTAGCCTTCCTGGCCCAGAGCATAGGCAAGGTTGGCGCCGGTGTATTCATAGGCTTCCATCGTGCCCATGACCTTGTTGCCGGTACGGACGGAGAACACGATCTGGTTCTGGACGCCCTGGGTCAGTTCCGTATAGGTCTGATCCACTTGCAGGTTGAAGTTCTTCACCAGGCCGATGGAATGCTCGGTCGGGTTAAGGTCGAAAAGATCGGCTTGAGCGCCCAGCATGACTGTGGCAGTACCGAGCATGAAGGCGTTGGTTTTAGCTTCACCAGCCATAGTGGTCTCCGGAATTACAAAAATGGACAGAAGGGATTCTGGTTCCCTGATGATACTTGTGATAGAGTCGGTAGGCAACCCTTTTACACTTGACGACCATGGCCAACAAGAACGCAGCTCCAGGCTTCACTATCCGTGTCCCCCAAGACCTGCTTGACCTCATCGACTCCCGCAGCGTGGCCTTCCGTCGCAGTCGCAACCAGGAGGTGGTGTACCTCCTGGAACGCGCTATCAAAGGACTCCAGTCGAACGCAGATCAATCGTCTCCAGCGACTTCATCCGAACAATAAAGAACCTGGCCGGTCGTTCCCCACCAGACACCGGCATCATCTTCGTTCCATTGACTACCGAGAACTGGTTGGACACAATCCCCGTGTCCGCGTCCATATAGGGCAAACAGCGGGTCGGTTTCAGTTCCTCGAACAGGTAACCAGACAGCTTCCGCAGCCGGAAGTTGTTGGTGTCGCCGTAAGTCACGACCCCCACCATGCACTCAATGTCCAGCACATGCTCGTCGACTTCCACTGACAGGTTGGTGATGCCCACCAGGTCTTTCAAGGGCAGCTCGGACTCCTCGGTGAAGGCCTCGAAGTCGATGTTGTCGAGGTCATATCCCAACTGGACGTTCATCGCCTCAGCGAATCGCTTGCAGAAGTTCTGTAGCGAGGCATGGACGTTCTCGATCGTGGTGGTCATTTCAGATTCCCATAATACTTACGGATGAGGTCGGGGACCTTGAAGTCCTGATACCAGCGGAAGTAGGCGGGGATCAGGGGTCGGTAGATGCCACGGTTGCGTTTCGAGGGTAGGTTCAGCAACTTATACAGCTCACTTGACCCCTCGGGGAAGATCTGGCGTTCCTGCTGACGATCTACTGGGTTGTAGGCGGGTGGAAGGTCAACCGTAACCTGCCAGTTGGAGGTAATCGTGAAACGACCTCCAGCCCCCCGGTTACGGAATTCGTGCATGACACCGCGCTTGTCCAAACCCCGCCTGGCTCCAACCTTCTCCACCTTGATCTTCTCGGGTGTTACTTTAGGTAACACTACCGACCCAATCTCTCCCGCGAGTTTGCCAGAAGCCTTGAAGTAACTGGGCGATGGGTGTCCGAACTTATCCTTCTTCCACGCCTGATAGTTCTGGGTCAGTTCCTTTCCTCTATACCCGAACTGAACCCGCTTGTACTTGCGGTCCTGAGCCCCTTTGAAATTCCCGCTGATGTTCTCGGCGATACGGGTGAAGATCCGGGCAACTTCGAGGTTCAACTCGGCTGCCAGCTTCTCTTTGACCTGCTTGTCAGTGACGAAGCGTTGAGCAACCTGGACGTCAGCCACTCCGACGACCGAGGCTACCCCTTCCAGTACGAAGTCTTCCCAGTTCTTGTAGTCAAATGCCGAGCCCTTCTTTGCCATCTCAGGTCTCCGCGATCAGGACACCCTGCTCGACATAGACCTTCTTCACAAGCCGGCCGTCGAGGGTGTCGCCTTCGTGGACGGCCGATCCGCAGATGTAGCGCAGGATCTGGCGGTCGAATTTCAGCAGGTCCCCGCCGAACCCCTTGGTGATCTGGCGCACCCAGATGTTGGTGGTGAAGGTCGTTCCGCTGTCCTTCATCAGGCCGGTGACGGTGTCCTTGACCTGGATACTGCGCATCTTCCAGCTGGCCTGATCCGGTGTCGGGATCAAGCGGAAGACGAGCATGTCGTCTTCGTTGCTGTGGGCGCTGAGGACGTAATGACGCAGGCCATAGGTCGCATGGTCGCCGGAGGCAGCTTCGCTGTTCAAGGGCACCCGCAGCAGCCTGACGACCTCCTCGAACGCAGTTACCTGCTTCTCGGGGTCGTAGGTCTCCCCCAGGAACTGGGCGCCTACGCGGGTGACGTTGCTCCAACGCTCCTGGAAGCGGGAGAAGACGCGAGACCTCATGGTGCCGCTCCAGTGACCGGATCGGTGGTCCGGGTGGTGACGATGAACAGGGTGGGGCTGGTGACAGCGTCTGGGTCAGCGGCTGTCAGCTCATTGACCAGATCATCCAACCGGGCCTCCAAGTCAGCCACCAGTTGTTCCGGATCGAACTTGGTGGCGCGTGTGAACTCCGAGTCCGCCGAGGCTGTCTTCTGAGCATACCGGGCAACCAGGCTGGTGATGATCAGCAACGCGGCCTGGATGGCGATGGCGTCATTGGCCCGCAGTGCCGAGATGGCTCCGGACTGCAGGAGGGTACCCAGCGCCGGCACCCGGGTCAGCAGCTCGTAATAGGCCTGGTACAGGTCGATCTCAAAGTCCTCCAGCTCCTCCGGCATCAGGCCCAGGTGCTTGCGCACGGTGGACTCGTCGGCCGAGAACAGCAGGAAGGGGGTCAGGCGGTAGGTCTGCCGAACCGCGTAAGGGCGACCTTGATAGAGGAACTCCACAATGACAAAGCGGGACTCCAGCTTGCCGGAGACGACCGGCGTGTTGACGAGGCCGGGTATGGTCAGATCCAGCTGGGTTCCGGTGACGACCTGCGCCTGGTGGATGTAGGGAGCGATCCCGTTCCCGGCATTGTCACGGATCGTGAGGTAAACCGAGCCGGGGTCGGGAGCCACCAGGGCGCCACCCACGAAGAAATCCACCTTGTAGGTCAGGTCGGAACCTGCGATTACCCAGCTGAGCATGACGGATTACTCCTTGGCCTTGTTGCCGCGCTTTGCCGGCGGGGTTACCGAGGATTTTACGGCCGGTTCGGTTTGAGGTTGGAACGAGGCAATGATTTGCTCCGCTGTCTTCCCGGCCCGCAGGTCCGCCTCCAAGCTCTCTGCCGTGTAGGAGTCCGGCAGATCATCGCAAAGGATGTAGAAGGCCCCACGCTTGAGGTGATCCTCATACGTGCGGGAGAACTGCACAATCGACGGCTGGGTCGGGTGGCAGGTGTTGTTCGGAAGGTCGACCAGGATGAATCCCCTGGACTGGATAAGGATGCGTTTCAAAGTTCTGGAGCTCCAATGATAATGGGCAGCTTTCGCTGCCCATTATGTCCTGCTTCGAGTTCCGCTTCAACCTTAGGTCGTAGCAGGCACCGTCACCAGGAAGCGGGTGTCGCCGAAGGCCAGCTTGTAGCCCGTGACTTCCGACTTCACGTAGAGAATGGACTGGTTCTCGATGGAACGCTCGGATTCGGCGATGTTGCTACCGGATTCTTGCAGTTCTTCCAGAGTTTCGCCCTTCACATAGGCCAACAGGGTGTTGGCGGCCATGGAGCTGGACAGCACGACGTTGATGTTGCCGCCCATGATCGGCAGGTTGATCGCCGGGGTGCCGAAGGAAGGCATCACGGAGGCTTCAGAACCAGCACCGGCCAAGGTCGGGGTGAACATGAACATCAGTTCGACGTACATGTCGAAGTTCACCAGCAGGGTGTCAATCATGTAGCCAGCCTTCCACTGGGTCATGATGAAGGCTGCCAGGGCGCGGTAGTTGTCCTTGAGGGACTTACCGGTGGTGCCGATCCAGCCGTAGGTGTTCAGGTTGGCAGCAGTAGCCGCGCCGTTCACACCATCACCGGAAACCAGCACTGCCGTGGCGGCTGCAACCTTGGAGATTTCCAGCTGACGAGCCACACGGGACGCGAACGGGGTGACGATATCCAGGCTGGCGCGGCGGTTGAACTCGTAAGAGAACTGGTAGCCGGAGCCGTGCTTGTACATCTTCACGCTGCTTTGCGAAGTGCGGATGGTGCGAACCGGAATACGACCCAGTTCGGACACGGTGAAAGTGCCGTCGTCGTCGCCAGTGGGTGCGTTCAGCACCGTAGAGATCATTTCCACACCCGGAATAACGCGGGTCTGGGCGACCATGGCGCTGGTGTTTTCGATCTGGTCGATGCGGCCTTGCTGACGCAGCATGTCATCCAGCACTTCCGGGAACAGGGCACGGGTGCCGCTGTAGGTCTGGAAGGTGTCGGCGGCAGCTTGCAGGACCACGCCTTGCTCGAACTGGTTCGAGAACGGCAGGTTCAGCACGGACAGCGCAGCTTCGTAGCCATTCAGGCCGGCGCGGTGGTTGGCTTCGGCGTGGGCGCCGGAGTTCACATCGACAGCCAAGGTCAGATAGTCACGAAGACCCAGGCCGGCATCCTTGGCACGGGCGATCAGCTTCTTACCGGCCTCGGCCGATTCGTGGTTCGAGCCAGCCAGGAGACCTGCGGTAACTTCCTCAACCGGTTTGCGGTTGCGGGCGATTTCACTCAAAGTGGACATTGAAGGTCTCCTGTTACATCACAAGAACAGTGGCGATTTGGTTCGGCGTAGTGCCGACGATATTCACCACCACGTTGCGGGCGTCAGTGCCCTGCTTCACGGTAGCCGCAGCACCGCCGACGACCGAGTCACCGATAGCCAGAGGGTCGGCTGCGAGAACCGGGAAGTTGAAGCCACCCTTGGTTTCCACGGCGCCCGCCTTGAAGCCTTCGATGGTACGGTCTTCATAGGTCGCCAGCATGCCCAGGATCTTGGAGCCAGTGGTGGCCAGGATCACGGTATTAGCGACGGTACTCATCGCAACAGGCTTGCCGATGTCGGCTGCTGTAATCGAAGCATGCAACTTGAAGGTGAAAGAAAAGTCCGGTTGCGGGATGCCGCGCAGCGACACACCGCCAGATCCGATAGCTGCCATTATGCGGCCCCCTTAGCGTTTGGTTTTGAAAGCAGAAACAGCGGACTGCGCCGGCTTGGTAGCCGAGTCAGACGCCGAGGCCTGCAGGTCTTTGATCCCGCCGAGCGGAATCTTGAACGGGTGAGAAGCAACCAGGGCGGGTGCCGGGGCTGGGGCCTCGGACAACTTCGCAACGGTTTCTTCCACACCAGTAATCTTGGCAGTCAGGGCTTCGGCGCCATCAGCCAGAGCGATCAGGGCGTCGGACTTTTCAGCCAGAGCTTTGGTCGATTCAGCCGAAGCCTTGAGAGCAGTCAGCTCTTCGGTCTGGGCGGTGATGGTTTCCTGAGCAGCGGCCAACTGCGTGGCCTGCTCACCCACCTTCGCGGTCAGGGCAGCAAGGCCGGCCTGGAGTTCTTCGATTTCTTTCATGTCAATCTCTTCCCCGAGGGTAGGCGATGCAAAAAGCGTTGTGTGCTCAGGATTATTGCAGGATGCGGCGAGGTCTGCAAACTGACTTGCAAGCAAACGCTTGCGCTGGTTCAGGATCTTGGCACCGTCCGAGGCCCCCTTGGAGACCAGGGAGGTTTCCATGAACTTCTTCACACCTTCCAGCTTGAGGTGGTAGCCCCCCATGCCGAGAACGTGGCCGTTGTCGCAGGTGCGAGTCCAGAGGTTGTCCTCGCTGGACTGCAAACCGTAATCGAAATCGCAGCCGGAGCAGACCAGCTTCTCCGGGCGCAGGCCGACCGAGACTTCTTCGATCGTGCCGTTCTCGATCTTGCTGGCCAGCTCCTTCTCGGTGGGGTCCACGTAGAACAGGGCATGCAGTTCGTCGAAACCATCCTGGCTGGTACCGACGGTGCCCTTGAACAGGCGACCGACCGGAAGCTCATAACCTTGCATGTGCAGGGTATGGAGGGGGACGAAAGTGCCGGAGTTCAGTTGGGCAGCCGCTTGTTCCAGGGTAGCGCGAGGAATCACGGCATCATGGAAGATCGAACCGGGCTTGTTGATCGGGCGAGAGGTGACAGCCACGGTCTCGAAGACAGCGATGTTCTCGAAGTCGATCTCGCTACCTACGGAGGCGATGATGGCTTCTTTGATCGCTGCGGTTACCTCAATGCGCTTGGGCATGTCACAAATCCTCATTCATAACGCAAATCATACATAAAAAGCCTTGCAGGTGCAAAGCCCTTACTTTGCAGCCTTTCCGCCGCTCACCTTGGTGGAGTTCGATTTCGCGGCCGAACTGCCTGGCGTCTTGATCGACCGGCCGAGCGGATCCGCGTTCGGAGAAACAGCCGAAGCGTCCACGGCGGCGGAGCCTCCTTTCATGAAGCCGGTGCCGGTCAGCTCCGGCGCCCAGTCGGGTCGGATACGGCCGTACATCTCCAGGTGGTACTCGTCGTCGTCGATAATGCCGAGCGACAGGTCATCTTTCAGGCGCGAGGCCTTCATCGTCAGCTGGGGTTCCAGCTCCAGCTCCGGGCGAAGTTCGACGGAGCGGAACTTGCAGTGGACGTAGGACTGGGAGCCGCTCAGGCGCAGGACCATGGTCAGGATCTGGGCCAGCAGGTGGGCGATAGGCTCGTTGATCTCCTGCGCGGTGAGCGCGAAGATGCGGGCTTCGACCGACGCTGTATTCACCCCAGACTCACCCCGACCGAGAATGGTGGACACAGCGCGGAGGCCGGCCTGGTTCTGCGCGTTGAGGGTCTTGATGATCGGTTCGATGTTGAGCGACATGCCAGGCTTGGACTCGTTGAGCATGTCGACTTCGATCGAGTCGGTATGGACGAAGGCCTGGTCGGGTTTCAGGTTGCCGACCGAACCGGCGATCTGGCCGAGCTGGGCCGCGACGTATGCTGCCTTCTTGTCAGGGTCAGCCTGGATCATCGGCGGGGCGTTCTTGACCAGCACTTCCTCCAGCACCCTAAGCTCCATGCGCGGGTAGCCGGTCACCTGCATGATCCGGTAGAGGTCGTTGATGACCTGCTGGCGGGCAGCGATGGTATTGATGGCCGACACGAAGGGCGAACTCGGATACAGGGTGGTAGGATCCTGCCGAAAAAACGACACGAAAAACGAAGGGTAATTCAGGTCGATGTCCGGAGTACCGGAGATGATCTGCTTGGGCGTGGGGAGGCCGTTGGTCAGCTCATACCATTGCAGGGTGATCGGGTCGATCATCCGGATCTCGTTGAAGACCCCTTCTTTGGTGATGACGGCCTCGGCGGCCAGCATGCCACGCATCAGCACCATATAGCGCATGGACTCGCAGAGCGCGGACAGGTTGGGGCGAAGCTCAAAGCCCTTGGAGTAATCGTAGCGGGTGGTGAGCGTCAGCAGGATCTGGTTGAGGGTCTTCTGACCTGCGCGGTCGACGGCGCCGTTGATGTCCTTGGCGATGCAGATCAGATCGGTGTTCGCGGTCGTGAGGTAGGCCGAGGTAGCGGCGCTCATGTCCGGGTCCTGAGTCATCAAGGTCTTGATCAGGGCGCGGGCGTCGGACGCCTGACGGGTGTCGAAGATGTCCGTCAGGTGATCCCGGTAGGCGGGCACGGTCAGGACAGTGGTCGGCGCAGCCGGGTTGAACGTCGGAACGATGGCCTTCGCGGTCAGTTTACCTTTTGGCATAACCACGGAGGCCACCTTGCTGGCCAGTCCGCCTGCGGCGAAAAATGCGACACGTTCGCTCATAAGTTTGTCCTCACCGCAGTCCGAGTGTTCCGTGGGAGGTGAAACCGCCACGGTTGAAAGCTGATTTGGTCGGAATCTTACCAGTTATTGTGTTCAACGTCTCGGTGGCTGACATGCCTGCGCCGGCCAGGAACACGGTGGAGCGGTGTTCGAGGCGGGTCTGACCGGGTCCGATGAAGTCTCCGGTGTACAACTTGACGGCAGTGAAGGCGAAACCCAGGGCATGAAAGAAGTGGTCGGTGCCTTTCAGCTTGTTCCACACGGCGGCTTTCTCGGCGGCTTCCTCGCGCACCATGTCCTTCAGGTGTTCCTTGATAGTTTCGATCTGGGAACCGTACCCGGACAGCAGCACCTGCTTGTTGCGGATGACACGGGCGACGGTGTCTAGCAGGTCGGTGCGGTTGGCCTGGATGCACTTGTTGGTGTCGATCTTGTCGTTCAACTCGGCGTTGCCCCGGTATTC
>ERZ724509.343-NODE-343-length-21293-cov-4.764290_pt1 | contig 21293 bp, 22 predicted proteins | sample MGYA00376042_ERZ724509 | MGnify/ENA primary metagenome ERZ724509 (study PRJEB28724, sample SAMN07190887) | wastewater metagenome | isolation source: effluent of sewage treatment plant in Hong Hong | place: USA: Christiansburg, Virginia | collected 2016-03-01 ...
CGAACTGGAGGAGAACCGCGCCTTGAACTTCAAGGCCGAGTTCGCCCGCGTCTACACTGCCTGGGCCGACTTCCAGCAGGAGTTCCTGGCTTCGAGCATGATCTCGACCGAGGTCTGGTACCGCCACAACAACAGCGGCTCGCTGCTCGACTTCGCTCGCGGCGTTCGCGCCGCATAACGTCGCCTCGTGCGATCTTCGGGGCACCCTCACAAGGGGTGCCTCTTTCTTTTATAGCTTGAAAATGAAATAATGATTCTTAATATGACACATTCACAAAATATACAAACTATCCTCCATATCTTACAAGATGAAGCAAATGGTGATGTACGCGCGGCACTTAACAAAATGGCAAAGGACTACCGAATGACCTGGGTGTATAAATCAAAAGATGAGCTTTTCCCAAAAACTGGAGACGATGTGCACGGCGAACTTGATGAAGTTTATCCTATCAAAGGCAGACAATATGATATTCGCAACATTGCTGAGGGAGATAATGTAGTAATGATTGAGATGATTGAAAGTTATCCTGATCCTGTAACAGGAAAAATATACCGGACTCCGCAAGTGATTGTATTGGAATTAATGGACGGATTGATACGAACTGGACGTCACTATACTGACCCTGATTTATCGTATATGGAGTTGACCGTTGATCAGATAAATCTAGCGTTGCGAGACACAGAAACAAAAATTATAATTAAGGGTGAGGTTGACAATAATTAAAAAATGATACATATTTGTTACATAACATTCACCGTATAGGAAGGGATGCCATGTTCAGATTTCGCAAGATGTTCGCTATAATCTTTGCTAAGTTCCGTACACAAAGCGCCGAGAAGAAGATGACTGAACGTGCGCCAGTGACGACGGATTCGACTTCGGAATCCGTGCCTAGCAAATACGGTAGACCTTACACCAAAGGTTAAGTGGTCTTCCGACAACGCCCCAGACTCTTCGGTGAGACTGGGGCTTGTTAAATGTCAGGAGACTTTTTTGGTGTAAATTCCTATGATATAGTGCCAATATGAAAAAACGACTTTTGACGGGGCTACAGTCCTCGGGTGACTTACACATTGGTAACTACTTTGGTGCCCTCAAGCCATTTGTAGATATGTACGAAGACTATGAGAGCTTTCTCATGGTGGCGGACTACCATGCCCTCACCTCTGTACGTGAACCTGAGGTCATGCGGCAGAACATCTACAATGTGGTGCGCGACTACCTCGCGGCCGGTGTGGACCCCAAGAAGGCGGTCATCTTCCGCCAGTCAGACAACCAGGACCATATGGAACTGGGTTGGGTGTTTGATTGTATGGTGACGGTACCGTTTTTGATGCAGGGTCATGCGTACAAGGACAAAGTAGCGAAGGGAATTGAACCAAACGCCGGCCTCTTTACCTACCCAATGCTCCAAGCGGCTGATATCACGCTCTACGATACTGATGTCGTACCAGTTGGTGAGGACCAGCGTCAGCACCTCGAATATACCCGCGAGGCAGTACGCAAGGTCAATCAGTCATACAACACCGAGATTCTCAAAGAACCAGAGACGCTCATTCTTGATGCGGTCGGCATTGTGCCTGGTATTGATGGCACCAAGATGAGTAAGAGCTACAAAAATACTATTCCACTGTTTGGTACCCGCGAGGAAATCCAAAAGGCCGTGATGAGTATCGTGACCGATAGTAGTGGGGAGCGACCAGAACACGTCTACGCCATTCATAAGCTCTTCAAGACTGAAGCGGAGCTCGCTCCACTCTACGAAGCCAACCAGGGCAAGTACAAGAACCTCAAAGACGCTCTGGCCGAAGATATCGATGCGCACCTGGCACCCATGCGTGAACGTCGCAATCAGATCACTGATGCCGATGTGCGCGCTGTCCTCGCTGATGGTGTAGCTCGTGCCAAGGAGGTATCAGGTCCGGTGCTTGCACGTGTTCGCCAAGCAATTGGTATTAGTCTCTAGACATGAAAGAACCTGATTCGGCGTTTAACCAATACGAGGAGGAAGGTGTGCCAAAGGTAGTAGCTGAAACTGCAGCCAAAATTGCCTTTTTCCTGGGTGGTCTTAGCTATGACTGCGACTCGGAAACAAAAAGCAATACAAAGGTCATTAGCTTTACCGAAGACAGCCCGATGACACCAGACGTATTTAACGAATTGCGGGATGCTTTTACGCAACCGGGTGTTGCGCTGAGTTTTGATGAAGAAAGACAGGTAATTGTAGTGGCACCGGTTAGAAATTGACATTTTGGCCAGGTCTGGCAGAATGAAAAGAACCAATGACGCGACTGACAATCGCCGAGGTAGAAGAGGGAAGAATGAGACCAAAGTAGGGTGGCACCGCGAATACGCAATACTCACTATTGTAATCGCCCCTGCACAAGTATTAATTAACTAATATTTGTGGAGGGACGATTTTTCGTTTCTCCGTAACTCAAAAACTATATGACTAGAACATTAATTGGTGATCTTAATAAAAATGTAGGTGAGACTTGTACTATTCAAGGCTGGATTGATGTTGTCCGTGATCAAGGCAAGATGGCCTTCTTTGATTTTCGTGACCGTACAGGGAAGGTACAAGGGGTTGTGTTTGGCAAACCTGACGTGCTTGAAGTGGCAAAAACCACGCGCCCTGAATGTGTTGTCCAAATAACTGGTATCGTTAACAAGCGACCCGAAAAAATGATAAACGCCGGTATACAAAACGGTGATATTGAACTTGAAATCACCGAAATTATTGTTCTCAATTATGCTGAGGTGCTACCTTTCCCAATTAATGAAGATACGATAGTCGTAGACGAAGCTGCTCGTCTCAAATACCGCTACCTTGATCTACGTAATAGTCGTATGCAAAAGAATGTTCGGGCTCGTCATACTATCCAAAAGTTCGTCCGTAATCGTCTTGATGCTGAGGCATTTGTAGAAGTTGAGACTCCGCTTCTTTCAGCACCAACACCCGAAGGTTCTCGGTCATATGTTGTACCGTCACGCTTGAATCATGGTACCTTCTACTCATTGCCACAGTCTCCGCAACAATATAAGCAACTTTTGATGGTTGGCGGTTTTGAACGTTACTATCAGTTCGCTCGCTGTCTGCGCGACGAAGACTCACGCGGTGATCGACAGCCAGAGTTCACGCAGCTCGACCTTGAGATGTCTTTTGTACAAGAAGAAGATGTAATGAAACTAAATGAGCGACTCCTCATTGAACTCATACAAACCCACTACCCTGAAAAACGTATTCAGCAGATACCATTCCCACGGATGACCTACCATGAGGCAATGGAGAAATATGGTAATGACCGACCGGATATTCGTGAGGATAAAAATGATTCGAACCTTTTAGCCTTCCTTTGGGTCACTGATTTTCCTGCCTTTGAGAAGACAGGCGAAGACAATGTCGACGGGACCGGTGAATGGACTTTCACCCACAACCCGTTTGCAAAGGTAAAAGACGAATATCTGACAGACTTTATGGCCGGTGTAAATATCGAAAGTCTTATCAGTACCCAATACGATATTACTCTCAACGGTTTTGAAATTGGTGGCGGTAGTATTCGCAATCATAAAGCAGAATGGCAAAAGAAGGCTCTAGAGATTATGGGCTACAACGAGGAAAGAATCGAAGCCAACTTTGGCCACATGCTGTCAGCCCTTGAATTTGGTGCGCCGCCACACGGAGGTATCGCATGGGGATTTGATCGTCTCGTCATGCTACTCGAAAACGAACCAAATATTCGAGAAGTTATTCCTTTTGCGAAAACTGGTGAAGGTAAAGACCTCATGATGGACGCACCAGCAAAAGTAAATGAGAAACAATTAAAGGAACTTGGGATTAAAATCTAAATAGCTTAATACAAAATACTCCATTTAAATGGAGTATTTTGTTTATCATCAAATCAGTCTGGGGAGGGAACCTTTCGGTCGGCTTGAAGGTTTTTTGCCATTGATGTCTGCATCAATACCCCAATCGATTGGGGTATTTGCTTTTGGTTGCTATGTGGTAGAACATTGTTATACTAGTAAATATGACCAAACCATCCTATACACCACCAGCTGCTATTCTTGAAAAGTACGCCAATCTCATTGTTGAGTTTGGGCTCCAAAATCGTAAAGGTGACGCTCCGAAGCCAGGGGCAGTGGTGCACTTTATGGTACCAGAGGCAGCACGGCCACTGTACTTCTACCTCGAACGAGCCATCCTTAAACACGGATTTCATCCGCTTGGTGAATACCAGCCAAGTAGTGACGAGACGTACAACTTCGAAAGTAACTTCTATGAGCACGCCTCGTCTGAGCAACGTACCTTTGATCCGCAACTGGCGAAGAAGGGTGTTGTAGACCAAGCGGATTGTGTTATCCGCATCTTTGCTGACACCTTGCCACATGGACTAAAGAAAATCCCCGCTGAAAAAATCCTCGAACGTCGTCGTGCCCAAAAGAAAAGTATCGACTACAAGTGGAAGAAAATTGAAGACGATAAACTCTACTGGACCCTCGCTCTCTACGGGACCGAGGCGATGGCCAAAGAAGCCAATATGAGTCTCAAGGCCTACTGGCAGCAGATTATTAATGCCTGTTACCTCGATACTAAAAATCCGACCAAGGAGTGGTTCAAGATAAATGACACGGTACAAGGTGTCGCTAAGCGGCTCACCGATATGAAGATTCAGTGTCTCCACTGGCTTGGTGAGGATGTTGATATGACAGTCGGTCTCGGGAGTAACCGGGTCTGGCTCGCGGGCGGTGGAAACAATATCCCGTCTTTTGAAGTCTTTACTTCACCCAATTGGCGCGAGGTCGACGGCTGGATTCGCTTTAACCAGCCCCTCTACGTTTTTGGCAGCATGATTGAGGGAATTGAGCTCTGGTTTGAAAAGGGGGTGGTCGTGAAGTCCAAAGCGTCGAAGAATCACAAACTCCTTCGGCAAATTATTGAAACCACAGGAGGAAACCACCTCGGGGAAGTATCGCTAACTGATAAACGCCTCTCACGCATTACAAAGTTCATGGCTGACACGCTTTACGACGAAAATACCGGTGGGGAATTTGGTAACACACACATGGCACTCGGCGCCTCTTTCCATGAGTGCTACAAGGGACCTGCACCAAAGAATGCAGCTGCCTGGGACAAGCTTGGCTACAATGAGTCAGTAGTACACCACGATATCGTCTCGACAACTGACCGTACCGTAACCGCGACCCTTGAAGACGGAACAAGTAAAGTAATTTACAAAAAAGGACAGTTCACAATCTAGCCTATGACTATCGAGGAAATTCGTGAAAAGATTTTGACCAATGACTCGTTTGTAGAAAGTGAACTACAAAAGTTCGTTACCTACTTCAATCTCAAACATACAATCCGCTGAGCGAAGGACCGTGAAGGAGACTATACCGAGTCAGTCGCAGAACACGTGTTTGGCATGCAGGTGCTTCTCAATTACTTTTTGCCCGTCATTGATAGCGAGAAAGAATTTGATATCAATCTCGTTTACCATATGGCCACCTGGTATGATATGGCTGAAGCGGTGGTGAGTGACATGACCACAAAAACAAAAACACTGGCTCACGAAGAGGCTGAGAAGGAGGCCGAAATAATGCTGATTGCCACAGCCCCAGTTCACCTCAAAGATACACTCACTACTATTTATGATACATATGCCAACAGAGCTAGTACTGAAGCGAAATTTGTAAAAGCTATCGATAAAATGGAACCAATGTTCCACCTCTATTTCCTCAAGCAGAAGGGGATTTCGGTTCCTGACCACTATCCGATGCAATGGGAGGCAGACGAGTACCGCAAACACCGTGCAAAGTATCTTGACGCTTTTCCTATTCTTAAACGGTTTGATGATGTCCTCTACGAAGAAACAAAGGAATATTATCCAGCGAAGTAGTCGGTAGCAACATCAGCTACAGCCGACCATCATTGTGAGCGTTGTGGGTAAAACGAACAAAGCATGGCAATCCAGACGACTTTATCACGACAGTCTGGATTGCTTCGTCGTCGCTAATCACTCCTCTTCGCAATGACGGAAGGAGGTGATGGCTACACACGCAATAACAACACCAGAAGACATATGATACTATTGTCCTATGGCAATAGGAGGTACACTCGATTTTTCGATTAAAACACACGTGTTTGAGGGACCACTCGAACTCCTTATTGAGCTGTGTGAGAAGCGGAAGCTCCTCATCAACGACATCTCGCTTGCGGAAGTAACCGACGAGTATATTCGTCGCGTCAGTGAGATGCAGGAGAAGTCACTCCCAAATACTGCCCAGTTCATTGGACTCGCTGCCACACTCCTCCTTATCAAATCAAAATCGCTTCTCCCGGTCCTTGAACTCACCAAAGAAGAAGAGGCAACTATCGATGATCTTGAAGAGCGTCTACGGCAATATCAGATTTATCGTGATGCGGGGCAGGTGCTTGCCACCCAGTTCGGGAAGCAGATCATGTATAGCCGACGCTTTGTGGCACCAAAAAATCCGCTCTTTATACCTGATACCTGGTGCACGATAGGGGAACTCCATACCGCCATGTGGAATGTCCTCCAAAATCTCCCGAAGAAAGAGATTAAGCCAAAGGTGCAGGTCAAAGCTTCGATTAGTCTCGAGGATATGATGGCAAGTCTCCAGCGCCGCATTGAAACCCAGCTTAAGGCCAAGTTCTCCGATATCCGTAAAGAAGCCACCGAACACAAGACCGTTATTGTGGGATTTTTGGCGATTCTTGAACTCGTAAAGCAAGGGAATGTGCTTGTGAAGCAAATCGGACGATTTGATGATATTGAAATTGAACTCGAGAAAGAAGGGACCCCGCGGTATTACTAGTCAATTTAGTGCTTGGTTGTCAACAAACGGGGGCGGAAAAACTACGTTTTTCCGCCCCAAAATTGTGATACACTGTAAGTAATATGCCACTCGATATCCTCATCGAAGGACTGCTTTTCTATAAGTCCCAGCCACTCAAAAAAGCGATGCTCGCCAAGCAATTTGCCGTGTCTGAAGAAGACCTCCGCACGACCCTAGATACACTCCGGGCCCGTCTAGAAGGAGGAGCTACTCGTCTCCTTGAAACCGATACGGACATCGAGCTCGTGACGGCACCCATCCTCGCACCATTCATTGAAGAACTGCGCAAACAAGATATCAAAAGTGATATTGGTAAGGCTGGTGCGGAGACGCTCGCCATCGTTCTCTATCGCGGTCCAATTTCCCGCAGTGATATCGACAAGATCCGTGGGGTGAACTCTTCTTTTATCCTTCGCAATCTCCTCATCCGCGGACTCATCGAACGTGGTGAGAAGCAGGGAAGCGGCTATCTCTTTAAGGCCACCCCAAGTCTCCTTGCTCACCTTGGTGTCGACCGGAAGGAAGGCCTCACCGAATTTGCCCGCATTACTGATGCGCTTGAAACCTTCACTGCTGAACACGCGTCCGAAAACGATACCATGACAGACGATATTGACGAGACAGACGAAGCCGTAGTTAAAGAGAGCGTATGAGTGACGGCGAATTCATCGATGTAGCGGCGACACCAGCCAAGAACCCACGACACTTTCCAGCCTTGGCGCAGTTTTTGGTCCTGATGGCGGTCCTTGGTGGACTCCTCGGTGGGGTAGTAGTGCCGTACCTCTTTAAGGGGAAGCCTGGCACACCAAACAATAATGTAGCGGCAGTAACTGCCACCGCCGAGGAGATTCCTATCATTCCGGAAATTATCCCACCACCACTTCAGGCCCATGCCGTCTATGTCTATGACGTCGTTGGTAATCGTGCCCTCTATACCAAAAATGCCGATAAGAGCCTACCGCTCGCCTCAATCACGAAGCTCATGACTGCACTCGTGGCGCGTGAGCTCGTGACCGATGACACCCGACTCCGTGTGCCCGAGCGCGCCACCACACAAGCGAGTGCGAGTGGCCTCCGGGCTGGTGAGACCCTCATTGCTCGTGAACTCCGCGACTATGCTATGCTTGCGTCATCTAACGACGCTGCGTACACCCTTGCCAACGGGGTAGGGAACATACTAGTAGAAGACGAAGGTGGACGAGCCTTTGTCGAGGCGATGAATATCACTGCTGAAGAGCTCGAACTTGAGTCATTTACGTTTTATAACGCTACCGGTCTCGATCTCTCACCAACTGAAGCTGGTGCCTACGGGAGTGCGCGCGATGTAACCTTCCTCATGAGCTATATCCTCCGCAACTACCCAGACATCCTCGCACCGACGACCGAAGCCTATGATCGTATCGTTGCCACCGACGGCACCTATCACGAGGCCGAGAACACTAACCCGGATATCTTTGCCATCCCGGGCCTCCTTGGTTCAAAGACGGGCTACACCGACCTCGCACAAGGCAATCTTACCGTCGCCTTTGACGCAGGGTATAATCGTCCAATTATCATCACGGTCCTTGGTTCGACCTACGAAGACCGTTTCAGTGACGTACTCGCGCTCACGAAGAGTGTCCGGCAAGCCTTTAAAACGGCGGATGAATCGCTATAATGTATACATCTTATGGAATACCCAATTATCAAAGTGTTTGTCCCGGCTATTATGGCCTTTGTGATTGGACTCATCATCACACCACTCATTACGTACTATCTTTTTAAGTATAAAGTCTGGAAGAAGCAGGGTGGCAAAACCGCCATGGGTGGGCATGTCGCCACCGAGTTCAACCGCCTCAAGGGTGAAGGGGAGGTAAAGACCCCGCGCATGGGTGGGATTGTTATCTGGAGTAGTGTGCTGCTGACCATAGTGGCGTTAGGCCTCATTGAGACTGCCTTCCCGGCGAGTCAGTGGGCATCAGTGTATTTCCTTAGTCGCGCCCAGACCTGGATACCGGTAGCTGCTCTGATTATTGGCGCTGGTATTGGTTTTCTTAATGACTACTACGACGTCGTACACGGTGGCAAAGGACTCTCACTCCGTATCCGTCTCATTATCATTTCTGTGCTCGCCGGTGGCATTGGGTACTGGTTTTATGCGAAGCTTGGTGTTGATGCGATTGGTATTCCGTTTGATGGGGCATTGTATGTTGGGTGGCTCATCGTACCGTTTTTTATCTTTTTGACAATATCACTCTACGCCAGTGGTGTCATTGATGGGATTGACGGTCTCTCTGGTGGTGTCTTTACAGCAGTCTTCTTGTCGTACGCTGGGGTGGCTTTTGTGCAATCGCAGTATGATATTGCCGCCCTTAGTGCCACCATCGCTGGCGGTATCTTAGCCTTCTTGTGGTTCAATATTCCACCCGCCCGCTTTTGGATGACGGAGACTGGCTCGATGGCACTCACGCTATCGCTCGCTGTTATTGTCTTTATGACTGACGAACTTGGTGGAGGGCATGGTATTACGCTACTCCCAATTATTGGACTACCGCTCCTTGCAACTGTAATCTCCAACGTCCTTCAGCTTTCGTACCGCAAAGCCACCGGCAAGAAACTCTTCCGCATTGCACCACTGCATCACCACTTCGAAGCGATTGGCTGGCCAAGCACTAAAGTGACCATGCGGTATTGGGTTATCAGCATAATGTGTGCTGTGTCAGGACTCGTCCTTGCGACAATAATGTAGATTATGAAAAACCCACCAAGCAAATCTATCGACAAAGTCCTCGCCTTATTTGTCGCCCTCCTCGTGGGGTTTGGTTTTTTGATTTTCTCTTCAGCGTCACTTGGACTCCTCGCGCGTGATGGAGCCAGCTTCGGGAGTGTCGCGACGAGTCAATTCCTCTTTGGTATCGTCGGTGGGGGAATTGCGCTCTTTGCGATGTCGCAGCTCCACTACCGCCACCTCCGTCGCTACGCGTTTTACATCTTTCTTCTCACCGTCCTCCTCACGCTCGCTGTGTTTATCCCGGGACTCGGTATGACACACGGGGGAGCGACACGCTGGATTTCCATTGGTGGCTTTACCCTCCAGCCAGCTGAACTTTTGAAGCTTGGATTTATTATCTACGTCGCTACCTGGCTCTCCGGTATGCGCGACGTTATTACGGATACCGTTAAAGGCACATTGCCATTTGTCGCAATTGTCGGGAGTGTTGGATTCGTTATGCTCTTGCAGCCGGACACTGACACCTTCTTAATCATGGGTGCCGCTGCAATGGCGATGTTTGTTACCGCTGGCGGTCGTTGGCGTGATGTGGGTCTCATGTTTGTATCAGCTGTGCTCCTCCTCGCTATTGTGGCCATGGTGCGTCCCTACATCATGGACCGTCTCACTACCTTCCTCCATCCCGAACGCGATCCGCTTGGTAGTGGGTACCAGATTCAGCAGTCCCTGATCGCGGTTGGCTCGGGAGGGTTTTCTGGTCGCGGCTTTGGCCAAAGTATCCAAAAATTTGAATACCTCCCCGAACCAATTGGTGACTCCATCTTTGCAGTCTATGCCGAAGAATTTGGTTTTGTCGGGTCGAGTCTCCTCATTCTCCTCTACCTTGGTTTTACCTTCCGGGGGTACAAGATTGCTGGACAAGCACCCGATCTTTTTGGCACCCTCCTCGTGGTTGGTTTTATGACACTTATCATCTGCCAGGCTTTCCTTAATATTGGCGCCATGCTCGGCGTCGCACCACTCTCTGGGCTCCCATTGCCATTTATTAGTCATGGTGGTACGGCGCTTTTGGCGACTCTCACTATGGTTGGTATTGTCCTTAATGTGTCCAAGTATCGCGAAACGAAGCGAGGCGCGTGATAGTATTACCAGGTATGAAGATTGCACTTGTTGGTGGCGGAACCGGCGGACACTTTTATCCACTCATTGCAGTGGCTGAAGCAGTGCGTGATATCTACCCAACCGCTGAGCTCTACTACTTTGGTCCACACGAGTACAATGCCGATGAACTCGCACGACTCAGTATCAACTTTGTATCGTGTCCTGCTGGTAAAGTCAGACGCTATTTCTCGATCCAAAACTTTACCGATATTTTTCGAACTATTGGTGGGATTTTTGCGGCTTGGTACAAACTGTTTGTGATTTACCCAGACGTACTCTTTAGTAAAGGAGGGTACACCAGTGTACCTGTACTCCTGATGGCTCGTTTTTATCGAATTCCTGTTGTTATCCACGAGTCAGATAGTAAGCCAGGGCGGGCGAGTAACCTTGCGAAGAAATTTGCTCGCTACATTGGCATTGCCTACGCGAGTGCGGCTGATTATTTCCCAGCCGATAAAACCGCCTTGGTTGGCATCCCAATTCGCAAGAGTGTGCAGACTCCACACCCAAACCCGCATGAGTTCTTGGGCGTACCAAAAGACCGACCAATTATTTTTGTGACCGGTGGATCACTGGGTGCCATGCGCATCAACAACTTTATTCTTAATAGTCTCACCCAGCTCCTGCCACAATTCACCGTCTTTCACCAAACTGGCCCAACCGAAGAGAAGGTAGTAATTCAAACCTCCCAAGCACTCGTTGCGGACAAAAACCTCCTCGAGCGGTACTTTGTGAAGGGAACAATGGATGCCGAAACAATGTCCGCCCTCTTTGAAGCAGCGAGCCTTGTCATCACCCGAGCAGGGAGTACGACACTCTTTGAAATAGCACTCCACGGCACACCAGCCATTGTCATTCCTATCCCTGAGGATATTAGCCACGACCAACGTACTAATGCCTACGCCTACGCCCGTTCCGGCGCTGCGACAGTCATGGAGGAAGGGAACCTGACACCGTATTTGCTTACCTCAGAAATACAGTCTATTATGGGGGACCCAGTTCGGTATGAGGCTATGAGTCGGGCGGCGCGCACCTTTGCGACCCCGCAGGCCGCGACCCAAATTGCGCAAGTCCTCATCGGCATTGCGCAAGAACACGGATCTATCTAATTCATCTATGTCAGACACAGTTATCACCCGTATCCCGCCGAGTCCTACCGGCAAACTCCATATCGGTACCGTCCGTACGGCACTTTTTAATTATCTCTTCGCGAAGCATCATGGTGGCCACATGGTGTTCCGTAGTGAAGACACCGACAGAGCCCGCAGTACCAAAGAATTTGAAGACGAAATCATCAATGGACTCTTAAGTCTCGGTATCACCTGGGAAAACGATGACGAGAAAATCGTCCGTCAAACTGAGCGTGCACATATTTACCGTGAGCATCTCGAACACGCAATCGCAAACAGTAGCGCGTATATCTCGAAAGAACCAAGCAAGGCTGATGAGACAGTTATGGTAGAGGTAGTACGCCTCCGCAACCCGAATAAGGATATTACCTTTAATGACCTCGTACGTGGTGATATTACCTTCAACACGACCGAGCTCGGCGATATCGTCATTGCCCGTTCACTTGATGATGCCCTCTACCACTTTGCCGTGGTAGTCGACGACGCACTCATGGGAGTCACCCATGTCATTCGCGGCGAAGACCACATATCAAACACCCCACGGCAGATTCTTATTCAAGAGGCGCTCGGCTTTACTCGTCCGATTTATGCTCACCTGCCACTCATTCTCGCACCTGACCGCTCGAAGATGTCCAAGCGTCACGGTGCAGTATCAATCGAGAGCTACCGTCAGGAGGGCTTCCTTGATGCTGCGATTATTAACTACCTCGCCCTCCTCGGCTGGAACCCGGGTACTGACGAAGAGCTCTTTGCCCTTGATGAGCTCATTAAGCGCTTTGATATTACCCACGTCCAGAAGAGCGGGGCAGTGTTTAATCGTGATAAGTTCTTGTGGTTCAACCGTGAGCATCTGAATCGACTTTCTCCAGAAGCTTTTAGCGACTACATCAAGGCCACCATACCAACCAAACTGGCAAAACTACCTGGCTATAGCGAAGAAAAGCTCGCCAAACTCATGCCAACAATTCGCGAACGGATTTCTGTCCGTCAGGAATTCGTCACCGATGCCGAGGCAGGGGAGTATGACTTCGCTTTTAGTACCCCACACTACGAAGCGTCACTCCTCACCCCAAAGGGAGTCACCGAACCAAAAGAAGTCATCCCACACCTCCAGGCTGTGCTTCACAGCCTCACTGGAGCCGATTTTTCGTCTCCTGAGTCGATTAAAGCGGCTATTTGGCCCTATGCCGAATCAGCAGGGAAGGCGCTTGTGTTGTGGCCTCTACGGACAGCGCTTTCGGGTCGTGCTCAGTCACCCGACCCCTTTACTATCGCCTATATTCTTGGTCAACAGGAAACTTTGGCGAGAATTGTCGCTGCTTGTGATAAAATAATCCGTAATGGATAGTATTGTTCGTCACAGCCTATCGTTTGTATGCGGAGTTCTCGTTTTGCCACTTTTGTTTGTCGGCGCTTTTTCCGTATCTGCCCAATCATCTGAAGTCGATAAGTTGAAACAAGAAATCAACGACCGCAGTCAGCGCCTCCTTGATATCGAAAAAGAAATTGCCCAATTCGAACAAGACCTCAAGAAAGTTGGGGCCGAAAAGAACACCCTCCAAAAAGCTATCAACCAGCTCGAGCTCGAGCGCAAAAAAGTCCAAGCCGATATCCGCTACACCGAAAACAAAATCGCCGCGACCGATCTCGAGCTCTCACAACTCATTCTCGAGATTGATGTGACTGAAAAAGACATCGACAAACAAAAAGCTGCTATCAGCGAGATTATTCGCCGTAGTTACAAAACCGAACAGGTAAGTATGGTTGAAGTGATGCTGCAACATAAGCATCTCTCTGAGTTTTGGTCACAACTTGATATGATGCTGCAGATCCAAAGCAGCATGGCCGAAAAGGTTGATCGTCTCGACTCACTGAAACTCGCACTTGATGAGAAGCGTGACGCCACCGAGGACCGTCGTGGTGCGCTTGTCAATCTCAAAGACCAATATGGTAATCAGAGTACCGTACTCGCCAACAACAAAGCCGAGCGCAGTGAACTCCTTTCTGCTACCAAGAATAAGGAGAGTGAATACCAAAAAATTATCAAAGCCAAACAAGCGGCACGTGAACAAATCACCGCCGAAATGCGTAGCTTTGAAGCAAAGCTACAATTCATTTTGGATCCAACGACCATCCCAACAGCTGGTACAGCGGTCTTTGCTTGGCCAATCAAAAACGTAGTCATCACCCAGTACTTTGGCGGTACCGAATTTGCAAAGCGTAATGCGAGCGTCTACGGCGGTCGCGCCTACCACCCGGGCGTCGACTTCGGCGTACCGCGAGGAACCGCTATCTATGCACCACTTGCTGGTACCGTTCGTGCAACAGGGAACACCGACGCTGTACCGGGTTGTTGGTCATGGGGGAAGTGGACGCTCATCGATCACGCCAACGGCCTCTCAACCCTCTATGCCCACCAAGACACGATTGCGGTCACGCCCGGACAGCGCGTCGCAACCGGCGACATCATCGGGTACTCAGGAAGTACCGGCTACTCAACTGGTCCACATCTTCACTTCACAGTCTATGCCAAAGACGGTGTGAGTGTCCGTGCCTTTAATGAAATCAAGACAGTCACGAGTTGTGGGGCTGCGACCACACCAGTCGCCGCTACCGAAGCCTACCTCGACCCGATGAACTACTTACCACCGTATTAAAGTTTTGTTTAGCTGTACTCTTGATATCAAGATTGACACATCTCATTAACAGCGCAATACTTATTCTAAAAGCAAGCTATGATAAAAGACTGGTCAAAATTATTTAAGAAATATCGAGGGGACTGGGTAGCACTTCTTGAAGACGAGATTACTGTTGTTGGTCATGGAAAGACAGCCAAAGAAGCTCATGCAAACGCTCTCAAAGCAGGAGTTTTAGAACCAATTCTAACGAGAATGCCTGAGTCTCTACATCCATACGTAGGATAAAATAATTAGTATGAAGTTTCCTTATAAAAAATATGGAAAGGAAACAATTCGTCCGGTTATTCCTATCACTTTAGTAAAACATGGACGCAAAATTAAATATGAAGTTCTAGTAGACTCAGGTGCAGATTTTTGTCTTTTTCACGCCGATATAGGAGAACTACTCGGCCTTGATGTGCCCAAAGGCAAACCAAAGGAAGTATTTGGCGTTGGCGGTAAAGCCAGTTTGTATTATGTCCACAAAATCACAATTGAAGTTGGTGGTTGGCCATACGAGATTGAGGCTGGTTTTATGCCTGATGTTTCTGGAAAGTTAATGTCTCACGGACTGGTTGGTCAAAAAGGATTTTTTGAATATTTTTCTGTAGTATTTAATCATTACAAAGAACAAATTGAACTGAAGAGTGTAGCGAAGAAATAACATAAATCTGAAAAACAGATATCACCCGCGCCCATAAGCGCGGGTGATTGTTTTTATTTCCCAGCAGCTGTGCGGTGTTTGGCGATCAGCTGCTCTCGGGTGTGGGGAGTTGGGTTATCACTTTGGTATTTCACAAAGCAGGGGAGCCAGGTGTCCCGCTCACACATGAGCGTTACCTCGTCCGCAAGCAATGGTCCAAAGCGAAAGTGTCCCGGGAGACGACCGACTTCGACATAGCCGCACTTGTCACTGTAGCGTGCACTCCGACCGTTGTAGTCGATGTAGTGCGAGTATACCCGCCGGAGGTTGAGGGTATCAAACAGATACTCAAGGAGCACGAGCTTCGCCCTGGTCGCAATCCCTTGATTGCGGTGCTCGGCCGACCAGATGAGCGTACCGGTCGTCGCATGCCCATGCACGTAGTCGATGTGATGGACACCCATGGTACCGATGGCCGTGGTTCCCAGGTAAATCACGAACACGAGCTCTTTGTCGGTGTCGGGCTTTAGCCACCACTCACGCTGTGCCGCTTCAGTTTGCGGGAACAGCCGTGAGAGGTAGATACGATTCTCGACATCGTTGATACCAAGCCATGCCTGGTTGATCATCGATTCATCGTTGGTCCGGGGACCAAGGCCACCGCCGGCAAACGGCAAGAAGATGGCGTGACGTTTCGATTCGGGTTGTGGGGTCGTCGTCATGGTTTTCTCCATTGTGAAAGAACAAGTTTGCTCACATAAAATCCCTCGGGCCTTCTATGCGAGCCGAGGGATTTTTATAATGCAATCAATTTAGGAGGGGAGTGATGTCATACAAATGCCACGGCCAAATACAAGGCGGGATGTAATGATAGAGAGCTTGGCGACAGAAAAGCCACCTCGCTCGCAATCGGCGCCGTTCATATATGTATGTGACTGTGTTCGTATATTTTTCATAGCCTTATACAACTAAAGACGGGACGTACCGTCATTTCTTACTGCCCTAGAGCAAACTCCCCTACTTTACTTGACATTTTGTAATTGTGTTGTAATTAGAGAAATGGGGGACTTGGACGCATTTTGCTGTCTTGATCTGCCAGGTATCTATACTGCCAGGTTCAGTTCGCTATACATAGCTGACATCAGAGACATAAGAACTACAAAATTCGTAACAAAAAAAATCCAAAATAAACTTAGACGGATTTGACTGATCAAAGGTAAAATTCTGACGCATACCAAACCTCACGTAGACATGACTACCGAGGTCAATAAGCGCTTACAGACCGTCATCATACGAGGGCGTATACGCCGCCAGGAGCCTCGCAAGGCATTTGAGACGATACAGACATCAGGTCAAAAACTGGCGTGGCCTAGAGACCTGATACAGATATCGGCTCATGAGGCATTTTGACCTGATGCTGGTATCACGTGGCAAATTTGAGCCAAGTCAGAATCGAAGGAAAAATATAAATAAATGAAGTTAGAGAAAAAAGTAAAAAATAATTTTTTATACGAGTGTAGGGAAGCGTGTTAAATAATCAATTTTGACTGATTATGAGTTACGTGAGTCGTAGTGTTTTAAAAGTTAAATTTAAGTGATTAAAGTACCTATTTGTTATACCCACACTTCGTTTTACATATATTGTGCGAACCATAGTGTATGTTATGCTTTTTAGGTATGGCGACACGAAAATCAACAACACCACTCAAAGAGTACATCCTCCCCTTCCTTGATTACTGCGAAATCGAAAAAGGTCTTTCTTCAAATACCCAACGTAACTACCAGCAATATCTGAATCTTTTTGTTAAATGGCTGGTTGTAAACAAGACACCAGATTTATTACCACACGAACTCACCCCTGAGCACATCTGGGAGTACCGCCTCTATATCGCCCGTACCTACAAGACCCCCCGTGACGAGAACTTAAGTAAGAAGTCTCAAAACTACTACCTCATTGCGCTCCGTGCCCTACTCGCCTTCCTCGCCGATAGAGACGTTGAAACACTGCCATCAAGTAAAGTGAAGCTGGCTCGGCAGAAGGCAGAGGAAACGATTGCTTTCTTGGACGTGCGAGACATCGAAGCTATGCTCAACGTACCTGATACTGCAACTATCAATGGCTTACGTGACCGGACTATTATGGAGCTCTTCTTTTCTTCTGGCATGCGTATTTCTGAGCTCACTGCCCTACACCAAGATCAGATGTCTATGCTCAAGGATAATGCGACCGACCGCACCTACGAACTCTCAATCATCGGTAAAGGAAAACATATTCGCACTATCTTTATTTCACCACGTGCGGCTTTTTGGATTCGCGAATATCTCAAAAAACGTCACGATGTTGAAAAACCCCTTTTTATTAATACCAGGTCAAATAGTGACGAACGACGTCTCACTCCCCGCTCAATCCAGCTCATGATACAGCGCTCTTCCCTGCTAGCTGGTGTATCAAAAAAGGTCACGCCACACACATTGCGCCACACGTACGCTACAGACTTACTTAATCACGGTGCCGATCTCCGTTCCGTTCAAGAACTACTCGGGCATAAAAATGTTGCCACTACCCAAATCTATACTCACGTCACCAACAAACGCTTGCGAGATATTCACGAAAAATTTCACGGTGGTAAAGACTTTAAGAGTTAATATCCTTATAATCTATGACTCCCCTACCCTGGCATGAAGTTGAACTAGCAATACAAAAAGAGGAATGTTGGCTCACTGAAGTTTTTGATTTTGGTCCTTATGCCGGTAAAGAAAGTGTACCAATACTGCCAAATCTATCTCCCGATAAAATGCTCCGCCAAATTGCTACCCTGATAGTACACGGCACTATACAAGCACGTGAGATTAAAAACCCTATTGAGCTTGGTTTGTGGTCAAGTGAACTAGTCCAAATTGATGAACATAGTAGTGCAGAAGAAAGACATGGCGGCCACTGGCACCAAGCGATGATGGGTGTGGTGAAACAACATTTCATTAATGACGGTTTTGAAGTAATCAACGAGCCATTCTTGAGTCATGGCCGAGCTGATTTAGGTGTATATAAAACCGGATATCAGAACTTATTTATCGAAATCGGTACTACCTCTTTATACAAAACTTGGTTAAATATAAAGTCTATGCCGAGTACTATTTTCTTATTTATTCCAACAACAACGTATGCGGTTGAACTTATAACTGGTGACATGGCTAATCCACTGAAAAAATAGCTCGATATGCAAAACCCGGCAAGACATGCGCTTGCCGGGACCTTCCTCTTCGGGCTGCAGCTTACGCCACGGCCATAACGCTTGAAATGCTCCACCCCATCACACCGTTGGGGACTTTGGCCTCAGACTTCTTGTGATCTTCGCGCCAACCGAGGCGATCGCCAAGAAATTGTACAAGCTTGAACACCGCCCTGTCGTGAGTCTTCTTCTTCCCGTCAGCGAGGATGTAGTGGAAAGCGATATAGTGTTCCCTTTCCTTCCCTGCCCCGCGGATATGAAGGTCAACCCACCGCTCCGGATGTCTCGACTTCAACTCAGCCAAGAATCCTGCCAACTGTTCTATCGACACCGAAGCATCGAACCTAACAGTACCAGCTGCGCGATGATCGTAGTTCAAAAGAGCCGTCATCTTCGTTCTCCCATTAACATGGAGGATAAACGTGCCAGGATTGGTCACGCACAAACACAATATCATAAAAATATGATATTGTCAATTTACGTTTGAAATATCAATGTTTTAAGTATACAAAACCCGGCCATTTCATTGGCCGGTGTGGATATTTTTTGGTGTTGTCACGCTCTGACGCGAACCACCGGCAGTCCATCGACACAGATTTCGCCGTGGTACATAGCGTGTGTGACGCCGTGAAAGAGAAACGGTCGCTTCCCTGCCTCAACCGCGTTCCGGTAGTGATTCCGAGTCACGTCGCTGATACGCGCATGACGAAGGTAGTCCTCGCCATCGTAAAAGCTGTAGCTCCCGCCGTCAGCGTAGTCATAGATGACCAATCGATCCGGCCGCAGACTTCTCGGATCAATCACATACGCCTCTTTCCCAATCAATCCTCTGTGCCCGCAGGACACGAGTACGCCATGGAGCACTTGTGGGTGCACCGGACTGAGGAAGATAACATCTTCCCATAGGCAGTCAAGCAAAGGAATGAAGTTCTGAGTCACCTCTTCCCTACCCTCGTACTTTTCCATGGCTTTGGCGTAGAGTTCCGGATATTCATCCCGGAGTGTAGCGAGCGGCAGGAGCATGTCGCCAGCCAGCTTTGGCTGCTTTACGTGATACAACTTCATCAAAGACCTCGTTTCTTCTTTGTTCAGATTTACTAAACATAATGACAGTATTCTTACATTTGTCAATATACCAAAGAGTAAAAAGAAAAGCCTCCGGATGTCACTCCGGAGGCCCTTTCGATCGCCTAGTCTTGGCGAGTGAAGTGTGTCGACAGGTCTTGGTAGACCGGCGACGTTTTAAGGAGCTCTTCGTGCGTGCCAATAGCGGCCACGCGTCCACCGTCCATAACGATAATCTGATGAGCGTGCTGGACGGTCGAAAGCCGATGAGCGATGACGACCTGCGTCAGACCATTGGCCAGGCGCAACTCTTCAAACGTCTCGACAATTCCCCGTTCGGTAGCTCCATCGAGTGCTGAGGTGGCCTCATCGAGCACCACCACATCTGCGCCCTGGAGCAACATCCGTGCGAGCGCAAGCCGCTGCTTCTCTCCCCCAGAGAGCTCATCTGCCGAACGGTCGAGACCTCCTTGCTTGAGGGCAAAGTCGCCTTTGACACTCCGATAGACGCGACGAATATCCTCATCACTGCATTCCCGCCGCAAGTCGGTGTTCTCACGCACCGAACCACTGAAAATTGGGATGTCTTGCGGCAAATACGCAATGCGTCCATAGAGCGACGCCTTGGATACATGGGTCAGCGGCGTACCATCGAAGCATACGCAACCAACCTCAGGATCGTATTGCCTCGTGAGGAGTTTTGCGATCGTGCTCTTGCCTCCCCCGCTCTTGCCGACAATAGCCGTCATTTTTCCTTTCGGAATCGTGAACGACACATCGCGCAAAACTGGTTCTCTCTCCTCCCCTTTGTAGGCGAAGGAGACAGCCTCAAACGACATTCCGTCATCAAGCGGCTCCAGATCAACCGCATCAGGGCGGTCGAGAATGGATGGCTGTTCACGCAAAAACTCTGCCGCCGGTTCTGCTTCTGCCCAGGCACTCTTGATCTGGGCATACACATCACCCCAGAAGAGTGCCGGTTGTACCACATACCCCATGTAGATGTAGAGCGCGAAGAAGGTGCCCATCGGCAATTCCCCGCTTGCAACTGACGGCAAAAAGAAGATCACCATCAGAAGGCCCGCTACAAATTCTACCTTGCCAGACAACCATCCAAACAGGGCGTATAGCCAAGTCAGATAGTTGTTCTGCGCTAGCTGATCTTCATCACGCCGGCGCAAAGCCTGATAGACCGGCTCGGTTGCTTGCTGTAGTTGGATAAAGGTTACTTGCTTGACCACCTCTTCACGGCGATTGTCGATCGTCGTGCCGAGTTCGTTCTCCTCTTTCTCTTTGATGGCCATCAGCTTGCCGAGGCGAACCCCAACAAAGAGATAACCCGCCATAAAGCCAAGAAGGATGACGACCACTGACATGCTGGTTTGGGCAATATACCAACCCGCGAAGATAGCGAGCGGCACTTGCACCAAAAAAGATGGTGTCAGGAGTGCAAAAAGCAGGTTCTGTGTGCCGTTTACTGCCTTGGCGAGATGCTTCGGCAATTCACCAATGTTTTGACGGTCGTAGTACGGCCGGTCGAGAATCAGGAAGTGGCGCATGATGCGCTGTTCAAGATTGAAGACCAATTTCAGTACCAAACGACGGCGTAACCAGGTGAGAACAGGAATGGCTGTGAAAGCCAAGAGCGCCAGGTACCAGAGCTTTGAATACGAGTCCTGGTTCCCTGCCGCCGCTTCATTCACGAAACGCTCAAGCAGCTGCGGTATTAGCCACGCCGCTGCCGCAAACACAAGAGACAGCAGCATATAGCCAATGACGGCCCAGCCATAGCCCTCGGTTTGGAGGATAACCCA
>ERZ724509.344-NODE-344-length-21211-cov-4.641851_pt1 | contig 21211 bp, 18 predicted proteins | sample MGYA00376042_ERZ724509 | MGnify/ENA primary metagenome ERZ724509 (study PRJEB28724, sample SAMN07190887) | wastewater metagenome | isolation source: effluent of sewage treatment plant in Hong Hong | place: USA: Christiansburg, Virginia | collected 2016-03-01 ...
TATTGAAAAGCTTAGAAAATCTTCGGATAAGAATAGTGAAACTGAATTGCACAAACTTTTTGCTTCTATGCGTAAAGACGGGAAGTTTGAGAAAAAAGATGCAATAAACGATTTATATAGAAATAATGCTTGGTTGCTTGACGATAAGTATATGACGTACGAAACAGTCTTAAGTGATCGGGAAATGGGGGAGTTGATACAGGTTATAACTGATGAAGAGGACAATGACGATAACCGACCTGATATTGCATTAATATTTTCTAACAACCCTGAAAATAAAAAGCCTTTTGACGTAGTGATTGTAGAACTCAAGAAAAGAGGAATATCACTGGAAGAAAACCTTAAAGTTGTAACTCAACTTGAAAAAAGAGCCAGGAAATTAATGAAGCATTATAATAATCAAGTTCAGCGTATATGGTTTTACGGAGTTATTGAATTTAACGAAGATGTTGAGACTCATTTAGCAGGAGAATATACGGAACTATATTCTTGTGGTAAAATGTATTACAGAGAAACCAATGTGGCGATATCTTTAAATCCAAAAATTATTCTTCCGATAGGAGTATTTATTTGGGATTTAGATGCCGTGATTAAGGATGCAGATGCGAGGAATTCAACCTTTTTGAATTTGATTAAGAGTAAATTTTTAAATGACTAATGAAGAAATACGAAAAATATAAAGATTCAGGCATTGAGTGGATTGGAGAAATTCCCGAACATTGGGAATCAACAAAGTTAAAGTTTGTTGGAGAATCCCTTATTGGTATTATTTATAGCCCAGATGATGTAGTCACCACAGGAGAAGGTATTCTTGTATTGCGATCTTCCAATATTCAAAATGGAAAATTAGCATTTGAAGATTGTGTTTTTGTAAACAAAGAAGTTCAAGAAAAATACTTGACAAAGGAAGGCGATATTCTGTTATGTGCAAGAAATGGCAGTGCACATTTAGTTGGTAAAGCAGCTTATATTGATAGACAAAATGAGGGAGTAACTTTTGGTGCTTTTATGTCAATTGTTCGCTCTGAATTAGAAAAGTATTTGTTTTATTTTTTCAATTCTCAGGTTTTTAAGGCACAGACAGGTCTTTTTTCAACGAGTACAATTAATCAATTAACATCGAGTACATTGAATAATATGTTTATTTCCTTTCCAAGAGATAAGCAAGAACAAAACGCCATAGCCAATTACCTCGACCGCAAAACAGCCGAAATAGACGAACTGATAAACGACAAAAAACGTCTGCTCGAATTCTACGAAGAGGAAAAAACCGCTATTATTAACCAAGCAGTTACCAAAGGCATTAATCCCAATGTGCCAATGAAAGACAGCGGTATTGAATGGTTGGGTGAAATTCCTGCGAATTGGAGTATAACCAAGTTGAAATACGTAACTGAAAAAATTGGCGATGGAATACATACCACACCTAAATATGTAGAAAACTCAGAATATAAGTTTATCAATGGCAACAACTTAGTTAACGGTGCTGTTAGATATTTTGATAACACAAGAAGTGTTAGTGAAGATGAATATGACTGTCATAAAAAGGATATTAAAGAAGGTACTGTACTCATTTCAATAAATGGGACGATTGGAAACTTAGCTTTTTATAAAAATGAAAAAGTTATTTTAGGCAAAAGTGCTGCATATATAGAAACAACAACTGATTTATTCAACAAATTCCTATTCTATATATTTCAGACACATTATGTTAAGACTCAATTTGAATTATCCTATTCTGGTTCTACAATTAATAATTTATCGTTATATACTTTAAACAATTTAGATATTGTTTTGCCTTCTATAGAGGAACAAGAAAGTATTATTCAGAAATTAGAATCAGATTTAAAGGAATATGTTTCAGGAATTAATAGAGTTTTGAAACTAATTGATTTGCTAACAGAATATAGAACTACTCTCATCAGCGAAGTAGTAACAGGAAAAATAAAAGTAATAGAATAGATTATGACACTTTGCACAGCACATATACGCCAAGTAAACGACACCGAAGAATTGGTTTTTGCAACCGATAGTTGCCTTACGGGTGGCGAAAAATGGAAACACGGTATTAAGTTATTTGAACTGCCACGCAAAGATTGTTTGCTATGTTTTGCAGGTAGTACTATTCGAGCTTATCCTCTGGTTTTAAATTTAGTTTCATCCATACATTTAGATAGTTATTTACAATCGTCATCTGCCTCTCTTGAAGAGGTTTTAGAATTCTTATCGGAACAATTTACAACTTTGGTAAAAACAATTACTGAAGTAGGCAAAGACCAAATACACGAAGAAAGAGGAGCCGCACAATTTTTGTTTGGTGGTTGGGATTGGCAAAAAGGTTTAAATGGAGCTTATCGGGTTTGGAAATTATATTATTCACAAGAAGTTGAAGGTTTTATTTTTGATGAACTTACAAGCGATTCTTCTAAAACTCGTTTTTACACTTTTTTGGGTGATGCAGCGATTGATATTGAGAAAGAGGCCAAAACTCGTTTTAATAAAATAATGGTTGATGAAGAAAAAATGGATTCTAAATTAGATATGGAACCATTAAGAGTCTTGAGTTCCATATCGCTTGATAAATCTATAAGAGAAGTGGACGGCAGTTTACAAATTGCCAAAATATACAAATCAAATAGAACAGAGTTTTTTGGTATTTACTGGGAATCGAGCAAGGGAATACCTTGTTTCCAAGGACGAGACTACAACGAAATAAACAAACCACTTGTTCGCTACTTCGACCCTGACACTTTTGAAATTTTAGAATCAGATTTGCCAAATAAACTAAACAATATTTCAGAAGAGGATTATCAAAACGATTATGAATTTATTAAAGATTGCTACGATGAAACTGGCAATCTAAAAGAAACCGTTTCCGAAAAAGCAAAGCATACGCTTAGACTCATTTTTAAAGATGTGGCTTATAAACAATTTGTGAAGAAACAAGAGGACGGGCAAACGGCACAAATAGATGATTTATGAGTATTACAACCGAAAATACATTTGAAACTGCCCTTATACATACACTTGTAGAACAGGGCGGTTATACGCAAGGAAATGCAGAAGATTACAGTAGAGAACTTGGAATGTTTAAATATGAAGTGATTGCATTTCTTCAAACATCTCAACCCAAAAGGTGGGCTAAAATTTCTGCCATACACGGAGTCGATACCGATAATAGAATTATACAACGACTATACAAAGAACTCGATTTAAGAGGTAGTTTAGATGTGGTGAGAAATGGATTTGTAGATTATGGTGTTCGTTTTCAGATGGCTTATTTTCAACCAGCTTCGGGTCTTAATCCTGATGCCGTTGATTTGTACAATAAAAACAGTCTTAAAGTTTATCGCCAAATTTATTATAGCACCAAAAATAAAAACTCGGTCGATGTCGTTTTGGCATTAAACGGCATTCCTGTGGCTACATTGGAGCTAAAAAATCAGTTTACAGGTCAAGGTGTTGGCAATGCTTTGAAACAATACAGCACAACCCGAGATAATAAAGAGTTGTTGTTTGCTTTCAAAAAACGAACCTTGGTACACTTTGCCGTTGACCAAGATGAAGTATTTATGACCACAAAATTAGATGGTAGCAAAACTTTTTGGTTGCCATTCAATAAAGGTGCAAACAACGGAAAGGGAAATCCTAAAAATGAAAACGGTTACAGAACAGCTTACTTGTGGGAATACATTTTACAAAAAGATAGTTGGATGGAAATTTTGCAACGTTTCTTGCATTTGGAAACGGAAGAGTTTGAATCTAATGGCAAAATTTATAAGAAAGAAAAATTAATATTTCCTCGATATCATCAATTAGATGCCGTTCGTAAAATCAGTAACAATGTGCTCAAAGTAGAAGCAGGCACAAACTATTTAATTCAACATTCGGCAGGTTCAGGTAAAAGTAATTCCATTGCTTGGTTGGCTTACAGGCTTTCAAGTCTACATAATACAATAGATGAGCGAATTTTTGATTCGGTTATTGTAGTTACCGACAGAAAAGTACTTGACCAGCAATTGCAAAACACCATCTATCAATTTGAGCATAAAACTGGCGTTGTCCAGAGAATAGACAAAGACAGCACACAATTAGCCAGTGCTTTGGGTTATGGAACAAATATCATTATTACCACTTTGCAAAAATTCCCTTTTGTGGTGGATAAAGTTGGCGAGTTGCCCGACCGAAATTATGCAGTAATCATTGACGAAGCTCATAGTTCTCAAGGCGGTGAAGCAAGCAAAAAATTGAAAGAAGTTTTAGCAGCAAAAACCTTAGAAGAAGCAGTAACAGAAGAAACTTCTGATGATTATACAGGTGATGATTTTGTAAGAGAAGAAATAGAGCGTTCCGCAAAAGCAAGAGGGCAACAAAGTAATATTTCGTTTTTTGCATTTACTGCAACACCAAAATATAAAACCTTGCAGGTTTTTGGTCATAAAGATGCCGAAGGCAAACCACAACCTTTTCATTTGTATTCAATGCGTCAAGCCATTGAAGAAGGATTTATTTTAGATGTTTTAAAAAATTACACTACTTACGAACTCTATTATAAATTGACCAAAGCCATTGAAGACGACCCCAATTTTAATAAAAAGAAAGCGGCAAAAGCAATTGGTAAATTTATTTCATTACATCCGCATAATTTGGCTCAAAAAACAGAAATCATTATCGAGCATTTTAGGCAAATTGTTTCTCATAAAATTGGAGGAAGAGCCAAGGCGATGGTGGTTTGTGGTTCAAGGCTACACGCCAAACGCTATTTTGAAGAGTTTAATAAGTACATAAAAGAAAAAGGCTATCAAAACGACATTAAAATACTTGTAGCATTCTCAGGTAAAGTAATAGATGATAATGCCCCTGATGGTGTTTCTGAACCACAAATGACAGGATACAGCGAAAGAGAATTGCCTGAAATTTTTGACAGGGAAGAATACAAGATTTTAATTGTAGCCGACAAATACCAAACAGGTTTTGACCAACCACTTTTGCAAACAATGTATGTAGATAAAAAACTCTCAGGAGTAAAAGCTGTACAAACATTATCCCGTTTAAACAGAACTTGTGCAGGGAAAGAAGACACCTTCGTTTTAGACTTTGTAAATGACCGTGAAACAATTTTTGAATCGTTTCAACCCTATTATGAAATTACAACAGTTACTGAAGAGACAGACATCAATCACTTGTATGATTTAAAAGCAAGATTGGATGAATTTCAAATTTATTGGAAAGCAGAAATTGAAGCATTTGCAAATGTTTATTTCAATCCTGAAACAAAACTGAATAACCCAAAACAACAAAAATATCTGTATTCATTTACTGACCCAGCTGTTGATAGATTTAAGGATATAGACGAAGAAGAAAAGCAAGACGAGTTTAAAAAAGGATTACGAACTTGGACTAATCTTTACGCTTTTTTAGCGCAGATTATGCCTTTCGTTGACCCCGATTTTGAGCGTTTTTATGCGTATGCTAAACTTTTGCAAACAAGATTGCCAAAACGAGAACTCTCTGAAAGTTTACACTTAGACGATGAAGTGGCATTGGAATATTATCGCTTACAAAAAATCAAAGAAGGCTCAATTGATTTACTAACTGGCGAAACAGGAGAATTAAGCGGAACAACAGAAGCAGGATTGAAAAGAGCGAAAGATGAAGAAGCTTTGCTTTCTGAAATTATCAATGTCTTAAATGACCGTTTTGGAACTGAATTTGAAGAAGCCGATAAACTTTTCTTTGACCAAATAGAAGCGGAATTAATGGAAGATGAAACACTTCAAACGCAGGCAAAAGTAAATAAGATTGACACGTTTAAATATGCGTTTGAGGACTTATTCATCACAAAACTAATTGACCGAATGGACCAAAATCAGGAAATCTTTGAGAAAATCCTTGAAGACAAAGTGTTTGGAAACTTAGTGAAAGAATTGATGATGAAGAAAGTTTATAAGAAAATGAATGAATAATGCCCACGCTAAAAGCCATACACATTTTCAATTCGCACCAGCCGACACACAAACCAAAAATTGCAAAAGAGTATGTCTTTGCCAACGCTAACAGACAGACGGAAAAGAACACCGAACGCACAACATTGTGTATAAGCAATAGCGGGTTTAGTGCTAAATTGAAAGTTTATGTATATTAATAATGTTAAGTGTTTATTCTAAAAGTTAGTGATATTAATCCGCTACTGCTCATACACTTGACCGTTAGTGGCTATTACACCGCAGAATCAAGAATCTAAGACAATTTAACAAGCAAGATTTTATGAAATTGTAGTTTAAAAACAATAATATAGAAAATGACAGACAAAATATTCAACAATTGGTTAGACAAGATTCTAAGTACTGAAAAACCAAATACCGACATAATAGCTTTCTATTTTGGAATATTAGAAACGACAAGTGGATATGAAACATATTTGATTGGGTCAAAAGAGTTTGACGAAGAGGACGATGATTGGGCGTGTAATACAGACTTTGTACCAAAAGATAAATACTTGAAACTTGGACAAACAGATGCCGAATGGGAAAATATTCTTGCGAACGTAAAGCACTATATTAAAAACTATATTCAGACATCTAATTATAAGAATAGCTTTCTCGATAAAGCGAAAGCTATCGCGACAGGTTTTGATGACGGAGATATATTCAGAATAAAGTAACAGCCACTAACAGCCGTTACAAGATATTTGGGTTTTAGGCTGAATTTAAAAATGGTTTTGTACTTGGAAAACTTGTGCATAATGGAAAAAACTCGCATCTTTAATCCCAAACATCTTTTAGCGCCAGGACGTTGTACGCAATGTCCGCTCTCTCTACAATTCAACTGTGGTTTAACATAAATAGGATTTAATTATTGATTAGGGATTTTTATAAGTGATATTTTTATAATCTTTGATTTTGTTTTTTTTAGTGTTCATCGGAGATTTACGTTCTATCAATCATTCTCTCTAACATACTTTTCTGCTAAATATCCCTAAGCAGAGTTTCGATAAATATTGTGATTTTATAAATTGATATTTTTCATCTTGCCGATACAATATGGCTTTCATTAACTAAACACTTTCTTGAATATTGAAATTTGCGATCTAATGAAAGTAATCGGATGTTCTCGGTTTTGCGGAGTAAACTTCTAATCTTGGTTGTTCGAGCATTAAATAAGACAGGACTTAAACATTGAGAATAGACACATGCGTACAACAATAATTTGCATTTATTGTAGGCTTCTTTGATAATTTTGAGATTGGTGCTTATAAGTCCGCACAATTTGATTAAATTTAAAAGGTTGTGCGGGTTCTGTGTTTAGGATAAATTTGTGCTTTCAAGGCCTACAACAAAAGCAAGCATAGCCGTTACCTACCATTTGAATGAACGAAACCCAAGAAATAAGAAAACGATTTTTACACTCTCTAAAATTAGGGACTGGAGAAACATACTTAATTCAAAAAAAATATCCTGAAATAGATTTTTCAAGAGAAATTATTAAAGGTGCTGTTCATAACTTTGCATACGACTCACAATCTGAAGGAAGTCGTTCAAATTACATTTATGGTTTAATAAAGAAGTCTAAAGCGAAAGACAAAATAATCTCAAAGTTATTTGATAAAACCATCGAAACTAAAGAAGATGATTGGGGATTGTATCAATTACTCGACATAGCAGTTCTTATATACAAAGATAGAAACACAAGTGCACTTGAAATTATTAAAACGAGGTTTGAAAAAAATGGATTAGACGGTTTTGATTTTTGTGGACAAGAACAATTAATGGAAATCGGAGGTATTGATGGAGTTTTAAAAGTCGCTGAAATAGTTGGCGAACGCTTGACTAATGATAAAGATGATTATGAAGATAGTTGGAAAATTGATGAATTTCAGAAAAAGAATAAATCAATAGATGTTTATGGAATTCTTAAAGAAAAGTCCAAGAAAAATGAATTTATAAAAGCTTACTATGAATCAATTATTCAGAATAAGTTTAAGCCATATCGAAGAGTTAAACCCATCACGTTTAGTTACGAACTAATTAAAGAAAAAATACAAGCTGACAAGTTCAGGTATATTTCAAAAACAAGAGCCAATGACTTGAGTGAAGAAGAAGTCTTAAAACTAGCGGAAGAATTTATTAAATCTAGAAAAAATAAAGAAAAGGAAAACTACTTGAGATTTTTTGCGAGAAGGAAATTCCCATACGACTATCAGATTTTATTTAAAATTGCACAAAGTAAAAATCCAAGAAAGACTAGATTAGTTGAATATGCAGTTGAATCTTTAACCTTCTTTAAAGACAAAAAAATACGTGAATTAGCAGTCAAGAAAATAAAAGAAGTGAAAAATCCTTGTGATTATTTGCCACTATTGGTAAGCAATTATCAAAAAGGAGATTTTGAATTGTTAAATGAAGTAATTGACAGGTCCAATAATTTTGATTTCATACACTCATTAATAAACGGAATTTTAGACATTTATAAATCTAATAGTCTAAAAGAATGTAAAGAACCTTTAGAGGCAATGTATAGCAAAATGAATTGTGGTTTACACAGAATTGATATTGTTGAATTACTCTATGGAAATAAAGTTTTAAATAATAAAATATTTCTAGAAATGCAATTTGATAGTGAAGATGGTATTAGAAAATTATATAGAACGATTAAAAAAAACGGTAGGTAATCGAGTAGACGGCTCCGCTAGTACGAAATACTAACGGAGTGCGCCTCTCACACCACTGTATCCCGATAGCTATCGGAAGGTCACGTATACAGCGGTTCATTAAACTTGGGACTCAATTTTGATAATACACTTCCATACTTTCATAGCCTCGTTTACGCAGTCGTTCCAAGGTTATTGTCGTATTTAAAATTGGACTCTGAGCAATTGCCCTCCCGATAGCTATCGGGACCTTTTCTTGTACGACTAAACGCATACGCTTTTCCAAACGGAACACCCAAGCGTATTAGATTCTTTCGCTTACGTTCTGGTTTCTTCTCACGCCCTGGGCGTGATCCAAATGCAATAACAGATTCTGTTTCTTACCCACGCATCTATACGTTGAAGTTTGCTTGTTATATTCGCCAAGCGAAAATAATTGAGCCAACCTCGTTGCAGTTGTTTGAGTTTCTGTATCCGTTCGTCAAAACTCGTTGGGCTTGTTTTGCGGTTAATCGTTTTGAACGCTCGTTTCAACTTGCGCATACTTTTATCACTTACTACCAATTGTCCCACCCTGCAAACCTGGCTAGTCGCTAAAAACTTCCACAGGAAGTTTTCTTCACGCTCCTCCCTCTTTTCTATGTTTCATGAGTTAGCCTTTAATTAAAATAGGCGCTCTCAGCCACAACCGTATTAGGCGTAATTTAACAGGGCATTATACTTTGTTGTAGATGCGTTTAAGTAAAATGGAATTCATGAATGCAAAGCATTTCTTCACTGTATTCCTCACAACAAACCAGCTTCCGTCTTGCTAATCGGGTCAATAAATTTTCAACAGATGCCAATAATAAAGGACTTCCACCTTCTAGAATATTTCGTATCTTCGATACGAGGTGCTCATACTGGGCACACACAAGGTGTATAATAAAGTTTGCATCAACATTGCAAGAAATTTGAAAGTTCATCTAAGCAAACCTTCTCATACACCAAACCCTTGGCTTACATTTGAACAATTCAGCTATAAATCATCTATTTTGAATAATTTTTATCATATTTGCATGCAAGGCTAATTTTAACACATCACGCAAGGCTAATTTACACTCAACACGAAAGGCTAAATAAGACACAACTTACTAGGCTAAATTTGGTGCAAAAAATAAAACTGCAATTAAATATAAAAAACAGCATTTATTAATATGGCTACACCAGGAGAAAAACTCGCAACATCACTTCAAATTCTTCGTGAAATTCAAGAAGAACATAATATTGTAGCAATAAAAACATCTGAAATAAATAGAACACATCGCGAACGACTTACCAAAAATGGATTTTTAAAAGAAGTCGCCAAAGGTTGGTATATAGCAGCAAATCCTAATCATAATTTAGGGGATAGTACTTCTTGGTACACATCATACTGGCAATTTTGTTCAAGATATTTAAAAGATAAATATAACAATGGTTATTGTATTTCTGCAGAGCAATCTATTTTAATGCATTCAGGCAATAACACAGTTCCAAGTCAATTAATTATTCGTGGCCCTAAAGCACCAAATAAAAACATCCCCCTTTTACATAATACCTCATTATTTGAAATGAAATCTCCATTACCAAATACAGCGGAGATAATAGACGTAAACGGAGTAAGAATGTTAACGATTACTTCCGCTTTAATTAATTGCTCGCCAACAATGTTTGAAAAAAATCCGACTGACATGAGGGCTATTTTGGCATTAATTCCTGACTCATCTGAATTACTTAAACAACTATTAGATGGCTCTCATTCAGTAATTGCAGGTAGATTGGCTGGAGCTTTTCGAAATATTGGTCAAATTCGAATAGCTGATGAAATTGTTTCTACAATGAAAATGGCAGATTTCGATGTGAGAGAAATAGACCCTTTTGAAAACAAACTACCTATTAAACTTTCCTTTAGAGAAAAGTCACCATATGCAAATAGAATAAAAATCATGTGGGAAGAATACAGAAATGTAGTAATTAAAAATTTTCCAGATGGCCCAGGACTTGCCAAAAATCACGAAGAATATTTAAACTCGGTGGACCAAATATATTTGACTGATGCATACCATTCTTTATCCATTGAAAGATACACCGTGACTGTTGACCTGATTGAAAAAGTAAGAAGTGGCAATTGGAATGTCGAAGAAAATAATGAAGACAGAAATCAAAGAGACGCAATGGCTGCCAGAGGTTATTGGCAAGCCACACAATCAATAAAAAGTAGTATTAAAAAAATTCTAAATGGTACCAATTCAGGGACCGTTGCGGACCAGGACCATACCAAATGGTACCAAGAGTTATTCGCTCCTAGTGTTACAGTTGGAATTTTAAAGGCCTCGGATTTGGCAGGATATAGAACAAATCAAGTATATATTTCACAATCACAACATGTTCCGTTGAATAAAGAAGCAGTAAGAGACGCAATGCCAATCTTTTTCGAATTGTTGGAAAACGAAAATAATGCAGGTGTTCGGGCTGTACTTGGCCATTTTATCTTTGCTTACATTCATCCTTACATGGATGGCAATGGAAGAATGGCTAGATTTTTAATGAATCTAATGCTCGCATCTGGCGGATATCCCTGGACAGTAATTCCAGTAGAAGAACGCAAAGCATATATGAATTCATTAGAAAAAGCAAGTTCAGAAGGTAATATTGAGCCATTTACTATTTTTATTTCCAATTTAGTTAGAGAGAGTCTTAAAGGAACTCCTATTGCGAAATTAAAAACATACTAATTAAAAAACGTATGCCAGTCGAGTAGATGGCTCCGCTAGTACAGAATACTAACGGAGTGCGCTTCTCACACCACTGTCGCCAAAAAGCGGGATAAATTCCCGTACGGGTCACAGCCTCTCCCGCTTTTTAGCGGGATATACATCGGTTCCCCCCCCACAAAAGCCGCACAGGCAATTAAACATGGGGCTCAATTTTGATCATACAATCCATACTTTCATAGCCTCGTTTACGTAGTCGTTCCAGCGTTATTGTCGTATTTAACATTGGACTTTGCGCAATTGCCCTCCCGATTGCTATCGGGACCCTTTACGTGTACGACTAAACGCATAAGCTTTCCCATACGGAACACCCAAACGTATTAGATTCTTTCGCTTACGTTCTGGTTTCTTCTCACGCCCTGGGCGTGATCCAAATACAATAACAGATTCTGTTTCTTACCCACGCATCGATACGTTGAAGCTTGCTTATCATGTTCGCCAAGCGAAAATAATTGAGCCAACCTCGTTGTAGTAGTTTGAGTTTCTGTATCCGTTCGTCAAAACTCATTGGACTCGTTTTGCGGGTAATCGTTTTCAACGCTCGTTTCAACTTGCGCATACTTTTATCCTTTAACACTAATTGACCCACCCTGCAAACCTGGCTAGTCGCTAAAAACTTCCACAGGAAGTTTCCTTCACGCTCCTCCCTCCTTTGAGCCTTTCTCATACCTCGATTCAAAGCCATGTGCAAGTACTTGAAATTATGTGGGTCTGCGTATGCCGCTTTTCTCTTTGTTGATAGTCCGTTTTAGTTTATTCTTCAAGAAAAGAAAAACTTGATTGCCTATCTGCTGAGTGCGGCCTCACAGCTTACCTCACAACAAACAAGCCCCGAAAAATCGGGACAAGCTTTGTCTCGTGCTAATTGGCTCAATATATTTCAACAAATGCCCATAATAAAGGACTTTAACCTTTTAGAATATTTTGTATCTTTCGATACAATCAAATGCCCATACTGGGCACACACAACAGCTAGTAATTAGTGCAAGTTGGGTTGTTAGGAGAATTTCTTGAATTACAACCGCATGAAATAATTTGTATATTAAGGCATGCTTTCAGTATTGGCAAGGAAACTGAGTAGCATTAACATTTGCACCAATTACTAGCAACAACGCTAGCCTTTATATAAAAAACTCTATAAAGTTACCGTTTTGGTAACTTTTATATTATATTTACGTATTATAAAAAATAATCAATTTGAGAGTAATTGCGAAGAAAACTTTAAGAGATTTCTGGGAAAAGCATGGGGATTGTGAAGAACAATTAAAAGTTTGGTATCATGAATCTGAAAATGCTGTTTGGAAGTCTCCCAATCAAATTAAAAAAAACTATCCTAGTGCCAGTATTGTAACTGACAATAGAGTTGTTTTTAACATCAAGGGTAATAATTATAGATTAATTGTTAAAATAAATTATGATTATGGAATTGTATGGATTCGATTTGTAGGTACACACGCACAATATGATAAAATTGATGCAAATACTATTTAGGCACTAACTCTGGGGACGCAGCCACTAAGGTGCGGTTATATTATGAAACTAAAAATAATTAAAACTAAGAAAGAATATAATGAGGCTTTAATTAGCCTTGAAAAAGTATTTGATGCAAAACTAGGAACATCTAAAGGTGATGACTTAGAAATCCTTGCTCTTCTTATAGATCAATATGAGAAAGAACATTTTCCAATTGAAGCACCAGACCCAATTGAAGCCGTTAAGTTCAGGATGGAACAATTAGGAATGAAACAAAAAGATCTTGCTGATACTATTGGATTCAAAAGTAGAGTAAGCGAAATACTTAATAAAAAGAGAAAATTAACACTCGAAATGATTCGGAAATTAAACGAAGAATTAAATATCCCAACGAGTATCTTAATTAAAGAATACTAGGTATATACAAAGGTTATTGGAGTAGACGGCTACGCTAGTTCACAACACTAAAGGAGTGCGCCTCTCACACCACTCCCGTCCCAAAAGCGGGACAGGTATTTAAACCTGGGACTCAATTTTGATAATACAATCCATACATTCGTAGCCACGTTTGCGCAGCCGTTCCAAGGTTATTGTCGTATTTAACATTGGACTTTGCGCAATTGCCCTCCCGATCTATCGGGACCTTTACGTGTACGACTAAACGCATATGCTTTTCCATGAGGAACTCCCAAGCGAATTAGATTCTTTCGCTTACGTTCTGGTTTCTTCTCCCGATAGCTATCGGGAGTGCGCGGGATCAGTGTTTAGGAATGTAGAGCGCTCTTAAAGCCTACAACAAAAGCAAGCATAAACGTTAGCCACAATTTCATGAATACAGTAAAATTAGGTGATATAACAATTGAGGTTGAAGAAGAATTGACTCGACAATTTTATGATACACAAAATACTTTCGTTTGTGATTGTATTGATTGTATGAATTATATAGCCAATATTCCCAATGTTATAAGTTTGATGAATGGAATTGATAAAGACCTTGGAATTGATTTATACAAGTGCGTTGATCAAGGTATGGATGAATTAATGCCACATGATTATGAAGGCAGTCATTTGGATGTTGTTCCGTATTATGTTATTGGAAAATGTTATGTCAATACAAAAGAATTACGACAACTATTTGACAAACCAATTTCAACTGACCAAAAAAATATTCATTGTAGATTAACAGATGACCTTTCATTTTCAATTCAAAATACTACTGATAGTATTAAAATTAAGGATGCTAAAAATGTTCTGACTATTTGGATTGAATACAAAACTGAAGTTAATAATTGAGCAATATAAACTATGGCTAACAATTAGTCCTTTATTGTAGGCTTATTTATTAATATTGAGGGGTGATTTCTGTTCTGCTCAAATTCAATTAAAATTATCCGATATCTATTGATTGTATCTTTTTAACAAAATTGCATTATAATATAAAGCCGTATTATGAAGCAATTTATCTTTTTACTCCTACTGCTCAGCTGTATTGCAGCCACCTCTTCCAAGAAGCAATTCATTGAATGGAATCAATTAGAAACAGGTTTAGAATATGCATCCTTTGAAGCAAGTTCAAAATCAAGTCATGGAGATTCAAAGATTGATGTACTCCGGATAAATCCAAGCTTTTTCAGTTTTGAATTGGAATGTATGGATCAGAAAAAAACTGGCAATAAAAAAATAGTTCAAATTTGTAAAGAAAACAATCTTATTGCTGCCATAAATGCAGGTATGTTTAAACTAGAAGGAAATTTTCAAACATGCACGGGTTACATGAAAAGAGGTAATTATATAAACAACCCGAATCTCAACCCAAGTTACAAAAATGTGTTTGCTTTTAATTCTCAAGATACAAGTAAAAAATCTGCTACACTCGTTGATATTACCTGCCAAGATTGGCCAACAGCAAAAAACAAGTATACATCCTTTAGTCAAGGCATTCGCATGGTAAACTGTGAAGGTAAAGCTACGTGGCAAGCATCTGAAAAGAAATGGAGCATGGTACTGCTTGGTGAAGATATTTCGGGAAATATATTGTTTATTTTTTGTCGTTCGCCTTATAAGGTATTAGACTTCACAAACATGTTAATACAATCGGAATTAAAAATCAAACACTTGATGTATTTAGAAGGTGGCCCTGAAGCTTCGTTCTACTTAAACCATACTACTATTAACGTTCAAAAAATGGGAAGCTATGAAACTGGATTTAATGAAAATGATACCAACGGTGCATATTGGGAGCTTCCAAATGTAATTGGAATAAGAAGGAAGTAATAATTACAAAATAAGATAGTTACACAAAGCGTTATCATAATGAATCATGACTCAATGTATTTTAGTGAATGATTATAAATCGCTTTGTTCTTATTTCCCCAAACGATAATTTATTTTCTGGAGCAATGTCATGGTGGAACAACACCCATTGGCATCCCTTTGTTTGCGCTCTGCAATAAAGTAAACCCGGATTATTGATATATATATTTAAGCATTCTCCACAAAAATAAGCGTGTAGTTTATTTCTTTTACTATACAACATTGAATTACAATCCATGGTTTATTACTTATTTTTTCACTATGATTATCTACTTAGATAATAACCAACACGTTCAAAAAAAATGCAAACATTTTAATAAAATTTAAAAGACTGGTTTACATAACACAGAATTTAATTTATGGCTACTCAATGGTAGCGCATGCTATAAAAGCTACAACTCCAAAACTTGAAAACAGGTTGTTCTAAAAAAATATACGTCAAACAATACGTACAATTAATTGAACTCTTCCTTGTTGATATTGATTCTGCACTTATCTCAAAGAAATTGTATAATTTTGCAACTTGAGTCCAGAAACAAATAAAAAACGGGGCGTATTCTGAAAAGCCTTATGAGTAAGAAAAATTATTTTAATAATAAAAAAATGAAAGTTTTTAAAATGTTAACAGTTGTAGCTTTAGTAGCTGCTTTTTCTAGTTGTTCAACGTATAACCACTCCATGAGAGAACCCAACACTAGAGTTAACTTAACGAAGTCTGACTTTACATTATCTGAGCAAGTTTCAGCTGAAGCAACTTCTAACAAAATTGTAGGAATTGATTGGTCTAGATTGTTTATTAAAAAGACTGGTGAAGTTCAAGGTGGTGGATCTGTTAATATTAGTTTTGCATCTATCCCAGTAATTGGTAGCCTTACTACTGACAAGACAGCAAATTATGCACTTTACGACTTAATGACTGCTAACCCTGGTTATGATGTTGTTTTCTACCCTCAGTATGAAACAACAGTTGTTAAACCAATTTTAGGAATTGGAATGATCTACAAGACTACAACTGTTAAAACTACAGCAAGACTTGGTAAAATGACAAAATAAAACTTGTACAAATATGTACATGTGCTAATGGCGGGTTTAGTGGTTAATAAAGCTTTTCCCTACGAATGAAATTGGTAGTAAATTAGAATAACACTACTAAATCCGTCACTTTGCAAATTTTATTACTGCATGCAATACTATGTATTGAAAACCTTTTTATATTTTTTATTGGTACCCTTTTATATATAAGCTGTTCTTATTCCGAACCAAACTAGGCAGTTCTTTTTTATAGTCTATAGCGCTGAATAATGCCATAAACTACTTCTCAGTGCATTGAATGGCACTTAGCAAACCTTAGGGCATTCAACGTTTACAACAAAAACCACCGATAAGGTGTTATAACAAAAATAATTTACGACATCTTTCAGCAGAAGTTAGTAAATTACGAAGTATAATCACTGTTACGCATGTTTTACAAAAATAGAATTGCAGTTATAATGGCTGTTTACAATACGACCTTTCTACTAACAAAAAGAGCCATAGATTCAGTATTAAATCAAGATTTTCAAGACTTTGAGCTTATCATCATTGATGATGGTAGTAATAACGATACGCAAAATCAAATCTTACTCTATGCTATTCAGCATGAAGATAAGATAACGTATGTGCGTCATAAAAACAGAAGCCAATCCGAATCTATAAACAGAGGAATGCTGATGAGCAACAGCGAATTCGTTACTGTTATTGATGCAGACGATGAATACAAACCAAATCACCTCAGCACCTGTTTGTCAGAAATTAAATCGCTGGATTTGATTGCCTCAACAACTGAAACAATTGTAAATCAAGAATCGGATTATTATGTTCCCGATCGTTTTGATAACAATCAAGTAATTCACGTAGATAATTGTATTCTGTTTGCTACCTTATTTGGAAAAAAAGAAGTATTTACGATGTTTAAATTTGATAATATATATGGCGCAGATGCCCATTTTTACGAACGTGCAGAACAAAAATTTGCTGTCAAGAAACTCGATTTGAGAACCTATGTATATTACAGAAACAATTTACACAGTTTAACGGCTAGTATTAAAAGGAACGCTCAAATTGAAAATTGATTTTAAAATAGGCAGCAATCTTATTGTTTCATCCCTTATAACAGGCATTCATGATGTGAATAGAAATGAAACGTTAGCAAATGACGATTTTTCACTGGTATCTGATTGGGCAAAATCCATTACAGCATTGGGTTTGCAAGGTATTATTTTCCATACAAATTTTTCAGAATACACATGTAAATTACACCAAAGCGATCACATTCATTTTATAAAAATAAATTACAATCCGATATACAACCCAAATGTGTTTCGATATTTTGTATATGATGAATTTTTTAAATTACATGCACCTCACATGGAACATATTTTTTTTACTGATGTGTCTGATGTCCTTGTATTGAAGAATCCGTTTATACAAGAACTGTATAAACGCAATCCCAATACTTTTTTTTGTGGTGACGAACCTGAGATATTGAAAAATGAATGGATGCAAAATCATTCGCAACACTTACGAAGTAAAATACCGGATTATACAACGTATGAAACGGATTTCAAAAATGCAGCCTTGTTGAATTGCGGAATCATGGGTGGCAGCATTTCCGTTATGCAGCCATTCATGGAAGAATTGTGCAAGATTCATCGTACATATAATTCAGATAATACAACAGCTTATACAGGAGACATGGGCGCGTTTAATTATTTGGTTCGAACACGTTACAATACGAAGGTAATGCACGGCAGTCCAGTAAATACCGAATTTAAAGCGTATGAGGTTAACGATGCGTGTTGGTTCAAACATAAATAGCTCGTAATTTTATATCTATTCATCAATCCAGAGTTTTTAATTAAGTGCATTCACTTCTGTTTATAAAAAAATCTAACATACCAATGAATATCGTGCGTAGGAGTTATAGGATAATCCATACACGTCTCTAAACTAGGCCCCCGAAGACATTATACATTAAAATAGTGTTTACATGCACGCACTATTTTAATAGTTAAAATGCCCCATCTCCTATTTTAAGAATGATTTGCGTTTTATTCATTATTCAAGAACAAAAATAAAATACTGCTTTGTACTTTTTAAAAAAATAGTGTTTACCAAGGGGTAATTTTATTCCTTTTTTTATATAATATTGAATTAGGTGCATCGTATTTCGAACAAATTGTTTATTTTTATCTCAATAGTTTTTAGAAATGTAGGATTCACCCTACCAAGTGATTTTAAGAACATTTGGCACAGTCATTAAAAGAACTGCGATAAAGATTGGTATAGATAGGCAAATACCCCATAAGCCTTACAATTACGTTAAAATGGGATATATTTAATCGTTCTATAAAGAATTAGTAAGTAAATTAAAATCAAGGAGTACAAGAATCATTAAGTTTCGATAACATGATGAACGTTTTTTAATTGCATCCATTATTAATTATCAATACACCTTAAAATAAAACGAGTATGTCAAATATTAAAAGCAGCATTGAAGAGTGGTCTGTTAAAGACCTTGAAGATGGTTCCTCTCTGGATATTAGTGTAGTGGGATGCACTGAATTGGGCAATCAATCGCTACCAGGAATTCAAGTGTGGTACATGGGTAATATCGTTAATTTTGAGCCCTTAGCTGTAGAGCGATGGAATTATCAGGCAACTAAAGCCAATACTACAGAATACCTATTAGTGGATCATTCTTGGATGGTACATGAAGATCAATATGTGAAAGTATCGCTATTAGTAGGTTCTCCACTAAAGGCAAAGGTTGAGGTAAAGACGCGCAGCTCGAAGCCAGTTATCAAGGAATATGTGCTTCCATTTGAAGTATAAAACATAAGATCGGTTTTAATGGTATAGATACATTTGGTTTGTAAGGCACAGAATTGTTTACCGTTCAATCCGCTCAATCTATTCAATCCGTTTAGCAGGTTTCCAAAACGAATATTAGTCAGCTCATTTAAATTAAGATACAGCATCTTGATTAAAAACAAGATGCTGTATCTTATAAAAATAATTTTCATGTAGGAAGGATTCATCGAAGGATGTATCTGCCTACTATCCTACGTTCCATACTAAAATCATACCTGCTAAAAAAATAATCGTGCAAGCAAATAAAAACACACCTTATTATTTAATAGCAATTGGTCTTGTCATTTTAATGAAATTCGGTTATACACGTGCCAACACGAATGACCTGATTTTTTTACTTAAACCTACTGATAAAATTGTTGGACTAGTAACTGCATCTCCATCTGTTTACAGTCCTGAAAAGGGATATTACCACGAAAACCTACATATTGTGATTGACAAATCCTGTTCGGGTTTTAACTTTTGGATAGTATCTTTTGTCGTTTTTACCTATTTAACCTTCAGGCATTTTGATAAAACGGTCTATAAAATTTTTATTATTCCAAGCATTTTATGTTATACATTTCTGTTTACAATTTTAGTAAATACGGCTCGAATACTTGCCTCCATAAGTGTTCAAACCCAAACTAAAAATATGTTCCTGAACCAACAACATTTAATCCATGAAGCCGTTGGGATAATTACGAATCTGTCATTTCTTATTTTAGCTTATTACCTAACAGAAAAACTTTTAACACACATACAACACAATGAGAAACTTACTTAACCCAAAATGGGTTTTTCTAATCAACACAGTACCCATAGTGTTGCTTTTTATTCTTTGCATTGGACAATACAACATTATAAAATCATTATTGGACGAAAACAATATCCAACTATGGACGTACTTTGGATTGGCATTAGCCCTTTTAGGATTACTCAATTTTTCGCATGCTGTTTATCTTATTATTAAAAAGAAAGATATATCTATCCTCTACTGCTTACTATCATTATGTTCCTACATTACCTTCATCTATGTATATGTATTCCATCTAGATAAAATCATGCCATCCAACGTACCACAATGGATGGTTTCTGAAAATATTTATATATATGTGGGCACATTCTTAATGCCAACACTTGCGTATTGCTTATTAATTTTAGTAAGTCATTTTACAACTGAAACAAAAGAATACAAGGTTTGGACAAATTTTTTGATTGCAATTTGTATTCCTGTTTCGGGTTATTTATTTTCTCAAATCATCCTTCCTTTATGGCAACCCATTGATGTTGATTTTAATATCCACGCATCACTTATACTCATTATTGTTGCTACCATCGTATTTCTCTTTTTCTTAATTCGAGGTATTTTCATCTTGAGCATTAAAAAATCTGCAATTTTTCAAGAGTATCAATTGGCTTGGAAAATCCCGATTGCAATTATCCTTCCTTTATTGGGCTTATCTGTAAATAATGGTAATCTATACAGGAGTATAAGTCTCTACAATTCGGGTATTTTCGGAGATTTCAATAATCCTTGGTTTTATATTCTTGCTGTGATTAATGGTATTCTTATATGTTTACCCAACCTCAATCACAAACAGTATAGATTATTTTTATTTATTGGTCGTAGCATAACATTCGCTTACACCTTCTATTTCTTTTTGGTATTCCTACCCTTTTTGCCCCTATCTGTGGTTGCTATTATTGCAATCGGAATTGGTTTTTTATTGCTTACACCTATACTTCTATTCGTTGTACATGCAAACGAACTCTCAAGAGATTATGCTTTTTTGAAATCATTCTTTTCAAAAAACAGCATCATAGCAATTTCTATTTTAGGTTTTTTAGTAATCCCGATCGCTATTACTGCAACTTATTTAAAAGATAAAATTGTATTAAATGAAACGCTTGCATATTTATATAGTCCGGACTATTCAAAGCAATACAGCATTGATAAACATTCTCTTCAAAAAACACTAAACGTTGTTAAGAGCCACAAAGATGATCACAACGATTTTATATTAGGCAGTAAAATTCCATATCTATCCTCCTATTTTAATTGGCTGGTATTAGACAACCTAACCTT
>ERZ724509.350-NODE-350-length-21077-cov-7.059176_pt1 | contig 21077 bp, 22 predicted proteins | sample MGYA00376042_ERZ724509 | MGnify/ENA primary metagenome ERZ724509 (study PRJEB28724, sample SAMN07190887) | wastewater metagenome | isolation source: effluent of sewage treatment plant in Hong Hong | place: USA: Christiansburg, Virginia | collected 2016-03-01 ...
TCGGCAAGGCCACCATGTGCAAACAGTTTAGCGATGCCCACACCAGCACCTTCGCGCAGGCAACGGCGGCACAGTACCTGAAAGCGGGTCGAATGCCCGCCACGTTGGAACGGGTGCGCCGCGTCTATGCCCAACGCGCGTTGGCAATGGGCGAAGCGCTGCACCGCGAGATAGGCGACAAAATCAGTTTTACCGCACCGCAAGGTGGCTTGTTTTTTTGGGCACGTTTAACGGATAAAACGCCGCTAACGGGCAGCACGCTTGCACAGAGTGCTATCGAAAAAGGAGTCGCCTTCGTCCCCGGAGCACCCTTCTACGCGAATAACCCCGATCACGCCACCCTGCGCTTGAGCTTTGCTACTGCCGATGTGGACAAAATCAACCAAGGCATTTCCCGTTTGGCGCAGGCATTGGTATGAAAATTTATGTTGCGGGACATCGCGGCATGGTCGGCAGTGCGATTGTTCGCCAGTTATTGACGCAGGGCGTGCTGGCGGAAAACATCGTCACCCGCACCCATGCCGAGCTGGATTTAACCCGCCAATCCGCCGTCGAAGCGTTTTTTGCCCAAGAAAAGCCCACACAGGTGTATTTGGCAGCGGCGAAAGTTGGCGGGATTCATGCGAATAACACCTATCCGGCGGATTTTATTTACGACAATTTGCTGATACAGGCGAACATCATCCACGCCGCGCACCAGCATGGCGTGCAAAAACTGCTGTTTTTGGGCAGTAGCTGCATTTATCCGCGCCTCGCACCGCAGCCAATGGAAGAATCCGCATTGCTCACCGGCACGCTAGAGCCAACGAATGAGCCGTATGCCATTGCCAAAATCGCCGGAATCAAGCTCTGCGAAAGCTATAACCGCCAGCATGGACGCGATTACCGCAGCATCATGCCGACCAATCTGTACGGCGTGGGCGATAACTACCATCCTGAAAACAGCCATGTGATTCCGGCGCTGATTCGGCGTTTCCACGAAGCCAAAATCACGCAGCAACCCAGCGTCACCATTTGGGGTACGGGAACGCCCAAGCGCGAATTTTTGTATGTGGACGATATGGCAAGCGCGAGCGTTTTCGTGATGAATTTATCGCAGGAAATGTATGCCGCGAACACCGAACCACAGTGCAGCCACATCAACGCGGGCTTTGGTAGCGACATTAGCATTTTAGAACTCGCCCACGCGGTAAAGCACGCCACGGCTTACGAGGGCCCTATCCTTTTTGATAGCACCAAGCCCGATGGAGCGCCGCGCAAGCTGATGGATAGCGGTCGGCTCAACGCTCTGGGCTGGCAAGCCCGCATTGCGTTGGACGAAGGGTTACGGCGGGCTTATGCGGATTTTTGCCGTTCATAACGGGCGGGGTTTATAGCACTTCTGCCAGTTTGCCTTCCAGCATCGTTAAATTAACGAAACTGAGTTCATACATGGCAGAGAGGCTACACGCCTGTTCATCCGATAAACGGGGGGCGCAGATAATAAAATTGCTTTTATCTATACCCAAGCGTTTACGGATTTTGGTGCATTTTTCAATATCGTGGCGAAATTCTCCGGTTTTGCATTCAATCACCAGCGGTTTTTTACCCACGGGTAGGCATACCACGTCAAACTCGTGTAAATCTTCATTGGGAAAGACGACACGCATTCCCCGTGTACAAGAAAACTGCGCAGGGTTTTTCTGGATTTTTCTCAGAACTGCCATGAAAACGTACCATTCCAGCCATTCTCCATTAAAGAAGTGTTGAATAATGGGTGCGTTTTGCAAGGTTAAATGAATAATTTTGCCTTTTTTCTGATAGCGAAAATAAGCAAAAAATGTATGCGTATATAGCGTGCGACAAAAATTATGTACCTGTTGCCATTCTTTTTGACTGCGCTCGCCTACCACAAGATTGAGCATATTCTCTTTCTTGCGATAACAGGCACAAATATCATCCACAATTTCGAGAAATAGCTTGTAATTATCCCCAATAGCACAAGCGGCATCGTCAAAAAAACCACTGGTATCGACGCGTGCATAATCAAATTGTGGCGTAATACTGTGTTGCTGAAACCATTTTTTTAGTGGTTCATGCTGCTTATCGGTGGCTAATGCAGAAGTATTATGGATATTGATCGATGCCAGTGATAAAAGATTTTTGGGCGGTGCAGAAACAGCAGAGGATGTTGAGGGTACTTTTTCCTTCGGCGCTTTCAATTCTTTCAACGCTTTTAATTCCCGCAATGCGGCGGTGTAACGTTCCACAACCTTTTCCACATAAAACACCGTCGGGTAAACGGTGCTTGGTGTTTGGCAACGGGCGCAAGGGATTTTGCTACCCGCTGCGGCATGAATTTCCTCCGCAACAAAACCGCACTGATTGCACCGATAAATCATCGAAATTCCCGAATAGCCGTTTTGGGGCGGAAGGCCTTCACACTCTCCACGGTTTGCAAATAAGGGCCGCCGATTAAATCAATGCAATACGGCACGGCGGCAAAAATACCGCCATCCAGCGTTTCGGCGATCGCTTTGGGTTGCCCGGGTAAATTGATAATCAGGCTTTTATCCCGAATCACCGCCACTTGCCGCGACAAAATCGCGGTCGGGACAAATTGCAGGCTAATTTGGCGCATCTGCTCGCCAAAGCCGGGCATCTCTTTGTGCGCAATGGCCAGTGTTGCCTCGGGTGTGACATCGCGCAGCGCGGGGCCTGTGCCGCCCGTCGTCAAAATCAAACTGCATCCGGCATCGACCAATTCGACTAACGTGGCGCTAATCGTCGGCATTTCATCGGGAATCAAACGGGCTTCAAAATGCAGCGGGTTTTTCAGGGCGCTACCGAGCCAGTCTTTCAGGGCGGGCAGACCCTTGTCTTCGTACACGCCCGTCGATGCACGGTCGCTCACGGAGACAATGCCGATTTTGACCAGCGGTAAGGGCGGCAGGGATGAATGATTTTCAGGATTCATGGGATTCATGGGGTTCATGGGGGTCGTTATCCGATGCGTGGCTCAAATGTTCGCGGACGATTTGGAAAATATCGCGGTACGAACGTCCGTGGCGTGGTGCTTCTCCGGCTTTTTCCGGTTTGGCATCTTTCCGCGCTTGGCGAATCAGGGCGCGAAGCTGCTGGACATCCGTATCCGCAAACGTATTCACCCACTGGCCTAGGGCATCGTCCTCGGCAATCAGGCGGTCGCGCCATTGCTCGCTGGCGTGCAAAATCTGCGTTTCGCGGGCGGATGGCGTGTGTTGTTCGACCAAGGCGGTGCGGATCGCGTCCAGCGTTTCCGGTTCTAATTGGCGCATCCGTTTACCGACAAATTGCATCAAACGGCGACGCGCTTCAAAACTGGTGATACGCTTGTACTCCGCCAATGCGTCTAGCAGTTTTTCGGGGAGTTCGAGTTTGAGCAGCAAATCGGAACGCAGCGTGAGTAAATCCGCACCCAATTTTTGCAGCTCGTCGCTCTCCCGTTTGAGATCGGTACGGCTTTTATCACCAATATCGTCCACGCCTTTGAGTTCGCGTTTCAGTTCCAAATCCAAGGGGCTGCCTTCAGCGACAAATCGACCCTTGACGAAATAACCTTTTTTTAATTTGCTCATGCCAAGTATCATATCCGCCGCTATGACAAAACAACTCCAAAACCCCCAATCCTCGCAATATCAGCAAGATGGATTCGCGTACAGCCGCGATTTTTTTGAATCCTTGGTCGATACCGCCTTGCACCACGCCCATCAACTAGGAGCCAGCGATGCCGGTGCTGAAGTTTCAGAAGGTTGCGGATTAAGCGTGTCGGTTCGCAATGGTGAATTAGAAAATGTCGAACGCAACCGCGATAAATCGCTCGGCATTACCGTTTTTATCGGGCAACAGCGGGGTAATGCCAGTACGTCGGATTTTTCGCACCAAGCCATTGCGCAAACCGTGCAAGCCGCCTACGACATCGCCCGCTTTACCGCCGCCGACCCGTTTGCCAGCCTGCCCGATGCAGCGGATATTGCCCCAGAAGCCGAGCGGGGGCGTGCATTGGATTTATTTTCTCCGTGGGCAATTACCAGCGACGATGCGATGAAAATCGCCTTGGAATGCGAAGCCGCCGCGCTTGCCACCAGTAAAAAAATCACGAATAGCGAAGGCGCAGCGGTTTCTGCCCAACAATCGCATTTTTTTAGCGCCCATACGCACGGTTTTCGCGGTGGCTATGCCAGCTCACGGCATTCGATTTCCGTCTCGCCGATTGCGGGTAAGGGGCGTAATATGCAGCGCGATAGCTGGTACAGCTCCATGCGCCATGCCCCTGATTTGGATTCACCCCAAACCGTAGGACGCATTGCCGCCGAACGCACCGTGCGCCGTTTGAAAGCGAAAAAAATCGCCACGGTGGAATGCCCTGTGTTGTTTGAAGCACCGCTGGCTGCGGGTTTGGTCGGAGCGTTGGTTCATGCCATTAGCGGCGGGGCGTTGTACCGTAAAAGCTCGTTCTTGCTGGATTCGCTGGGTACGGCGGTGTTGCCCGATCACATTGATTTGTACGAAGACCCGTTCGTCTTGCGCGGCAAGGGTAGTTCGCCGTTCGATGGCGAGGGCGTGCGCGTGCAAGCGCGTAAAGTGATTGATGCCGGTGTCGTGCAAGGCTATTTTTTAGGGAGCTATTCGGCCCGTAAATTAAATATGAAGACCACCGGCAATGCGGGTGGTTCGCACAATCTGAATTTCACTTCCCGTCAAACCCAAGCGAGCGATGATTTAGCGGCGATGCTGCAAAAACTCGGCACGGGTTTATTCGTCACCGAGCTGATGGGGCATGGTGTGAATTATGTGACGGGTGATTATTCGCGCGGTGCCAGCGGCTTTTGGGTGGAAAACGGCATCATCGCCTACCCCGTCCATGAAATCACCATTGCCGGCAATATGAAAGACATGCTGCAAGGCATTCAGGCGGTGGGGGCGGATGTGTATAACTACGGCTCGAAAACCGTGGGTTCTATTTTGGTGAACCGGATGAAGGTAGCGGGGAGTTAACCCCTGCTTTATATTGATTTAAGAGCGCTGCGGAATCAGCGCCAAAAATTCCCGCCGTAAATCGGAGTTTTTCAGGAAGACACCGCGCATGACGGAATTGAGCATTTTGCTATCCATATCCTTCACGCCGCGCCAGCCCATGCAGTAGTGGCTGGCTTCCATCACCACGGCAAGGCCATCGGGTCGGGTTTTTTGTTCGATCAAATCGGCAAGCTGCACCACCGCTTCTTCTTGAATCTGCGGACGACCCATGACCCATTCCGCCAGCCGCGCGTATTTGGATAGCCCAATCACATTGGTATCTTGATTGGGCAATACGCCGATCCACAATTTACCAATCACAGGGCATAAATGGTGGCTGCACGCACTGCGCACGGTGATGGGGCCGACAATCATTAGCTCGTTCAAATGCCCGACATTCGGGAATTCGGTGATATTGGGCATATCCACATAGCGACCTCGAAATACCTCGGTCAGGTACATCTTGGCAACACGGCGGGCAGTTTCCTGCGTGTTATGGTCATACGTGGTGTCAATGACCATGCTATCTAGCACCGTTTGCATTTTGGATTCCACCTCGTCCAGCAGCTTTTCCAGCTCACCGGGTTGGATGAAATTCGCGATGTTATCGTTGGCATGAAAGCGCTTTTGGGCGGCCTTCAGGCGTTCCCGAATTTTGACGGATACGGGAATGCCCTCTTCGTAATCGTGTGTCATGCGGTTTGTTTAAGTGCGTCCGGATTGCGCAGGCGAATATGCAATTCGCGCAACTGCTTTTCCTCGACCAAGCTAGGCGCTTGCGTCAACAGACATTGGGCGCGTTGGGTTTTGGGGAATGCAATTACATCACGAATGGATTCTGCACCGGTCATCAGGGTGATCATGCGATCCAAACCGAACGCCAAACCGCCGTGGGGTGGCGCACCGTATTGCAGGGCATCCAACAAGAAGCCGAATTTGACTTGCGCTTCTTCGGGCGTGATTTTGAGGGCATCGAACACTTTTTGCTGCACATCCGCACGGTGAATACGCACCGAGCCGCCGCCCATTTCCCAGCCATTCAGCACCATGTCGTAGCCTTTGGCGATACATTTTTCGGGCGCGGTGACCATCCAGTCTTCGTGTCCATCTTTGGGTGCGGTGAAGGGGTGATGCACGGCGTTGTAGCGGCCTGCTTCTTCGTCGTATTCAAACATCGGGAAGTCCACCACCCACAACGGAGCCCAACGGTCTTCAAATAAACCATTTTTCTTGCCAAATTCGCTGTGACCGATTTTGAGGCGCAATGCACCGATGGCATCGTTCACGACTTTTTCTTTATCGGCACCGAAGAAAATCAAATCACCGTTTTGCGCACCGGTACGCTCCAGCACGGCACTCAAGGCAGCATCGTGGATGTTTTTCACGATGGGGCTTTGCAGGCCATCACGCCCTTTGGTCACGTCATTGACGCGAATATACGCCAAGCCTTTCGCGCCGTAGATTTTGACAAATTCGGTGTAGGCATCAATCTCGCCACGGCTAATGCCAGCGCCTTCTTTCGATCCGTTCGGCACGCGCAGAGCCACCACACGACCGCCTTTCATGTTGGCAGCACCGGAGAAGACTTTGAAGTCCACATCCTTCATCACATCGGTCAGCTCGGTGAATTGCAGTTGAACGCGCAAATCGGGCTTGTCCGAGCCATAGCGGTACATCGCATCGGCATAGGCCATGACGGGGAATTCGCCCAAATCCACGCCGATGGTGTTTTGGAAGACCGTCTTAATCATGCCTTGGAACATGGCACGAATATCTTCTTCGGTGAGGAAGGAGGTTTCAATATCAATCTGGGTAAATTCGGGCTGGCGGTCGGCACGCAAATCTTCATCGCGGAAACATTTGGTGATTTGGTAGTAACGGTCATAGCCCGCCACCATCAACAACTGTTTGAACAACTGGGGCGACTGGGGCAGCGCGAAGAAGTGACCATCATGCACACGGCTGGGTACGAGGTAATCCCGCGCACCTTCGGGGGTGGATTTGGTCAGCATCGGGGTTTCGATGTCGATAAAGCCGTTGGCATCCAAGAACTTGCGCACTTCCATTGACACGCGGTAACGCAGCATCAAATTATTTTGCATGTAGGGGCGACGCAAATCCAAAACGCGGTGGGTCAGGCGGGTGGTTTCGCTCAGATTGTCTTCGTCGATTTGGAAGGGGGGCGTAACCGATGGGTTGAGTACGTTCAACTCATGGCACAGCACTTCAATCTTGCCGCTTTTCAGGTTGTCGTTGGTCGTACCTTCGGGGCGGGCGCGAACGAGACCTTTGATTTGCACGCAAAATTCGTTGCGGATGCTTTCAGCGGTCTTGAACATATCGGGGCGATCAGGATCGCACACCACCTGCACGTAACCTTCACGGTCACGCAAATCCACAAAAATCACACCACCGTGATCGCGGCGACGATTCACCCAACCGCACAAGGTAACGGTTTGACCTAACAAGCTCTCGGTCACCAGACCGCAATAATGAGAACGCATAGACATAATGAACAAAGACTTTCAAGTGGTAAGTTAATTTTTAGGTTGTTTAATTTTTGCCGTGGGTGGAACCGCACCCATTGAAATCACATAGGTGAGGGCTTGATCCACACTCATTTCCAATTCAATGACATCGCTGCGGGGCAGCATCAGAAAAAAACCGCTGGTGGGATTGGGCGTGGTGGGAACGTAGACACTCACGTAATCCCCTTCCAAATAATTCACCACTTCGCCCCCCGGTGTACCGGTTTGAAAGGCGATAGTCCAACACCCTGCACGCGGATATTGCACCAGCAAGGCCGTGCGAAACGCATTCCCATTGCTGGAAAAGAGCGTATCCGATACCTTCTTCACGCTGTTGTAAATGGATTTCACGATGGGGATTTTGGTGATAAAACCATCCCATTGTTTGAACCACCAGCGTCCGGCGACATTGGAAACCATCGCGCCCGTCAAGAACATGACGATGGCGACCATAATCGCCCCCAGTCCCGGAATGGAGCGCAAAAGAATCAACGCCGGTTCCATGCTATGGGGCATGATGGCGATGAGGGCCGATAAAACACCCCCCAAAATGCCATCCAAGGAATTAACCAGCCATAACAAAATCCAAACGGTGATGGCCAGCGGAAGCCAGACCATCAACCCCGTCAACATGTATTTTTTAAGTGGCATCGGACTTTGCGGGGGGGGAGGGTGATTTGAAGTCGGTTGCATACCAGCCAGAACCTTTTAACTGAAAACCAGCAGCGGTAATTTGTTTTTTGAATTGGGGTTGATTGCAAGAAGGGCAGATCTCGAGCGCGGGGTCGGATATTTTTTGCAATACATCCTTGGCAAACCCGCAGGCATCACATTGATAGGCGTAAATAGGCATAAACGTGGATTCAGTAAGGTGCAAAAAAGCCCCCGATTATAGAAGCGGCTACCATACCCCCTCATTTCCCAGCCTTGATTCACGCAAACCCATGAAAAAAACCCGCTTTTTAACCGGAATCACGACCTCCGGCACGCCCCATTTGGGCAATTATGTTGGCTCTATCCGCCCTGCTGTTCAGGCTAGTTTGGCGCAGGGTGTCGAAAGTTTTTATTTTTTAGCCGATTACCATGCGCTCATCAAAATTGACGATCCGGCACGAATCCAACGCTCGACGCTCGAAATCGCGGCAAGCTGGCTGGCAGCGGGGTTAAACCCTGAACACGTTACGTTTTACCGCCAATCGGATATTCCCGAAATCCCCGAACTAACGTGGTTTTTAACCTGCGTAACCGGAAAAGGCGTACTCAACCGCGCCCATGCCTACAAAGCAGCGGTCGATAAAAACACCGCCACCGGACAAGATTCCGATAGGGACGTAACCGCCGGATTGTTCATGTACCCCGTGTTGATGGGGGCGGATATTTTGATGTTCAATGCCCACCAAGTTCCCGTGGGGCGCGACCAAATCCAGCACATTGAAATGGCACGCGATATGGCGGCGAGTTTTAATCACCGCTACGGTGAGCATTTTGTGCCACCCCAAGCGCAAATCGAAGAAAGCGTAGCCACCCTGCCCGGGTTGGATGGTCGCAAAATGAGCAAGAGCTACGACAACACCATCCCGCTGTTTGCCACGCGCAACGAATTGAAAAAACTCATTGCCGGCATCAAAACCGATTCGCGCCTGCCCGGAGAACCCAAATCCACCGAAGGCTCTGCGCTCTTTCAAATTTACCAAGCCTTTGCCAGTGTGGAAGAAACGGCGGCCTTTTCCCAATCCTTCGCCGATGGTATTGCGTGGGGCGATGCCAAACAGGTGCTGTTTGAACGCATCGATCAAGAAATCGCCCCGATGCGCGAACGCTATGCGGAACTGATGGCGAACCCCGAAAAAATCGAAGCCATTTTGATGGCAGGAGCCGCCAAAGCCCGCCAAGTCGCTACGCCCTTCATGGCACAGCTACGCCACGCCGTGGGTTTACGCCGTCTGCAAACGGTGAGCGAGGCGGATAAAGCCGCCAAAGCCAAGTCTGGTTCCAACGCGCCCACCTTCAAACAGTACCGCGAAAAAGCCGACGGCTTGTTTTACTTCAAGCAGGTGGATACCAAGGGGAATGTGCTATTCCAAAGCGAAGGTTTCGCTACACCCCAGCTCGCCAGCCAAGCAATGCGTGACTTGAATCAATAACTTCCCGCCCACTGCGCAACCTCAGCAATAACGGCATCGCTGGCTTGCGTTAAGGCCATCACCCCGCCTGCGGCATCGGGTGATGGGGCTGGGCGTTCGGCGGTAAAACGGCGTTGCGCGACAAATTCTTCTTTACCGCCATTTTGCACCCGCCCCAGCGTGATAACGATACGCACCACCGCCTTGCTGCTCTGGGGTGCATCAAACCAGTGGCTAAATTCTTCCACCTCGCCATGCAGCCGCAGCGTGCCAACTGCCACATTCACACCCTGCTTGGGTTGCAAGACGGCACGGCTCTGCCCCACATACTGTTGCAAACGCTGGTGCAATAACTGCGGTATCGGCATCGTCCAGCGCGATTGGGTGTAGGGCAAGAGCTGATGCGCATCGGCGTACCCCAGACGGTATAAAACCCCCGTTCCATCGACCACGCCGCGTGCCGTGAGAGGCACAAGTACGATGGGTGCTTTTGCCGATGCCGGTGTTGATGTCGATGTCGATGGGGTTGCCGTGTAGGGTGAAAGACCGAAATCGTAAATTGCGGTTTTGGGCGTGGCGGTTTGGCAAGCCGTGAGCGAGATCGACAGCCCCGCAACCCCCAACGCTACCGCAGCAAAGAATGAAGTGCGCATTATTTTTCTCCCGGGCCTTTGGGGATGGAATCGTTGCCGAATAAAAGCGATTGTGGATTTTCTTTCAGCATCTGGGTGGCGTTGCCGATCTGCTGAAGGGTGCGGGTGCTTTCATCCAGTGTGGCATTGAGAGTGGGCAATAAGGTGGTGGTGAGCGCTTGCCCTGTTGCGTCTAAGGATTGGGTGCTTTGCCGAATTTGATCCAGTGTTCCGCCCGAGGCATTCATACGCTGGTTGGTAAGCCGAAACGCATCGGCTGATTTGGTGATGGATTCGGTGCTATTGCCCAAACGCTCGGCAGTGCGGCGCAAAGCGGCTAGGGTTTGGCGGGTTTCGGTGATCAGCTCTGGGATGCCTGCTTGCTGCACTTGTTGCGCTACTCGGTTCACGGTGGAGGCGGTTTCACCGAGGTTGCTCAATAAATCCGCCCCCTGCGTGGAGAGTTTCGACATCAACCCCTGCCGCATGGGAATACGGGGGAAATCGTGTTTCCCGTCTTTGGTCAGCGCTTCGGTGGAATGTTCGTGGGGGTGATTCGGTTCATCCAGTTGCACAAACGCCAACCCCGTCACGCCCTGAAACCCGAGTGAGGCAAACGTGGTTTTTGTCACCGGAGCCGCACGCTCCACCATCACGCGAATCAACACATTCCCCGGAATTTCAGGGTCTAGCGTGATAGATTGCACCCGCCCCACCGTCACGCCCTTGTAGCGCACACCGGCTTGGACTTGCAAGCCCGTGACCACTTCTTGGCTTGAAATTTCGTATTGCTGATACTGCCCCGTATCGCGCGTCAACCACACCGCCAGCCCAATCAGCAAAGCGAGTAGCACCAGCACAAAACTACCAGCGGCAATGGCATGAGATCGGTTTTCCATAGGTTGCCTTAAGGTTTATCCAAAGAATTTTCAAGCCGCTGCATGATGTCCAGAATACGCTGCTTGCCTGCTGCATCCAATGGCATCAAGGGAATACGGGATTTTGCTGTGTCTGCATGAACGATTCCATGTTGTAGCAAGGCGCGGTTAAAGATGCGGTCTTTTTCTCGATTGGCTGCACATTTCGCCAGAAAAAGGTCGGTTACATCCAAGCAATAGCCAATTTTTCCATCGGTATTTTGTGATTGCAAGCGTACCAAGCGGTCACGCCAACCATCGGGCAGGATACAGGTGCTGGAATCCACCCCTTGGGCGTAATAGCCGAACATTTCTTCAAACGGAGAGCCTTCGCATGATGCAGCTTCTTTTAGTGCGCGAACCTTGCGAATAATGCTAAACCGCACAGCATGGGGCAATAAACACGCCAACGGAGATGCTTGACGCAACTGCCGCCCCCGCTCAGAATCTTCTACCGCAATCTCCCACTGTTTTCTTTCAATGATTTCTTGCCATTGGTTTAGCAAAGCCTGTGAACGGGTGCAAGTTTGCTGCTTCCAGCGCATCAAAATAGCCCGTGCGCGCTCTGAAAAAATGGGGTCGGTGGTGACCATGCGTAGTGCCTCTTGGTGCATCAAAAGGCTTTGATAATCCTGAAAGCCGTGGGGTGTCATGTGATTTTTCAATTTTACTTACAACCAAAATCGCAGCATAACCGGAAATAATCGGAAATCTACTACTTCACCTACTACAGCACTTTATAGTACCCCCCATGCAAGGACTTCACCTAACTGCTGATTTAACGGGTTGCCGCTGCGATGCGGCATGGCTTACCGATGCTGGGCAGTTGCTTGCCTACTGTACCCGTGCGGTGCAGGCCGTGGGTTTGCACGCGGTGAATCAGGTTTCACACACCTTTCCGGCTACAACGCACGGCCTAGGCGGGGTGACAGCTACTATTTTGCTAGCAGAATCGCATTTATGTGTTCACACTTGGCCGGAGTTGCGCGGGGTGACGGTGGATGTGTACGTTTGCAATTTTGGTGACGACCACTCTCACCAAGCCGAGCGGTTGATGGAATGGTTGATTCAGCGTTTTGAGCCGACCGAACTGGTGCGCCACCGCATCCAGCGCGGAAATCTACGGGGGGCTACGGAAGCGGCGACAGCCTATGCCTAGCGCGGGCGCGTTCGCAGGCATCGCTACCCTCGGCGAACTCGCGGCAGGGTGAAGGCCGCCATTCGTAGATTCCGCACCCTACTTTTTCTCCTACCGTGCCACTGAGTGCCGCGCAGCGAATGGGGACGTGATCCGTGCCACGCATCCGCATGGTGCTGCCGTTGACTTCTAACGCCAATCCGGTTGGCACTTGCCCGCCCATGTCTTCCATCTCGTACACCGAGAAATCGACACGGAAGCAGGCGCAACACGCCCCGCAGGATGTGCAAGGGCTGGAATGTTCACTCATTTATCGTCGTCCTCGTCTTCATCTTCATCCTCGTCCTCTTCATCCTCCTCTTCGTCTTCTTCGTCGTCCTCGTCTTCATCCGATTCAATCTGCCATTCTTCGACGAGTCGTTCAATGAATTCCGATTCTTCATCCGACAAATCATCCACGCCAATGACTTCTTCCAAATCATTGTGGATTTTGGCGAGCATTTCATTGGAGAGGTGTGTACCCATTAAGGTGATGGATTCTTCCAATAAATCTTCATCATCCATGTGTTTTTTGGCATTGCGCAGGATTTTCTTGGCGCTCATATCCACGCCCAGTTTTTCGAGCGTTTCTTCCATATATTCCGAAATGGCATCCAATTCTTCGTCACTTAAATCACCATCGGCATCGGCGACATTTAAGAATAGCAAGGCAATGCGGTATTCCAGCGGATAATCACCCATTGCATCGAGCATTTCTTCATAATCTTCCTCGCTCATATTAGCGAGTTCGGAATCATAATCGCCGATCACAGATTCATCATCATCCGACCAGTATTCATCGGAATTAAAGTCCATATTTTCCAACTGGCGAATAATCCACGCATCACCATCGTTGTACTTTTCATTCATCATGTAATCGTAGGGAATATAACAATACCCGTTATCGCCCCATTCTTCACCCCATGAATTGCGCACAATAAATACCTGATCGACATCCGAATAACCGACCACCAGCATGGCATGACCATCGTGCGATTCACGCTGCGCCTCTTTGGGGGAAGGAACGGGAACCACGCCCTTTTTACGCTGCTTATCAAATGAAGCAAACAACGATATACCAAAAATAATAGGATACCCTTCCGCTAAACAAGCTTTCCATGCGTCCAGTTTCAGGGGAATATGCACCATATCTTCCACCACAAAGTTAGCGGCTTCTTCATAGGCTTCGGCATGGGGTTCTTTGTTGACTTTTTTGATGTTGTAGGGATAAGTATCTTCGGAACACGCGCCGTATTGCTTTAATCCTTCAATTGCATCTTGCACCAAGCAGCCTTCATCTTCAATGGCAGATTCATCCTCTTCGGATTCAATATAGCGGGCGTTATAGTAAATAAATAAGCGGCTAACATCATAATCTTCCCCCGTGTGCATTTTGGCGAGGTATTCATAAGCACCCGCAGTGGCATTGGCAACACAGCTACCTACTTCGCCTTGATCCTCAATTTCCGTCATTTTTTTGCGTAAATCGACCTTGGCGGGCAGTTTTTTATCGGCCACCTGATAAGTTTTGCTACCGGATTTGGGTTTGGCATAACGGTAGCCGGATACAGCACGGGAGCTACCATCTGCGCGTTCAAGGGTGAATGTCATAATAAATAGGTTGTAAACGGTAATAAACGGTAATAGAAAGGCTATCAAAATGATGCAGGCTGGAAATCCTTGGCCTTTAGGAGCCTATTGGGATGGCAAGGGCATTAACTTTGCCGTGTATTCCCAGCACGCCACTGCGATGGAGGTGTGCTTTTTCGATGACACCGGCACATCAGAAACCGCACATTTCACGCTACCAGTGTACAGCCCTAGCAAAGGAGTCTGGCATGGTTATTTACCCGCATCCCACCCCGTGAGTCACCCCAGAGCGGTGTACGGTTTGCGGGTGCATGGCGTGTTCGTGCCGGAACAGGGACACCGTTTTAACCCCAAGAAAATCCTATTAGACCCTTATGCACGGGAAATTGTGATTGATTCGGGGAATATGGCCTCGCACAGTTTTCGGGCGCGGGTGGTGGAAGGTGATAACGATTTTCATTGGGAAGATGACTGCCCGCCCGCCATTCCCCTCACGCAAACCATCCTCTACGAATTGCACGTTAAAGGATTTTCCCAATCCAACCCCGCCATTCCGCCAGCATTGCGGGGAACGTATGCGGGCTTGGCGCATCCGGCTTCGTTGCAGCATCTCAAAAACTTGGGCGTGACCAGTTTATGTTTGCTCCCCGTGCATTTTGCGGTGGACGAAGAGCGGCTGGTACGCCTAGGACTTTCCAATTATTGGAGCTACAACACGCTGGGATTTTTTGCACCCAGCACCCGATTGGCGGCCGGTCTTTCGCCGCGCGATGAGTTTCGCAGCATGGTGAAAGCCGTTCACGCGCAGGGCATGGAGGTGATTTTGGATGTCGTTTTCAACCACACCGCCGAAACCGATGAAAACGGCCCCACCCTGAGTTTTCGCGGGTTGGACAATGCGTCTTACTACCGCCTGCGGTCGGATAACCGCGCCCTTTATGAAAACTACACCGGCTGCGGCAATACGCTGGATATTCGCCAGCCCTGCGTGTTGCAACTGGTGATGGACAGCTTGCGTTATTGGGTCAGCGTGATGCACGTTGATGGTTTTCGCTTTGATTTGGCAACGGTGCTGGGGCGTGGTGATTATGGTTTTGAAGCCAAAAGCGCATTTTTTACCGCCATCGCGCAAGACCCGATTCTGTCGCGCATCAAACTGATTGCCGAGCCGTGGGACATCGGTGCAAGCGGTTACCAAGTGGGCAATTTTCCGGCGGGTTGGTTGGAGTGGAATGATAGTTTCCGCGACACCATGCGCAGTTATTGGTTGCACCACGGTTCACGCGGCACGTTGGCGATGCGCTTGTGCGGATCGTCCGATGTGTTCCACCATCCGCGCCAGCCTATCGAATCGGTCAATTACGTGGTATCGCACGATGGTTTCACGCTGCACGATTTGGTCACCTACAAAGAACGCCACAACCATGCCAACGGCGAAAACAACCAAGACGGGCATCACCATAACCTCAGCCACAATTTGGGTGTGGAAGGTGAAACCGATGATTTAACGGTCAATCGGATGCGGATGCTCATCAAACGCGCCTTGATAGCGACCAATTTACTCGCGCAAGGTACGCCCATGCTGTGCGGTGGCGATGAATTAGGACACACCCAGCACGGCAACAACAACCCGTACTGCCAAGACAATCCCACGACTTGGATTAACTGGAGTCGCGCCGACCACGGCCTGATTGCCTTCACCGCCCATGTGTTGCGCCTGCGCCAACAATACGCTCCATTGGGTCACGCATGGTTGACCGAACGCGACATCACCTGGTTCTTGCCCAATGGTCGCGCCCCACAAGCCAGCGATTGGAATCATCCGAACGATGGCGCACTGGGCTGCCGAATCGCCCACGCACGGGCATCTTTGGTGCTGCTGTTCAATCCTGCGTCCGATTATTGTTATTTCGCGCTGGCTAGCGGATCGTGGAATGTGCTGCTGGATACGCGCTACGATGAAGGGCAAGTTCCCGCAGGCAATTCCCCCGTGCAGTCGGGATATGTTTTACACGGTTATAGTCTCGCGCTGCTTGAATTAAGGAATACACCATGATGCACTCCCCTGAAAATATCACCGTACACGGTCAATCGAAAACGCTGGAAATTGGTTTTACCGATGGGCAGAGTTTTCGGATTCCTTTTGAATTATTGCGCGTTTATTCACCGTCTGCCGAAGTGCAAGGGCATGGCGCGGGACAGGAAATTTTACAAACCGGTAAACGCCACGTCACCATCGAAGGAATTGAACCCGTCGGCAATTACGCGATACAAATTCGTTTTTCCGATGGACACGATACCGGTTTATTTACATGGGATTATCTGCATCTGATCGGCACAGACCAAGATAAGATGTGGAAAGCATATTTTGAACGATTAGAAAAAAATAATACCAACCGCGATGATCCCATGCCGGAAAAATCAGGTGCTGCTTGTGGCAAGCATTAATTGTTCAATGGCGCGTGGATAAATCAAATGTTCTTGCGTGAGAACACGGGCGGCGAGGGTGTCGGGCGTATCGTCCGGCAATACGGGGACGACGGCTTGCGCCAAAATCGGGCCATGATCCAGCTCGGCAGTCACTTGGTGAACCGTTGCGCCGGCAAACTGGCAACCCGCCTCAATCGCGCGTTGGTGCGTGTGCAACCCCGGAAAAGCGGGCAGCAGCGAAGGATGGATATTCAGCAAACGCCCTGCATAATGTTCCGCAAAGCCCGCTGTCAAAATCCGCATAAAGCCCGCCAGCACGACGAGTACCGGTTCATGGGGCTGGTCGAAGCGGTCGATGACCTGCATGAGGGCGGCATCAAAATCTTCGCGCGATGAATAGGCTTTGTGGTTGACAACCTCGGTCACAATCCCTTTACCTTGCGCAAAAATCAGCCCTTTGGCATCGGCCTTATTGCTGATGACGGCGGCGATTTGGGCATTCAATCGCTGCTTCCAATGGTCGCGCTCGGCGGTGCGGACGATGGCTTCCATGTTGGAGCCTGTGCCTGAAATCAAAATAACAATGTTTTTCATGAATCCGGTTCGATAAATTATGACTTCTCTTACTTTAACCCCCATTGAAGCCCGCGTACTGGCGACCCTGATGGAAAAAGCGCGTACCGTGCCGGATAGTTATCCGCTGTCGCTCAATTCCCTGATGCTGGGTTGCAACCAAAAAAGCAGCCGCGATCCGGTCATGAATCTGACCGAAGCCGATATTGCGACCGCATTGGATTCGCTGCTCTCACAAGAACTGGTGCGGCAAAATACCACTGGGCGTGTGGCGCGTTACGAACACAATTTTCAGCGCGGTGTGGGGGTTTACGAACAAGCCGCTGTGCTGCTGGGCTTGCTGATTTTACGGGGCGCACAAACGGCGGGCGAATTGCGCCTGAATGCCGAGCGTTGGTATCGCTTTGCCGATATTTCCTCAGTCGAAGGATTTTTAGAAGAATTGCAAGAACGTTCAGCGGAAAAAGGCGGTGCGCTGGTCGTCAAACTCCCCCGCGCAGCCGGAATGCGGGAACAACGCTGGGCGCATTTGCTCTGCGGGGAAGTGGATATTGCAGCGCATACAGCGACAACATCGGCAGCATCCGCCGCGCCTGCAACTTCCGCCACCGCCGAACGCATCACCGCTTTAGAAGCCGAAGTAGCCGCTTTGCGTGCCACCGTGCAGCGTTTGTGTGATGAATTGGGGATATCCGCGAATCCGGCTACGGAATAACCGCCTCTGCCTGATCTTTATCGGTAGTTTGGCGGATGTTATTGCACCAGCGCACAATCTGCTCGCAGCGGATACGGGTGTCTTCCACCATCATGGTCGTGATGGTGAAGGCCAAATCGTAGTCGGCTAACACCTGCATCCGCTTGATGAGGGGCAGCATTTTGGCGATACCGTTGGCTTGGGTGCGGGCGGGCTGGTTTTCTTCCCCTTCCGTTCTGCCATACGCCACCACCCGACCGATGACGGCTTCATACGCATAATCTTTGCTGCGTGGAGGGTGGAGGGAATCGCTGCGAAGCGGCTTGAATGTCTGCGCCACGCAATGCAGCGTAGCAAAATAGAAGCGAGAGAGCGCAGCACGCAGAACCGCCTCATCCTGCGTTTGTGCATGAAGTTGCTGGAAATGTTGGGCAAGCGCGAGCAGTGCGTGCGAATTAGTCGGCATGGGGATTAGGGGGGGGCAGTTCGTAATGCAGTTCAACCGACATTAGACTCGGATTCCAATCGGGTTGACGAGAAAAAACGTCCGCCAGTTGCAACTCCATCACCATTTCTTCGTTCAGCGTTCCGAAGAAATAAATCGCCAACAGACCCGATTCGCTGCCATCGGCATTCTTTTCGGCTTTCACTTCCCAGCGGCGAACCCTTTTTTGATTGTGCCGCAGCACATCGTAGGCCGCAGCGATTTCCCATTCCAAACGTTCCTGTTCAACGCCTAGCCGTTTGATGGCCTGCGCCCGCGCGAAATACGACGTGATACGAGGGGTGAGCGTGCCATTTTTGCTTGTGTTTTCGTGCAATGCCGCCACGCGGTGCAGTTGCCCGTTATAAAAAAAGCAACGAACGGCGAAATTCATCAGGCTGGTGTTTTTCGGAAAAAGATTCAACATCTTTTTACACACCGTAGCCGAACGCTTCAACTGCACCACACGGTCGTAGGTGACTGCTGCGTTGTGGTGCATTTCGGCACTGGGGTGGAGGCGCAGCGCGTTTTCAATCCAATAATGGACATCGTCTGCATCCCAGCGCAGGGCGGCAATTCCTGCTTTGACCATGGAAGAAGAAGCCGCATCCACCTTGGCGAGGGTATCGGCTTCACGTTCCAGTTGGCGCAAAATCGATTCATCGGGAACCTCATCCGTCCCAAAAAACCGTTCCAGACGGTTGAATAAGGTATTGGCGACGGTGGGGGATACGGCTGCGATAGTCATGGTTTATTCTACGGTCACACTCTTAGCGAGGTTACGCGGTTTGTCCACATCCGTGCCGCGTGCGCAGGCGGTGTGGTAGGCCAATAGTTGCAGCGGAACCACATGCAGCATCGGTGACAGTGCGCCGTAATGCTCCGGCATACGGATAACGTGCATCCCTTCGCCGCTTTCGATGTGGGAATCGGCATCCGCCAGTACATACAGCACACCGCCCCGTGCGCGGACTTCGTGCATATTGCTTTTGAGCTTTTCCAACAACGCATCATTGGGCGCAACGGTCACGACGGGCATGGTGTTCGTCACCAGCGCAAGCGGGCCATGCTTGAGTTCGCCCGCAGGATAGGCTTCGGCGTGGATGTAGCTGATTTCTTTCAGTTTCAACGCCCCTTCCAGCGCAATCGGGTAATGCAGACCGCGCCCCAAGAAAAGGGCATTTTCCATTTTGGCGAAATCTTCCGCCCACGCAATCACCTGCGGCTCTAACGCCAACACCGCTTGCAAGGCGATAGGGAGATGGCGCATGGCTTTGAGGTGTTCTGCTTCATCCACTTCGGTCAACAGCCCACGGCTTTGCGCCAATGCCAAGGTCAGCAAGAACAATCCGGCGAGCTGCGCGGTAAACGCTTTGGTCGATGCCACGCCAATTTCAACCCCCGCGCGGGTGATGTAAGACAGTGCGCATTCCCGCACCATCGCGCTGGTGGCGACATTGCAAATGGTGAGCGTCTGCATCATGCCCAAACTTTGCGCATGGCGTAGGGCGGCGAGCGTATCGGCGGTTTCACCGGATTGGGAAATCGTCACCACCAGCGTGCGCGGATTCGGAACAGAATCGCGGTAACGGTATTCGCTTGCCACTTCCACTTGGGTCGGGATTTTGGCGATGCTTTCCAGCCAGTATTTAGCGGTACAACCGCTGTAATAACTGGTTCCACACGCCAGAATGAGAATGGAATCAATGTGTTGGAAAACATCGGCGGCGCGGGCATTCGCACCATCGAACAATTCCGGCACGATGCCTTCGACACCCGCCAGCGTATCGGCAATGGCGCGGGGCTGCTCGAAAATTTCTTTCTGCATGTAATGGCGATAGGGGCCTAGCTCGGCGGCTCCACTGTGCGCCAACACGGTTTTGACGGGGCGTTGGGCAGGCGAAAGGGCTTGAAAGGTTTTATCCAGCAGCGCGTATTGTCCGAGTTGCAAATCAGCGACATCACCCTCTTCAAGGTACACGATTTGATCGGTGACTCCAGCCAATGCCATCGCATCGCTGGCGAGGAAATGTTCTTGTCCATCCTTGCCTACGCCCAAAATCAGCGGCGAACCCGCACGCGCTCCGACCAGCCGATGCGGTTCGTCTTTGCAGAAAACAGCAATAGCGTAAGCACCATGCAAACGGGGGAGGGCGGCTTTTACGGCTGCTAACAAATCACCATCGTTCGTATCGTAGAGGCTATCAATCAGATGGGCGATGACTTCGGTATCGGTTTGGCTTTGAAACACATAGCCTTTGGCGGACAGTGTGGCACGCAGCTCATCGTGGTTTTCGATGATGCCGTTGTGAACCAGCGCAATGCGTCCGGCACGTTCCAGGGCATCCGCACCCGTACCGTGGCTGAAATGGGGATGGGCGTTGTGTACGACCGGAGCGCCATGCGTCGCCCAGCGGGTATGCGCGATGCCTGTGGTTCCGGTGAGCTGCCCGTTGTCGATTTGCGCTTGCAATTCCGCGACGCGAGAAGTGCTACGCGCCCGTTGCAAACCACCCGCATGCACCGCCACGCCACAGGAGTCATAACCCCGATATTCCAAACGCGCCAAACCCTGCACCAGCACAGGAACGATATTTTTCGTAGAAACCGCACCAACAATTCCGCACATAAGCAAAAACTCCTAAAAAGTGAATTCGTGCAATGGTAGGGGGATTGTTGGGGGTTGTAGGGGTTAAGAGGTTGGATTTGGTAATTTTTTGAAATTTACCCATTCACCGCCCCCCCCGTAAACCACGGCAGCCAGTGCGATTCAAGCCCCCCAAACGGCAATAGTCGGGATAGTTGCAATACCGGAAGGCACATCTTTACGCCAAATGCGTTCTTCCCAAGGGCTAGTGGGGCGACGGTCAAAGATCACCAAATGGGCTTCAT
>ERZ724509.355-NODE-355-length-20953-cov-5.901665_pt1 | contig 20953 bp, 50 predicted proteins | sample MGYA00376042_ERZ724509 | MGnify/ENA primary metagenome ERZ724509 (study PRJEB28724, sample SAMN07190887) | wastewater metagenome | isolation source: effluent of sewage treatment plant in Hong Hong | place: USA: Christiansburg, Virginia | collected 2016-03-01 ...
TTGTTCTGTCTTACTCAGAACATGGACGACAATGCCAATGGGAATTAAAGAATACTGAATTCAATCCCAATGAAGTCGATGGAATCGCTGTCTGGGAAGAACCTGAAGAAAATCTAGGCCCGATAACCTATCTTCACAGACAAATCGATTGTCGACAGCAAGTACAAGAATATACACAATGGTGCAATGGTGACTGCTATTGGTTCAAAATTGAACAATATGGCAAGGAAATTAACACCGATAGAGGAATCGTCAAGAAATACCTTGAACATTCAATCTGGAATGACTTGCCAGACGATGCCACAAAAGACAATACCGAAATTGTTGATACCCTAGGTGTACTGTCTTGCACAGATGTGTTCAATCCAAAACTCGACTGACACCAGCCAATGAGGTGTAATAACCTCAAACTAAAGGAATCCACTGTGATCAAGTCAATCGTTCTCGAAGGACATACCCTCGGAGTTGTCTTCCCCAATGGATTGCAAGTCCTCAAAGCCTCAGTCAAACGGGGCGGTGGACATAATATCGGAGTCAGTATGCTCTACTTCGATCCAATCCTGCAAGCTGGAACCTTCCGTGAAGCCACAGAACAAGACTTCCAAGACTCCGGAGTCTGTTTCCACCCTGACTACCTGACGGAATATATGGACACCGCAAAAGCTCCCAAAATCATCAAAAACCGATTCGATAACTGGAATGGGTATCTCGGTAACAAAAAAGTAATCGAATTCGGTAACTCCAGAGAATTCACCGCCGAACAACACGCTCAACAATGGCTGAAAGAAAAACAAGAAGAACAAGGGCTGAACTAGGTTCATAACGCTGACACCAGCAAACCAAGAGAGAAACAGATGACGCAAAAAACAACTAAGTTCAAGCTGCCAAGTCTGAAACTCACGGAAACACAATTCAAAGCAATGTCTTTCGGACGGCAAATCGAATACATCCGAAAAATCGAAGAATGGAAGAAATCAGCTAACTCAACGCACTTGAGCCAAAAGCGAACAACCTACACGAAAGCAATTCGTGAGTTCTGCCGATTCAATGATGTCGCTGAATATTACTGCTCATTCCACAATGAACCGACTTATCGAGATGATTCATTCGAATTCTGGTTCACAACGCTGACACCAGTAAAGGGGGAGTGATGCGAATCGATGCCAGTACAATCGTCGAACTCATGCAAATGGGAATCGATAAGATCAACCTAGATTCGAAGAAAAACATCGTCTCATGGTTAGGTCAACTACCAAATAAAGGTGAACTGGTCGCACTTCAAAATGAACTCCAAGAACTCATGCCGTATGGCGTTGATGTGTTCGAAGCAAAACCAGTCTGACACCAAGTTGCTAAGGCAACCAAGCCAACTAGGAGAAACAAGTGATCTCGAAACACCAAGCTGATCTCTTCATGAAAGAAGCACGACGATGGAAACTCGTCGCCAAACTCATCGCTGACTACCTGCAAAAACAGTTAGCACACGAACCTTTGATCTGCCGCAATACATTAGGTCGGATTGCTTTGGGTAACTTCTCAATCCGATTCGAAGCTGGCGATGAACATGTTGATCTCTACATCGCTGATGATGTCAAAAATGACACCTACCGTATTGATGACAAAACCACGAAAGCAATTACCTGGGTCGAAGTCGATGCGTACATTACCTGGGGATCAACACAACGCAATACCTCAAGGGCTGCAACGGCAATCCTCTTGTATCAAAAAGCTCTAGACTTGGCTAATCTCGTCAAAACAGCGTTCCCTGCTGAATATGGAATCGCACTAACTGACGAATAGACAACGATGACACCAAGTACTAAAGAGTACAACCCAGACAATCTGAAGAAAGAGAACGATGATCAAGCCAGATAGCAACTTCACCCCAATCTTGGGAAAGTGGTCGATCAACAAAATTGAGAAGTTCTCTTGTGAGTTCTATGCCTGCCGATTGCATGATCTTAATAATCCGATGTTGAAAGATAACATCGTGCTCCAAGTGCTGGTCATGGCATTGGATCAACTCACGTGGATCAATATCAACCCCGAAGACATCATCGAATGGCAAGGAAAGCCAGTTAAGTGCTGCCGATTGGTAAAGGGAAGGTTAATAATTTACACGGATGTGGAATTAATAATCGGTTGACAGAACCTAAGTCTAACACGAAATAACCCGAGATTTGTCACTTAGGGAATGGGTGACAGGGGGATTTAGTGGGGAAATTGGGGGAAAAGTGGGGAATGGTGACACCAGTAACTGAGAGTCGGGCAAGTTTGAGAAAGTTGTGGTGATAGAGAAGTGATAGAGAAAGTGAATTTAAGGTGCTAAGATCCGCCGTCTTTCTCTCCACCTCGCCCGCCCGCACGTGTACGAATCATCAAAAACACAGGGTTTTTACTTCATTTTCTAGGGGTGGGAATAATCTTGAATAAAAGTCAAACTGAATTGACACCGAGTGCAGTTGAAGTTCCGATCAAGATAATCTTGATTATAAACAATCAACGGATGGGCTGCGGTCGGTTGATGGACGGCAAGATCAAGCTCTACCAAGCCGAGATTGAAGACCCTCAGTTAGTGACTGATTATGTCACTACATTGATTGAGGAAGCAATTGCGGCTGGTAAACGAGAGTTGAATCTTGGTCATTGGGGAGAAACCCGCAAGATCACGTGGTCCATTACGTCAGAATGACACCAAGTAAGATGGAGTAACCGAGATGTTGTATATCGAGTTTACTGAAGACAACGATCAAGAGACAGTTGGTCCGTTTGAATGGGTTGAGACGATTAACAGCGATTTGTTTGCCAAACGAGCAGATCAGGCTGAAGCTGAGCAAATTAGCCATATGGTTGATCATCGCTGGAAGCGAAGTGGGAAATTGTTTACCCATATGGTAATCAGCTTGACACCAAGTAAGAGGGAGTAACCAAGATGAAGAAACGATATAAGGCACGCTGGCATGGCACAACGACTGGAAGAGTCGTCGCCAGTGTGGATATCATGGCTCGGAGTGACTTTGACGCCAGACAGCAAGCTGATGCGTTAGAGCGGAAAGAACTCAATGTTGCCAACTGTACCCGAACGATCTACGAGGGACAGCGTGAAATCTGACACCAAGTAAGAGGGAGTAACCGAGATGTCCGATAAGTTTCCTGAATTACCGCCAGCTTTACCTAAGACGGAATACCAGCTTTGGATTGGTGATGTCTTGATTGGGAATGTGAGTAATTCACCTCAAGGGTGGCAATTTGAGCCGAGATGCACTGGAGCATACTCGATCAGTATTTTGGCTGGGAATCTTTACACAAATTATTATCGCTGTATCAGCGGTGTAGCCAAGCTGTTTCCCGCCTTAATTCGGGGCTATCTCACTATCTGGAAGATGGAGAACGGGCAGCGAATTGAAACTGCCTTATACAATCCTCAGTTGGATATCTGACACCAGCTTAGAGGATGTAACAGATCCGAACCTCTTAGGAGAAGACAATGTCTAAGCGATTGGTATGGGATGAGTTGTGGGCTGCAATGCGAACTCATTATGTGACAAATGCCGATTATTGGGTTCCGACGACGGAAGAGATGTCAGACGATCAGCTAGGGGCTGTGCCGCCAGAGGCAATGAGTGATTCAGCCTTTTTGGTTGGCGAGCCTGCCGATCACAATGCGGATGGCGAAGCGGTTTATGCCTGTTTCTGGAATCGTGGGAGTTACGAGACACCAGACTATGTGGCACGATACCTGACTCTGAAAGAGTTCGTGGATGGTAAGATTGGGAATCAAAAAGTGGAGGCTTAATTGATCCAACGGGTTCATATCGACTTTGGGCCAGCGGTTGTTCTGTCTTGTCTATTAGCTTTTGCTAAGCAGAACAACCATCTGGACATCTCCTGGTTATGGGTATTAAGTCCCGTGATAGGAATGTGTATTCTTTCCTTTGTGGCTATCACAAGCTTCTGCATGGGGGATTAACATGGTTGCCAGTGTTTCGGATTATCGTCCTGATCCAGCCAATGCAATTGTTCGTCTTTCGAATCGTGTAGTTTTCACTATCGATGGTCCAGATGACACCTTCTACATCAGAGGAAGTGGCCGAACTGGAGTTCTCGGAAGTCCAGTGCATGGGCCATTTGCGAATAATGATCCTCGATTCATAAGGAATTCCAATGTCAAGTGAGTTCAAGCCTGCTGGTCGTAGTGCGTTTTCCGCCAAGTTTCTGACGATGCGAAAGCCGCAAGAGTTCGTGATCTATCCTCGGAGTGAAGGGGAGCAGATCATGATTCAGTCAGACAAGAGCTGTGGGATCTTCAATTGTATTGATGGTAAGGGGATTTTGAACATGAAGAGTCAATATCCTGCAATGTTGCGAACCAGCGGCGTGATGTTTGACTTACCAGAAGAGATCCTAACTTATTGCAAGACCAGCGGTTACAAGTCTGGTGACACCATAGGAAATGGTGTGATGACTGTCCTGTAACCTGGGAGAAACAACATGGCACGTGCTTCGAATGTAGGATTTGCGATTCTGGCTGGCGAAGGGGTTGACTACCAAGTGTTGGTTGAGACGCTGCGGTATGCTGGCTTGACTTCATCGATGAAAGTTGACGGCGTTGAATGTTTGGTTCTGATGTGTCCCCGACTCGTTGCGGCTGATGCCAGAAAACATTGGGCGATTTCCAATGCTGAACGTGCTGGGACTTTCGGGTTGGGTAATATCCCCGTTCAATTGATTGATTGTAAGTGGGAACGGCTTGACACCAAGGAATAGGTGTAACAAGTTCTTACACCTGGGAGAAATCAGATGCCGATGCCAGCCTTGAGTAAAATGGATTGTAGTCGTGGTGCTCCTCATGGTCGTCGCACGTTTACGACAACGAACGGTGACCAGCGGTTTTATTTACAACAATTGCCGCTGAGTCAAGGCTACGATGCTGGTGGGGCCTATTGGGGCCTGGGTACTCAGATGTGGCGTTATGTGACGGAAGATCATAATGCTGAAGGGTTTCTGCGAGCTGACACCAGGGAAATAGCAAAGCAGGAGATCAGAGTGAATTATCCTGCTGCCAAGTTTTTCAAATAAGGAGTTGTTGATATGTTGGAACAATTGGCTCGAATGCGTCGTTTGGTTCGGTTTCAGCGGGTTGTCTGGTGGCGACAGGGTTTGCCAAACTTCAATCTTGACACCAGCATCTAGGTTGTAACAGCAAGTTTCTTCAAACCTTTCAGGGGTAAATGATGACAGTCACAGCAAAAGGTTGTCTTGGTGGACGTGATATTGAAGCTGAAGTCCTCAACCCTGGGGATTGGTGGGGGAAGATTTGGTTGATTGAGGTTGGCTGTGGAATCAGCTCACTTTTCTTCGTGGTTGAAGCTGAACACGAATCAGCGGCGTTTGATGTGCTTGCCGATCATGAAGAGCGTGGGCACCACATTCGGATCAGTGAAGATCAGTTTGCCGACTACGGCGAAGAGTTCCATGTTGGTGATATCATCGGCGGTGACACCATCGAAGAGGATGGGTGGTACGATCTTCACAATAAAAAGGTGAAGGGTCCACTTCAAGTGCCTGATCGATTGGGTAATGCTGGTGAGCCTTGCGATTTGACAAACTGTCACATCTCGAAGTGGGTCTGTAAGTATCACGATCCTGCTGACCGTGATTGTGATGGGATTGATCCTGAGTTGTACGATGCCCGTGAGCTACGGTTTTTCATTACGAAAGACATGTCGACAACGGAAGACACCGAGTACAATGATGTAATCGTCGCCTGTAACTTCCGAACTGAGAAGGAAGCTCACAAGTGGTTGGAGGATAATAAACTCGACTGGCACGATTACACAATCGATGATCGTAATGGAATCTCGACACCAGAGAATTTCAATGGATACGATGCCTCAAACCCTGGAGCAACAAATGTTGTCACTGAAAGTACAGAATCGTCAACGGGTTGAACGTGAGATTTGCACGAAACTGATTGAAACAGCCATTGGGGCTGGCTACACAATCTCGGTTGACAATGGCGAAGAGATTGTGATCAAACGATCCATTGTCCTCGCCGACATCTTGGCCGTCATGTTCTCTGTCGATGAAGAGACGTTGAAGTTGCATAAGGACGATTGCACGTCCAGCGTCTTCCTGACGTATGGTGAATGCGGCTACGATGTGATTGCCGATCATAACTCGACTTTGGAATCGTTACTTGAGCCTGTCTTCAAGTTTGCTGAGACGTTCCAGTTGTGACACCAGACTAACGCTGCCATTAGCGTGACGAAACCGATTAGTTGTATAAGATATGACTGTCGGTTTCGTCTAGTGGATCGGGCTTCCCCATTCATATCTCGTTCTAAGGGAGCTTTAAATATAAAATGAGACGGCATTATGGATGCGAGTGCGTAGTGCCGACTATGCTCGTTCTCACGGTTTAGGTAAACGCACGGTTGGTCTGGAAACAGTACATGATCGTGTTAGGGGTGACAATTCCTCTACGTGTGATTTGACACCAGATAAGGTGATGTAACCTCTTACCTTACTAGGAGTTGTGAAAAATGTCAACAACAATCATGAAATTGGTTATCCCAGCGGTGACTAAGGTTGCGATGGGACACCAGCAACACACTACTGGAAGCGGGGCACATAAGACTGGTCCTCGTCGTGATCGTACCCGCCAGCAACGTAAAGTTTCTCTGCGTAAGGAGTTGGTATGAAGTATACGATTCGTTGTTTCCCTACCATTCCTGATGGTAAAGGTGGGTTGAAGCAACAAGAGTTGATCTTGAACATCAATCGATTCTTCGTCGATGTGAATTCAAGTTATCAAAAAGCGGAATACAACAGTGTTCAAGCTGCTGTTGCTTTTCTTGAAGGGCCTTATGGGGTGAATCTGGATGGTCCGATTGCAACTCCGTATCGAATTGTTGGTCCTCGTGGTGGCCAGTATTATTCAACTGGTGACCGAATTCGAATTCGTTGACACCAAGGATATTATCATGAAAACAATCAAGGTTCCTGGAACTAAGATTCGTTACCGAGAAACTCCAATGGGCTGGGAGTCGTCTTGTGGTGATGGCCGCTGGTTGTTCACATTTCGTGGAGAACAAGAGATTCTCCAAATGCATCCAACAGCAACGGTGACACCAGCTTAGATGCCGTAAGTCCAATACCTCAAAGGAGATAGCTGTGCATTACGGGGCTGCTGCTGGGATTCGATTACAAGCGATTGAGTCTGCCTGTCGAGTATCGACTGGTCAACAGAATTGCTGGAAGCATAAGGGTGACGAATATCATTGGGAGATTGGTCGTTCTCAGGATGATGGTTCAATCGTCGGGACGATCTATCGCAGTTTGCCTGAAAACAAATGTCGGAAGTGTAATAGCTTCCGAATTGAGCAGAACGGGCTGTGGAGTCGTGGTCCAGCTTGGATGAAACATGTTCCAGCTTATATGCTGACGATGATTCCCAAGAGCGGTAGCAAGTGGCAAACGCTCTACACTGGCGAAGTGAGTGACGCTGGTTTGATGGCTGCGATGGTTTCCTGGGTTGATAGTTTCAAGCCTGGGGGAGTCAATGAAATGCTTCAAGGTGATATTCCTTATCCAGTTAAGGCAACGATCAGGAATCTTGACACCTGCACTAACGAAGTGGAATGGAACATGCCGTCGTTCTTCGTGTGGGAAAGCTCTTTAGTGGGGTGATAACATGGTGATTCGTGATACCCGAAAACTTTGGCAAGTGATTGATGTGATTTGCCGATTAGAGGAATTCATTGAAAACATCAATCATGACACCAACTCAAGGGTTGTGGATTTCAGGAAGTTATGGCTGACTGCTTACTTCGACGGGATCACTGCTGACGAATTCTGTTTGGCTATCGAATGTATGGCCGATGAAGGATCGCTGATTCCTAGTTTTGATGAATGGCTGACACCTGAGATTGTGACATCGAATTACCATTGGGTTGAATCTCTCTCTTGTCTTTAAGGAAATGTCATGATTCGCACAAACTTGGCCTATCGTCACCAGAATGGCGATGTTGAGGGGTTCTCTGCTCTTCGCTTTCAACATGATGCATCCCGTCAAGCATGCACACAATTGATCAAGGAAAAGTGTGAAGCATTGGGAGAAAAGTTTGATCCTACCCGAGTTATCAATACTCACAAGGGATTGAACTCGGTTGAAATGAAGACAATCGAAGAACATTGGGCATTGACGAAGAATCCTGGATCTGGTCCAGACCCGAAGTCTGGGATGATTGGATTCTTCGGCTAGGTTGCCTTAGCAACGATGACACCAGGAACAGTGAGGTAACCCAATCACTTCTCTCAAAGGAAATCTCATGTTTGGTCCTGATGTTGTCTGTTACCGTCGTCACACTTCAACAGTGTTCATTGATCCGAAGACGACAATCGCTACGATGCGACAGCATGCGAAGCAATACTTCAAGAACAAGCGACCCCGTGAGACACATACGGTTCATCGGGGACACCTGATAACAACGTGTATCGAAGACTTCACTGGTGCTCCCAACACATTGATGGTGAGTGTGTGGGGATTCGATGTGAAAAATATGGAACTGTTTCCGTTATCTGCCAAAGTGAATAGCGTGGCTGAAGCGGAAGAGTTCATCGATGTGAAGATGGACAATCCCGATTGTGAGCCGCCAGTAATCGCTGTGGAGCGAGTTCAAGAAACTCTGCATCTTGGTATCGACATTCGCAGTTGTCGCAATTCTGATGGAAAGATTGAGTCTTTCGATTTCTTACAGATTTCGACGGTCGAAGGGGTTGACGTTCGGCCTGGGAATACAGCGGGGAATACTCTGGAAAGTGTTCTGCTCGGTTTGATCGAGAAGCATCTGAAGTAACGGTGACACCAGGGAACTAAGAGTGAGACTTAGTTCCCTTCTCTTGGAGAAAAGACATGTTGGATAAAATCACGTTGCGTGGTTTGAATTTCCCGATGAAACGGGATGAATTGGTTTGTTCTTCAACGAACAAGAAATTGATCATTCGCACGGTGATCCTCAGCCCAGCCCACACAGATGGAGTGATTGAGTTAGTTGTCGTTAATGGCTTGGAGAGTCGAGAATACAATCGTCTCGACGTCGCTGTTGAAGAATACAACAAACTCCCGAATTGACACCAGCATCAGTGGAGTGATCAACAACACTCTTCGGGAGATTGAGATGACACCAAGTGATGAAGTGTGGCTGGTGATTGACAGTCCATTCAATCGAGCATGGGCGAAATCAATCATTGGTAAGACGTTCCCTTTGGACAAAGCTCCATCTTACGCCGCTGTCAAACAAGTTAAGGTGACACCAGATGAAACTTCGAAAGAAAGTTAGTTGTGATCAGTGTGTGATCATGGTGATTCAAGGCAAAGCCTGCCACGAACATGGTTGCCCTAACGCACGAAAGAAGCCGAAGTGATGGACGAATTCTTGTTCATGGCCAGTGATTACATTCCCGAGATTCAATGTGTATTACTTGGGATTGTATCGCTGGTCTGGGGTTTCCTCCCAGTGACACCAAGGAGATAATTGTGATAACTCGAATTGAAGTGATTCCAGAAGATGGTGGCAATTCATATTCCATCGAAGATGGGTATGGTAACTTTCTTGCGGATGCTGAGAATCTTGGCAGAGCATGTGAAGTAGCCAAGGAAATTGCTGACGCAAACAACCTTTCTGAGTTCACTGTCACATGGTGACACCAAGGTAAAGAGCATGAAACTCAACAAAAAAGCTCGCAAGACAATTGGTGATGCACTCTACGATCTGTGTCTGAAACGATTCGATGGTATCCCAACACGGGATATCGGCGACATCTTGGAAGCACAAGAGTTGCATATTGAAGATGGTATCTACACTGGAGCAGAAGGACGTTGTTCCTGCCCGCTGTTGACACCAGATGAGAAGGAGTTAGAGGACAGTGAGTTGATCTTGTCCTGGCATCGAAGTGAAGTGACTGGTCGATACGAAATCACAGCGTACCTGTCCTGAAAGGGAATAATCGTGATCTTCTACTACCTGATGCTAGTGTTGAATACACTGGCCGTTCTCCCGCTGCCGCCGCCCGAATATGAGCCGCAGCAACATGATAGATTTTGCGGTCTGAACCGTTACCCAACGGGGTTTACTTAACTAAACCCAGCACTATTGATCTTGTAACCCTGCACAACGAATACACTTCTGGATTCCGCTAGTGCAGTGTTCATGATCAACTCTTGAGACCACTAAAGGAAGAAACAGCCGATAGGCCCCCTTCGGGTACACGACATATCTGACCCGCTGGGGGATCGGCTGACACCAGATTACCTTGCATGACGACCTCACTCTTAACCTGTCACTAAGACCGTCTAGGCTTATAAATCTAGACTTTAGAAAGAGGTGCAATCATGTAATCTGCTGACACCAGCTTACTTCCTACTGGAAACGACCGGCAAGAATGAAATAAGTCTTGACATCATCGTTTGTGACCAACGGCAGTCGCTTCGACGAGAGGTAGTCGAGTATGGCAGCGATAACCGTTCAACAAGTTATCTAGACCTAAGAAAGCAATAGGTGCAATCATGTAGACTTCAGCCCCCAAGTACTCTCCCTATATAGGCACAACAGCGGCTGGGACTGAGAATGACTCTATGACACCGCATTAAGTAAGGTAACAACCCCCTACAATGTGCCTAAAGGGTAGCAAGATGGCTCTCTCGATCAAGAATTTGACGAATCACGGTTTCACTCTCGAACAAGCAAACTTCATTCGTGAAGCTTTGCTGAAGTATGAAGCCAAGAACAGCAAGTGGGTTCGGCCTGTCAGAACATTCAGAATTATCTCTGAGTTCTTGGAACAATTTGGAGTTCAACGAATTCCAGCGGGAACGAATCAGAAGTCACCTGAGATCACGTATATCGATACTGGTGATCTGTACGACACGACGTTGATGTGGGTTAACAATCATGTATCGATTGGATACGTTGCCTATCTTTTAGAACGTGGCAACTATCCTGATCCGTGAGGTTGACACCAAGTGAGTGAGGGTAAGGACTCAGCGAACAAATGAACTGGGTCAGTCAATGAGGAGAATGAAACGATGACTGGTGAAAAGATTCAAGCTCGTGATGGTTGGGCACTATTTGGAATGATTGCCGTTGTCGCTGGGTTGCTTTGGTGCTTCTCTGGTGAACGCTCCTCGGCCAGCCCGCCGCCGCCGCAAGTGGTTTATCGTGATCGAGAACCCGCTCATGTTGCGGTGACACCCGCACCTGTCCAGTCGGAACCACGAATCATCTATGTGAACAGTCCGCAGCAATCGCCGCCCGCTGTGAACATCAACAACGTGGTTCACTTGGGAAGTGAACGTGATGTGCCCATCGCTGTAAAGCAAGGAAGTGAACAACCGCAGACTCAACCGCATACGAATACAGTCAACTACAGTCGTCGTGATCCTCGCTGTGAAGCCAGTATGGTCGAATACAATCGGTTCCTGGCTGAACACGAACAGCGGCGTGCTCAAGTGCTGATTGATCAGCGGTAAATACGGCTCAACCTAACGACCCTAACGAATGTCCTTTCGTTAGGTTGAGTTCTTGACACCAGATTAACTAGTGTCAAGAACTCAACCTAAAGGAACAAAATCGTGATTGAAACAATCTTGGCTTTGGAACAGTTGAATTATTGCGGAATGCATGGCCTGCTTCGTGCTTTGCGTGATGGTTTGATCAACAAAACCGAATATGAGCAGATCAAGGAATATGCTCACACTGTCGTGGGTATTTCACGGGATTGGTGGAAGCTCTTGGTTTGGAGTTGTTAGTTGACACCAGATTACAATGTGTTAACAACATAACTCTCAGGAAACAATCATGTTACACGTTACGTCAATGACAAGTACGTTGTGTGCTTTGCTCGAAAACAAAGTCACAATCGAACAACTGGCCGAAGCGAATTTCTACTTCGGTTGTCAACGAATCCACGTTCTGCGTGATGATGGACTTGTGCCCTACGAAGCGACTTGGAAGAACAAGAATCGAAAGATCGGCTCTTCCTCTTCTGAGGGCTATGGACGGACCATCGAACAAGTGGATGCTGACAAACGACCGATGGTTTTGGCTTTCATCGAAATGATTCGCAAAGCTGACACCGACAACAAGGTGCAATGGGGCACAAGCTTCCAACGAGTCCTCGAAACGCTGCCCGAGGATGATCTGATTATGCGGAGCGGCGAAATCTGTAAAGTGAGTGAAGTACGATCATGAGTTCACAAGAAACACGGGATGCACGGGCTGCGAAGTTGTTACGTGATAAGGAACGTGGCAAAAAGGGCAAGGGCAAGGGTGACGACTATGAAGTCGAACAATATCGTCACCGCAAAGCAGCCTAACCAACGAGCTGACACCAGGCTAGGGGATGTGAGATTCGTCTCCTATCTCAACTGAACCAACATCCCCTAGTCCTGGAAGCTTCGATGAAATACGTACAGATCCAAGCTGTGGCCACAATCACTAAAGTGACTGGTCGTGGTCAGAACAAACGAACTAGCACGATCACAACTCAGATTCGAACATTCTATCTTGATGGAATCTCGATGAAAGATGCGTTCACCCCAGAACATCCTGTACAACTCAAGGGAATTGTGGAAAGCATTGTCAATCCATTCAATGATGATCGGATTGCTGTCAGTTTCCAACCCATGCTCTGCCACAGTGAATTCCAACCTGCTGACACCAAGTAATAGGAAGTGAAGAACACTCCTCTCTCCTCTAAGGTGAAACATGTCGTTCAAACTCGCAATCGTCGAAAGCAAAGTTCAGACCGTTTGGATTAAGACCAGTGGCAAGAAGAAAAATGGTGATCCTAAGACAGGGTCAACGCCGTGCAAAGTCGGAACCATCGTCGAATTCAATGATGGTAACGAAGTCCAAGTGCGTGAAACGGGCCTGAAATACAAGGGCAAGGGAACTCGGGTTCGGTTCAACTTCCGACACGGAACGATCAGTGTTCAGCGTCCTGACACGGTTGACACCACACCCAGTGGAGCAGTGGTGACCTCGACCGACAACTTGCCGATCTGGGTCGAACAGCGTGAGTCAGGTTTCACGGAAGCTCGGTTCAAAGCTGAGTTTGGCAAGACTCTCGTGGAACTCGCCTATCGTGGGCACAATGCGGCTCTGGATGATGCGGCTGCTGCCAAGGCTGCCTAGTCCTGACACCAAGTGAGGGGGAGTAGTGAACTCTCCCCCTCCTCTCTGGGAATTATCATGAGTACAACAACTGAAAAGATCATGTCGGATGTTTATGGAACTGGCGTTGGTCGATTCGATCCCGACACAATCCTGTGGGCGTCGGTGCGAGCGATTGAAAAGATTGGCGTCGATGCGGTCAAGGCGGAATTGAAAGACATCAATCGACGTCGGACGGCTCGTGGTTTGCCAGTCGCTGTCCACGGTTTCGGACACCAGTTGTTCTAGTGGCTGGTGACACCAAGTGAGAGGGGGTGATGACAAGTCCTCTCTCACTTAGTCGGTGACACCAAGTAAGTTGATGTGAAGAACACTTCTCTCCTCAAGTTAGTGAAAGCGAAAGATGGCCAAAGAAACCAAGGTCAACGGTATGGATCAGAACGAAATTCGTCGGGCCACTAAGGCTCGCCAGCAACAACTGGCCAAAGCCAAAGCGGCTGGTGGAGTCAAGAACGTCGAGTTCTCGATTGCTGACACCATCCAAGAGAACAGGAAGGCCGCTAATCGCAAGGCCCATGCGATCAAGAAGGGAATCGACAACGGCAACTTCTTGCTCGGTCTGGTGGTCAAGCAAGGTGCTCAGAAGTTCGACAAGCCCGACGTCAATAAGGATTACAACGGTCCTGGCAGTGAGTATGCCGAGACGGGCAAGTGGAAGCACTACATTGGACACGACGACGTGCTCGAATGGATTGAGCAGTGGCAACGCAACTGCTACGACGTGATCGCAGCGGCCAAGCGGAGCGGTGAACGGTTCGTCTGGAACAACGACTGGAAAGTGACTGGAGTGCTGTTGATCGGCAAGGAAAAGCAACAGGCTAAGGCAGCCTAGTGGCTGGTGACACCAAGTGAGAGGGGGTGATGACAAGTCCCCTCTCACTTAGGAATCACTAAATGATTCGTGTAATCCCCCAACTTGGCGGTGGAATGTGCTTCGACAATGTCCCCGATAACGTGCGATTCATTCGAGTGCGACGGAACGGCCTGCGGTATTGTTTAACTAACACAACAACCAACGGCTCGGTTTGGTTCTCGCATCTGGTCTCTGAAGACTATTGTGATCACGTACCAACGGTTGACGTCGAATAGCAGCGAATTGACACCAAGTAATAGGTGTAACAACTGACCCAGTCAGTGTTGACTGGGTCAGCTTCTTCTCTCCTGATTAGGACACACGACAATGGTTACGACAATTGGTGCTGGCGTCGAGTATGTTGGTTTCACCACGACAACGGTTGCCGCTCCCGCTGCTGCCCCCAACGTCACCCCCGTTGAACGGTTCCGCAAGGGTGAGTGGGTTTGGTACACGCCGCACGGCCAGTCGGCAGCCAAACTGTACTGCGTCATGTGGACAGGGCCAAGTCGGGACGATGCCAGCGTGATCAAGGTCGGACTCAAGTCCAATCCCAAGAGTCGGGCACGTCTCTTCTACGTCAACCAAGACGCCTGTCGCTCCTAGGTGACACCGAGATCGAGGGGGTGAGGACAACAACTCACCCCTGAGACCTTGGTTTGACAACTGAACATCAGAGTCAGTTGTCAAACCAATGCCTCTCTCCTCAACTCAGGATGTTTATCATGGAACTGTTTCTGCAATTCGTGATCGTTGTCGGCCTGATGGTCGCCGCTTGTGGTGGAGTGTTCTGGGTTGGTCGTCAGATTGTTAAGGCGTGGAGCAACTGGATCGCTGCTCCGTTCCCCGCTCCTGTCGAACTGACTGAAGAAGAAAGATACTTCGCCTGACACCACGTTAGTGGGAGTAGTGACAACTCTCCACTAAAAGGATCGAACGATGGATCACGCTAAGTTGCTCGATGTGGTGGTCAAGCATGACAAGTTGCTGGCCACCAAGAAGTTTTACAACCCGCATGCGTTGGCCCACTACTGTGCGGCCCTACAACGTCTGCGACAACGTGTGGATCTCGGAATGACAACCCGAGATGCGTTGCTCCTCTCCTTCACGGGGCCGCTGCTGAACAAGCTGTTGAAAGCGGCTGGTCATGGCCCCTACGTCAAGTTTGAAGAACATGGGATCAAGGATGTGTTGCCTGTCGAAGTCGACGAAGACGAAGACGAATAGGTGACACCAACCAAGGTAGGGTGAGACGATTGGGTCTCACCCCTAAGGACCGAAGACAATGGACCCGCAAGCGACGTTGGCCAAACTGTTGGATGCCTTGCATCGTGGCGAAGACGATGATCGGGATGACGCTCTCGAAGCGTTGGAAGATCTCGCCGAATGGATCAAGAAGAATGGTTTCTTGCCTCATGTGGGCGTCGGCAAGCTGAACAACCAAAGCCAGCAACGCTGCTGGTTCCTGATGTAGTCTGACACCAAGTAAGTAGCGTGGAAGTTACAACCCTCAGTTCACAAGGAAACGAAACGATGACGTTCATCACGACAGCGACTGGCATGCGACTCGATGGGCCGAACAGCAAAGTCACCAGGAAGAAAGATCTGCCCAACGCTCTCTTCTCGTGCGACATGAGGACGGCTCGCCGCCGACTCCACAAGATGCGTGGCCTCGGGGTCGCTGGATACGTCGGAATCTCGAACGGGGCCTGCACCGACGTCGCCATGAAGAGCTGACACCAGGAAACAAGGAGCGGGGCACGGTGCTCCGCTCCTCAACTCCTCGAAAGTTATCATCATGAAAATCAAGAACGGAATGGGTGGTAGTCGCTGTGGTCGTGGCCGACGTGAGCCGACTGCGATTCTGAAAGCCAACAGCAAGGTGCCTCGTCGACAACAGGCTCGCAAGGAAGTCGTAGAGGTCCTGAACGATACGGGACCGCTTCCGCCAAGTGTTTACAACCCTGAAGAGGACTACGAATCGCTTTGGGAAGCGATGTCCGCAGACATGGAAGTTGGGTTTGGATCATTATACACTGATCCTTACTGGGATGAAGACTTCGAATTGGGTGAAGAGGATTTCGAAGACGATTGGCAAATGCCAGACGATCCACATCCAATGATGTGGAACAACTGACACCAACCAAGGTAGGGTGAGACGATTGGGTCTCACCCTCAAGGAACTTGAACATGTTGCGACGTGAAACGGAAGCCGAGTTGGAAGCGTTGTTGGTTGATCATGAGAGCGAAGATGAAGATACTGACGAACAAGAAAGTCCAGCGTGGCGACAGAATCTCCGACAAGAAGCTGAAGCGTTGTTAGCTTCTTGACACCAACCAAGTTGGGGTGAGACGATTGGGTCTCACCCCTAAGGAATCGTTCGATGCCAACTGGATTGTTAATCGACGTGGTCGATGTGTTGAATTCCCTCCGCTTCACTGAGGCAAGGGAGTTGCCGATGGGTCCTCATGAAGACTACTTCATCGGAGACGACAGCGTGAGGGGGAAGATGGGATTATACTTCGATGATCGCCTCGATCTCAATGGTACGTTGTACCTACTGAACGAAGCGTGCAAGCCGTTCAAGTATGCGGCCAAGTTACTCGAAGGACATCACATCGAGATCGCACCTTGCTAGTTGACACCAAGTTAGGAGTGTAAGAACAACACTCCTAACTTTGGAACAACACAATGGAATCAAGAACTGTCAACTACAAAGGTATCGAGTACAACTGTCGTAGCGAGTTCATCGAGACCAGCTACGGACCTGAGATCAAGGTGGAGATCCTTGACGAAGACGGCAACGTACAACACAGATCACAAGAGGCAATGACTGTCCTGTTGCAGGTGGCCTACTGGGTCGACAGCAAGTAGTGGACTAACGTGGGTGTGGTATGCAACAGGCTTAGTGTACTGTACACTAAGCCTGTTGCATATTTTGTATTACATAAATTCCGAGCGAAAAATGACACCAACATAAAAAGGGGGGAGGGAGTACCACGGACTCCGCTCCTTGATCTTTTATTATGCGTTCGTTTTTATTTTTTGCCGCCAGGGTTTTCGAATTTTCTGAAAGTCAGTTTCAAAATTTTTCGCCGCCGATATTTTTCACTTTTCAGTTACTTAGAAATTTATTCTAAAGACATGAAGTCAAAAATATTCGGCGGCGAAAATTAGCCTAACAACAGCCATCAGATTGATAATTTCAACTCACATTTGGATTAGGCGTGTTCGCCCATCATCAATTGAACAGCCATATCAGTAGCAGCTTCAATTGTCTCGCAGAGGAAGACATTGGGGCTGTTGAGCGACTTGATGTGTTGACGCAGCAAGTTTCGAGCCTTATTATTTCGCTTGGTATCGTCAACAGGTTCCGTTTCGACTGGCATATCTTGCAGAACCATCACGAGTGATTGTCCTCGTTGAATGGCATGAGCTGCCAACCAACCTGATTCTGCCATACTTGCGATAGCGGTTGTTTCGCCAGTAATGACGAGCATGATTACTGCATCTTCGGCAGCATGCTTGGCTTCATTCACAGCGTGTTCTGGTTTCCAATCAGGAACAACTGGATTGAAGAAGGCGACATTGGCAGCGGCTAGTCGTGGCATCACTTCTTCCCGCCACTTACTATTTCCACAGGTTCCAAACAAACCAACCACTTTTGCGACTTCAGTTTTGACGGAGCTGTTCATGATCTCCTACTTTCAGATAAACAATTAACATGATACACTTTTGGTTTTCCATTAGTATATTCTTCTGGTGAAAGAACATACTTTTTGGTTAGCTTAAGTGGGTATCTACACTTAGCACAGGGTTCATTCCGATAATGAAGTTCCTTTGTATTATCAGTATCGCAATTTCAACACACAGTGAACTACAAAATCATTTCAACACAATTCTCTGAAACATACTTCTTACATGTATCCTAGGCAATCGTTGATGGCATGTAACTGAATGTTACATTTTTCAATCATCTTGTTATATCGTTTAGTGAGTTCTTCAGCGGTTTTTTGAGTGAATGGAGTTAGTTCACTGAGTAATACGGTTGTTTCCTGATCTTGTGGTCGACAATTCTTATCACGAGCACAATATCGGAAGACTGCACTTTTACCAAGTTTGCCTTCAAAGTTGATTATTCTTTCGACCGTAACAACTTGGAACTTATAGATTGCGAAATTTCCAGCTTCAATTTCCATGATGAATCCGTTTAGTCAACTGTGCAACTTTTTCTTGATTAAATTCTGTGAACGTGTCACTAATTCCTGTTGAGACCAAAAAATATTTCACATAAGGCAGGAATTGTTCGACATTATCAACAGCAATTCCGCTAGCAATAGCGAGTGGAACATCTCCGACATAGGAATGTAGTTCTTGAATTTTTTGTAATGTAGGCGGTTGTCCTGTTGCATCTCCAGAGGTCGTAATGACATCCACGAACTTTTGAGCTAAGCGGCAAGTTTCTTTTAGATTTTCATCTTTGGGTTGATATTTGAAGGCTACTCCACCGAACATTGGTGGTTTTTCACGATTATAGAGGAATGACATCATTCTTCCTGCTTCGTGTTCTGGAATTTCACAATTTGAAGTGAATGCATTGTCAACCCAAACGGCATCCATGAAATCTGCATTCCAGAACGCTTCAGTCGTTGTCATTCCAAGAAGATTAATTCCCATCCAATAATTTGGATTCTCCTGCTTTAAGTATTTAGCAATTTGCAGTAGTTCTCGATCATTGAGTGAGTGTGAGATCAAGAAGACGCCATCGACATCTGAATTCTGGCAAATTTTCAGATTTTGTTCTGTTTGTTCCAAACTTTCGACATGGATTACAGGCAGTAAAGCGTTGCTATATTTGAACTTAGGTGCTTTATTCTGTTTCATTACATTTTCCATATTCCAGTTAGAGCGACACAGACCATTAGTCCAGATATTATCAACGACCATTGTAATGAGAAGTTATGTGGATATAGACTAATTCCAGATGGAGAAGTCCAATACATTCTCCATAATAGTTCTCGACGTTCCTTGATGGTGATTTTGGTTTTCAATGTTTGTTCTGTGGCCTTGAGATTTTCGTACCAGAAACTTAGATCTGTATTTTTATCTGATGAAAATACTCCAGTAGACCCTGTCGTCATTTTTTGTTCTTCAACATAAGCAATTGCTATCCTTAGTTCTTTTAAGGCAATTTCAACAGAGTTTGCATCTTGTGCTTTCAATAGATGTTCAGTGCAGTTCTTATAAAAGATAGAACTGTAATACCCAGTTATGATAAGCATCACAAAAAAGGGTATCATTTCAACCAAATAGTATCTGAGTTTCATAGTGTTCCTTAGTTACCAAAAGCAATGAACCAAAAGAATACACCTATTGCAGCAAATAGGATAAAGGTCCAAATGAGGATAATGAATAAGGTATTAAACGGATGCTTTTCAATACCACCTGGGACAGTGGTATAATCACCTTCTTTTCCGTGATCCATCAGTGTTTCACGGAGTTTCATGAGAATATTTGTTCGTTCGAGTTGACTCGTTTTGGCGTTGACCCTGAGTAGTTCGTCATGGCTGGTCTTGAGATTGTTATACCAGAATTCGACATCATTATCTGGCGTGTTGTAAATAACTGAGGTATTTCCTGTTGTTAGTCGATAGCGATCTGCGTATTCAAGAACCATTTTCAGTTCCTTTTCAGCGATTTCGACAGAGTTAGCGTCAGCAGCTCGTTTGAGATGTCCACCACAATTGACTTCAAAAGTAGCATCAAGATAGATGTTCAGTCCAATTAAAACGAAAAGAGGAAGGATCAAGATCGTCCCAGCAACGGCAGCAATCGAGTATTTCACGTAAGTTCTTTCTGAGTTTGAGGATAAGTTGTTTATGGCTAATGATATTTCAACACACTTTGGATGATGTTGAATTTAGACGTACCGTGGTTTCAACACACGATGTAGGTAAAACTGAATTGTACAAGTTTCAATTCCAACACACTTTGAGCATTACGTCCTGAGATCTTAACGTAGTTTCAACACACTTGGATCACTGGTCAGCGGCAATACTTTGAATTTTTTCGCCATCTTTTCAACACACATAGATAAAAGCTGAATGGGCATCATCCATTTTTTCAACACACGATGTCTGAAGTTGATAAATATCCCGCTAATATTTCAACACACTTGTTCGGTCTCTTCCTGATTCAGCCAGATTTTCACGAGTTGGTGATGCCATTCTTCTGTAGGAACTGGAAGTTGTTCGGTTAAAATTTCGGCTATTCAACATCAGATGTAGAAGTTATATCGTTTCAACACACAGAGATTATACTATCAATAGTCATCTTTTGAAACATATCCTGCTAAGACTTTGTCGACTTTTTCTTCAATTTGTCTGAGTTCTTCTGGAGAAATCACTTTCTCTGGGAGAGGATAGATTTCAACAGTGACCAATCCATCAGATTGCCTCACAGTTTTGCAACCAAAATGTCTTTCGATTCCAAAGTCTTTGAATTGTTGAGCGTTGTATTGGCCATAAAATATTTCATTGGTTTGTTCACTTCGGAGTGTGAGATAAGCAATCTCACCTCGAACATCATCAACCATTCCTTCGAAAGTTTCAAGGATATTCATTCTCTTACAAATGCTCCTATTGATCAATTATTGCTTTATCGTTTCAACACACAATGTTCTAATCCTATCAATTCTTCTCCGTAGGGATCATTTCAACACAGAATCAATTTTATGAATTAACCATAATTCATTACCAATTTCAGAAAGCTTCCAAGTATGTCCAATTTTTATATTTGGATTATCATTCCAGTTAATTTTTGCTGGAATGATTTGACCTTGAATTTTTACCACAGCGATAT
>ERZ724509.356-NODE-356-length-20877-cov-3.865095_pt1 | contig 20877 bp, 17 predicted proteins | sample MGYA00376042_ERZ724509 | MGnify/ENA primary metagenome ERZ724509 (study PRJEB28724, sample SAMN07190887) | wastewater metagenome | isolation source: effluent of sewage treatment plant in Hong Hong | place: USA: Christiansburg, Virginia | collected 2016-03-01 ...
ATAGGCGGTTCTGCATTAGCGCTCCATTCTCGTAAGGCTTTCTTGTCGATGTTGCATAAGCGCAGTGCCTTTCGATATTCGATGATAGTCCATGCGAGGTCAGCGTTAGTCTCAAGCCTAGGGATAGGCTCGGGACAGTCAGCTACTAGCTCAGGGCTAGGTACCTCGCGGACGGTAATAATTGAGGGCGTAGTGCTACACCCGGCCATCAGCACGGTTGTGCTAATTAACAACAGAATCCGACGCATCAGAACCCTCCAGAATCGCTCGTTTGACACTGTCTGGTACCACGGCCTCAGCCCACGGCTTTTCGCCTTGTACGGCCTTTGAGAGGCTCTCTTGGGCCTGGGCCGATTTGCGCCCCTCAGAGGCCTTGGAAGCCTCGCGGGCTACCAGTGCTGCCCGATCTTTCTTTGACCGCGCCTGCGCCTGCGCAGCGGCCTCGCTGGCGACTTTGAGCGCCTGTACTGCCACGTCAGCCTTGCGGGCCTCAGATCGGTACAGGAAGCCCAAAGCGCCTAGGGCCATGCATAGGAATATGCAGAGGGCTACTAGGTACTTCGTCATGTTACTCCTAAGAGAGGGTTAGCCTTACCGGCAGGGGATTGGATTACTGCCCCACATGCACCGGGCTGGTGTACGTTTTCAGTTCCTGCGCGAAGTCAGTCATCTTCCCGGCCTTTGCGGCGCCAGATCGCACCAAAACGGCGGCAGCAGCCACGATGGTTTCAAGATTCGCCGCTGTAATGTGCTCATTGGCGCTTGGCGATGCCCGGACCTCGTGGAACATCAGGACGACGCTGCGGCCTGCCGCAATCTCCGCCTGCATCTGCGTGACGATGGCGCTGATGTTTGTAGCCTCGCTACCACCCGCGTAGCTGTGCCCGATGATCGGGATGTACCGAGAGCCACCCGACCAACCGCCGTTTGCTACCAGCCCGTTTTCCACGATGGCTCGCCTTGCGACGGTCATGCCGGTGTTGACCATGGCGTCACGTATCGTGTCGTCAACGATAGACGGGCCCATGTTGATATAGCCGCCCGGCAATACCAGCACAGCGCGGCCGACGCCAGAAGGATCAAGGCCCTCGGACACCATCACATCGCGGTTGTAGGTGATGTCGGCTTCAATCGCGGCCTGTGGTGATCCGTATGGGGCAAAGCTGGCAAGGTAGTCCCGATACGACGAAACGCCCGTCTTGCAGCCGTGAACAACCGCATGATGCCCTCGACTTGTAATCGCATCTGCCCACTCGGCCTGCGACATGCGCGTAGCGGTTCCTCGATCATCTGCAATGAACGCCATATACGATGAAAATCCGTACTTCTCAAGAACTGGCAAGCCGTCCGTGTACCACGTTTTCGCGCCATCGTCGGCCCCCAGGATGATCGACGGCAGGCTGTTGCCCTCGCCCTCGGCAATCTCGTATACCCATAGGCGTGTTGTTCCGGTCGGGCTTGCCTTGCGGGTGAATCGGAATGCGCATTGCGTCATGGCATTGCTGAAGCTGCCCGCCCCCACCGTCGCCCACTCGGTTGTCAACGGCATGAGGCAATGCACGCTATTCCATGCGTTATTCGCCCCCGGCGTCTGAACATACTGTTTGCCTGCTGTGAACACGCCAAGCGAACCCTCAAAAAATCCAATGCGCCAACTACCACCGGCCCACTCAGCAGCGTTTTCCACCTCGAATGTCGCATGCTGGAAAGCTGTTACCGTTGCAGAAATCGGGAAATAGAAGCCGTTCGGCGATGTGTCCGCAGGGCACGTAATTTCAATGGCCCTGCGTCCGTTGCGAATGACAGCGGCAAGAGATACGCCACCGATGGCGGTAAGTCCCGTTGTGGCTGCTGGCTGACGGAGCCACGGCTTGCCAGAGCGCAGCAGGGAGCCGCCGCGCAGTTGGTTGGTAAAGCCTACCGATTTCCCACCCCCATCCACCAAGGATTGGATTCCACTAACACTACGCAGCAACGCCGGTTGCGTCACGTCAGTCGTAAGCTGCCCAGCATTAAGCTGGTACAGCGTGCCGTTAGGCAGGCGGTAGACAGCCTTAGGATCAGCCAACAGGTCAGGGCGCTGCCCCCGGTTGGCACCGTCAAGCTCAGCCTGAGTGATGTCAAATGTGTTCTCGTCGTAGTAAGCCATGCTCACTTCCTCTCTATGGGAGCTATGAGCCATGCGGCTAGCTCGGGGTTATCTTGAAGTAGGGCTATGATGCCCGTAGCGAGGGGTCGCACGTAAAGCTCTTCGGCCTCGTACTCGTTGGAGTACCCTTGCTGGTACAGGATGGCGTGCATACACTCATGCAGCACAGCATCCCGCAGGTCGAACTCTTCCATGCCGGGGACTATGGTAATGTCGCCCTTATTCAGGTCAGCCTCGCCCACCAAGCCCTTGAGCTTGCGCCGGTACAGCCGATACTTGCGCCCAAGGATGCGTATGACCCTAAGCCTCACGGCATCCGGCAGCGAACTGCTCGCCCTCGGTAGCTCTGCGCTTGACTAGGCCATTGAGCTTAACGCCCTTGGCGTAGACCCAACGGGTGAACTCCTTGGCGGCAGCAAAGCACTGACCCTCGTTGATGCGCTTGAGCATGGTGCTCTTGGCGAAGTTGCCCTCACCGACGTTGAACACGAAGCTCGTGAGAGCGTCGTACTGTCCTTGGGTAAGGGGTTGCTTTACGAGGCGCTTGATAGCAGCCTCAGCGTCGAGCGTGTCCTGCTTGAGCAGGTAGTAGCACTCGGCGTCAGTTTTGACTTGGCCCAGCTTGGCTGTGGCGGTATGCCCAGCGCAGACGGTAACCACGCCCACCGGGTCGGTGTACGCCACTTGGCGCATACCTTCGTACCCGACGATGCTTGCAGCCCCGGCCATGGATAGGCTCAGGGCTGCTACGGCTACCCGCCCGCGCAGAAGCGTACCCACTTTAGTGAATACGCTCATGGCTTACAGGCCGTTGGTCACAGCCGCAGCCGTGAAGTTAGCCAGCAGGTTCTGCGAAATGTCCCGCAGGTTCAGCGTACCCGGCTGGGTGTACGCGATATTCACGGCACCAGCCACGAATGGCACAGTAACGTCAACGTGAATGAACGGGCCATCGACCGTGATCTTCTCGACGGTGCGGGCCTGAGTCGTAACCACGAACGCGGTGAGCGCCGGGATATTCTTCGGGTCCATACCTTCGGACATCGTCAGCGTGATACGCTTCGGCTTGCTCGGGGCGATGGAGCGCGATACGACCGTAGGTACCGTAACGTCCAGATAGGAGGCCAAGGCAGTAGCGCAAGCCGTGAAGAAGTCAGCCAGCGGCTTCGCAGCCGTAGCCTTGCCGCCGTTCGCAGGAACGCCAGCGTTGATTTCAACAGCACTGATGGCCTTGGCGGCTTCGATACGAATACGGATGCCGTTAGAGAGCAGGCCGGGAGAGGGGAGAGTGTCAACACGCATGGTGGTTCCTTAGATGTTAGGCGGCAGGAGGATTCCTGCGGCTACCTGTGCGGCTTATCGCCGACGTTTGAGCATACTGGGGCGCTTAGGTGGCCCGCTCGTATACCGTTTGTACCCAAGTGGGTCTGCCATGGCTTCCTTGTGGGCGGCTATGGCTTGTCTTGCTATCTCTTTTGCTTGGTCAATCGCTAGCCCCGGCTGTAACAGGCGGCACAAGCCCTCGACGGCGTCAACCCTATCGTCGTGGACGAGGGCACCGCGCGTTTTAGAGAGCTTAGCTAGTTGGAAGAAGAAGCTATAAGTAAGCCGCAGTGATGCGGTGTACCCTTGGAGGGTGTCGTGGTCCTCCCTGACGGCTGATTCAGACACGATCAAGCTACCTCGGCCCATGATAGGCTCAAGAGTATTAATGATACGTGCTTCCTTCTGCCCGGTAACGAGGTCATCGTCAATCTTGCATTGGAGTTTCTTCCGTAGGATGGGCTGAAACACAGCGCGGAAAGCGCCATACCCCATGTTCTTCTCGATCATCACGCCATCAAGTGGGAAGCGGGCAAGCCGCTCTGCTAGCTCGATGAGCACTGGCTCTGCGTACCCACCCGGAACCCCACCTACGCTAAGCAGGTGTATGTTGCCGTTCAGGATACCGCCAATCGCGTAAGCCGTTTCGTCGGCGTTAGCCCCACCCCCAGCCGGGTCGATATACGCCCAGATGGAAGTGAGCTTAGCAGTCTCTCTGCTTAGGTCATGCGGAGTCATCATGCGGAACATGAATTCTTGCACGCCAAAGTCTCGGAGGTGGCTGCTAGCCATGCCGCGAACTATGCTTAGCGGGTACCTGACACAGTCTGGAAGTACAACCAGATGCTCAGGCTTCAGAGGATACTTCAGCGCGTCCATCATCGCAGTGTTCAGCATGTGCTGTAACTGGAAGTAGGCCGTGCCTTGGTCGTGCTCTTTCTTGTTGAGCGTTTCCTCGCTCATCAGCACCGAATCAATAGGCATACCTTGGTCGCCCAAGATACCGCCACCAGTCTGCAACGTCGGGTTGACGCGGATTCTGGTTGCCATTAACGGAGCGAGGTGCTGCCCGTAATGTTCAAGCTGTGCCTGCGTGGGGTAACGCCCCGGCCAAATCCTAACGGAGACTCCACGACCCGGTAACGAGTTGTAGATAGACTCCATAGTCTGTGGCGTACCTAGCCAGATGATCCGGCCAGTAGAGTTGATGGACGTAAAGTCCTTTGTCAGGTGCAGCAGCTTAGCCCGTTGTGTAGCGGTAGCTGAGTTCTTGCTTGATTCGATGTCATCAGGGATCAACAGGTCAGCGCGTCGGCCTTGAAGGTTGGCGTCGATGCCGATACAGTCAATGCTTGCGCTCTTGTCAATGCCCTTAAGGCTGTGGTGGATGTCGAAGCCGTCAGCGGCAGAGGTTCTATCCCCGGCCTGCTTGTCAGGGCGCATACACTCCAGCACATCCATGTTCAGGATGATCCGCACAATCAGCGTGCTGATGTCGGTGGCCTGCTTGCCGCCAGCAGAGACGACCAGAACGCGCCCTGCGGGGTTGTGGATGAGGTACCATACTGCGAACAGTGCGGCAATCGTCGTCTTGGCCTGCCCCCGCTGAGCCTGCACCATGAGGTACTGAGGACCATAGGCAATATAGCCCGCGATGTCCTCTTGTATGTCAGTGGTGCTAAAGCCAAGCAGTTCCATGCCGTCCTGCAAGAATGGGATGAAGCCGCTGTAATGCTCTTGGAGCATCGTCAGCTTTTCCCACCTAGCGGAGGCAAGCTCTAGGCTTTCGCGCTCTTTCATTGCAGCGTGTGCCGATCAGCGTAATCTTGCGCTGCGGCCTCCAGTGCCAACGGGTGGACCTTCTTATTCCGACGAGCCTTAAGCTGCTCGGCAAGGGCCACAAGCTCGGCGTTACCCGTAGCGTCGGCAGTGATGCTGTTGTTCTTCAGCAGGGCAATACCTGCCGCGAAGTACGCAGGGCTAGCAGTTTTCTTAACCGCGTTGCCCTCGCTGTCCATCATAGTCTCACCATCACGGATGACGGAGGTGAGGCCCTCAGTGATAACACTGAAGAGACTGCCTAGTTCCTTATCAGTTACTGCCATGCTTCTTCTCCCGAAGGTGCTTGCTCAGCGAGAAGTAAATCTGCATAAGCGTGTATATGATAGTAAGGCCGATGGCCCACTCAGACAAGGGGAAACCAAAGACTAGCAACCCCGATACCGAAACGGGTGGGGCGGCTTTGGCTGCCTCAACGGCGAACTCGGTAGCGGATTTCATGATAGTCCTTACTTGATGTGAAGCCCGTCAGGGGCTAGGATGTCGAGAATGTGCTTGATCGGGCGGCTCATGGAGCCACGCCAACCAGTGGTACGAGTCAGGCGGGATAAGCGTTTGCTGAACGTGTACTCACCGGGCCTAGGCCAGTCCCACGTAAGCAGGGCTAACTCAGAGTAGTTAAGTACAACGTCAATAGGACCAGCCACGAGGGCTAGCCATTTCAGATGACGCCAGTGCCCGCCCCTCTCATGCTGGACCCAGAGGGCGTACAGAGGGAGAAGGACGAGTAGGCTTATCATAGCTTTGTGCGGAGCACCTTAATACTGTCATCCAGCGCTTTGACCTTGGCGTAGCCGGGGTTCTTTGCAAGCTGTGCCGGTGTGGCGTAGGCCTCGAAGTACCCAAGCATGAACTCGCGGACGGCGCGTGGCAGCATAGTCTCACGTTCGGCTTGCTCGATGAGGGCCGTAGGGGGAACTTCAGGCTCCACGTATGGTTCCGGGGTGTTACCCTCGGAGACCCACCCAAGGTACTCGCGGTAATCGGAATTGCCCAGATCGGCAGGGAACCGAGCGCCGTCGTGGGTGCGCTCGATCAGAACGTCCCCTATTTTCTTATAAGGTTTCATAGTTCACTGTCTCCTATAACACCGCTCCCGCCGCCTGAATCGAAACAGAGCACGTTACCGGATGCGATTGAGGTTGCATTGAGGCGGAAGCTGTGTATGTCGGAAGTTCCTATGACGGGTTGCCCTGCGTTAGTTACAGCCCACGAACCGACGACAGTCACGGTTGGGGCCACACGCTTGGTGACCTTCCAAGCAAAGGACTGGTAGATGCCTGTAGAAGCTGCCGGGGCATAGCCTGAAATCATCAACGCCCCGGCAGCGGTCTGCAATACCTCGTAGTACCGCTGGCAAAGAGCAAGCTCAAGACCTATAGGGCGCTGTTCGAAAGTAGTTGCTACGCTGCCAATCTCTAACTGAAGCCCAGAGATAGCAAAGACCTTGGACGACACCGTTGAGGCGGCATTATCGAAAACTTGAATAGCCAATCCACGCGAAGCATCGGCTGAGCCTAGGGCCACGGTGAGGCTAAACGGAGTGGCGACCCCAGTAGGGGCTGCGAATGGGGCAGAGGTTGCTATTGTGGTCTGTGCAGAGAACACGTCATAGGTAGTAGTGGGCCTGTTTAGTCGAACAACACAGTTGCGTGTTGTGCCAAAGCTGTGGTACAACATCCCAGATATAGTCACCGTCTTGCCATTAAGGTCAACGACGTTGAGAGTCTCAATACGATGCTCGATCTGAGGTGCGCCGCTGGTCCAACTCCCAACAAGACCGACCCCTGTCCCCGTCGCTGTGAAGTCGGTTGCGGTTACCTGCTGCACGGTCCCTGTAAGACCTGAGCCGTTGCACGATACCAAGTAGCGGTCCACATTCCCAATCTGAGGGGAGGCGGACAAAGGCACAGTAGCTCGCTGTTGGACCATGCAACCGCCGTTGATGACCCGGTTACGAAAGCCTGAAAGCTGTCCACCGTTTATCGACTGGAGTGCCGTAGGGTTCGTGTTAATGAACGATGCAGCAATAGCGGCGTCTCGTGCAGCCTGTGCTACGAGTACATCGGCGGCTATGGCGGCAAGAGCAGAAGCCCTATCGGATGCAATGGCGCCGGTAGCAGAAGCCCGATCAGCGGCAATAGCACCAACAGCAGCGGCAAGGTCTGCGGCTATGGCAGCGGTTGCTGCGTTACCCGCAGCGGCAGCGGCTACTGCGCTAGCACTAGCGGCCACGGCGCTGATAGCGGCGGACGCAGCAGCATCCACAGCAGCCGCAACGTCGAGAGCGTTAACCGTGTCTACCGTCTCAGCCGCGATGAACACCGCCTGCTTGGCGATGAGGTCGAGGGACGCCTCAGTGACCCGTCCACCGTCAACGAAGTCAACAAGCGGCAAGTCTTTAGGCGTGTCCCGATAAATCAGGAGGGTTGTATCTACGGGAACGATCCCGAGATTGAGTGTATAGTCGCCAGTGAAATCACCAGGCATTATGGTCAGAGGTGTACGGAAACCTGTAGAGGTTTCGGTGTACGCTTTGACGTGGTCGCGGTCTAGGTAGCCGCCTGAAAAAGAGAATTCCCACGAAGTGGTTACCCCGTCCCCTGCGTATTCCGTACGGGACAGGAGTTGAGCAATAGGACTAGGCATAATGACTCCAAAGAAAGAATCCCCCACGTCTTAGGTGGGGGTATTGTGTGTAATAGGTACTGAATCAGTCCCCAAGTGCGTTGACAAAAGGCAGGATGTAAGGCACACGGCTACCGGGTAGAATGCGTGCAGCTTGCTTCAGGTCTGTCGGACCCTGAGCGTACTTCCAGATGTCGTCAACCAAACTGCTTGCAGGCAGGATGTAGTTACCAACGAAGGTCGAGGCCACCCCAGCGCGACCACCCGTAGGCGACACACCGAGTTCCTCTGGAAGCGTAGCGCTTACCAAGTCAATGAAGTCCCCGGCAAGGCCAACCCCGGCGACGTAGTTCAGCGTAGCCCGAGCCATCATCTGCGGTGACAGACGTTCTTCTAGGAACTCCTGCTGGTCAGGGCGGCCAAGGGAGTTAGCGTAGGTACGGGCCATGTAGATAGGCATCGCCATAGCAAGACTACCCACAACCATCCCAAGCGCTTCCATGTTTCCACGGCTATTGCGCTGACGCCCCCACTGCTTTTCCATAGACGTAATCGAGAAGGTGCGGAACTGCGTCAGCAGCTTAAGCCAACCGTCATGCGCCCACTTACCAGTCTCCCCGATGAACGTACCCTGAATGATCTGGCGTACCCCACGGTGTACCGACTGGATCACAGCCTCACGTACATCAGGGTCACTGATCTTGGTAACGTCGAACCGCACAAGGCGGTCGCCATCCCACTGCGCGATCTTATCAAGGTCAGCCCGCATGGCCTTCTGGATGTCGGCGGTTATGCCGAACTGTTGCAGGGCCACATCCTCGCCGCCGTCACGAACGTAGCGCATCATCTTGTGGACGATCTGCTCAGCCATGCCGCGCTGCTGTGCGCTGTGCACCATACGGAATCCAGAGAATACCGACTGCGCGTGGCTTGCGCCTCGCAGGATGCGGTCGGTCAGGGTAAGGCTATCGCGCCCGTAGGTAGGGTAAGCGTGGTCAGGGCTATCGAATGGCATCACCATCTTGTAGCTGTCCGTCCCGAACTCTGCCCCGCCGCTAGCCTCGATAGAGGTCAGGAACGGATTGTCCACCTTCTCGCCACGGCTGAGGGCTAGGATTTCCTCACGCAAGCGCTTAATGCTGGTGATGCTCTCTAGGGCACGGAGTGCTCCTACGTGGAAGATACCGTTGATCGTCTCCGACAACTGGTTGAACACGACGCCGCCAAGGCGTGCTGCCCCGTTAGCTGCCATCGCACGCTCCATCCACTTACCGCCCTCGGTGCCATAAGGTGATCCTAGGAACTCAGCGCTCACTTGGTCGAATGCCTCAAGCTCCTTCATCTGCACCTTCTTGCCGTCCTCACCTAGCTGCATAGCCTTCCGCAGAAGGTCCAGCCCCGGCTTACCGTACACCCCATGACGGGCCAGTGCAATCTCGCCGCTTGCGCGTTGAGCTTGTGCCCGCAGAAGGTTCGTCTGATTAGTCTCAAAGACATCCATCAGCTTGAACGGCTTGCCATCCACGTCATAGACGCGGTTCAGATCGAGGTCGATACGGCTCTTCGTGAATTGCGCCGCACCTCGGGTGTACCGCTGCATGTGCTCACGAATCTCGGTAGCGGTAAGGTTCATGCTCCGAAGAGCGTCCTCTACAATCTCCGCTGCCGCGCCGCTGCCGCCGCCCATGGGTGCGCTGAAGCCCCCGCTGGCCCGATCACGTACCCGCTCAAGGTACTTGGCTGCAAGCTCATCGGCAAAGCTCATGTCCCACCCTTCGATGGTGACGAACTGGTCCGTAAGAGCGTCCTGCACCACGCGCCGCTGTGCGTTGGTCAAGGCCCATACCTTCTTGCCGGACATGCGGTGAGGCATGTAGCCCCGGCTCGACGGCGGCAGTGCTGCCCATCCAAGGGTCTTGTTCGCACGCTGGGCGTTAGCCGCACGCTGGTACGCAGCCTCAAGGCTATCCGCAGCCGCAGCCACGTTCGCATCCTGGGTAACCGCGCCGTTGGCGGTCTTGCGCCGCGCCTCTATCTCTTCAGCTACCAACCTGTTGAACTTGTCGTGGTTAACTCCACCGATAAAGTCGTCCTTAAGGCCTAGGCCATTGGCACCCTTCCAAGCGTCGTACGCCTTGGTCACGTCATTGATCGCGTTGCCTTGGATCAGCCGCTCGTGCATGAACTTGCTGATGCTGGCCGTGCTTTGGCGCACGCCTGATGCCCCGCTTGCGTCCTCCAGTAGCTCAAAGGCTACCATACGAACCAGAGGGTTCTTAGACTTAAGCATCGTCAGGCCAGTAGACGCCACGCTGAACAGGCTATTGTCAGCCAGATTGTCCACGCGCTTAAGGTACGCCTCATCCATCGGGTGCTTGACCTCAAAGTCCGCCGCCTTCTTATAGAGTGCCAGCACCTCCTTAGCCATGGCCCGCTCGGCAGGTGTGCCCATAGGCAGCGAGTCCACGCCATACTTGATAGCGTCAGGATCGGTCATGATCTGGTTCACGCTGTCAGCAGCCGTAGGGCCGGTCGGCGCGGCAGGGGCCGCAGCAGCGGGTGCCGCCTTGGTAGCCTTGGCCTTCGGCGCTGGGGCGTTAAGCAGCGCGTTCTCTGCGTCCTTCTGCTTCTGGGTCAGCTTACGCGAAGGCGCAGCCATCGCTTGGAAGTCACCATCAAGGGAAGGTAAACCTTCAGCCTTGTTTCCGTTAAGTAGGTCTACGAAGAAGTCCTCGAAGCTAGCGTCAGCACGTACCAGATGGTTCTTCTTAGCCACCCCGAACAACTCAAGAGCGTCCTTGATGAGCTTAGAGAAGAGAGCCATGATCTGCTGAGGGACCGTAAGGCCTCCCGGACCCATGCCTGCTACCTCTGACTCGATGTACTTAACGAACTGCTCCGCGCTGAACTCATCGAAGTTGCCATAGTATCGGGCGAACTCGTCGGCCTTAGCTTTAGTCGCGTAGGCCTGACGCCACACTAGGGCCAGTGACTCCTTGAACTCGCCCTTAGCCGCACCTGATGCGTAGGTAGGAGAACCGTCAAGGGCGGGCTGCTGCGTTGGGCCGATAGGGCTACGCATGTTGATAGCCCGCACAGCCGCGCCCTCTTGCACGTACACGTCAGACCAAGCACGCCATGCCCCGTACATTTGGGCCTTCTGTGCGTCAGACGCAGCGGCCAATCGGTGAGCGAATACGGCATGGCCGAACTCGTGGATCGCTGTACTCAGGGAGGTACCCGGCTTCAGGGCAATCATGCTAGCATTGCGCTTGATGATCTGGTGCCCACCTTGGGTCGTACCTTCTAGGCCAGTACCACCATCGGTAATGTGCAGGTGTACCTCAGGGATGAACTGCTTACGCAGAGGTTCCAAGGCGTCAGCCACATCGCGGAAAGTCCTAGCACGTTTGGTGTTACCGTGCAGCGTTATGCCGCCTGTATCTTCCAGTGCCTCGATGGAGTTCTTGCGTATCTGGAAGTCAGGTGAGTCTACTACGTCAAGGCCGTGACGCACGAAGGATGCGTAAGACTTGTCGTTAAGGGCAGCAGCCTCAGCCTGCAACGTCTCGCGCGGGTTGCTGAACCGGGTAGCGCTGCTAAGCACATCCTCTGCCTGCAAGTCACCAGCTTCAGGCAGCGCCTCTTCAGGGTTGCTCATCAGCTTACGGCCAGCCGGTATGTCAGCGATGCTATCCGTGGTCGAGGACTTGGCCTCTTCCATGTGGTACTCGTTGACCTTCTGGCGCACAGCCTCTGGCGTAGCCTCAGGACCAAGCTCAGCCTCAGCCCGTTGGGCGAAGGCAAACTCCTTGTCGATCATCTTCTTAACGTGCGCCTGTGCAGCGGCTTCCGCCGTAGCCTTAGCAGCACTGCGAACACCGGCAACGCCGAAGCCCACACCAAAGATGCTGTCCACGCCAGCCGCCATGAACAGGTCGGCAGGGCGGAAGTCCCCGTTAAGCGACTGGTTCACAGCTTCCACCGCTGTGCCGCTGATGACGTTCTCGCCAATGCTGGACGCGATAGAAGCGCCTGTGCGCCCTTGGGCTGCGAGTGCAGCACTACCTACCTTGGCAGCGGCCAGCGCCTTGTAAGCGGCCAATCCGGGGGCCACGTTGCTCAGTTGAGTAAGCTCAGCCGCGAAGCTCAGGGCGAGGCCCATGCCCATGCCGGTGCCCCGGTCGCCCACCACAGCCAGACGAGATTGCTCGTCCATGTAGCGGTTAACGATGTCCTGCTCTTCCTTCTTGTTGCGGGCAAGCTGAAGCTCGTCCACCATGTCCCGGTCCATGTTAGGAATCTCGCCGATGAGGGCGACCATGTCTGGCTTGTACGCTGGGTCTTTCTCGTACGGGTCACGGAATAAGCGCTTCTCCAAGCCACGCAGAATCTGGTGGTCGGTAGCGCCCATCACGGCACCGTTAATCATTTCCAGCGTGCCGGGCCTAATCTCTTCGCGCAGTGCGCGGGCGTCACCCTCAGCCTGCAAGCGCAGGACGGAGTCACGGCCCTTGTCGCCGCCGACCCGGTACGAGTCAGCCGCCATGTTGGCAGTAATCGTCGGCACGGGTGGGGTGGCAGGGATCATGTTGTCAGCGGCACGGAGTTCCTGCACAGGGTTAGGAGTATTCTCCGCAGTACCGGTCAGGCCCATGATCTTCTTAACGTAGTGCTGCGTCTCAGCAAAGGGCGGGATGCCCTTGTACTTGCGGACGCTACCAGGACCTGCATTGTAGGCCGCAAGCCCCAACTCGTCTGAGCCGAAGTCTGCGATCTGCTTCTTGAGGTACCGGGCACCGCCGCGAAGGTTCGCCAGCGGGTCCGTAGGGTCAACACCCAACTCGCGGGCAGTACCCGGCATCAGTTGAGCAAGGCCGATAGCCCGTTCGCCACTGCGGGTAACTGGACCCCGAGCGTTAGGGTTATAGCTGCTCTCCTGCTGGATGAGCCGACCGAAGAGGTCAGGGTTTACGCCCTCTTCCTCTGCGATCTGCCGAGCCAGTGCTTTATAGTCTGCCATTGAGTTTCCTTTAGGTTATGGTTTAGCCTCTCGGCGTTTCTTAGCTTCCAGCGCTGTCTCCAGTGCTGACTTGCCTTGCCCGCGAGGGTCGGCCATTGGGGTCTTGCTAACGTCCTTGAAGTCGTTACGTGCTGCCCATTTCTGCTGGATGTCGGTACCAGTGACCACGGCCCAGCGTTGCTGCTCGTCCTTGTCGATACCCATCACCATGAGCGTCGGTACACCTTGGCGGTCAGGCAACTGTATGACAGTGCCGCCGTCCTTGAGTCCTTGGCGCTCAAGCTCAGCATCGAAGGCGAAGCGTGTAGCCCGGTTGTACTCCGATGGAGCAACCTTAACCACACCGTTAGCGTCAGTCTGCTTGCGCATCCATTCCTTAACGTCCGTCTCGCCGTGGCCCTTCTCCCAGAACGACCCACCCATGACGGTGAGGTTGACCTGTTGCTTAGTAGCAAGGGCTTGTGCGAATGCTGCCTCGATGTCCATACCTGCTGGTGCGGCGTTGATAGCCGGTGCGAGGTACTGAGCCAGCGCGTTCTCGGCTGCTCCGCTCATAGGTACGTGGTCGGTGCCGAACAGCTTGCTGAACGTGTTAGACACGAAGCCGGTCTTAGCCGCTTCCCGTATAGCCATGTCGCGCTTACTGTCGCCCAAGGGCTTGACAGGTTTCTCAGCAGCCATCTGCACTGCCATGATGCGTACCTCTTCAGAGTCGTCGCGTGGGCGGCTGACCCGCAGGTCGTGGTAACGCTCCATAGCGCTAGCCAGATCGCCGCCTAGATAGGCTGATGCCACGGCTGTGCCTTGGCTCTGCGCTGCATCTACCAGCGGGAGGTACTGCTGGACGTACACGTTGTGCATAGCCGACGGGTCTGCGCTTCGCAGAGCATTACCCACGTTCTGGCGGAATACGGCTTGGAACGTCTTGTCGTAGTCCCCACTTGCCTGCATAGAGGCGCGGGCAGCAAAGACCTTGGCTTGGTCGGGGTGAGCCGCCAGCTTATTCCACGCCTCTTGCACCTGCTTCTCAGTAGCACTAGCTGGGAACTGCCCTACCAGAATGCGACCAGCGGCGTCATCTACCACTGCCTTGTATGCCGCTTCCTTCTCCGCAGCCTTGGTGGCTGTGGCATAGGTGCGAGCCAGGGCCTCGCTACGCTGGATGTCCACGCGCTCCCATTGGGCCAGCGTGGTCGCCAGATCGCCGTTACCGAACAACGGCTCACGCGCCCCGGTCAGCTTAGCGTACTTGGCGTTGATAGCCGCATGGGCTGCTACGATACCGGCAGGGTCGCTAGTGTACTCGGCGTTCTTCAGGGCAGCTACGTCCCTGACGAGGTCAGTAGGCAGGCTAGCACGCTTGTCTCGCTCCGCGCCTTCGATGGCACGCAGCAGAATTTGCTGATGCTCTGGCTCCAGAGTCTTGATAACCCCAGCGTCGGCCAGCGTGTAGGCACCGTCGAGGTTTCCCTCGGCCAGCGACACCATAACGGCCTCGGTTACGTTGCGGCTGTGCAGCTTAGGGTCCATGCCCTCTGGGCGAGCCACAGCTTCTGTAATCGCAAGCTGAGCACCAAGCAGTTCACCACGGTCGGTGTTCTGAGCACCCGGCAGGTAGGCGTCATCCGGCACCGTGGCCTCATCCTTGTCGGAAGAACGGTACTTGGTAGCGACCAACTGGGTGTGCGTAAGAGCAGAGGTCAGGGCGTTGCGCTGAGCGTTAACCAGCGTTTCCTGTTGGTACAGGTAGTGCTGCTTAGCTTGCGTCGCCATCTTCTGCGGCAGGGTCTTAGTAAGCTGCTGCATGACCATCATGTCGGTAGCCTGGTCCCCTGTCTTGCTAAGCGTCACGCGCCGGGTAGCCTCCTTGGCGAACTCGGCACCGCTCAGCTTACGTAGTTCGGGCATTTCCGTCTCAAAGGCTGAGCTTACTTCCTGCGCCTTGGAGAAGGCTGTGTAAGCGCGGGCACCGTCCACCAGCGGGGTTGTCCCGAACATGCGGGAGTACCACGGCTGCTCTTCGACAATGTCGGCAACCACTTGGCCCTCAGCCGCAGCCTGCATACCCTTCATGTAGGATGCGGTGCGCTCTTCCTCCAGCTTGGGAGCAAGAATCTCAGCACCCATCTTCAGCAGGATGCCGATGGTAGCGTCAGGGCGGGCGTTCTCAACGTACTGGCCTTTGTCAACACGAGCGTTAGCTGCTGACAGCCCATTACGCAGGACGCTGCGGTTAGCTCCTTGTGCTTGTGGCACACCGGAGGCACCTTGTGCGGCGAAGGTCACTGTCTGACCTAGGCCCTCGGTAGGCGCACCGAGTACGTTATCACTTGCCATTAGTAGTCCACCGAATTTGTGAGTGACGGACCTGACGGTGTCATGTCTGCCCATTTGAAAGAACTCTTGCCTATAGCGTCAGTCACTGCGGCCACGTTCTTAAGGTCCACCGTAGAGGCGAAGCGCTCAAGGAAGCCGGGGCTAGATTGGTAGTTTTTAGCTACGCTCACGCTGTAGTCAAGGTTGTCCGCTATGATGCTGGTGTCCATAGACTCCCAGCCAGCTAGCGCGATGTTGCCTAGGCGCTTGCGGGCGTCGTAGTCCGCCTGTCCTAAACTGTTCTCGACTCGCTGCTGGATGCGGGCCTTACGTAGAGCCGACGTGCTGTTAATCACATCGACCACTCCACCCTGTACGCCAGAGAATGCTGCGGCTGCGGCTTGACTGCCCGCCTGCTCAGCAAACTGTATCTGCTGCTCAAAGTTATCCTGAGTAGCACTATCGCGGGCACGCCTATAGTTCATAGACGCAGCCTCGACATCCGACCCGGTGTTCTCCATGATGCGCTGCGCGTTCACGCTCTGGTTGTACCTGTCGAGGCTACCCTTCTTGCTTGCAAGCTCATTGTTCGCAGCCTTAATCAAGGCGTCAGCGGCCCGGTTGGCCCGGTCCACTGTCTGCTGATTCTTGATCGCGGCTGCACCAGCCTTAGCCCCGGACAACGCCCCGATGGCGTTAAGTCCTAGGCTGGCTACTGCCATCCATACCATAAGTTTCTCCTTAGAAACGCTGTACCCGGTTAAAGAACTGACCAACCCATTCAAGGGCAGTGACGGTCAGAGGTAGCCAAGTACGGCCACTTATCCGCAGGCTATACTTACGTGTCTCCCTGCCCACAGGAACGGTAGCTTGACCGTCTGTGATAGGCACCTGACCAATCAGGTTGTCCGGGGAGTCAGCGATGCGCCCGTTGAAGGTTACCGGCTCGGTGGTTACAGAGGGAACCAGCACTTGCGAGACAAACCCGCTGCTGTTGTTGAAAGCCACTGTAACCATCGACACCGTTAGGCGACCTGATAGTATGGCCTTGTTCTTCTGGTCACGCATGAATGGGCTAGTCGGCTCGAAGTATGACTCCTGCATAGCGCCTACTAGCAGCCCCGGCTCAGCAGGGAACTCCGCTTGCAGGTCATCTAAGTCGGCCAGCGGCGAACCTATCAACCGACGTACAGAGGCGATGCTGAAGGCAGCGGCCCAGTCGCCAGTCGTGCTGGTGGTAACGCTGCCTGTCCCTGTCTCGACATGCGCCACCGGGCGCTGGCTATCGAAGTACGGGTTATCGCTGAGCGTACGGGCCACCGAGCAGAGGTCTGCCACGATCCATACGTTAGCGCCAGACACGCGCAGGTGGAACCCAAGCACGCCATCGGATACAGTGCGCATACCAACCACAGGGCCTAGGGCCGCGTTGAAGGTCCATCGGCTCCATGTGTCCAGCTTACGCCCGTCTGGTGAGTCCAGATACCCAAAGGTATACAGCGTGTCACGCGCCCCAGTGCTACGCACCACGAGCATCGTCGGGTTGCTCACAGTAGCCACCTCGATAATACCGCCACGGATGTAGCTGTCAATCTGGCTGCTAGCTGGGAACGACTCAGGGCTGTTCTCATTCTGCCCCGGCTGTATCTGATGCACGCTGGAGTAGTTCGTACCCCGGTTGGCGTAGAAGATAAAGCCGCCTGCCGTTACCGGAGCAGCGTCTACCACGTCCGCATAGTTCGACATAACCGCCATGTTGGCAGAGGTCGGCGTAAGAGCCACTCGCCCACTTACGATATACTGGCGCTTGTCTCCGAAGATAACAAGGTTCTGGTCGTACAGTGTACCATAGCGCAGAACGTCATCGTTAGGGCCTTGGGCCTGCATTTCCACAGGATCGTCCGCTGGTGCTGTTAGCACCGTGCTACGGAAGAAGTTCAGGTAGTCGTCAATCTTGCTGGCACACACCACGCCACCAGCGCCTACGATGAGGCGGTTCTGGAACGTGTCGAGGTAGGTCACTGTCTGGCCGATGAAGTACGGGCGAGTAGCGCTGTCGCTGTCGCCTGCCGTACTCACGCTAAAGGCTGGAGTAGCCACGCCGCTAAGCGTCGTAAGCGCAGCAGGGGTGCTGGCTAGGTACATCGTGGTACCAACTACGGTGGAGAAGAAGAACCCACCAGTTACGGCGTGCTCTACCCCGGCCCCCTCAATCCACGTCACTTCAGCGAACCCGGAGGTTACTGTCTTGTCCTTAGCGACAGCCTTCAAGTAGAAGGCTTCGCTGGCGTTACGGCTCCGTACCTTGACTACCTTGCCGATGTAGTGCATCACCGAGGTTTTATCCACGGCTTCCACTTCGTCACCGACGCCACGGATAAGGGTGCCGTCACCGCCGTCGTCCACCTCAATAGACTTAACGCCAGTGAGCAGGACATGCGAACCTACGCGGGTAGTTGTCACTCCCGGTGCCGCAGCTATAAGCAGGCGCAGTTGCTCAGCAATCGACGCTGGCTGGATTGCCGCCGTGCTGGTGCCAATCCATGCCGTAACGGCTGAATTGTAGGCATTGACAGCGTCGTTTACCTTCTTGGTGTAGTCAGGGTCAGCGGTCAGAATAGCGCTAGTATCAAGCGCCGTCTGGTAGCTGCTGCTAGGTGTAGTATACGTGTACGTGTAGCGGGCGTTACTCATGTTGGTAACGGTTACCGAGTACGTACGGCTGTACGCGCCGCCACGAATCCACAGAACCGTGCGCTCAAGGTTGCCGGTAGTGTTCCACCTGTCTGTACTGCTCCCAGCCACTGGCACGCTGTTGCCTGCTAGGTACAGGAACTTGCCGACTGCCGTTACGGCGCTGGCCCCGCCTGACTCAAGCAAATCTAGGTTGGCATCGGTGACTGTACGGACCAGATTGAGAAACACCTTTGTCGTGCGGTTATAGGCCAGCATAACAGGAAGGCGGTCAGCACTAGCTGCCGTATACCCTGCGCCTGCCGGGATGGCAGCACGCCGGATAAGTACCGTGTACTCGTTCGCTTCGTGCGTGTAGTTGACGGTAGTGTAGCTGTTCGTGTCCGCAAGGTAGCCTGCCATCTTGGCGGCAGACAATGCGGTGAGCTTCTTCTCAGCCTCCATGACAGAGCCGTGACGACGAGTAAGCCCGTTGACCGGGTCGCTCAGCATGTTAACCTGTTCGGTATGCTGGCCCGGTGCGCGGTCCTGTGGCACTTGCTGTGACACGCCGCGAATGATCGACTCGTACGCCGCTGCTGCTTTCATGGTTAATCCTTAACGATAGTAACGCACCGAGTTGGTTATAGCCTTCAGGCGGGCCAGTGTCGGGTTGGTGGTGAGAAGGTTGTGCCGGGTCTGGCGGATATGCTCAGCATTAGCGTACACGCGGGCTGCGCCCACATCCTCGCCTAGCTCCTTGCGCTTGTTGCTGTCTGAGTCATAGCGCGACTGGAACCGTAGAACCGTCTCGTTATTGATGTATTCAGCGATGCACTCTGGCAAGTCGGCCAAGGGTACCCGCCGTACGATCTGGACCTCAAGCTCCGACTCTTCGGTAATCTCGTAAGTCGCATTGACTAGATCGTATATGCGCCGACCACGCTGAACGTAGCGGGCGTTATGTTTGGTTTGCCTTGAGTTAACGAAGGACTTAAAGCCGGTAGCCACCTTAAGGCAGTCTCCGGGTATGGTCATGTGACCTGTTGATGGCGCTGGCGTCAGCGTCAATTCTTCAGTGTTGTACCACCAGCCACGCGACTGGATGCTACGGTCGGCCTTGTCAAGATAGCCGAGTGCTGCGCTCTTGAACTCATGGGGTTCGCTGAGGCTACTCAATGGCACCTCGCCCAAGGTAGCAAGGCAGTTGTTGACTACGTCTAAGGTAGAGGGCATTGTTATCTCCAAACGGAAAAATTCCCCCAACTTCGGTTAGGAAGAAGGGGGAATAGTTTAGCCGATTAAGGCTTGTAGATCGCGGCTGCGAACTCGGCACGGTTCGTGGTAGCGGCGAAGCTCAAGTGAGCATCGACAAACCACTGCTTCGTGACCTTATCGTAGAACACGTCGGTCGTCAGCGGGATCGTCTCACCAGCCAAGATAGCGTTAGGCGCGAAGGCCACGGCTACGGCTTTGGTGAAGTCGCCATCATAGGCCGAACCCAGCAAGTGACCGCTGATGTTGGAACCACCGGGGAAGTTCATGCTCGACATGACCGGGACACCGTAGGCCTTCAACAGCATAGCGCTGATACTGGTACCTTCGGCGGTCTTGTAGGTACCGTCGATCAACTGCTCGTTCTGGAGCAGCGTGTAGAACTCTGCTGGACGCAGGGCAAGGATAACGTCGTCCGTACGCGGATCGACATCCTTCTCTTCCATCTTCACGAACATGTTCGCAATGGCGGCATAGAGCTTGGCCGGGTCAGAAGCGTCACCGGCAAGGGCCAGCGTTTGCAGCGAGCCACCGAAGTGACCAGCAGGCTTGCCGGAGGCACCGGAGCCTTTGTAGCTCGACTCGGTCTGGAGTGCGGCCTTGAGGGCTTGGATGTAGAACGACTGATCCCAGAACTTGGCAATCTTCTTGCCATGTTCCATACCGATGAGCTTGCGGCTATCGTAGGAAGTCTGGAAGGTTTCCAGCAGAGGCAGAACAGCGCGGGCCAGAATGACAGTGTCAATGGTCAGCGTCTTTTTGCCGACGTCGGTACCAGTACCATCAGGTGCCGGGCCACCGGGTACAGCCTTTTGCAAGGTGGACTCGCCAACTGCGAAGTTGGTAATGGTGGACGTACCCTTAACCGGGCGAACGGGAACGAAACCCTTGAGGTTGGCTTTCCGCTCGATTGTGGCTTCCACAACGCCGGTAAACTCTTCAAGGTGGGCGGCAGTAACGGAACCAGTCTGGTTCAGTTGGCCGGGGCGTACGATTGCAAATGCGTCGTCAAGTGCCATGGTGGCTACTCCTTATTCATGTTAAAGTTACACTCACCATCGCGGTCTTGACGACAATTCAGGTTTGTGTAATAGGTACCGAATCAATCCCGGTGGGCTTGACGACGGCGTTGCAGGGCTTCGTATTCCTTACTGCCTTCCATGTTACCACCCAGCTTGTTATGCAGGGCGGCCACGGCAGCAGCGTAGGCTTTACGATCAAGGGTACCGTTGGTGTTAGCGGCAGGCACGCGGCCAGCCCCATCACGCACAACCTCGGCACCGTCATCGTTCACGTTACCAGCTTTGGCGTACAGGCTAGCGAGGTAGGCCACAGCCATCTTCGCACTAGCACCGCCAGCGGTAAGCTGGGCGTTAACCTCAGCCTTCTCTTCTGGCGTAGCGTTGGCAGCGGCCCATGTACGGATCGCGTTCCATTGCTCTTCACCACCGGCTACCTTGTAGACAGTCTCGCGGTCGGCCTTAGCCTTGGCTTCGTTGGTTGCCTTGTTGGCAGCAAAGGCCTTCTCGCCTAGGGCAACGTATTGCTCCCAGCCGGGTGTGCCTTTGGCCGACAGCACAGCACGCAACATGCTGAAGTCGCCGGTCATAGCCGCTTGCATGGCTGGGTGGGTATGGTCGATACCCGCCTT
>ERZ724509.359-NODE-359-length-20747-cov-10.314711_pt1 | contig 20747 bp, 30 predicted proteins | sample MGYA00376042_ERZ724509 | MGnify/ENA primary metagenome ERZ724509 (study PRJEB28724, sample SAMN07190887) | wastewater metagenome | isolation source: effluent of sewage treatment plant in Hong Hong | place: USA: Christiansburg, Virginia | collected 2016-03-01 ...
CACCACGGGCCGGCCTCCACCGTCCCCTGCCCCCCTACACCCCCTGCGAGGTCTCCCCGATGGCTACCTACCGAGCCCGATGCGGCATGGCGACCTCCACCCGCGTGGTCCCCGCTGGCGCCCATCTCCCGGGCACCGATCCACTCGTGGTGTCGAACCCGTCCTACTTCGAGCTGATCGAGGCCGACCCCGCCCCCGTGGTGGAGCAGGCGACTGCCGCCCCGGGCGAGAAGCGCACGACCACCCGCAAGGCGAAGGCCTGACCCGTGGCCGCCATCCTCACCGCCGCCGCAGCGATCGAGCGGGACAACCGGCTCGCCGACTTCACGACGACGGTGATCGACGGCCACATCGCAGCCTTCGACGACATCGCCACCCGCTACCGCGGCGCGGCACCCACCACCCGCTACGGCATCTGGACCGGCTGCACCTCGCGCCGGGGTGTGCTCGATCTGCCGTTCCCGTTCGTGCAGGACGCCTACGCGGTGGACGCCGACAACGCCCGCCGGGTGGCCGATGCCGCCACGGCCACGTCGACGGCGCTCACCTCGGCCACGGCGGCGTTCACGTCGACCGACGTGGGCAGCCTGGTCATCGGCGAGGGCATCGTGGCCGGCACCACCATCTCGAGCGTCACCAACGGAACCACGGTGGTCCTCTCGCAGGCCACCACGGCAACGGCCAGCAACGTGGTGGTGACCATCGGCCGGGCGCTCACCGTGGACACCCTGGACGAGGCAGAGGGGCGCCTGCACCTCTGCTGGCACGGTCGGGCCACCTCGGCCTTCCGGCACGGCCTCACGTCGCAGCCGGCCGCCTTGCTGGACGCCTGCACGGAGTACGTGCTGTGCGTGGCCCGCTCCCGGGCGGCAGGCGTCTCCCGCAACACGCTCTCCGAGGCCACCGACGCCGGCACCACCCGTTACTCGACGCCCGACTGGGCTGCTGGCCGCCCGACCGGGTGGCTCGAAGTCGACCGGCTCCTCAACACCCTGCCCGACTACCGGGTCTCGGTGTTCTGATGGCCGACGCACCGATCCGCTGGGCTGCGGCCAAGCACCTGGCCGACCTCTTCGCCGGCCGGGCCGAGCTCGACGGCTGCCAGGTCGAGGTCGGGTTCCCGGGCGAGCTCAAGGTGAAGGGCGCCGAGTACCTGTACCTCGACGAGATCGACACCAGCGAGATCACCGAGCCGAACATGATGGCCGGCCCCCTCGACCAGGACGACATCTTCGACGTGCGTTGGGTGATCCGGGTCGCCAACCGCAAGACCATCGACGCCGCCATGCTCCGCGTCTGCGAGATCGACGCCGGCATCCACGCCATCGTCACCGGCGACCACACGATCGGCGACCTCGACGGCGTGGTGTCGGCCGAGATCACCGAGCGCAAGCAGCTAGTGGCGAACACCGCCGACGGCCCCATCGGCCACGGCCTCACCGTCGTCCGCGTCCACTCCCGCATCTCCCCCAACTGAGGAGCACCTCGTGAAGCTCACCTACCCCGGCCCGCTCGAGGCCGTGTCCATCCCGTCGCTCGGCCTCACGGTCAAGCGTGGCGGCTCCGCCGACGTCCCCGACGAGGCTGCCCCGCAGCTCCTCGATCAGGGGTGGCAGGCGGTCCCCGAGAAGTCCCCCACCAGCACCACCAAGAAGGCCGCCCCGGCCGCAACGAAGGAGCCCTGACCCATGGCACTCGGAAGCGGCATGGCCGCACAGATCGGCTACGGCGTCGAGTCGACGCCCGGCACGGTGGTCACTCCCACCATCTTCGTCCCGCTTCGCAGCGAGACCCTCACCGACGACCGCGAGCGCCTCGAGTCCGAGGCCATCATCGCCGGCCGGCGCGTGCTCGACGACGATATGTGGAACGGCGGCAACGCCACCGTCGGTGGCGGCGTGCAGCACGACCTCTACGACCGGGGCATCGGCTCGCTGTTCAAGGCGATGTTCGGCGGCGTGTCGACGACCGGCTCCGGCCCGTACACCCACACGTTCACCCCGGCCGACCTCACCGACAACTCGCTCACGGTGCAGAAGGGCGTGCCGGACCTCGCCGGCACCGTCCACCCGATGACCTTCGCCGGCAGCTTCGTCACCTCGTGGGAGATCGCCGTGGCGCAGGGTGCCATCGCCTCGCTCGGGCTCACCTTCGCCTGCATGGGCTCCGAGACCGGCTCCCGTGCCCTGGCCGACGGCGTGACCACGAACGCCGACGCCACGGTGACCAGCGCGGGCGGCGCCTTCACGGCGGCCGACGTCGGCAAGTCGATCTCGGGCACGGGCATCCCCGCCGGGGCCACGATCGTCACCATCAACTCCAGCACCTCGGTGGAGATCAGCGCGGCGGCCACGGTCGACGGCACTGGCGTTGCCCTCGTGGTGGGCAAGGCGCTGGCCTCGGCCTCCTACGCCTCGGGCGCCAAGCCGGTGAAGTTCAACCACGGCCACGTGCTCATCGGTGGCTCGGCGGTCAACGTGAAGTCGGCCACCGTCGCCGGCGACAACGGGCTGGCCACGGACCGCCGCTACATCGGCAGCAAGAACATCGCCGCCCCGAAGGAGGCCGCCCTGCGTGCCTACACCGGTTCGCTCGATGTCGACTTCGACGACCTCACCCAGTACAACCGCTACCTGGCCGGCGACACGTTTGCCCTGGTGCTCGGGTTCACGGTCGGCACCTACTCGCTGACCATCACCCAGAACTCCCGCTACGAGCCGGGCCAGACCCCGCAGGTCGGCGGCACGGGCATCGTGGGCCAGTCGCTGGGCTACAAGAGCCTCGGGTCCACCGACGCTGCGGCCATCACCGCCGTGCTGGTGAACGGCGACTCCACGGTCGCCTGATCCGTGGCCAGCGGCGAAGTCCGCATCGACGGCCTCCGGGAGCTTCGCAAGGAGCTCAAGATGCTGGAGGACGCTCGCCCCTGGCTCAAGGAGTTGACCGCCGCCAACCGAGACATCGCCCGCGACGTGACGGGCTGGTCTCGGGCGGCGGCGGCGGCCATGGGCGGCCAGCAGGCCCACTTCGCCGACGCCCTCTTCGGCCGTGCCACCCAGACCCAGGCGCGCGTCGAGGTGGCCGGCCAGCGCTCCCCCAAGGGCAAGGCCCGGGCGAACCCGGCGTTCTGGGGCCGCAACTCGCAGGGCAACTGGATCGGCACGTCGTGGGACGTGGGCGTGTCCGGTGAGGGGCCCTACGCCATCAACGAGACGATCGCACGCCGCTACGTCGAGATCGAGGCGCGGATGCGCCGGCTGATCGACGACCTGGCCGGCCGAGCGTTCCCCGACGGAGGATCATGACCAAGCCCAAGAAGGCCACCGCCCCGCGCCCGCTCCCCGAGGGGGCGGAGGAACAGGCGAAGGCGGTCGACAAGTCGAAGGAGATCCTGGAGATCACCTTCCGTGGGGAGACCTACCACCTGGCGTGGCGCTCGGTGCCGTTGGCCGAGAAGGCCCAGGTCCGCGCCCAGGCCCGCATCCCGTGGCACGACGTGACCGGCGAGACCGGCGTCGAGCCCGACATCACCACGGTGGCCGTGCTGGTGTGGCTGGCCCGACGGGCGGCCGGCAACAAGAAGCTGCTGTGGGTGGTCCACCAGGCGACGTGGCCCGATGACCTCACGATCGCCGAGGTCTCGTCGCGCATCGTGCCGCCCGAGGAGCTGGACCTCTCGGACCCCCAACCCTGAGGGCGGTCCTGCTCGGCGACGTCGTCGAGCTGGCCGCCCTTGGCATCAGACCTTGGGAGATCGAGCGGCTCTCCGAGCCCGAGCTCCACCAGTTCATGGACGTGATTGCAGCGAGGAGGTGGAGTGCCCGTGGCTGAGAAGAAGCTCGCAGTCGTCTTCACCTCCGACACGGCCGCCGCCCGCAAGGGGATCGCCGAGCTGAACGGCGCCCTCGGCTCGACCGAGGCCCAGGCCAAGAAGACCGGCGGGACCTTCCAGTCGGCCCTCGGTGGGGTGGCCCTCGCCGCCGGCATCGGCTTCGCCGTGTCCGAGTTCGAGGACGCCGAGGCCACCGCCCGCAAGACCGAGGCCGTCATCAAGTCGACGGGCAACGCCGCCCAGGTGACCGCCGGCCAGCAGGACCAGATGGTGGCCTCGCTGTCGAAGCTGGCGGCCGTCGACGACGAGGTGGTGGCGGGCGGGGCCAACGTGCTCCGCACCTTCAAGTCGATCCAGGGCCAGGAGACCTTCGAGGGCGCACTCGAGGCGGCGCTCAACCTGTCGGCCGCGCTCGGCACCGACCTGCAGTCGGCGTCGATGCAGGTGGGCAAGGCCCTCGAGGATCCGCTCAAGGGCATCACCGCGCTGACCCGGGCCGGCGTCTCGTTCTCGGCGGGCCAGAAGGAGCAGATCCGCAACTTCGTCGAGGCCGGCGACAAGGCCTCCGCCCAGAAGATGATCCTGGCCGAGCTGGAGACCCAGTTCGGTGGCCAGGCCGAGGCCGCGGTGACCTCGTCCGCCCGCATGAAGGTGGCGCTCGGCAACACCGCCGAGGCCGCCGGCAGCGTCTTCGCCCCCGCCATGGAGCTGGCCTCCGGCGCCGCCGAGACCTTCGCCACCACACTCGACGGCCTGCCCGGCCCGGTGCAGCAGACCGTGGTGCTGGCCGGCCTCGGTGCCGTGGCCTGGTCCCGATGGGGCGACAAGGTGTCGGGCGCCGCCACCACGGTGCTCTCGAAGTGGCGCACGCTCTCCGAGGGCCTCGATGGGGTGGCCGCCACCCGTGGCATCACGAAGACCCAGGCCGCCACCGAGGCGCTCAAGTCGTCGATGTCGGGCGCCGTCGGACCCGGCGGCCGACTCACCCAGGCCATCAGCGGCATCTCGGTGGGCGCCGGTGCCGCCGGGTTCGCCCTGGTCGGCCTCGGGTCGATCCTCTACGCCTGGCAGGACGAGCAGGCCAAGGCCGCCAAGCGGGCGGCGGAGCTGCAGGCGGCGATCTCCGGCGTGTCCGAGGAGGTGCTGCGCACGGGCGCCACTGTGGAGTCGGTCTTCGCCAGCTCCACCCTGCCCGACTCGCTTGGCGTGACCTCTGGCCTGTTCCAGGAGACCGGCGTCAACGTCGGCGAGCTCAACGCCGCGCTGGTGGCCGGCGGGGATGAGTGGAACGCGTACGCCCAGGCGGCCATCGCTGCCGCCGGCGGCATGGACAGCGCGAAGGGTCAGGCGCTGGCCGCCGCCTTCCGGGATCTGCAGGGCACGCTCGACGGCGCCCGCGTGTCGACGGAGGCCCAGCGCCGAGCGAACGACGAGCTGGGCCTCACGATCGACCCGCTCACCGGTGAGACCATCACCCTCACCCAGGCGCTCGACGGCCACACCAAGGCCCAGGGGCGCGCCGAGGCCGCTGCCCGCCGCACCGCCACCGCGTGGGCCGACCTCGGCACCTCCGGGGCCAACGCCTTCCGGGGGCTGGGCGCCGGCATCGACTTCGCCGAGCAGGCCGCCGCCGCCTACACCCAGCGGGCGCTCGGGGTCTTCGAGGCCAACCAGGCTTACGACCAGTCCACGCAGGCGCTCACCGCCCACCAGCGTGAAGCGGCCGACGTGCAGGAGCGCAACGCCGAGACCTCCCGCCAGAACGCCCAGGCCATCACCCAGCACGCCGAGGCCGTCCGGCAGGCCGCCGACCAGGTGGCTTCGGCCGCGGCGGCGCAGGCTGATGCCCGTGAGTCGCTCGCCGAGGCCGAGGTCGACGCCCAGGAGGCGCTCGCCCAGGCGTGGGCCGACGCCCAGCCGACCGCTGAGGCCATGGTGCAGGCCGCCGAGCGGGTCGCTGATGCCCAGGAGGGCACGGTGGCCGCCGCCGAGGCGAGCAGGGTCGCCCAGGAGGGCCTGAACCAGGCGTTGGTCGACGGTGCCCAGTACCTCAAGGATCTGGCCGAGGCGCAGGACGACAACAACCGCTCGGTGGAGCGCGCCCAGCTCGCCTACGACAAGGCGGTGGCGGCCCGGGCGGAGCTGGCCACGAAGCCGTCCGATGACCCGTTCGCCGCCCGTGAGGCCGCCCTCCGTGAGGCCGAGGCGCTCGATGCTCTCGGGGACGCCCAGCGCCGTGCCGCCGAGTCGACCGCCGAGCGCACCGCCGCCGATGCCGCCGGCGTGGATGGCACCCCGATGGTGGTGGCCGCCCGCGACGCCGTGGCCGCCGCCGCCGAGGCCGAGATCGAGGCGAACGACCGGCTGGCGGCCGCCACCAAGGACCAGGCCCAGACCCAGTGGGACGCCGCCGTGCGGGTGGCCGAGGTGCAGGAGCAGAGCGCCGAGCGCATCGCCGAGGCCCAGGGCCGCCTGTCCGAGGCCACTGACGCGCTCAACACCGCCCAGACCAACCTCTCCACCACCCAGGCGGCGGCCGTCACCCTCACCGCCGCCGAGTCCGTGCAGCAGACTGACCTCGGCGCCGTGATCGTGGCGAACGCCCAGGCCAAGCTCAAGCTGGCCGAGGCCGAGGCGATCGCCAACGGCCACACCCTGACCGCCGCCGAGTCGGCCGCGATATTGCGGGCCGGGCTCGACGAGGGGCGGGCCTCCACCGGCTTCTGGTCCACCGACCTCGAGACGCTCGGCCAGAAGCTGGACTACGCCGCCAACTCGCGCACGGTCACCCTCGCCACCCAGGAGGCGCTCGACCGGGCCGCCGCCCTCGGCTACAAGGTGGAGACCCTGCCGGACGGCCACATCCGGGTCACCGCCGACACGTCGCAGGCCGACGGGGCGCTCGACGCGTTGGGCATGAAGATCGGCGCCCTCGGCTCCCAGCTCACCGGGAACCTGTCGGCCGTCGTCGGCATCGCCGTCGGTGGCTACGCCCGTGGCGGCGACGTCCGAAAGGGCGAGATGGCGATCGTGGGGGAGGAGGGCCCCGAGCTCGTCACCTTCGGAGCCGACGGCTACGTCACCGACGCTGCTCGCACACGGGCCATGCTGTCCTCGTCGGGCGCGGGCGCCGGTGTGGCGATGGCCGCCGCCCACGGCGTGGCTCCGACCTACGTCACCATCGAGATCAAGGGCCACGTGCTCGACGGCCGGGAGCTCGGCCGCCTGGCCGCCGAGGGCCTCAACGAGTTCGCCGCCACGCAGAACGGCCCGATCCTGGCCACCGGCCTGGTGGGCGCTGGCCGATGACCTACAGCGTCCCGACGCTCAAGGTCGAGGTCGGCCTCGCTGCCACCCCGCTCGACGACCCGACCACCATCACCTGGACGAACCTCTCCAGCCGGGTGCTCGACTTCTCCATGAAGCGGGGCCGCTCCGACCAGCTGGCCACGTTCACCACCGGCACCGCCACGATCACCCTCGACAACTCGGACCGCCAGCTCGATCCGCAGAACGCCGACGGCCTGGTGTACGTGGGCGACGCCAAGGGCCTGCCGTTCTGCCCGGTCCGGATCACCGTCGGCTACAAGGGCTCCAGCTACCCGCTGATGGCCCGCGCCTACCTCGGCCCCGAGGGCTGGCCCGGGCAGCGGGCGCCGCACGGCACGGCCGCCACGGTCACCCTCAACGTGGTGGACGCCACCGGCACCTTCGCCTGGCTCGACATGCCGTCGTCGTACTGGCGGGCGATCGTCGGGCAGATCAACCCCGACTGGTGGCTGCCTGGCCAGGTCGTCGATCCGGCTACCACGGCTGACGGGTTCCGCGTTCTCAATGCCAGCGGCACCGGCGGGTGGGCGACAACGTACGCGGCCAACACGCGCACCGTCACCGACGGTGTGCTCAACACCGACACGTCGCTCGTGTCGGCTTCTGCCTCGTTCACTTCGGCCGACGTGGGCAGGGCGGTCGCCGGCTCGGGGATCACGGTCGGCACGACCATCGACTCGGTGACCGACCCGACCACGGTCGTGCTGTCCGATGCCACCACCGCCACAGCCACCGGCGTCACGGTGCTCATCGGCACGAACGTCGAAGCGCCGATATACCCGTTCTTCCCCCTCACGTTCTTCGACGAACAAGGTTCGTCTGAAACCAACTCCACCAGCGGTTACAACATCACGACATTGACCCAGTTCCCGGCGGCCAGCTGGGTCATGGCCCCGTTCGTGTCGCTGGTCTCGGACGAAGCCGACGTGTTCCCCGCCGGCGACGTGACCGACCTTACCGTGTCGTTCATGTGGAGATCGGCACGCTATGACGACGGGTCGCTCGCCGGTAGCGCCGAGTCCGACCTGTTCCGCATCGAGGGCACCGACGTCCATCTCCGGTGCTTCATCGACGGTCTCGACGGTGGCTCGATCAACCTCCAGATCCTTGACGGGGCCGGAGTGGAGCTCACCACGATCACGGCTCCGGTGCCACCGACGGCTGGCCCCAACTCGTACGGCGACAACTGGGACGACGGCAACCGGCACGGGATCGTGGTCCGGGTGGTCGGCGGGACGTCGGTGGACTTGTTCGTGGACTCGGTGAACGTCCAGGAGTTGGTGGACGTGCCGACGGATGCGTTCGCTGGGGATTTCATCCTCGGTGAAGTGCCGGGCGGTTCGAACGTCTCGGCGTTCGATGAGGTGCTGCTAGTTCGGCGGGCGCTCACCGACACCGAGTGCGTGCGGTTGGCCACGGCACCGTCTGCCGGGGTCACCTGGGGCCGCGGCGAGACGATGGCCGAACGGCTCGAGCTGTTCTACGACGCCGCCGGTTGGACCCTGTTGACTGACGAGAGTGACGAGTGGCACCCGCCGCCCGCTTCGATCACCACGCCCGACGCCCCGACGCTGATCGGCGTCGCGGAGCGGGCGGCTTCGTGGCCGAAGACGTTGGGCGAAGCGGTGGCCAGGGTGGCTTCCGGTGTCGGTGGCGACTTCTACGCACTGCGGAACGGCAAGGTGCGGGTGCGGTCGGTGCTCGCCACCGAGGACGCTGGCCTGGCCGCTGAGTACGCGACGGCGCTGGCCCACCTGACCGACGAGGTGTCGCCTGCAGGTTCGCCGCCTCCTGTGCGCCGCGGGCCGGTTTCGTTCACGGGCACCCGGTTCGACCGGACGGTGACGGTCTCCGAGGTGACCTACCTGGCGTGGTCGCTCGCGGTGAGCGGCAACCAGCAGGCGTATGTGGATACCAAGTGGATCGAGGCGACGGCTGATCCATACATGCCGCGCACCCGCACGGCGACGTTGGACACCGAGTCGTCGCTGGTGGCCCAGGCCCTGGCGCTGGCTTACCTGGACCGCTACGGCACGCCCGGCATCGAGGTGGGGGCCTTGTCGCTGTACCCGACACGCGAGGAGTCCGAGGCGCTCATGGACTTCGTCGTGGAGGACCTGGAGCTGGAGCGCCTGGTGGGCCTGACCGACACCCCGCCGGTGGGTGACCCGATCACGGCGTCGCTCAACGTGCAGGGCGAGGCGTGGAAGTGGTCCGGCACGGATCTCGTCGTGACCCTGAACCTGGCAAGAACATGAGGACCCGATGACCAAGACCGTCAACATCTCCGCGCTGCGGGCCGACTCCACGCCATACGCCCACCACGACGTCATCGTGACCCTCGTGGCCGGGTCCGCTGGCGGTGTCGTCGGATCCAACGTCATCGTCTCGCAGACGAAGGTGCCGCTCGACGCCGACGGCGAAGGCTCCATCGTGCTGGCCACCAACGACGTGGAGATCACGTCCCCGGCGACCAGCTTCTACCGGTTCACCGTCGAAGGCTCCAGCCCGACGATCACCCGCTCGGTGCGGATCACCGACGCCCTGCCGTCGACCATCTCGTGGACCCGCTCGGGCATCGAGGTCGGCGACCCCACGATCCCGCAGCGCGACGTCTCCTCGGACTACGTGCAGGTGGGCGACCAGTCGCTCACCAACTACCTGGCCGACCTCGAGGCCGGTGGCGGCGGCTCGTCTGACGCCATCACGGTCCCGGACGGCACCATGGCGTTCATCGGGGCGTACTACCCGCCGGCATCCGACGACCTCACCGACCACCTGGGCTCCATCGACGACGCGTTCGTCGGTGCAGCGCAGGCCATCGTTGCGGTGGGCGCTGCGTCGATCGACAACGACCAGAAGGGTGCCCCGAACGGGGTGGCGGAGCTCGACGGCTCCGGTCTGGTGCTGTCCTCGCAACTGCCGTCGTACGTCGACGACGTGATCGTGGTGGCCGACTACGCCGCCCTGCCTGGCACCGGTGCCGATGGCAAGATCTACGTCACCTCGGACACGAACCTCTCCTACCGGTGGACTGGCTCCGCCTACACCGAGATCAGCAAGTCGCTGGCGCTCGGCACCACGTCATCGACGGCGTACCGAGGCGACCACGGCAAGACCGCCTACGACCACACGTCGCTGACCAACAACCCGCACTCGGTAACCGCGGCGCAGGTCGGTGCGGCATCGAACGCCGCCGTGACCTTCAAGGCGCAGGTCGGTGACTGGGTCTCGGAGCCCCACGACGGCATCTACGCCGCCACCCAGGCGCTCAACCGGCTCACCTACGTGCCGTGGCTGGTGCCCGCCGGGTTCGCTCAGACCGACGGCATCGCCGTCGAGGTCACCACCGTCGCCACCTCGGCGCTCTGCCGGCTCGGGATCTACCTCCCGCACGCCACGACCGGCCGACCGGGTGCCCTCGTCATCGACGGCGGGACGGTCGACTTCTCGTCGGGTGGCGGGGCGGCAGGCATCCGCACCCTCACCATCACGGCCACGAACCTCACCCCCGGTTCGCTGATCTACGTCGCCGTCGTCCCCCAGGGCGCCACCGCGGCGGCCCGCCACATCAACTCGGGCGAGGTGCTGCGCTCCTACGGCTACGCCTCGTCCACGGTCGCCGACGTGTTCCGTGCCAACGGTGCCTCGGCCTACTACGAGGGCAGCGTCACCGGCGCCCTCCCCGTCAACGCCACCCCGCTGATCGCCAACATCGTCGGCCAGCCCCTGGTCGCCCTCCGCCGTTCCGCCTGACCCAAGGAGCCACCGTGCCCGAGTCCATCCGCCACTACGTGTACCTCGCCTACACGCTCGCCCTGGTCGTCGGGGCCGTCATCTCGTTCTGGCGTGGCGACACCGCCACCGGCATCGGGATGCTCGCCCTCGTGCTGCCCACCGGCCTCGCCGCCGCCAACACCACGCCCAGCTGATGCCCCGCGCCCTGTGGTTGCCCGACGCCCTCCGGGCCGAAGGCGTCACCGTGGAGGAGCACCCCGGCTGGAAGGAGCGCGGCTCGGCCACGTTCATGCCGAAGGGCGTCATCTGCCACCACACGGCCGGACCCGCACGCGGCGACGCACCCTCCCTCGGCATCTGCGTCAACGGGCGCGCCGACCTCCCCGGGCCGCTCTGCCAGATCGTGCTCGCCCGCTCCGGCAAGGCCATCGTCATCGCATCCGGCCGAGCCAACCACGCCGGCCCCGGCGGCTGGCGCGGCCTGGAGGGCAACACCTCCGTGTTCGGCATCGAAGCCGAGAACACCGGGCTGGGCGAACCGTGGCCGCCCGTCCAGTACGACGCCTACGTCCGCGTGGTCGCCGCCCTCTGCCGTCGTGGTGGCATCGCCCCCGGGCTGGTGTGCGGCCACAAGGAATGGGCGCCCCGCCGCAAGATCGACCCCAAGGGCATCGACATGGTCCGGTTCCGGGCCGACGTCGTGGCCCGCCTCGGCCCCGTGTCCCCACCCCCCACCAGCGCACCCGAAGGATTCCTCATGGCCCTCACCGAAGCCGAACAGCGCGAGATCCTCGCCAAGGTCCGCTCCACCGACATCCGCGTGCAGGAGCTCGACCAGCAGTTGACCGACGGCGCCGACGCGAAGAAGGGCGGCATCTCCCGCCGCATCCTCGACTCGCTGGCCCGCCTCGAAGCCCGCAAGCCGTGACCACCATCGACACCGCCGTGTTCGCCTGGCTCGTCGTCGTCATGGGCGCCGCAGGCATCGCCCACCTCTACGCCTGGCAGCAGACACCCAAGCTCGCCCACCGTGAACGGCGCCTCCACGCCGTCACCGCGCTGCTCGCCATCCTCTACGTCGCCGGCTACCTCGCCGTGCTGTTCGACCTGGTGCCGATCCTCACCTGGTCCCAGACGTTCCGGGGCGTGTCGCTCATCGCCATCCCCGTCGTGTGGATCCTGCCCGCCGTCCACATCGGCCGCCGCTGGGAACACGACAAGGCCGCCGCCGCCAAGCTCGTCGCCGCCGCCCGCGACCTGCGCCACATCGAACGGTGATCGACCTTCACGCTGGCGACTGCCGCACCATCCTCGCCTCGCTGCCCGATGCGTCGGTGGACGCGGTGGTGACAGACCCGCCCTACGAGCTGGGGTTCATGGGCAAGAAGTGGGACGGCACCGGCATCGCCTACGACGTCGCCATGTGGGCCGAGGTCCTGCGGGTGCTCAAGCCGGGCGGCCACCTGTTGTCGTTCGGTGGGACGCGCACGTGGCATCGGATGGCGTGCGCGGTGGAGGATGCCGGGTTCGAGATGCGCGACTCCATCGCCTGGCTGTACGGGTCGGGGTTCCCGAAGTCGTTGGACGTGGGTAAGGCCATCGACAAGGCGGCAGGCGCCGAACGCGAGGTGGTGGGACCGCCCACACGCAACGCCGGGCAGTCGTACCAATGGGCGGGCGAGGTGCGGCGCCTGACGCACGCTGAGGACAAGGCGTGCCAGACCGCCCCCGCCACCCCTGATGCCGCCAAGTGGGACGGTTGGGGTACGGCGCTGAAACCGGCGCATGAGCCGATCGTGGTGGCCCGCAAACCGTTCCCCGGCACCGTCGCCGCCAACGTGGTGGCCCACGGCACCGGGGCACTCAACATCGACGGGTGCCGCATCGGGACCAGCGGCGCTACCAAGGCCGTCGACACGGTGGCTCGATGGGGCGAGGTGGGCGGCACCGGCGAGCGTCGCAACCAGATCGAAGCCGTGAACGCTGGCCGGTGGCCTGCGAACGTGGTGCTGGACGACACCACCGCCACCATCCTCGACGAACAGAGCGGGACGCTCACCACGGGCGCCATGAACGGCAACCGCAACGCCCCCAAGTTCGGCGGCGCTGCAGCGTCCACCTACAGCGGCGGCACCTTCACCGGCGAGGAGAAGGCGAGGCCCGGCGACTCCGGTGGCGCGTCCCGGTTCTTCTACTGCGCCAAAGCCCCCACCAAGGAACGCCCCCGCCACGACGACGGCACCGCCCACCCCACCGTGAAGCCGTTGATGCTGATGCGCTGGCTGGTGCGCCTCGTCACCCCGCCAGGCGGCACCGTGTTGGACCCGTTCGCCGGCTCCGGCACCACGCTGGAAGCCGCCATCCTCGAAGGGTTCCACGCCATCGGCATCGAAGCGAACGAGGACTACCTGCCGCTCATCCTCCAGCGCCTCGCCCGCCACGAGTCCACCCTGTTCGGAGCCACCGCGTGAGCAAGGGCACGGACGCCACCGTCGTCGGGGCCGTCATCGGCACCATCGTCGGGGTGGCACCACGCGTCTACGACCGCATCACCGGCCGGAAGCACGAGGACGCCGACTCGGCCGCGCTCGTCGGCGCAGGCGCAGGCTCCGTCACCGCCGCCGCCATGGCCCTCCTCGACCAGGTGCGGGAGGAGCGCACCACCTGTCAGGCCGCGCTCACCGCCGCCAACGAGCGCATCGACGCCGGGGACCTCGAGCGCACCGACCTGCGCCGCCAGATTGCCGACCTCCGCTCCGAGGTCGCCACCCTGCGCGCCTTCCAGACCGGCCCGTAGCTGACCACCTGTCACTAGCTGTTCTCTCTCGTGAGGTTGGTTCCATGATCCCCTCGGGACGTTGTTGACGAAAGCATGTTCGTTAGAAGTCTTTCCGTTTGGGTGTTGCAAGTTTGAACACCGATGTGTTAGAACTTCTTCCATGAGCGACACCGAAACCACCCCATCCGATCCCCGGGACAACTGCCTCGTCGAGGAGGCATGGAACGCCGCGCACCAGGACCTGTTGATCCTCAGCGAGACCGACCGGGTGCGAGCGCGGGAACTGATCGCCGGCATCGCCGGCGGTGACTTCAACGCCGCTGACGGGCTGATCGGGTCCCTGCGTCGCAACGGCTTCGAGATCGTGAGCGCCACGGCGATGGTCGCCACACCCGAAGCTGCCGCCGCCATCGCCAAGCGGGGGAACACAACGTATCGGTGCCAGGTCCAACAGGCCGGTAGCGGCACCTGCACATGGCCGACCTGCGGGTGTGGTGACGCATGAGGATCGACGCACACATCCTCACCGATCCCGACCACACGGGCCGCTGGATCGCCCTCGTTGACTCACCCGACGGTGAACCGCTCCCGTACGCGTTCTCGTCCGCCGGCGACGCCGTGAAGGCTGTCGCCAAGTGGGCCGACGACCGGGGCCTGGCCGTCGAGTCGTTCACGATGCAACTCAGCTTGCCCGGGGAGTTGATGTCAAAGTGAGTACAACTCCCACCTACGATCCCGATGTGGACAAGCCCGTGGAGGACATGCTCAAACGAGCATCTGCGCGGGCCGAGAAGTCGCTCCAGGAGCGCAACGCCGCGATCCTCCTCGCCTTCGCTGAGGGGGCCAGCCTCCGAGAGATCGGCCAGGCGGCCAACATGACCCACACGGCGATCAAGTACATCGTCGACAAGGCCCCCAACGCCGAGGCGGTTCGCGCCGCCCGAGAAGCCCAGAAGGCCGCCGCCAAGGAGCCTCAGAACCAGTAGGCATCGGTGGCGCACGCCAATGCGCCCCTCACACCAGAGGGCCGCAGGCGACTAACGTCCCGAGAGAACACAACTAGCCGCCCTGCCAAGCACCTTACCCCGCCACCGCGCCGGGCCGTATCTGTCGTCCAACCGGAAGCGAGCCGATGCGCCGCGCCCTCGTTGCCCTCACCGTCACCCTGACCATGGCTGCGTGCAGCCCCTACGACACCCCCGCCGACGCCAGCCCGGCGCCCACCACCACCTGCGACCGTGCCTGCTGGGAAGCCATCACCCAGAGGCAGCGGAACGAACGAGCGTGGTGGGCCGAGGTCGTCCGGCAACAGCAGGCCCGAGCCGCGTGGGCACGGCTCACCGCCCACCTCGCCGCCAGGAGCTCGAGCTACCCGGCCGGTCAGTGCGGCGGCTCGCTGCCACCCTGCTACGTGATGCGCCGGGAGTCCGGCGGCAACATCCGAGCGCAGAACCCCCGCTCCACGGCGTCGGGCAAGTGGCAGTTCCTCGACTCCACCTGGGCTCGCTACGGCGGGTACGCCAAGGCCCGCCACGCCCCCGAGTCGGTGCAGGACGCCAAGGCCCGGCTCCTGTGGGCTGGCGGCCGCGGCTGTTCCCACTGGTCCGCCTGCTGACCACCAAGATCGCACTCCCCAGGTGCGTGCCGAGCCGCCGCCCTTCACCGGGCGGCGGCCATCGGCGCGTCTGGGGTCAGAACGAGCCGCTGTTGGCGATGGCTGCGATCACGCCGAGCACCCCAAACAGGAACGCCACCACCACCACGAACGTGAGGTTGCCGCCTCGCCGGGACCACTTTGTTGCAGGGCCAGTTGGCCCTGTACGAATCGCCTACCAGGCGGTAGGTTGTTCGGTGGACCGGACGGGAATCGAACCCGCTTGCTTGGAGATGAAGAGCCCCAGAGGTGCCATTTCGCTCCGGCCCGTCGAGCAAGATGAGCTGAAGGACAACCGCCATGAGTCGAACGAACGCTTGGACCCAAAACGTGACGAGTCGCGACGCGAGGACCGGGCCGGCGTGTTGACCATCCCTGTTCCGATCGTCCACGGCGCCCCGGTCATCGTCGAGTTCCCCGGCAAGATCGGCGAGGACGATTGGATCCAGTTCATAGCGGTTCTGACCGCCATGAAGCCTGGACTGATCGCTCGCCCGGAGCCCGAGTAGCTTCCGCAACCCGGAACCCGGAACTGGACGAAGGCCCCGCTACGGCGGGGCCTTCGTCGTTCCTGGGGTAAGGCTCGGCCAATCGTGGGGTGCCGGTACGATGGGCGAATGGAATCCATGACCGCTGACCTGCGGTCCCCGACTTTCGCCGATCCCTCCTAGGGCCGAAAGGCACCGGCCGCCACGACAGCGCCGACCGACCGGCAGGGGAGGGGCCGACCACCACCGTCGCCCACCGTGGACGCTTTCCATAACCGAGATTATGGGCCTTTGACCGATTCGGACAAAGTTTCCCTTGACGCCGAACCGGACAGCCCCCATGATGGCTCCATGTCCGATCCCGACGACCTCCTCACCACCACCGAGGCCGGTGAGATCCTCGGCGTGAGCGGCAAGACCGTGAGCCGGTACGCCGACCTCGGCACGCTCCCGGTCCTGACGCTCCCGAGTGGTCACCGCCGCTTCCGTCGCTCCGACATCGACGCCCTGCTCGCCGCCGGACGCCCCGCATGAGCGCCGACCTGTACGAACTCATCGAGCAGAACGACCAGGCCGACGCCGAGCGCACCGCCGCCGCCGTGCTGGCCGCCGTGGCCTGCCCCGCCAAGTGGCGTGAGCTGTTCGGCCCGCTTCTGGTCATGGAGTGCCGACGCCTACAGCGGGCCGACGCCCGCAAGATCGAGGTGGGTGCCGACGCCCACTGCCGGCCCGGCGCCCACGAAGGCCACGGCGCCGACGCCCCCTCGCGTTCCGACTTCCTAGCCACTCGCTTCTACACCGGGCACCACTACGTGACATGGGGTGAGGCCACCGTCGTGGACCACCGCGAGCGGATCACGTTCTTGGGCTCGCTGCGCAACGGCATCGACGCCACGATCCAGCGCCACGCCAACGCCATCGAGCAGATCGAAGCGGCAGGCGTGACCGCCCTCGCCGAGCTCACCACCGAGGCGGTGGCGGCATGAGCGCCCACGTTCGGCCCGACGACGGGCGTCGGATGGGTGTCGCTGATGCTCTGGTCGTCGGGCCCCTTTCTCCGACCCCGGCCATTCACGCCGCTACACCCACTCGCCGATCGCTGGGGTCGGACCCCTCTGCCGCCGTCCATTCCCCTTGCGCCACCCCGCGATCCTCCGATGGCGGCACCCTCTCGACCTCGGCCAACGAACAGTCGCCACCCACCGCTGAGCCGCCGGGGTCGAACCTTCCCGAGCCACCCGTCCATACTGGACGCGCCCCCCAAACTACGGCCGACGGGTGGCTCGAGCTCCGCATCTGGGCCGAGATGTTCCACGACGCTCAGCAGCAGCGCATCGCCACCGCCAACCGGGCCGAGCGGGGCGGCGTCGACCCCGACGTCTACGCCCCGTACACCGAAGCGCTGGAGACCTCGGAGCGTGTCGTGCGCCTCCAGATGATCCGGTGCTACCGGCGCACCGTGCCAAGCGAGATCCGCGAGTGGGTGAAGAACACCCACGGCCTGGCCGAGCCGCTCATGGCCCGCATCCTCGGCCACCTGGGCGACCCCCGGTGGGCCACCCCGCACCACTGGGAGGGCACCGGGGCGAACCGGATGCTCATCACCGACCCGCCCTTCGAGCGCACGGTCAGCCAGCTCTGGCAGTACTGCGGCCACGGTCGCCCCGGCCGAGCCCAGCGCGGCGCCTCCGCGCAGGAGCTGGCCGCCCTCGGCTCGCCCGACCTGAAGATGCTGGTCCACGTCGCCGCCGAGTGCTGCATGAAGCAGAAGGCCAGCCCCTTCCGCCTCGTCTACGAACAGGCCCGGCTCGACTACGCCGACAAGCTCCACTCCGTCGAGTGCGTGCGGTGCGGCCCGTCCGGTAACCCAGCCCAGCCCGGCACGCCGTGGAGCGCAGGCCACCAGCACGCCGCCGCCCTTCGCAAGGTCGGCAAGGAGATCCTGCGCGACCTCTGGAAGGTGGCCTCGTGAGCCACGGCCAGCAGTACGACCACCCGATCCCCGTCGAGGGACGCATCGACACCGAGCCCGAGCGGCTCGACCTCGACCAGCTGATCGCTTCGCTCCGGCCGTCGTGGATGGCCAAGGGGGCGTGCGTCGGCACCGACCCCGATGCCTTCTTCCCGCCGCCCGGCCCCAAGACGGACCGCGACGCCAAGGCGATCTGCGCCACCTGCCCGGTGGTCGACACCTGCCTGGAGTACGCCCTCACCAACCACCTCGACGGTGTGTGGGGCAACACCAACGGCCGGGAGCGCAAGCGCCTGCGCCCGGCCGCCAAGCGCAAGCCCGGCCCGCCGCCTGCCCCGATCACCAACCACGGCACCCAGGCCGGCTACCAGGCCCACCGCCGACGCGCCGAGGACGCCTGCCCCGAGTGCCTGGCCGCCTGGTCCCGCCGCTCCGCCGACCAGCGCAGCGCCCGACGGATGGCGGTGGCCTCGTGACCACCATCGACGGTGACCGCCTGCCCGGCTCCATCCCGAACGTCCCCGGCGAGACGCTGACCACCCTCGAGCTGGAGTCGGTCCGCACTGGCCGCTCCCGTGGCGAGCTGGTCGCCCTGGCCGTCGACGCCATGTTCTCCACCGCCGCCGCTCCCTCCCCGGCCGGCGCGGTGGACGGGGGGCAGGGTGCTACGCGGCCCCCTGCCCCCACGGACGCCCAAGAGGTCGTGCTGTACCGGCATCCACTGGTGCACGTCCACCTCCCAGACCACGCGACGTGCGTCTTCGGCGATCGGTGCGGCCGATGAGCGCCGCCGACCTCGCCAACGACCAGGACCGCGAGCTCACGGTGGTCACCGCCGAACGCGACGACCTCCAGCTCCGCCTCGACGAGGCCGAGGCCGTCATCGACGCCGTGCGCAAGGTGCGGGACGAGATCAAGGGGGACGGCGAAGAAGCCGAGCATGACTACATCGACACCGGCAACCTGTACGATGCCGGGCTGGTCGATGGGTTCACCAAGGCCGTCGACCTCCTCGACAAGGTGGACGGCCTGTGACCGCCGCCAAGCCCCTCGTCTACGTGGCCGGGCCGATCAGCGGCGACCCCTTCGGCTGCGTGCGCCAGAGCGTCGACGCCTTCACGGCGTTGCGAGAGATGGGCTGCGTCCCGTTCTGCCCGCAGTGGTCGGTGGTGGCCGAGATGGTCCAGCACCAGCCCTACGAAGACTGGATGGCGTACGACTTCGACGTCATCGCCCGAGCCGACGCCTTGGTGCGACTGACCGGCGAGTCGCCCGGTGCCGACCGCGAGGTGGTTGAGGCCGAGAGCCTGGGCATCCCCGTGTTCGGCCTGGAGATCGGCCGGGACGTGCAGCAGATCCTCGCCTTCGTGGCCGAGTGGCACTGCCTGTGACCCCCGCCGCCTGGGTCGTCCTCGCTGGCGCCGTCGTCCTGTTCGTGGCCGGGTGCCTGCCCGCCGACGTGCAGCACCGCCACCACCGGGCGCTGTGGGTCGCCATCGTCGTCGGCCTGGTGGCCGAGGCCGGTGGCGCTGCCGTGTGGCTCGGAGGCTGGGCATGAGCGTGATCGAGCAGACCAACTCAACCTCCCCCTCGGTCGACACCCCCGATATCGAACACATCGTCTGCGAGTGCAGCCCAGACCTCGCGCTCTGCGGCATCGACTGCTCGGACATGCCGTGGGCTGAACGAGAGCACCAGCCGTGCGTGGTCTGCTCCGACCTGGAGCCGCTGCCTTGCCCAAGGTGCGGCTGGTGACCCCCGACGACGACCTCATCTACGCCATCAACCGCCTGGCGCTCACCGCCGCGGGCGTCGTGGTGGCCACCGTGTTGGGCGCCGACCTCGTGATGCGCGCCCTGCGCCGGAAGGCGGGCCGGTAGATGGGCTGGGGCGAGCCGATGCGGCCCAAGTCCGGCGTGGCGCTGGCCGAGGCCGTGCGCCAGTACCTCGCCCTGCCGACGACCCGCAACCGCGATCGGCTGGCCGAGGCGCTCCAGGACTTTGAGCTGGAGGCCGCCATGACCTGACCCGCTCACCCCCAGGCTCGACCGCCTGGGTGACCTCATCGCCTCCTCGGATCCCGCCCCGGGTCGAGTCGGTGGGGTCGCCCATGTGGTCGGTCCACGGCAGAGGCGACCGACTCCGCCAGCCCGTTCCCCTGCGGGTCTGCCCTCCAGCCAGCAACCGAGCTGGCCCGACCACAGTCCGCAAGCAAGCCCATGGCCCACCCCCTCAGCCTGAACAGCAGGGGTGGGCCACGACCCCCAGGAGATTACGCCATGCCCGACACACCAACCACGGCCCACACCGTCGACGAAGCACTCGAACGGTTCCAGCTCATCGGCGGCAGCACCGGCGCCCCCGACAGGAACACGGCGTGCGTGATGACCGCTCTGTCGTGGGTGGCCGGCGAGTCCTGGTCCGATCACCCCCGATGCGCCCACCCGGTGCTCGCCAACCTCGCCATCCGCACCAACGACCACGACGACACCACCGAGGGCGAGCGGGCCGAGATCCTGCGGGCCGGTGCCACCGGCCTCATCGACACGTGGTGGCTGCCGGGCGAGGTCGTGGCCTGGTGCATCTCCGAGGGCATGAAGGCCGCCGAGCTGCCCGTCGAACAGTGCCTCGCCACCTTGGCCGCCGTCACCGCATGGAAGGCCACCAAGGAACGCCCGAACCTGGCCGACGCCAACCTGAGCCGCGCCAACCTGGTCGGCGCCAACCTGACCTACGCCAACCTGAGCCGCGCCAACCTGGTCGGCGCCAACCTGACCTACGCCAACCTGAGCGGCGCCTACCTGGCCGACGCCAACCTGACCGACGCCAACCTGGGCGGCGCCAACCTGAGCCGCGCCAACCTGAGCCGCGCCAACCTGACCGACGCCAACCTGACCGACGCCAACCTGACCGACGCCAACCTGACCGACGCCCGGTGCAGCAAGTACACGGTG
>ERZ724509.361-NODE-361-length-20632-cov-4.602323_pt1 | contig 20632 bp, 24 predicted proteins | sample MGYA00376042_ERZ724509 | MGnify/ENA primary metagenome ERZ724509 (study PRJEB28724, sample SAMN07190887) | wastewater metagenome | isolation source: effluent of sewage treatment plant in Hong Hong | place: USA: Christiansburg, Virginia | collected 2016-03-01 ...
CGCCTTAATGGCGGTATTTTATACGAGCGGAGGAGAGAGGATTCGAACCTCCGAGGCCCGTAAAGGCCTGCCTCCTTAGCAAGGAGGGACATTAAGCCACTCTGACACTCCTCCTTTATCTGAATCTTTCACTTCGCTTGCGAAGTAAAAAGAGCATACCAGAAAAATCAAAATGTTCCAAAATATGCTAGGATAGCCACTATATTTACCTATATATGAACAATCAAACTACTTTTTATCACGTGCTCGCGAACAATCTCCTTGCGGGTATCACCAACAACCTTGTCTGGTTTGCCCTCACCTTCTGGGTCTACATCGAAACCGAGTCGGTACTCGCCACCTCTTGGATAGCAGGTACCTTTGCAATCGCGGGTATGTTTGGTGGGTTTGTCTTTGGACCAATTGTGGACCGCGAACGCAAAAAGACGGCTCTTTTGCAATCAAGTATCATGTCACTTGTGGCGTACTGTATAGGTGCCGCCATCTACTTCACCCACAGTGCAGATGCCTGGCAAGAACCATTTTCACCAGTTCTTTGGATACTCATTGTCGTCCTCATGCTCGGTGTGGTAGCAAACAATCTCCGCATGATTGCCCAGTCGACTATCGTCACCATGCTCTTTGCCGAAAATCGGGACAAGGCTAATGGGCTCGTAGGAGCGTCGATGGGACTATCGTTTGCGGTCACTTCGGTCTTTAGTGGACTTATTATTGGGTTCTTTGGCATGGGAACCGCTATTATCGTCGCGATTAGTGCTACCCTGCTTGCGCTCCTCCATCTCGCCTTCATCTCACTACCAGAAAAAGAAATTGTGCATCTTGAAGACAAACCAAAGCGTATCGATATCAAAGGTTCGTACCTACTGGCTGCTGTCATCCCAGGACTCATAGGGATTATTATGTTTAATACGTTCAACAACTTCCTCGGCGGTGTGTTTATGGCCCTGATGGACCCGTATGGCCTATCACTGGTATCCGTGCAGGCTTGGGGCATTATGTGGGGAGTCGTCAGTCTCGCGAGTATTGGCGGGAGTATCTATGTAAGTATGCGTGGCGTTGGCGCCCACCCGATGCGCCTCATTATGATACTCAACATGGTGATGTGGGGCGTCTGTCTTATCTTCCCGCTCCAGGCATCAGTACCACTCCTCCTCGTTGGTATGCTCACCTGGATGATCTTCTTCCCGGTTATTGAAGCCGCCGAACAGACAGTGATGCAATCCGCTGTACCATTTGAACAACAGGGTCGGGTGTTTGGTTTTGCTCAGAGTATTGAAAGTATGGCTACACCAATCACGACCTTCCTCATTGGACCAATTGCGGCCTTTGTCTTTATTCCGTTTATGACAACTGGAGCTGGAGTTGATCTGATTGGGGACTGGTTTGGAACTGGTGCCAATCGTGGAATGGCCCTCGTGTTTATCCTCGCTGGTCTCCTCGGTATGATTGCTACCTTGCTCGCCTGGGGCTCACACTCGTATCATCTCTTGAGTACTCATTACACAACGTCAAAGAAATAATCTTTCAACACCCCTTTAAAATCAGTACTGACAGCATGCCTCTCTCCATGGGCATCTTCCATAACAGTACCGGCACCCACCCTAATGTCCAGGGCATTCGTCAGCGCCCAATCTTCATATAGGTCTTTCATCTCTTCTAGCCAATCATCACGAAACTTTCTATATTCCTGATAGAGTTCTTGTGAGGCTGTGCTACCTAAGGGTGGTAGTATGCCGTTTTGTATACAATAATTGTAAAACACTTCTTTATCCATACCGCCATCAATCACATTTTGTTGATATAGCTGATCAACAGTCCTACCAGCAACAGCAGGTAGGGTTCGACCAAACCAGAGCATGTGCAAATGCAGTTTGTCCCGTACGGCAATGGTTTCACTCCTGTCTTTGTACGACCAAAAGTTTTTAACGAAATCTTCGTACGACTCGAACGAAACAGTTGGCAATTTTTCGAATTGGTCAGCTGATTCAGCTTTCATATTACCGAATCACACTCGCCACTGCCTTCACCAGGCCGGGGGTCATCACTGGCGGAATCACCATCTCAGCGGTTGGCTTCTTGACCAAGCTCGCGATCTTCTTCGCCGCCGCGAGTTTCATTTCATCGGTGATAGCGGTTACACCGCGATCAAGGGCACCACGAAAGATACCGGGGAAAGCAAGTGAGTTATTGACCTGGTTAGGGTAGTCACTCCGACCGGTCGCGACCACATACGCTCCCGCGCGCTTTGCGTCCTCGGGCATGATTTCGGGGATAGGGTTTGCCAGTGCAAAGACAATTGGTTTCTCGGCCATCTTCTCCACGTGCGCGGGCGCAATCGTACCAGGCCCTGAGAGTCCAATGAGTACGTCCGCTCCAGCAACCACACTCTGTACATCACCCTGGAGTCGGTCGGTGTTGGTCGTAAGAGCGAGGTCTTTTTTGTACCCCGTGAGGTCAGGGCGACCAGCATAAATCGCTCCCTTACTATCGGTCACAATAATGTGACTGATACCCGCCTTCTTAAGGAGGAGTGTCACGGCGCGCCCGGCCGCACCGGCACCGACGACCACAATCTTGAGGTCTTCAAACTTCTTCCCCACCACCTTTGCCGCATTGATGAGTCCCGCGAGGACCACAATCGCAGTCCCGTGCTGATCATCGTGCATGACTGGAATCGAGAGTTCGGCTTTAAGTCGTTCTTCAATAACAAAACAGTGTGGGGCAGCGAAATCTTCGAGGTTAATTCCCCCAAAAGTTGGCGCGATAGCTTTGATCACCTTGATAACCTCCTCTGGGTCTTGGGTATCAAGCACAATTGGGAAAGCATCCACGCCGGCCATGGCTTTAAAAATCGCACACTTCCCTTCCATCACCGGGAGGGCTGGTATGGCACCGAGATTCCCGAGACCTAAAATCGCTGAACCATCTGAAATCACCGCCACGGTATTTTTCTTGATGGTATATTCGCGGGCGTCTTTTGGATACTTGGCCAAGTGACTTGAAACTGCGCCGACACCAGGACTGTACATGGTACTCCAATCATCACGGGTTTCGAGCTTACCCTTACTTGTGACCTCGAGCTTCCCTTTGAGTTTCTTGTGGAGAGCGAGCGCCATCTTGGCGTAATCTTTTTTCTTGATGACCGTTTTCTTGGTTACTTTTTTAACCGCCGTTTTTGCTACTGCGGTTTTGGCTACCTTTTTTGGGGTAGCTTTTTTGGTAACAGGAAGAGATTTTTTTGATGCCATAACGGATATGCAAATAGTAATGCCCTAGTATATCACCCCGATACAGATACGAAAAAACCCGTCATGAGTCCATCGGCTACAACAGTAGCAGTACTCATAACAGGTATATAGTTCCAAGCGATTGCTTGGGGTGGCCACCCCTCTCGCGAGGGATGGACCGAGTTCTAGGGAGACCAGGAGGTCAGGCCGCGACACGCTTCTCGACGTCATGGCCGGCGCCGGTCGAGGCGGGCATGGCACGCGAGGCGGTCGAGGTGGGCGGAATGCCGATGCCGAAGGCGGACAGACCGGTGGTCGAGATGTCGACGATGTTGCCGTCTTCGCCCAGGTGGCCGATATTGCCCTGCGCGATCCAGGTCGTCTTGTCGAACTTCTTCGCTTCGAAGGCCAGCAGGACACCCTTGGCTTCGCTCTTGGCGACCAGGAAGGTCTTCTTGGCCAGCGTCAGCATGGTCAGCTCGACGAGCGTGCCCTGGCCGACGTTGGTCTCGGGCCCGAACAGCAGTTCGTCGTCTTCGATCACGGCCACCAGCTCGCCCAGGTATTCGCCGCCGTTGTCCTGCACCAGAAGGGTCGCGACAAAGCGAGGATCGATCCGGAGCGGCTGCTTGTCATCCGTCATCAGGACACCGCCCGAGGGCACCGACTCGAAATAGAGACCGTCTTCGCCCTGCCGCAGTTCGGCGGGCGCGAAGATGAACTGGCCGTCGAGGTCAGAGCTGGCGATGGCGAGCTTGTTGAGCGTGGTGCCGTCGTCGGCTTTCTTCAGCGCGATCAGGTAGCCCTTTTCGGTGCGGCCGATCAAGTAGTCGCCGGTGACGGCGTCCGGAAGTTCGATCAGATCGACCTTGATGGACATCACGGTGTTGGCCAACGTATCGGTCGCCACGATCATCGGCGTCGTCGACGCCAGGATCAGAGCCAGGGTCGAAGTCGCAAAGCGTTTCGTATCAGACATCGGGTATCTCCCAGTTGGTTTCAATCAAAGGACTTTCACACCTCATCCGTCCGAAGACGGCGGTGTCGTGCAAGCGTAGTTTCCTACGGGCACAGGGCGACATTTAATCACATATCAAATACTAATACAAGCGACTTATACCAAACTGCCTCTAGCCCAGAATCAAATACGAAAAAGGCCATACGAGGGCCCGTTCATCTGCCATTGCAGTAGGGGTCGTATGGTCTAGGGTGGAAGCAAATGCTTCCGGGTTGGGAGCGGTCGAGGGGACCGCTCCCAAACCTCATGTTGCTGCCTTCGGATGATCGCGAGCTTTCATCATCGCGATCACGACTGCTTGGCGGTGAAGTCGGCGTTGGTCGCGGCTTCCACGTCCTGGCCCAGCGAGGCGCCCGTTTCGGCGTTCAGGTGCCCGGTGTCGCCAGCGTCAACCATCAGCATCGTCTCGACCTTGCCGCTCGAACCGCCGCGCGCCGCATCAGCGATGGCAAAGGTCCGCTCGCGCAGTGCGCGCATGGTGGGATCTTTCATCTTCGTACTCCATGTATGCCGGTTTTATTTCCGGCGGTTCACTTCAATTCCCGTCCTTATGAGGTCGGTACTTACCTTTATACTCCGATTACTACATCTCTGCAAGAAGGCCAAAAGCAAGTGTGGGTATATTAAAAACCCAGCCGTAAAGGCTGGTTGTCATACTTTATTCTGGCAGGCAGCGATGCTCGGCATCGCTGCCTGCCGTGCACAATCAGATCATCCTGGCTTGACCTCCTTACCACCCTTCACCCGAGGATCACGAGCCTGGCGCCTCGTAGCCGAAGACGGATGAGCATTCCGTCGCTGCCAGACCGGCACCGGTTTGGGCTGTTCCTGGTCACCGACCGGCAGATCTGCCACACCGTATGGCCAGGAAAACACTTCTGGCAACACGAGTCGTGCGACGGTATCTACCTCAACCAAGAGCGGCGTACGGATAACCCCGAAGCCAAGACCAGCCGCAGGATCGAGATCTGGTACCGACAAGCCGAGGCCCTTCGCAAAGTCGCGGAGAGCGCGTACCTCTTGGTCCGGTGGTGGCAGAAAAGAGCTGCCGTCATCCACCACAACAATGACCACCCCCGCATCCGTTGCATCTTGAAGGCGACTCCGCACCGCTGCAGTAATTGCCGCAGCCGTAGTGTACACGTCAATTCTCTTCATCTTTCTACCCTCCCTCATGCTTGTTCACCGCTACTATACGGACTGACTCCACAAAACGCAAATACGAAAAAGGCCATACGAGGGCCCATTCATCTGCCATTGCAGTTGGGTCTCCTTGTATGGACCTAGGTTGTGGTCGGCGGGGATCTCTCCCCGCCGCCAGGTTGGTCAGGCTGCTTCTTGCGACTTCGCTTGCGTCTGCGGCTGCGGCCGGTACTTCGCGGCAAGCTGCGCCCGCAAGGTTTCGACGAGATCGCCGAGGTTCTTGTCAGGGTCGGCGTCGATGTCGAGCAGCTTCTTGAAGACGTCGCCCAAGGTTGCATCGACTTTCGCCACATCCACCAACTGGGTGTCGACACCGCGCTTGTCGAAATTGAAGCCCTCGTCGGTGACGACATCCGCCCTGAGCACACCGTTCGATTCGAGCCCGGAAAAGAGCTCGACAGTATCGACGGTGGTCTGGGAGTCGACAGCGGACATTGCCTCAGTCGACGGAACGCGGCCTTCAACCAAGGTCAAGCTGGCGGCCACAAGGCGCTCGCCATGGAACGTCACCATGAACTGCTGGCGAGCAGCAAAGTTGAACACCAGGTCGATGCCACCTTCATGCGGCACCCTTGTGACATGAGCCTGGTTCGTCGCGAACATGACGGCCATTGCGAGCATGGAAGCCGAAAGCGGCAACGTTGCTTCTTTGGTCTTCTTGGGAATCACGGAATCTCTCCTGTTGGTCGGTTCGGTTTCTTGTCGCCTAAAAACGACAAGCAATACCATACCACGGTATTCTAGAAAAACAAATAGTTAAACCCCGGGCAATCAATCGGTTGATTGCCCGGGGTTGTGTCATGCGCAAGTTGTATGGACAAGCGCTTTCATGTCGTCTTCCGACATCGGCGGAGGCGGCCTCCGCTGCATCTCCACCATAGCGGTCCGCAGCCGCTCGATGAGGGTGAGGTCCTGCTCGTGGAGAACCTTCTCCTCTCCGGATTCCATGCGCACATGCACCCGGGGCAGGTCGTGTACTGCCTTCACGGTGCCGCACTGACCCATGCAGGTCGTAGCAGCGGCGCTGAACACGTGGTCGACCTTGACCAGGTCGTCCTTCTTGAAGCTAAAGCCTTTCATCGTGGATTCCTTCAGTTGGTGCGCATGGCGCTGGTGAAAATGTACGGCGATTTCTTGACCCAGAAGCCGCGAACCGACTCCATGTAGCCCCGAAAGACTTTCGCCCGGAGAGCTGCGAGGTCGGGGTCGACGAGAATCAGACTCTCGCCCGAGAGGCGAAACCTGCCCGTCGGGAATTCGACCTCGTATTCCAAGGTGTCAGATTGGATCACTCGGCCGGTGGCTTCGACATCCACATCGCGGAGGGTGACCAAGTCACCACTGCAGAAGATCGGGCATTCACCCGGCTCTACTTTCATCAAGATCATATGGCTACTCCTTGTTACTTTGCCAAATATGTTTTTATAATACCATTGTTTAGCGTAAAAGTCAATATTCTCCTATTTATATTAAAAAAGTGAAAGCCTCTGGGCTGCTTTCTCGACGTTTTCACTCTATGTGAAAGTAAGAGAAAACAAGCCAGAGGCTTGGGGTGAAGGGCGACCGTAGGCCGCCCCCACCTGTTTTTTGCCTGACAAGGGCTAGGTCAGGCCGACGCGGGGACCAACCGCAGCGAGGCTCGGCCGACAGACCCGGGCGAAACGAGCTGCAGGTGACCAGCGTCTTTCGCAGAGTGGCCGCCCGAGGTGTTGCCGAAGGTGCGATGGCTGCGGGCAGAGGCGACGTCGACCCGGACCTTGGCCAGCGCGCGGCGGACGATCCAGATCATGAAGGCCAAGAACGGAACGATGGGCTCGCGGTGGGCTTCTTCCCGCGCAAGCTCCTGCACGACCGCGACCGCGACCAGCGCACCGAGACCGAGGACGAGTGCCAGCGGAACCGACATCACGCCGTAGTTCACCAGAACCGGCAGACCGACGATGGCAGCAACCGTGATGGTTGCTGCAAGCAACAGTTTCTTCATCATACACTCCCTTCGCGACCGTGGTCGCTGCTGTGACTGCGCCGACGCGGCGCAGCTCAAAATACAATACGCCCAATTTGGTCAGGGTGCAATAGACAACGGTCTAATTTGCTATACTACTCACACATGTCCCCCTACGACCTTCTTTCGACTCATTTCCGTATCGACACCATCCACCAAAAGGCGCTCAAGCGTCTTGGTATCGCCACCGTCTACGATCTCCTCATGCACCTCCCGGCACGGTATGAGGACGTTAGTGATATTCAATCAGTCGGCGGTCTCCAGAAAGACCAAGAAGCCATTGTCTTTGGACAGCTTTCTGGCCTCAAGACCCGCAAAGCCTGGACCAGTAAGCGTCCGATTTCCGAAGGCTACATCGAAGATGGTTCGGCCAAAATCAAAGTGATGTGGTTTAACCAACCATACATGGCCAAGATGTACAGCGACGGTATGTACGTGAAGCTTGTTGGTAAGGTGACGGGCAGCGAAGGTAAGCTCTATATCGCTAACCCCGAGGTCGAGAAGCTTGATGCGCTGCCAGTCGATCGTCACGACAGTATTTTCAAAGGCAGCGAAATCACCGACGATACCATCTACCCCGTCTATCGTGAGACCAAAGGGGTGACGAGTAAGTGGTTCTACCACACAGCACTGAAGTGTTTTGAAAAGGGCGTGCTCGAAACCCTCCACGACCCGATTCCTGAAGATATCCTCACGAAGTACAATCTCCCGGCACTCAAGACCGCGCTGCGCTGGATACATACACCAAAAAAAGCAAGTGACGCTGTGAGTGCCCGCAAGCGCTTTGCGTTTGAGGAAGTCTTCTACATCCAAGTGCAGAAGGCACTTGATCGTGCAGCCGTGAGTGCAGCAACTACCTATCAGGTCAACACGGACGCGGATCACCTCGAAGCATTCACGAGTCGCTTCCCTTTTGCCCTCACGCCAGCGCAAACAAATGCCATTGATACGATTATAAAAAACTTCACCGACAACGTCGCCATGAGTCGCCTCCTTGAAGGCGACGTCGGGAGTGGTAAGACCGCGGTGGCTGCCACCACGGCGTATGCCGTTGCAACGAGCCGCCCACCAGAAGGCCGCGGTAAAGCCGGAACTGGATTGGCTCAAGTTGATTTCGGAGCACTCCAGGTGGCCTACATGGCCCCTACAGAAATTTTGGCCAAACAGCATTTCGAATCCTTTATTGAATACTTCAAGCACCTCCCGATTAGCATCGGCCTTATCACCGGCAGTGGCTGCCAAAAGTTCCCGAGTAAAAGTAATCCGAATAAACCAACCCCCATTAGTAAGCCGCAGCTCCTCAAGTGGGTCAAAAATGGCGAGATACCAATTCTCATCGGTACGCATGCACTCATATATAAGAGTGTCGAGTTCAAGCATCTCGCGTATGTCATCATCGACGAGCAACACCGCTTTGGCACCAATCAGCGCAAGGCTCTCGCGAAGAAAGACGCTCGTATGCCACATCTCCTCTCGATGACAGCAACCCCAATTCCCCGTACGCTTGCGCTCACTATCTACGGCGACCTTGATATCACCCTTCTTGATCAGATGCCGAAGGGTCGCAAGCCCATCATCACAAAAATCATCGGACCTGGTCAGGCGGCGAGTATGTACGAACATGTCCGGAGTGAACTCGAGACCGGTCGCCAGGCGTATGTCATCTGTCCCCGTATCGACGAACCAGACCCAGACAAGCAGACTGCTCTTATCCTCAAATCCGTCACAGCTGAAGCCGAGCGCCTCCTAAAGACCGAGTTCAAAGGCTGGCGCCTTGGCGTCCTCCACGGCAAAATGACCCCAGCCGAAAAAGACAAAGTGATGGCCCGCTTTGCCGCTCACGACATTGATATCCTCGTCGCCACCTCGGTGGTCGAAGTGGGGGTGAATGTGCCAAACGCCACGAACATCATTATCGAAGGGGCTGAACGATTTGGTCTCTCACAACTGCACCAGCTGAGAGGCCGCGTCGTGCGCGGCACCCACCAGCCATACTGTTTTGCGGTGACTGATAGCAAAAGTGAAAAGACGAAAGAACGCCTCAAAGCGCTCGTAACTGCGAAAAACGGTTTTGAACTCGCTGAACACGACCTCACCTTCCGTGGGAGTGGTGAGCTTTATGGTGCGAAGCAGTCTGGTCTCTCGGATCTCGGTATGGAGGCGATTAAGAACCTCAAACTTGTCGAGGCAGCCCGTAACGAAGCCCGCGACCTCGTTGCTCACCTACCGTTTAATCACACAACCCCTGACCTTGCCCGCCACCACCCTCTGATTGCTGAACGTGTTTCAAAAATTGGCGAGAGTTTACATATGGAATGAGCTCACGAGGCCGCAGGCCGACTATGGCGAATTTTATGAATTTTTAAGGAGTTTAAACGACTATAAAAATCGGTATGCCCTTGTGGTGCCGTGAGCAAAGGCTATTCCTAATGCCTTTGTCCACGTCTCACAAATACCACTTACTCTCTTTATGCTGAGAATGACGAATTCCTGTCTCATTTATCCCCGCCTTGCACATATACCCCCCTCGGGTATACTACATACCTATGTCTATTATTGAAAATTTGAAGTGGCGCTACGCTACGCAGCAGTTTGACCTCAGTCAAGAATTACCAGCCGAGCAGCTCAACACTATCCTCGAAGCCGGAAACCTCGCCCCTACCGCCTACGGCCTTCAGCCGTTTCAGTTAGTGGTAGTTGCAGACCAAGCAAAACGTGATGCACTTGTCGAACACGCGTACGGTCAGGAGCACTTCGCCCAGAATAGTGCGCTGGTTATCCTTGCTGCCCGCACTGATATTGATGAAGCGTACATTACTGAGTATGTCGAACGTACTGCCCGCCTCCGCGGTATGGACGTCGCCGCACTTGATGGCTTTAAAGGTATGATGCTGGGCGACATGAATGGTCGCGGTGAAGCTGGGCGTCTCGCTTTTGCGCAGCTCCAGGCCTACATCGCCCTTGGTACCATGATGGCTGCCGCTTCAGAACTCCATGTCGACAACCACGCCATGTCTGGTTTTAATGCAGACGCCTTTGATGAGGTGCTGGGTCTTAAGGCCTTAAACCTCCATGCGACAGTTGCGCTCGCACTTGGACATCGACACGCCGACGACGCCTGGCAGAATTACGCCAAAGTCCGCAAGGATATGAAGGATATTGTCGTGACTATCTAAAGAAATTGGAATCAACAAGGGCGCAAGGTGATACACCTTGCGCCCTTTGTTGTTGCTATTGCAGATAGGTTACCGTGTGCCGCTGCCGCACTGCTTCTGTAGCCAGTTCTGTACAGGAAGCGCGATGAGCGAGCCATTCGCCGGTGCGAGCAACAAACGCACCGTAAGCCCTGTCATCTCCGTAATCGAGACCTTGCTCTATCAACCATTGTCGTTCTGGTTCCCTGAGGGGTCGAATCAGAACAAGGTGCGGCGGAATGTAGAACTCCATCCAGTGGATTAACTGCAGCTCAAGATACTCAAGCTGCTTTCTTCTATTCCACCGGTCGATTATCGTGATCGAGGAGGTGGACTGCATTAGATCTGACATGTATACCTCCCTGACCACATCTCTGTCTACAATAACATAGATCTGGCAGGCGTAAAATCTTGGTTGAGTCACGACCTATTTCGCGGTATAGTAGCACTCAACCAATCCGTGTGTAGCTCAGTTGGTTAGAGCGCAGAGCTTATACCTCTGTGGTCCTTGGTTCGAGTCCAAGCACACGGACAATGAGTGAAGCGAGTTGACCGTGTGCTTTCGCAGCGTTTTGTATAAAACGCGTCGCGAGGACTCGAAGCCCGATTGAGCATAATTATGAGCTAGGCGAAATAATTAGGCCAATTGGGGTACGGGAGACTGTAAGGATGAGTCCAAGCACGCGGACAAAGTTTGTAATTGCGTCGAGTCCAAGAGGGCGGGCACTGAGTAACAAGTATTCACCATCAACGGCTGACTCTAGAAATGACACTATCTAACACATGGTACAATGTGGCTGTTATGCGCTCATTTGTTCTTCGTCATGGAGTGATTGTCGGGGTGGCACTTGTCGCGATTGGGTCGTGTGTGTTTTTTCTCGTCAATGTCCTAACCCGCGACCCTCTCGAAGGACTCACGCAAGCCACCGTTGAAACCGGTGTTGTAGAATCAATTGTCTCCGTTTCTGGTGTGACGAAGAGTCGCAACACCGCCGAACTGGCCTTCCCTACTTCGGGCGTGGTCGCCGCTGTACCAGTCAAAGAAGGTGATCGGGTCGAAGCAGGGGCAATTCTCGCGACTCTCGGCAGCACCCGCGAAGTAGCAAATCTCGAGAAAGCCCAGGCTGACCTTGCCATTGCACAAGCCAATCTCGAAAACCTTATCCGTGGTGTTCGTCCCGAAGCACGGGCGGTTACCTATGTAGGCGTCGAAGCAGCACGAGCCGAAGTCGAACGTGTCACCAAAGAAAGCAACCAAGCGATTGATAACGCCAGACGAGCTCTCTATTCGAGCGTGCTTGCGGCCGAGAGCACAGACCCGTTTGAATCATCCCCGGCCCCAATTATTAGTGGTACCTACAGCTGCACCGAACCTGGTATATACACCCTGCGCGTCTACAACTCTGGCGCTGCGAGCGGTTACTCACTCGGACTTACCGGCCTTGAAACTGGCACCTACTCGGTCGGTATCGACCAGCCTGCACCACTTGGTACCTGCGGGCTACAAGCGCAATTTGCCGACAACGAAACCTACCACAACACCACCTGGGAGATTGAAATTCCGAACACCCGCAGTAGTACGTACATCACACTCAAGAACGCTCTCGATTTGACACTAACGAGTCGAGACAATGCCATTGCGACCGCTAACGAAGCCCTTCGCCTCGCCGAAAAGAAGCAATCACTCGAAAATGCCACTCCCCTCGCTACTGATATAAGAACGGCTGAAGCCAAAGTTGCTCAAGCTCGAGCGGCACTTACAGAAATTGGCGCGGCACTTGCAGACCATTCAATTATTGCCCCGTTTGCCGGACAAGTAACAACCGTCGATATAGTACCGGGAGAAACAGCTCCGACCGCACCAGTTATCACCTTATTATCCGCCGATGCATTTGAAGTAGTGGCCCGCGTTCCCGAAATTGATATCACAAAAATCGCCGTCAATCAGACTGCTCGCGTGGTCTTTGATGCAAAATCAGATGAATTAAAAACCGGACAAGTTTCATATATCTCACCACTCCCTACCACCATTGATGGTGTCGCCTACTTCGAGGTCAAAATTGTCTTCGCTGAAATGCCAAGCTGGCTCCGCGGCGGACTTAATGCCGATATTGATATCGTCACAGGCGCCAGTGGGGACACAAGCAAAATTCCAACCCGCTACCTCGTCACAACCAAAGACGGAACATTTGTACGTACACTCACCGGATCATCAATTGCCACTACTACTATTGAAGTACTCTTTAGCGGTAATGATGGCTACGTTTCAATTCGCGGCCTCGCTCCCGGCACTACTATTGTAGCTCCATAACAGGCGATATAGTTCCCATCACTTGGTATGCAATCACTCAAAATCGGACTCTTGCTCGGCTGGCGCCAAATACAACGGGCGAGTATTTATACGAACCTCCTCATCATATTTGTGATGATGCTCACCTTTCTTAACCTCATTGCTGTATCAGGCATCTTGGTTGGACTCATCGTGGGTGCTGAAGAGGCTGTCCGTGAGAAGTCACTCGGTGACATGATTATTACTGCCCGTGACGATCAAACTCATATCCTCGAAACCGAACGCTTCGTTCGTGAACTCTTGGCCTATCCAGAAGTATCAGCTTATTCAGTCCGTTACAAAGGCGCTGGTGTTCTCGAAGCGAACTACCAGCTTCGTCGTGACCTGTCGGGCGAACGTGATATCGCAAACGTCACGGTAACCGGTATTGATCCCGTTGCTGAAGAATCCATGACCGGTCTTTCAGAAGAGCTTATCGCTGGTGAGTACCTCACTCCAACTGATGAAGGCAAAATTCTCCTTGGTGCCCTCTATACCAAAGAGTATGCTAGTAACTATGGCGACATCTTTGAAACCATTGAAGATGTCTCAGTTGGCGATACGGTTCGTCTCACCAGCGGCACAATCACCAAAGAGTTTGTTATCAAAGGAATCGTACAATCAAAAGTAGACGAGGTCTCACTTAATACCTACATCCCCGAACGAGAGTTCCGGCGCCTTTTTAATCGCATCGACCGTAATGCCGACCAGATTGTGGTTCGTCTCGATGAGTCTGAGGAAAGTCCGGCTCTCAAAACTGCTATGGTCGATAGTGGCCTTGCGAACCTCGCCAAGATTCAAACCTACGAAGAAGGCGTGCCGAAGTTCCTGACTGATATCAAAAACACCATGAATCTCCTAGGTACACTCATCGGATCAATTGGACTGGTGGTTGCCTCTATTACCATCTTTATTATTATCTTCATTAATGCCCTTGCTCGCCGGCGCTACATCGGCATTCTCAAAGGTATCGGTATCGATAGACGAGCAATCGAGTGTGCCTACGTTGTACAAGCTGGTGTCTATGCGCTGGTCGGCTCACTCCTCGGCGTACTGGTGACCTACCTCATTCTCATCCCCTACTTCCGTGCGAACCCCATCAACTTTCCATTTAGTGACGGTATCCTCGTCGCTCCGGTCGAAGGCACGGCCATCCGTTTTGCAATACTCCTTGTCACTACCCTGATCGCCGGTTTTATCCCTGCCCTTATGATTGCCCGCGGTAATACCCTTAATGCTATTCTTGGACGCAAAGCGTAACTATATATGTCTACCCCACTCATCATTGGTACTGGAATCAAAAAGTCGTTTGGCACCGGCGACCTCATTACCCATGTCCTACTCGGGATTGATATCACCATTATGGAAGGAGAATTTGTTGCCATTATGGGTAAGTCTGGAGCCGGTAAGTCTACCCTTATGTACCAATTGTCCGTCCTCGACGAACCAACAAGTGGCACCATTACCGTGGCCGGTGTCGAAACCACCACCCTCTCGGAAAAAGAACAGACTCAGTTCCGTCTCAACACACTCGGATATGTATTTCAAGACTACGCACTGGTACCCGACCTTTCTGCCGAGGAAAATGTTCTCCTACCACTCATGATGCGCGGCCTCCGTATGAACGACGCTCGTGCCATAGCCAGACAAGCAATTGATTCAGTTGGCCTCGCTGGTAAATACGAAAATCTTCCGTCGGAACTCTCTGGCGGTGAACAGCAACGTATCGCTATTGCCCGCGCAGTGGCTGGCAAACCTCGGATTCTCTTTGCCGACGAACCAACCGCGAACCTCGACAGTGTCTCAAGTGAACAAATTATTGCCCTGTTGACCTCACTCAACCAAGAACAGGGTCAGACTATTGTGATGGTTACCCATGAACGGGAGTATGCACAGACGGCTGACCGGATCATATATATGGAAGACGGGCAGATAATCAAACAGACTGCCCCTACATAAAAACCACTTGGTGAACCAAGTGGTTTTTATAAAGTCAGAAATTAATTAACGATCTGAATTGTTTCGGCAAGTAAACTTCGACCACACCGAGCTACTAGCGGTACTACTGGCACCCGCTCGTAATGAATCGAGACCAGTGCCCTTTCGATCGGTCACGCCATTATATTGACAGCCCGTCACCTTTGGTACCCAGGTGCCACTCACACAGGTGTATGGACCAAACCGTTCCCAATTATCAGTAGAGGTTGCTCGAGCACCTGACAAAGCTGCACGAGGCCCCGATTCATCCTTACGGAACGGATGACTGGTAGTTGCTCCTTGTGGCAAAGTAGCACCAGTACTTAAACGGCAGAATGCGCCTTTTATTACCGGTACCCACTTGCCACTGCGACACTGCATTTCCTTAATTTCACGAGGATCCTCATCCTTATCTTTATTTCTTGGCATACCGCGGAAACCAGGAGTTAATCTACTTGGTACGCGATCCCCTTCTTTATACATTTTGCCGGTAATGGCTTTACAAGTTTTTGCCGAAGTTGAGGCAGTACTTGTTGTGCCAGAGTTGTTACCGCCTGTAGTAGTGGTAGTGGTACTACTTCCACTATTTTGTACGCGTTCAAATATCCAGCGTCCGTTAGTACAGCGATATTGGAAACCGCGAATAGTACTAGTGAAGCCATTTTTTAATGTGAGACCACCAATCACCGCTCCAGGCTTGTGTTGAGTCGTGCCGTTCACACATGGAGAAGCGCCATTAGTGCTGGTAGCAGTTGATGTCAGGAGTGGCTCCTGCAAAAGCTGGAGACCTGTTTGCAAGGTGTTTACCTGCATCTCGAGAGTCTCAATATCAGTTTCATTGGCATATGCCTGTGACACAAAAGCACAAGCAGCGATTATAAGCGCACCAAATATGAGCGAGACTCTCCATGACTGAGTAAATGCTGTCATAGAGTTATGATGTATAGAATAATGATTAATTTCTTAACCTTGCTGAGAAAAGGTTACCTATAGTATATAACTGGGGCGACGACCAACAAAAACGGCCTGGGGACAACCAGACCGTCTTTTAGGTGATTAAGCCAACGCACTGGTCGGATCACCCGCTTTTGCGTCCTCATCTCGCTGCTTCTTGTAGGCATCTTGGATGATGACACCTTCTTGCTTAAGGAGTGCTTCGTACTCTTCACGCTCAAGCGTTTCTACTTCGGCGAGCCGGACGGAGATGTTATCCAGGGCGGTGCGGTACTTGGTCAAAATATCTTTGGCCTTGGTCATACCCTCCTGAACAATTTTGTTGATTTCGTCGTCAATGGCTTTGGCAATTTGTGGAGAGTAACCACGGTCTTCGGAGAGTCCACCACCAATGAGACGTCCCCCAGTTCCTTCAAACGCAATTGGACCAAGGGTCTCACTCATCCCCCACTTCGTCACCATATCGCGCGCGAGGTTCGCTACGACCTGAAGGTCGTTACTCGGACCAGTCGTAAGGTCATCAAATACCATCTGTTCAGTGACGTAGCCACCGAGGGTCATCGCGATGTCATCAAGGAATTCTTTTTTGCTGTGCATCTTGCGGTCTTCATCAGGGAGCTTGAGTGTATACCCAGCTGCGCGTCCACGAGAGATAACGGAGATTTTTTGTACCGGGTCAGCATACGGCAGCACTGAGGCAACAAGTGCATGCCCCACTTCGTGGTAGGCCGTCACAAGCTTCTCACGCTTACTCATCACATGACTCTGGCGCTCGGGACCAAGCATCACCTTTTCGATCGAGCGGATAAGGTCAAACTGCCCGACGGTCTTGCGTGCTTCTCGCGCTGCGAGGATAGCTGCCTCGTTCATGAGTGAATAGAGCTCCGCTCCCGAGAAGCCTGGAGTGCGCTGCGCAATAATTTCGAGATTCACATCGTCCTGGAGCTGCTTTTTGCGGGCGTGTACCTTGAGGATTTCAACTCGGTCTTTGCGGTCTGGGAGATCAATCGTTACCCGTCGGTCAAAACGACCGGGACGAAGGAGGGCTGGGTCAAGTACGTCTGGACGGTTCGTCGCCGCCATCACAATCACCTTGGCATTTGGTTCAAAACCATCCATCTCCACAAGGATTTGGTTGAGAGTCTGTTCCCGCTCATCGTTCCCCCCTCCCATACCAGTCCCACGAACTCGTCCGACCGCATCAATTTCATCCACGAAGATAATCGCCGGCGCATTCTTCTTCGCCATCGAGAAGAGATCACGTACACGAGAGGCACCAACACCGACAAACATCTCGACGAACTCCGATCCAGAAATACTAAAGAATGGCACTCCGGCCTCACCCGCAACCGCACGCGCAAGGAGGGTCTTACCGGTTCCTGGCGCACCCATCATCATGACACCCTTTGGAATCTCAGCTCCAATATCAAGAAACTTCTTTGGGTTCTTGAGGAAGTCAACAATTTCTTCAAGCTCCTGCTTCGCTTCTTTGGCACCAGCCACATCCTTAAAGGTTACCTTCTTTGAGGTGTCGTTTGGATCAATCATGCGTGCTTTACTATTTCCAAAAGACAATGCCTGCATCCCAGCCCCCTTCACCGATCGAGTGAGGAACCAAATGATGATACCGAGGAATAAGAGTGGGAAGAGGAACGGCGCAAACACGGACATCCAGTACCCAAAGCCGGTCTCACGCTGCACGTCGATAGTGATACCGGCGAGCTGTTCACTGGTTACCCCGAGATTCGTGAGGGTCTCAGAGACAGCAGCGTCGGTCTCACGCTTCGCTTCGCCTTCGTTACGAGTATCGTCCTTGTATGCCACTTCAAGGAGGGCGCCACGAACGATGATTTCTTTGACCTCACCAGCCTTCACCTGCTCCACTACCTGAGAGAGGGTCAGTTCTTCGGGCTTCTGCTGGTTATCAGCCAAGTACGAAAAGGCTGCCATGATGAGCACCAGGAAGAGAACAGTCGAGAGAATGTTGTTCCAAAAATTGCCTGGACCAACCGGTACCTGCTTACGGAGATTACTCATCTTTTCACGATTAGTCTTTTTGGCCTTAGCATCTGGTTTCTCAGTACTTTCAACTGGAGCAACCGGAGCCTTAACACTAGTAATTTCTTCATTTTTTGGGTCTTTTTCTAAATCAGACATAGTGTCGCCATTATACCCGCACACCAATAATTTGCTAGTGTTTGCTCGTTTGAATGAATCTATGAACTTACCTTCCCGCACCGCCTCTGGTATGATACCGTCACTTATATATGAGTTACGCCAATAACAAACGGGCACACTTTGACTTCGAAATCCTCGAGACCATTGAGGCGGGTTTGGTATTGCTTGGCACCGAAGTGAAGTCTATCCGCAATGGCCGGGTCAAAATCGACGGCAGCTACATCGTCGTGAAGGACGGTGAGGTGCAATTGGTGGGAGCGAACATCCCCGCCTTCCAGCCCAAGAACACCGCCGCCTCATATAACCCAGACCGCCCACGCAAACTCCTCATTAGCCAGAAAGAGCTTGAAAAGCTTGAGCAATTAACCTCCAAGCAAGGTTTGACAGCAGTGCCCTTATCATTGTATAATAGTGGACGGAATATCAAACTCAGTTTCGGGATCGCGAAAGGCAAGAAAAAAGCCGACAAGCGCGAGAGTATCAAAGCCCGCGACGTCAAACGAGAGATTGAACGTACCTTGAAGTCACAATAAATATTTCACTTCAGAAAGATGGTCGCCAATCAAGGAACCATCCTGATCCGGAAAGCCCGAACAGTGAAAAACAAGGAGGTACGTGAAATGTCTGACGGAAACCACGGTGGCCACACTTGGCCAGGCTTCAAGCAGTCGCTTGAAGGACCGCCGCCCGGGCACCAAAACAGCCAGGTACCCAAAGACGGCACGTATGTGCCGCTCTATAAGCAAGAGGCAGCGCTCTCCGCCGTCAGGCGCGCAGAGAAAGACCCGCTCGAAAAGAGCTGACCTTAGTGCGGACCCACCATCGAGCAGTCGACGGGTCCGCACCATCTTTCTGAGGTGAAATAAACGAGGAGAGCAATGGACGACCAAAGCAAAATGAGCAACGATGACCTGCGGCGACATCAAGAGCGTATCGCCGCCTCGAAGGGTATGACTGTCGAGGCATACCTCGCAGCCTGCAGGGCGGGCAAATTCGCTGGATTCAATGACCTGCCCACAAGGAGTGCGACATGACTGACAAATCGAAAGGTCTGCGTACGGACTTCTCGGGTGACGCTGTCCGCGATCACGTCCTCTCGCAAACGGCCGGGCTCACTCCGCATGAACGGCCTGGGCACCACACTCCAGATCCGCCATCCGATCGCGATCTCTCGGCAAAAGCCGGAATCGAAGCGGTTCGCCGCTACGACCTCGACGACGGTATCTCGCACACCTGAGACCGTGGGCGGCCTAACCGCCGCCCACCTCCCTACCATTTATTGTGACTGTAATACTTACCACGCTCGTGCGTCATCATAGTGGTGAACGCACGGCGTTCCCTCATTCTGCTCAATCAAGGATTGAACATAGTGAGGGGATGCTAGGCATCGACGGAGTTGCGTCGTCCCCGTGTGCAGTGCAAGTGCTGCTCGAGACACTTTCAAAACTCGAGTACCTGTACGTGCAAAGAATAGCGTACTAAGTCCTTACGCTAACGCGTTTGGATTCGCTCCCGCTGTAGCGTAACTTACGCACGGTACGTTAGAGGCTTCGCCTCTAACGTACCGAGCCGGACGACGCTCGCTTCCCTCATGTCTCATACGGGAAGTCGGGTGAAATAGCCATGAGGCTCTGACTTTTTCTGCCGTTTTCATAAAAAGTTGAATTTCTTAAAACTCGGTAGCTGGTTGTTTTGTCTTCTTTCTAGACCAGTCGCTTAAATTAAAAGGAAGTCTACGCACTGTAGACTCACGGTGATACCAATTCTCGGACTCGGATTCGATTTCCGACATCTCCACGAGTACAAAAATCTGCTCACGCACTAGCGTGGGCGATTTTTGTTCGTGGCGATGTGAGTGAAGTGCCTGCGCACTTCACGAGGATTCGAACGGCCGCAGCGATGTTTTTGCTTCAGAAAAGCAAAAACCGCGAGGCGTGGTCAAGAACACTTAGTAGATTAGGAACGGAGTGAACTAAGATACTTAGTGATTCGTGACTCGATTCCCTACTGCAAATAGTTTTGCTTGCGGGAGAATTGAACTGCCGGAACGATGTGAGCTTGCGAACAAGTGAGGCACCTATCACCTCATAAATATCGGTGATTTGTGATTGCATCACAAACAGATAAAACATAAAACTGTTTATGTTTTATTCCTACGCGAAACCAGCTAGATTGTGAGCGAATGCGAAACAATATAGCTTGGTGGCCGTCAGGATCATTTCCGACATCTCCACCAAAACACAATCACCCATCTGAGTGGTTGTGTTTTGGTAGGTATTTACAAACCGCTATTTTCATTATATTGTTCGACTGGCTTTAGAGGCATATTGCCCATAAGTTCTATTTCAACTCGAAACTCCGCAGGAGAATAACAATGGTAGACCCAGTTAATGGCGTCGACTATCTGGTCGACTACTATTCTGTGTTGGGTGTCGAAAGGGATGCTTCACAGGATGAAATCACAGCTGCTTGGCGAGACAAAGTCAAACAGTGCGTAATGGTTCAATAGCTTGTGAACACCAGCAGTATAGAATTGATACATGTATA
>ERZ724509.363-NODE-363-length-20570-cov-11.851036_pt1 | contig 20570 bp, 20 predicted proteins | sample MGYA00376042_ERZ724509 | MGnify/ENA primary metagenome ERZ724509 (study PRJEB28724, sample SAMN07190887) | wastewater metagenome | isolation source: effluent of sewage treatment plant in Hong Hong | place: USA: Christiansburg, Virginia | collected 2016-03-01 ...
GTCTCACTATACTTCCCATTCAAGACCCTTCTAGGGTCTCTCTGCTAAAACCCCCCTGTTCTACAGGGGGATATTTATTTTATGTTATAGGAATTGATTCTTTTATAAAAATGTTTATAATGTATATATCAGAACATAATATTTTGGAGGTAGTAATGTTTCCTGATTGTGAACTATTGTTTACAGTGCTACATGAAGATATAGCAATGTTATTTCATAAAGATAGAGATAGAGCCTATTGCTCGCTTGAGCGCATTGTTTTGGGTAGAGTTTCAAATCTTGCACATTTTATTCCACATGATGTTAAACTTCTTCGCGAAGGAGAGTTTTTTACACTCGTTCTTCGCGGAATCGCAATACAAAAGGAGGGTGTAGATGTGGATGTCTGGGTTGATATTCTTGCTTGGAATGAAGAACATCAAATTTCTCTCCGAGAAGAATACCGTCCTGATCATTTTTTCAATCTTAGTCCTGACAATGAGAATATACAGAATCGATCACTACGATATTGGCTTGGTATTACTGACTTAGCTCTCGTTTAATAAAAAGGGTGGCATTGCCACCCTTTTCTTCTTTACTTGATTTCTACTATTACTTTGTTTCATTTGTATTACTATCTTCCATCTTTCGGTCTTCTTTCATATCTTTTCTTACCTCTTTCCGAATTTCGACTCGTTTCATCGGTCAAACTTTTTCTCAGCTTGCCTTTACTTCTTCGACTCGGTTCTTTACTTCAGTGTATCGCTCTTTTCGTTCTGCAAGCATCACTTTTGCTTCAGCTTTTTCAGTATCAGACAATAATTCGCCCGCGAGGAGCTTATCAATAATAGCATCGCGCATTTCCCATTTTATCTTCATTTGTTTTGCTTTTTCTTGTTGGAGTTTTTTTCGTTCCTGGAGCCGTTCCATTTTATTTTCTGATCCTGTACCGTTCTTCACTTCAGCACAACGGACTGCGCCTGTATTGGAGTTAGCCTCGTTACAGCGTGGTTTGAGTTTTCCAGATGATGCCTCTGTTCCACTTGTCGTATGAGCTCTTTCCATATTCATAACCTTATCTGTGCGCATTTCACGAGAAGATGGCGCATCCATCATTGCATAAGCTGCGAAGGTGCTTGAGAGTGTCATACCCCCAGCAACAAGTAAAAGAACGCTATATTGTTTCATCATATTGGTATTTTTATTGGTAAAATGTTTTGAAACACAAAGAGATTAGCATATATATAATATTATTGCAAATATTTTTATAATTATGTCAATAAATTTAGAAATTATACAAAGAGAATGTCGTATACAAGCGAAAAGATTGCATTTTTTTTATAAATCTTACTATAGGTTGCAATAGCGATGCTGATGTCAACAAATTTTTCTTTTCATTTCTCGAGAAAGTCCCGAACAGTAGCTTTTTCCCTACTTCTTTGTTTTTCTGCTGTCATGGTTTTTGGATACTGGGTATGATCTCAATTCAACCAACTTCCTGAGGAAATTCGATCACAGTATACGCCTATAAGTTATGGTGTGACTCTTGCTCAATGAGGCATTGATTCTACATGGTCTTATGTTGTTTTGTGAATTCATTTTTTAAAGTGAGAAGTACTTCAACTTGATCAACCTGTATTGCTTGAAACAAGCGTACAAGAAAGTATTCGGGGAGAACAAATTTTCGACACATTGATACAAAATTCACCACAACAAGAAGGTGCTAACTCTATCCCCGATATATCCTCTGATGGCGCTTCTGGATCCGTTATTCCATTCTATAAAGAGATTAGCCTGACCACATGAGCATCCGAATCGGTCCAAAGAGAGATGCTTTTGCAAAAAATTCGAGCACTTGAGCATGAAATTACTTTTTTAGCATCGTTTTATCGAGTGAATCATGATGGAGATATGGTGTTCGATGACGTTACTATTATGCAGTCGTATCATGATATTTTTTCTGAGGAGAATTTGGCAAATGTTTCCTATCAGAATCTCAAAGATTCCTATGATTCCTCCTTTCTTGTATTACAAGAATATCGTGATGAATCAGAGAGATTGCGTAATATTGCACGTATCAAGAGACAAGATCTCGTTCTCTCTGAGAAACAAAAGTGGGTTGACACTACACCGCCATCTGCTCCATTTTTTGATATATATTCACAAATATTTATATCACTTTTGGATCAGAAGATGTATGTCTATGAAGATGGAGACTTGGTGCTCTCAACGTCTATTACAAGTGGTCGCAATAAACATGAAACGGTGACATGAGTTTTTCAAGTCTACAATAAACAAAGAAATAAAATTCTCAGATCTCCTTTTCCAGATGAAAAATATGAACTCTGGGTTGATTACTGGATTGCATTTTATGGTGCCTATGGTATTCATGATGCTTGCAATAAACATAACTGTTGGCGCAAAGAATTCTGAGTATCGAGCTATACTTCAGCAGGCAGTCATGGATGTGTGAATACTCCTTATGAAGCGGTAAAATGGATATATGATTGGGCAAAGATCGGGACGACCGTATACGTGGATTAAGAAAGCGACTTTTTGTATAGCTAGGTTCTACTGTGGGGATCTATTTCAGGTCTAAAATGAAAAAACTGAAGAGATGAGTTTACTTTACTTGTCATTTTTTAGTGTATACTAGCAGTGTAATGCTCTCTATTATTCTTAAAATATATTCTTTTTGAGTATCTACATATATTTTTTCACTTTTCCTCTATGGGTAGCTTTTCACCTCAAGAACTCGCAGTACTTCATGCAAAAACTGCAGTGCTACAAAAAGAATATGGTGCTCGATTTGGTTTTCTTCCGGATGAGAAAATCAAAGAAGAATATATGAGAAAATGAGAGCAACTCATGAAAGGACTCACGAGTGTAAAAATCACCGTATGGCCAGAGATAAGAAAGGGATTTATTGGATTGGTGGATAGATTATCTCCAAAAACAAGAAAGAATATTAATTTCTACGATCTACTTCAATTTACTAATGTCTTCGATGACAATGGTGATGAAATCGGAAGAATACATATGCGTGTGTATGACAATCAACCATATACAAAAGATTTGCGAGCAGTACTTCTTGATTTTCGAAATTCTGACCCAGATGGTTTTGATGCACTTATCCGACACATGGCATGCACGAATGCATACATCGGTGCATGCCATGCACTCGCAGATATCGTCCATGAACAATCGAATTTTGAGGAATATTTGAAAACACTTAAAATGTCAGAACAAGAAATCGCTGCAAAAGAGTTGATTATTAATGGTATATAGATGACTTTCATGGTTCGTACAAAACTTCCCGAGTAAATTATTTTTTACTTCGGGATTTTTTATTATACTATTTTTGTATAATTTTCTTTTCCACTATGATAGTTCGAACAAAGCTTCCTGAGTGAATTTCACTAGAGTATAAGACACCAGGTGCATGTGCTTTTGATATGCCAGTGAGTGAGGAAAAAACCATTGCTCCGGGTGAATATGCACTTGTTGAGACGGGTGTTGTCATCGCAACTCCACCAGGGTATGTCCTTATGCTTGCGCCAAGATCATCTACCTTCAAGAACTTCGGGCTTATGTTTGTGAATAGTTTTGGTATCATTGATCAAGACTATTGTGGTGATAACGATACTATCAAGTGTGCAGTTATTAATATGAAAAAAGAGAGTATTACACTTCAACCAGGCGACAGAATAGCACAAGCTATGTTTGTTCCAGTTGAACGTGCAGAGTTTGAAGTGGTCACATCCATGAATACATCAGATCGTGGCGGGTTTGGTACTACTGGTAAAAGCTAATTTTTCTCTATGAAAATCACTGCTGTACTTGCGATGGATGAGATGTATGGAATTGGAAAGGATGGCTGACTGCCATGGCATATTCCTGAGGATATGAAGCACTTTCGGGAGCTTACGATGGGCAAAGTGGTAGTTATGGGATCTCGTACCTACGAGAGTCTTCCTGTACAATTTCGCCCTCTTCCTGGTCGCACGAATCTGGTATTGAGTAAATATTCTATCGATGGAGTTCAAACATTTGATTCAATCTCTAAACTTCTTGAGTACTGTAAGCAGAAATGATTTGAAGAAGTATTTATTATTGGAGGAGCGATGATATATAACACCTTTTTTCAAGAGTGATTAATCGATCAGGTAGAACTTACGCTCGTCTCTGGTGATTATCACAGTGATACATTCATTACTGATTTTCGATCGAATTATTCCTTAGTATCTTCTCAAGAGCACAGCACCTTTTCATTTCTTACCTATGTCCGAAAATAATGTTACTAAAAATACGATCGTTAGTGCTGAGAGTTCTTATCTTTCGCTCCTTGCTCGTATTCTGGAATCTGGGAATGATCGTATGGATCGTACTGGCACTGGTACAAGAGCGTTATTCGGTGAGACAATGAGATTCGATCTTTCGGAGTGATTTCCTCTTCTAACCACGAAGAAGGTATTCCTGCGTGGTATTATTCATGAGCTTCTCTGGTTCATACGGGGTGAGACGAATATTGAGTCGCTCGTACAGAACAATGTTCATATCTGGGATGAATGGCCATATGCTGTATATCAGAGAGCTGGATGACAACTCTCACAACAAGAATTTATTGAAAAGATCGGAAATGATCAAGAGTTTGCCCGTGAACATGGGTCACTCGGTCCTGTCTATGGGCATCAATGGAGGAATTTTAATTCTGAGTGAGTTGACCAACTTCAAAGTGTGATTGATACTCTGAAGCGTGATCCATATTCACGTCGCATTCTTGTAGTTGCATACAACCCTGCACAGGTAGGGAAGATGCTTCTACCGCCGTGTCATATGATGTTTCAGTTCTTTGTGACGGATGGTAAGCTCTCTTGCCTCATGTATCAAAGATCTGGTGATATGTTTCTCGGCATTCCGTTCAATATTGCGTCGTATTCGCTTCTCACCATGATGATTGCTGAGGTTGTGGGACTTGAATACTGAGAATTTGTCCATGTGATCGGTGATACTCATATATATCATAATCACTTTGATGCCTGCCGTGAGCAACTCTCACGAGATATGAGAACTTTTCCAACTATGAAATTTGCAAGGAAAATCACGGATATCAATGATTTTCAATATGAAGATTTTATTCTCGAGGGTTATGATCCTCATCCAAGTATCAAGGCAGCAGTTGCTGTATAAAAAACATCTCGATATCATCGAGATGTTTTTTTGTTCCTCTTTTTTATCTTAGAATGAGTGATTAACTGATGACAAGGTGAGAATATTGCATTTATCAAAAAAGCATCGTATCATAGATCCGATATTTCCAAATTTATCTTTATGACGGTATCGCCATCACAAAAACTGGATGAGTCTATTCGCTCAGCAGCTTCACCAGTTGTGCCTGCTCATAGTTCCTATTCTCGAACACTTTTTTTCTCATGGCTTCTTTTTGTTCTTGCGCTCGCTGGTAGTGTGGGCCTCTATTTTATGAATTCTTTTCTACAAAAAGATATTGCAGCTATAACGACGAAGAATCAGAACCTCGATGCTGATATTGCAGTTATTCAGCAAGATCACATTGTACAAGGTGCTATGATCTATGAAAAGAATGCAAAGAAGATCGACACTCTCATTGCAGACAATAATCCTGTGCGAATTATGGATCTTGTATCTGCACTTGAGGCACAGTATAGTGTCACTACGAAATGATTTACCTATAATGACGGGCGAGTCTCAACAGTGATCACCGCGACAAATCTCGGTGCACCAGAGGGTGATGCTCTCACTCGCGTTATTGCTTTTATTGCTGCATTCCGCACTCAAGTTTCACCTCTCTCTGATGTTTCTGGTGCGAGCGCAATACCTAATCCAACAGGTGTTCTGAAACTTCAACCTATCTCAAGTGTTGCTGGAAATAATGAAACACGATCATTCTCTGTTGAATTTCTTACTCGATAATTTCCAAGAATATGAATCAAACTACTAAATATCGTGCTTCCTCCCAAGATGTACTCGGAGTATTTCTCTTTCTCATCACTCTTCTTGTTGGATTCTTTGTAACTTATGATTACTTTCAACAGTATATCTGACTCCAGAATACAAAGAGTGAACTTCAGGCAGCCCAAGTGACAAAACAGGCAATGAAGACAGAGCTCACGGCTCTTCAAGATCGCTTGAAGGATGATGCTTTTAAAAAGCAAGTAAGTCGCTATGCCGGATCCTATCGTGAAGATGAATTGCTCGCGAATATTCGAGCGATTGTTGGGACTTCTGCGGAGCTCAAAGATATCAGTATGTCTCGTGGTGCACAAGACCCAAGTGGTCTCTCCCGTGCAAATATGAATGTTTCTTTTCATGTGAATACTGTGACAGATCTTCGTCAGCTTATCAATAATTTGCTCGCATCTGAAGGTGAAAATCGTCGAATTCTTCTCAAGAGCTTCACTATGCCTGAGTGAACTGGTCCATTTGACTTAAGCCTCGCACTCGAAGTGTATTATCTCGATGCAAAATAAATATATTCTATGGCAATCCTTGATTTGAGTGCAATTGCACTTCGTCTCACAACAATAAAAACCCAAGACAAGGCTTTGTTCTATGAACATATTTCTAATTTGGTAGAAGGGGGAGTGACTATTCTTGAGGCGCTTTCATCATTCTCTGACAAGACTGATAATCTTCGTCTCAAGCAAGAAGTACTCACGATTACCGAGTTTGTTCGTTCTGGTGACCCGCTCTCGACGGCCCTCAAGAAACTTCCTCGTATATTTGATCGTGGAGAAATTGCCGTTATTGAAGCGGGTGAACAGTCTGGAACTCTCCAAAGATCTCTCGTCTCTCTTGCTATCGAACTTCGTGAAATGCAGGACATCAAGAACAAAATTAAGGGTGCAATGACCTATCCGATTATGGTATTTGTCGTACTAATCGTCGCTGTTATGGGTGTTATGCTCTATATTGTACCACGACTCATGCCACTCTTTGAATCTACAGGTGCAACACTGCCACTAGTGACGAAGATGCTTATTGTCTGTAGTACTTTTGTTCAAAATTGGTTTTTAGCACTCTTTCTTCTCTGAGCGACAGTAATCGTATTTTTTAAGGTATACTTTGCGAGTTATGAATGAGCTCGAGCAAGAGATCAATTTCTTCTTCGGTTCCCTGTAGTCGGAACACTTCTTCGAAACTATCTTATGGTTCGAATTACAGGAATGTTTTCACTCCTTCTTTCCTCCGGTATCCCCATTGTTCGCACACTCCGACTCACTGGTGAGGCATCTGAAAATGTGGTGAGTGAAGAAATCCTGGAAGATGTTGCAAAGCGAGTCGAGCAAGGTGATCGTATTGCTGAGAGTATTGAGGGTGCTGATCCAGAAAATACTATATTTCCTCGTGATTTTGTACAATTGGTCGCTGCTGGTGAGAGAACATCCACTATCAATAAAGTTGCTGAACGCTCCAGCACTCAGTACAAACGAGAGGTGGATATGTCGGTGCAAATGCTTGTAAAATTTGTTGAGCCACTTGCTATCATCTTTGCATCGGTATTTGTACTTTGGTTTGCGATTGCCATATTTGCAGCTATTATTCAGATCACTCAAAGCGTTGGTGGGTAATTCTTCTTCTATGTTTTCTTCTGGTTCTCGTTCCCAATTCACACTCTCATCATCTCGAAGTGGGTTTACTCTTATCGAGATGATGATTGTTATTGCTATTATTGCGATTCTCGCCACACTTGCTGCTGCTCCTTATAATTATTTCAGTGACAAGCAGAGGGTTCGCACACAGGTTGCACGGTTTGAACAACTGGTATCTCAGGCAAAGAGTGAGGCAAGTAATGGATTTCTTATTGGAACAGTTGGCAATGAAGAGACGGCAAGTACGGCAATTGAGATTAACCCGAATGGTGGAATCATAGCCCCAACGGTGAACTATATTCGATATCGCCCGTCATCATGAAGCTATAGTTGTCCTGTATCGACAGGTAGTTGTACCACGGTTCCGGTTACTTTGGTTGATCAGAGAATCCGAATTAAAGAAATTGGTGGAACTTCTGCTACTTCGTCCACTTGATATATCTTCTTTGAAGCACCGAATGGATCAGGTTCTCAAACATTTTCTTGAGCTGTTAAATCTGATATAGCTCTCTTGATTCAACTTGGTGAAGACCCAACGTTGACAAAAACCGTTATTCTCTCCCCTCGATAATTATGTATTTTTCTAATACTCGCTCTTCTCTCTCATCCAATCAATGATTTACTCTTATTGAGCTGATTATTGCGATGGCGGTTTTTAGTATTGGACTCGTTGGGGCTTATATGATGCTGGAGCGTTCCAATTTTCTCTCAGTATCGAGTCAGGATGAGATCATTGCCTATAACTTGATGCGATCAGATATTGAAGAAGTTAAGAATATGCGTGATACGAATTGGGTCGCATTGAGAGCTTGGAGTGGGAGTAATACTGATTTATTAAATCCTGAATATCTAAGTAATTGAAAAGATTATATTCTCAAAGAGGAATTTGATTTAACTGATAATCAATTCAAACTAAAGGTGATCGAAAAAATTCCTAGTACAGATGATAAACTTTGTCGTGAAGCAAATACCCCACGATATAGCTATTGTGACAGTACTACTTACAAAACTCCTACAAAATTTCGAAAGATTCTGAAAGTAGAAACTATCAAAGATGATGTTAATGGTCTCGGTAATATGCCCGATACACTCAAAATTACTTCGATTGTGTCGACAGAAATTCCGAAGAGAACCTACACTCTCTCAACGCTTATAACCGATTGGAAACGCTAATTATGTCTCTTTTCTCATCCCGTTCTCATACTTCAGTTGCTTCTTCACGAGGTTGATTTACTCTCATCGAGCTTATGATCTCGATATCTATCTTCAGTCTCATGATGTTGTCGGCTTTTGAGGTGTATGCTCAGGTTATGACTCTCTCTCGTAAACTTGAGGTGCAGCGTGAGGTACAAGAAAGTGCTCGTGCTATTACTGAGGCGATAGCAAAGGATGTCAGGGAGAAGGGATTTGTGATTTCTGATCATACAAAACTTTATCAAACTTGAGCACAGCTGATTATTCAATCTGGTGCGATCATATGATTCTGATCTTCTTTTGATGTTGGTTATTTTCTGAAAGAAAAAGATGTATCGGGTCCTTGATTCGCTAGTTGTTCAGATATAGATACAGGTAATTGTATTCTTACAAAAGTTAGTGCGGATAATACCAAAAGATCACTTGTTTCTGACCGTGTACGAGTTACATCACTCACATTTGAAGAAATGGGGGAGAATGTCGGTGGCGCTGGTGGGATTGGTGGTGGTATCAATGTAGGTATATCGACACTTCCGAAGGTGCGGCTCCTTATGACGCTCGAGGCTCGGCCTGGAAGTGGTCTATCTCAAGAACTGATTGAGAGTACCAAACTCCATATCGACACCGTATTTAGCACGAAGATGTATAAAGCCGACTAATATGACATCATCTCTTTTTTCATCACGATCGCGTTCTCTTCAGGAAGACAAAAAATGATTTGTTGCTATTATTGTCGTTCTTCTGATTGGGTTTTTGACGGTTGTTACAGCAAGTCTCTTATGGCTCTTTGTCGAAGAAAATAAAATCACTCGCACCCTCTCATCGGGTATTGCAACACAGTATGGGTCTGAGTGAGCACTCGAATATGCTCTCCTCAAGAAGAAACATCATGATCATGGATTTGAGGATAGCCTCAAGCGAGATGAGATGTGTGGTATTTCTACTGCTTTACGTAGTGATTCTTGAAGTATTGATATTATGAGTAATTCACTCAAGATAGGTTATACCATGAAATCACAAGAGACGAGCTATACTGGTACAATTGTCGGTGGTGGATATGAAATCATTCCACTCTATACTGATTCTGGGGATAATTCATCTATTCCTAGCTGTCCGTGATTAAAAAAAATCTCTGGATCATCTGGCCAACCGTTTACAAAGAATTTCAAGCTTGATCTTATAATTCCATCTGCATCAACTGCATCAGTATGAGCATTATCATGGAATATTCTTGTAAGCAGTGGATCTGAAACTATTGGTCTTGCTGGTACGGGAGAGATCGCCGGGTCATCTTCTTCGGGTGCTCTTCGTATCCTCAATGGAACGATCTGAGAACAATATGTAAAGGATAATCCTGACACTATATCAAACTTTCTTTCAGGTGGGACATTCACATATACAAAACCATTCCTTGTTCTGTTTAATAATCAATCGGACGATATAGAATATAATCTCACTTCCACACCTGTCGGATCAGCTCCAGCTATTTCTTTCTCTTCACCAAAACCTTGTATTTATGCTACAGCAGAAGTAGGGAAGGGTTCCAATGCACGAGGTCAGTTCTACAAATTCTGTCAGAATAATTCAGATCTCCTCGATGGACTTAAATACAGTGTGTTTAGTAAATAAACCTCGCCATAGCGAGGTTTATTTTGATTGATGTGCCTCCTTAAGTTTTTTTTCAAATTGTTTTATGTTTAAATCGTACATCATTTGTATTCATTTTTTATGCCTATAGATAATTTCACCTTCACATTTTACCGTGTAAGAAAACTCCGTATCAAGAAACTTGAGAAAATCTTCCTGTGATTTATATCACATTATTTGTAGTATGTTTATATATTCTTTGATTTTGGATCATCGAGTAAGAATATATATGTTTTGACCTAACACATGTTCATATCATATTTCTACCAAACTAAAGTATGTTCATTTTATATCAGCATACCAAACAAAGTTGATAAGATCATACATATTTGAATGATCAACACATTCTTTTAATCGAGGAATACTTTCCATAAATTGAATTTTTTCAATGCATAGATATGTAGTATTAACTCTATCAAAAAGATATGTTTCTATGTCATTTGTAATTATATACTCAATGGGTTGTTTTACACCATGTAGTGATAAAAAATTACAAATTGTCTTCAGTTGTTCAAAACGACCATAACGTTTTCTAAGGGCAAATTTAAAACTCGCTGTTGGCATGCTTGGTGAGAATTCTTTATAGCTTGATAAAAGCCTAAAAACATCAGCAAATGCTTCTTTATGATTTATTTTTTCATAATTCAATAGAAAAAGAGATAATTCACTTTCAATTCAATGAATGAATGGTTCGATATCTTCGACTCAAAAATTTTGAAGTATTTCTAGCAAATCTTCGGCACAAATGTTTTTTTCAAGTAAAATTTTCTCTATTTTTAAAGGGAATATGCTTTGTTTAATCATGGTATTGTTTTATTTATAGGACCGACGTTCTTATTTTACTCCCGCTAATTTCACCACTTCCTTCATAATTTCATCGAGTCGTTCATTCATAATCTTTGCTCCTTGTTGGAGTTTTTGTTCGACGAGTTCTGGATTTTTAAGGATTTTTTCTCGATTTTCACGGTATGGCCGGAGGTATTCTGTGAGTATCTCGAGTAGCTCGAGTTTTGCATGACCATATCCGTATCCTGCATCCGGTGTGAGATATTTCGCTCGGATAGCTTCTCGTCGTTCTGGCGTTGCGAATACACTGATGAGTGCGAATACATTGCAGGTATCAGGGTTTTTGATATCGTCCATGCCGAGCGAATCCGTCACGATCGACATGATACGTTTCTTGAGAGTTTTTTCATCGTCAAATAACCCTATGAAATTGCCATAGCTCTTGCTCATCTTTCTCCCATCAATTCCGGGGAGCGTTGCGAGTCACTCGGTCACGATTGCTTTTGGTTCGATAAAAAGATCACAATTATAGGTCTTGTTGAAACTGCGCGCAATATCGCGAGTCATCTCAAGGTGTTGCACTTGATCTTTGCCCACAGGGACAGCATCAATTCCATATCCGAGAATGTCAGCTGCCATGAGAATAGGGTAGTTGAAGACTCACATGTTAATGGAGCTTAAATGTTGTTCCTTCATTTTCCTGAGTTCTATCTCTAAACTATTTAGCTCTCATTTAATGTGTTTTAATTTCTCTTGATAAACTTCTTTTGCTTCATCTTTTGTGATCGGTCAATCAATTGTTAAAGGTGGAACATACATATATTTCCAATCTTCGAATGCATTAATTTTTCATTGAATATATGCTATTTCTTGCTCTTTCTGATGAATTCTATCTTCACTATCCTTGAAGCTATGAGCACGAAGCATGAGAGAATACGGTGTCACATTTGTGAGTATCCACATGAGCTTGGTGATGTTGTGGATATCTGATTGTCTGAATATCTTGGTCTCTGTATCGAGTCCATAGATAGCAAAATATTCAACAGCGAGTTCGAATGATTGTTCTCTCAATGTATCACCATTAGTAACACTGGTGAGCGCATGAAGATCAGCAATAAATATCGCTGAGTCAGTTCATTGTGATGCCTGATAGGCTGGAAAAACTGCTCACATAAAATTCCCGAGGTGCATGGATTCACCCGTTGGCTTTACGCCGGTCATTATTTTTTTCATACTTCAAATATTTGTCTCATACTATCTATATTTCTTTTTTTTCCAGTATTTTCTTATTGTCTTTCTCGCTATCTAGGAAAAATATCTTCGATACTTGCATTTTCTCCTTTTTCAATATAATCTGTCCATTGTTTTCAAAAAAATCGATATGTCATTCGCACCAAAGAAAAAAGCATCCAAAGTTCAAACTCGCAAACGTCATGGTAAATGGCTTTTTGAGAAATCTCGCAAGATCGCAAATGGTATTGTTCTTCAATACGATGCAGATGGTAATGCAACAGGACTTGCACACTTTGCATCTCCTCTCACTGGCCAATACAAGGGTCGTGATATCATCACTGTAAAGACTGCAGCAAGCAAGATCCGCACCGTTCGGGCGTAATTTGTTTTTTGCAAAAGGGGCTTTTGCCCTTTTTTTCTCTCTGTATTCCCTTTTGGCACGATAGCCTTCTCCATCCGTATGTCAAAAGTTACTCGTCGAGAGTGCCGAGAGGTACTCTTTCAATGTTTATACAGCGCCGCCTTCAATCGTGATGAATCTCTCGATACTTTTTTGCATACCTTTTTTCATAGTCCCAGATTTATCACTCTCCTCTCTGATAGTTATTTCCTGGAAATGTATAGTGGCGTACGCGCAAAAAGTAGTGAACTCTCGAGATTGATAGCACACTTTGCTCCGAAATTTGAACTTCCTCTTATTTCTATTGCAAATCTCCTCTCGGTCTATATTGCATCCTATGAGATGTTATATCTCTCTCCAGAGTTACGCCCTGATACGCGCATTAGCATCAATGAGGGTATCGGTCTTTCAAAGACTTTCTGTGATGAGAGTAACAAGCGCCTCACCAATGGTGTACTTCACTCGATTAGTGCTGACCTCGATGCATCACGAGCAATCGCACTCAATGCAACTATTACCACTCGAGATATCTATAGTGAGGACTTGGTAGCTGATAGTGCACAGATCGCATCTGTACGTCTTGAGGATGCCTTCTTGGCGCCAACACAAAAGCAGTTGGATCGTGCTTCGAGACGAACATTTGATATTGATTCTCTGAGTGTCACACAAAACATTCGCCAATCACAAAAAAATGTTTAATATGAACCAAAATCTGGTTCTTTTTTATGTCTCGATTCACATCTCTCGATCATCTCGTCCAAGTATCTGATGTTCTCTCACAGCTTCAGCTTTCTCACTATCGTAGTGAGTTATTTGCTCAGGCTTTTTTTCATCGCTCTGCACTCAATGAATATGAATTTCTCGTATCTTCGAATGAACGACTTGAATTTCTCGGAGATGCAGTACTTGAACTCATCACAACAGAATACTTGTATAGCCTCTATCCAGAAAAGAATGAAGGAGATCTCACGGATCTCCGGTCTGCTCTGGTACGTGGAAATAACCTTGCTCTTGTTGCTGCGAGTATAGGACTTGGGAGTGCTATCGTTGTGTCAGCTGGCGAAGAGAAGAATAAAGGTCGCGAAAATCCATATATTCTTGCGAATGTACTCGAAGCATTCATAGCGAGTCTCTATCTTGCAGGTGGTATCGATGTTACTCGGGATTTCATAGCCAAACATATTTTCTCAACACTGCCTCAGATCCTTGAAGAGTCTCGTCATATTGACCCAAAATCGCATCTACAGGAACTCACACAAGAGCATTTTGGCTGTCTTCCAGAATATGTCCTCACGGCAGAATCTGGTCCAGATCATGATCATATTTATGAGATGAATATTGTATTGATGGGAAAGGTGATTGGACAGGGTTCATCTTCATCCAAGCGAAAGGCGCAGCAAGAGGCAGCAAAAGATGCTCTCTCAAAAAAGAGTGAGTGGATGAAGGAAAAGCCATAGAAAAAACCCCCATCGTATGAAATCGAAGGGGTTGTAAAACGTCTTGCGACGCAGGGCAGAATAATCCAATCCTGACCTGAATCCTTACCTGATTTGGGCAAGAACAAGAGTATTATTGCATATAATAATTTATTTGTCAAATAAATTGAATATGAGTTTTTAAAGGGTAGTATTTTTCCTGGACTGTAGACAGATTAAAACTAGCGATTTGCTAGTTTTTTATATATCTTTTCTGATAAATAAGTTGGTTTGCATTGACTGTATAACCTACGCTCAAGCTGAGCTTTTGTTTGTATCTTAGAAATATGTATGTCTTTGTCTATTGTTTTATCTTCTTAATTGCCGTGTAATATAAAAGTATCTCTATTATTTTGAATAAATTGTAGTATTCGTCTACATAGATTGTTGCAATCTTCTCGATAATATGACACAATAAAAGTGAATAATATTTTTATCACTATGAAAAACATTGTACAAATATCCCTTGCTACCATTGCTGGTGTTGCAATAGGAGTCATATCTACCTTCTCACTCTTCGCGACAGATGTGATTAGCTTTCCTGATACTATGCCAGATGGTGAAGCATCCGGTGGAGTATTTACACAAAATTTTGAGAAAATTTTCACTTCTTGCGCATGAAGCGGTCTCGCTCTTGGATATTCAGGGACGACAAAAACATTGGAGTGTATAACTATGGCGGATCTGCGAAAACTACTCTTAAGTGGATCTATTGCAGAAGTAGGATGAAAGGCTTGTCGACCTGAATTAAATGAATTTCTCGTGGGGTTCAGTTCAACTGGTGCTCTCATGTGCCAACAGTACTAGAAAATTTCTCATATACGTTGTATGAACCAAAAAATTATTCCGAAAATACTCATTATTCTCTGCATTCTGCTTGGAAATATTCAAGCAGCTTTTGCAGTTAACATTGAAACCCCAACAAATATATCAATCTCGGAGGCAAGTATTGATATGAACGAATTAAAGCCAGCGCTTCTTTTTGGACAAACATTTAATTCGTGTGGATCTGACTCAATTTTTTTAGGATATGAATCAACCGGTAGCCACGCAATCAAATGTAAACCGATAGCAGACATCAAGAATGAACTTGATCTTGGTTTTTATCCGGCAGACTGTATCGATGGACAGACAGCATTCGGTATCACAAATGACAACCGATTTCTCAATTGTGCTAATGTTCGTGTTGCACCATGTGGGCTCAGAGATAGTGATCTTGTTGAACTGAACAATCTCCGTCTTACTCCCCAATACTATTCTCAATGATACACTTACAGAACTATTGACTCTCCAAATCTAAAATCTGCATACTATAGCTCTGCTGCCAGAACGGCCGAAGACTGGTGCAATACAACGGAACTCTATCTCGCAAACAAGAATATGGCGACAGTTCCCAATGCTGTCGCGAAACTCAGAAAACTCACTCTTCTCGATGTTCAGAGTAATCAACTTACATGACTTCCAGAAAAAATAGGCAATCTCACACAACTCAAAAATATTTATCTTATCAATAATCGGCTTACTTCTCTTCCTGAGAGTTTTAGTAACCTCAAGCTCCTTTCTGGTCGTCTTGATCTCAGTAATAATCGTCTCACAAGTCTTCCATCACAAATCGGAAATCTTCAGAATATAACATCACTCAATCTCAGCAGGAATAATACTCTAACATATTATTACTACAATGATCAATACTACTATGATACATGTCCAGCATATGGAACTCTCAAAACACTACCAGAAAGCTTTGGAAACCTCATGAATCTCACCAGTTTTGATGCTTCATGTAGTGGTCTTGAGTCACTTCCAGAGAGTTTTGGAAACCTGACAAAATTAAGTGACCTCAAACTTCGAAGTAATAATCTTACAACACTTCCAGAGAGTTTTGGAAATCTTTCATCACTCTCATGATCACTTGTTATAACTAATAATAAACTCGTGAGTCTCCCGAATAGCTTTGGAAATCTCACTGGTCTCACACAGATCAATCTCAATAAGAATAAATTATCAACTATTCCTGCAAGTTTCTCAAAACTCAAAAAAATAGTCAATCTTGATCTGAGTCAAAATTTGATCACGTCTCTTCCATCTGGGCTCGGTGGTCTTAGTAGTGAGGCTGTTACATGAACTGTGTGTAATTATGTTTATGATTATTATTGGGGCTATTGATACAATGTATGTACCACTACATATTTTACGATCAACTTGAATAATAATCTCCTCACGGGATTACCAAGTGATTTTGATTCACTCTGAAATCTCGCAAGCCTCTCAATCGGTGCGAATAAATTAAACTCACTACCAACAAACTTTGGAAAACTAAAACAACTGCAAACACTCAATCTCACCAACAATCTCCTTGAAACACTTCCAGACTCATTTGGATGACTTGAAAAACTGAGTTCTCTCACACTCAGCCTCAACAAACTCAAATCATTACCAGAGAGTTTTGGAGACCTTGCAGCACTTACATCGGCAGATCTTCAACAAAACCAACTTCCATGACTTCCAGAAAGCTTTGGGAAATTATCATCTCTCAGCAATCTTCAATTACAACAAAATCAACTTAATTCGCTTCCAGAGAGTTTTGGGGATCTGAAAAAACTCTCAACCTTCAATGTATCAAGCAATAAACTCAAATCATTGCCGGAAAGCTTTTCAAAACTCACGAAACTCGGTAATTTCGATGCAACATCAAATACAATCGAATCATTGCCAGAGAGTTTTGGAAATATTGGCAACAGTTTGACAATACTCAATCTGAGCTTTAATCAATTAAAGAATCTTCCTACGAGTATTGGTAATCTCAGAGCACTCACCGAGCTTATGCTGAGAGATAATCAATTAAAACAACTGCCAGATGAAATCACGAACATCGGAACTCTTAGGAATCTCATGCTGGACAACAACAAACTTGAAACACTTCCAGATAATCTTCAGAGATTTACACAACTTACGAAATTGTTTATCAATAATAACCAGCTCATTGGATTACCCAAATCCTTTGGTGATCTTCCTGTTATAAGTAGTATCGGACTTTCTAATAACAAACTTGAAACACTCCCAGAAACTATTGGAAAACTTTCCGCAAAGCTATCTAATTTTGCGCTATGAGGTAACAACAAACTTCGGACACTCGCATACAATTGGGAACAAGGAACATACGTGACGTATAGCTCAAACAACGAAGATAATATCACATCAGAATGATCTCCGGTAAAGATCTCTCATACTTACTATGGGCCAATCATTATTGAAGTTGGGCTCCTGGCTTGTGATCTCAAAAAATCAGAAGTAAAGACACTCAATGATCTCACAGGAGAGAATAAAAATGCAAGTGAATGGTGTACGGGTACAGCAGCTATCAATCTCAGCAACAAATGACTCACGAATGCAAGCATTCCATCATGACTTTTGAAGCTTCGCTGAGTAAAAAATCTTGACCTCTCTTATAATCAACTTACATCATATATCAGCCTCAATACTGTCATAGATTTGAATTTATCGCATAATAAAATCTCTTCCTTCAGGATCTTTGTGAATGATATGTATGCGAGAAATTGTCCGTATATACCAAATAAAGTTGATCTTTCTTATAATGAATTACAGCGTTTTGTTTGATGGATAAATTCTTATGGAAATGTGTGTTATAATAGTCCTGGATGGTTAAATCTCTCTAATAATCAAATTCAAGCTATTGAACTTGAATCATGAAAAGGTTGAAGTGTAACCACATGAGATTAGTGGTATGCCACTACTACTAATCTTCCTGCAAGTACTACATATCTTGATTATTCGAATAATGTTATCAAACAAATAGCTGATGCCTTCACAGGACACACGAACCTTCAAAGTCTTAAGCTCTCAGGAAATACAAGTCTTGGAGATCTTAATCAAGACTTCATTAATGGAAGTGGATCGATTATTGCATTCAAAGACAACATCACACCAACCGATAAAACCGTAACCATCAAATCATTCAGTGATACAACTCCTATTAAGATTGAGGTAGCAACATCGTATGCGAATGAGTGTGGAATTCTTGAAAGTGAAGTTCCAGAATTAAATACAACCGTAAGATGAAATTATTCAGCGAGACAACTATGTAATCTAACATCTGTATATTATTTACGGCCAACGAATGGAATTATTCCGGAGAGTTTTGGAAAACTCAAGAATCTTGAAACAATTAATGCAAATATACCTTGATGGTACTATTATGGTAACGTAAAAAAACTTCCAGAAAGTATGGGAAATCTTGCAAAGCTAAAATATCTTGATTTAAGAAATCAATATCTTTCAGGAGCGCTCCCAGAAAGTATGGGAAATCTCGTGAATCTTGAAACATTCTATATTGATAATTGATTCGGCGATGGTGGTTGACGGAATAAAGTAACACAGTTACCAGCCAATATAGGTAACTGGGGGAAACTTCGCAATATTGGAATCAATGGAAATGCGCTTATGAGTCTGCCAGAAAGCTTTGGTCAACTTACACTCCTCACGAATCTTAATCTAAGTCAAAATCAGCTTACAAGTCTGCCAGAAAGTTTTGGAAACCTCACAAACATAACAAGTTTGAGTCTTGATCAGAATCCACTCACAAGCTTGCCAACAAGTTTTGGAAATCTTGGAAATTTGCAAACTCTTGTCTTGAATTATACACCTCTCAAGACACTCCCTGAAAGCTTCGGTTGATTGACAAGTTTATTGACACTTCAGGCATGGTATACATGACTCGAATCCCTTCCAAGCACTTTTGGTAATCTTACCAATCTCCAGCAAGCATATTTTTGAAATAGCAACCTCACATCACTTCCAAATGGATTCTCATGACTCAAGAATCTTACGACACTCAACGTAGCTTCCAATAAGATCACAAAGTTACCAGATGATTTTGGTCTTCCAAAATTAGGCTCTCTCTATGCATCGAATAATCAATTCACAACCGTTCCTGATAGCTTTACGGGCATGACGAGCCTCACTAGTGCTGATTTCAGTAATGGAATGATAACAAATCTTGGTAAATTCCTTCCGCCAGCACAGTGATGTTATTATTGGTATGGCTACTACTGTGGCAACAAATCTATCAATCTCAAAAACAATAAAATCACTCAATTACCGGATAATATTGGCGATATGGGTATTGCGACTATCGAGTTACAATACAACGAGCTTACCAGTCTTCCAGAAAGCTACGGAAACATAGGAGGTTATTATGCTTATAACAATGGAACTCTAGATATTAGTCATAACAGACTCGCCAAACTTCCTGATTCGATCTACAAGTTCAACGTACGGGAGATGGACCTTAGCTACAACCAACTTACCAAACTTCCAGATACGATCGGTAATATTACGAACCTTCAAAAACTCGTGCTCTATACGAATCAACTCACTTATCTTCCGAGTAGTTTTGGATCGCTTAGCAAGTTAACATTTCTCGATCTCTACTCGAACAAGCTTGGCACACTCCCTGAGAGCTTCGGGAGTCTCACAGGTATAACCTCACTCGATCTCGGTGCAAATCAAATTAGTAGTCTACCAAACTCTATAGGTAATCTCAAACAACTCAGATCACTGGAGCTACATCAGAACAAACTCACCGAGCTACCAGCAGGAATAGGACAAATGAGTCAACTTGTGACGATCAGAGCATCCAACAATCTCCTCACAAAACTTCCGACAGAGCTTGAGCAGATCGGGACATTGACAGAGTTGAACCTTAAAGGAAATGCTTCACTCACAAAGCTACCGAATAATTTTGCGAGTCTATCAAGTCGAGTCAATAGTCTCAATCTTATCGATACAGGACTCTGAACTCTTGCTCGTGAATTCAATCCATACTCAAACCAACCATTCTCCGAACCAAATATCACCCAAGATGGGAAGAGAATAACCATCCAATGAGATGGAAATGGTATACTTACAATAAAATCAGAGTAACAAAGAATGTGGAAATTTTTCCACATTCTTTGTTTTTGTGTACAATTTCACATAAATGTATCTTTGATTTTCTATGTTTATCATGATCAACGACACTTTTGATTGCCAATTCTGCGGTCAAAGTGTATCTCGCCATCCGCAATGATCTGCACGTAATCATTGTCCATATTGTCTCTCGTCGCTGCATGTCGACCTGGAATTTCCTGGTGATCGAGCAAGTGATTGTAGCTGAGAAATGCGAGCTATTGGACTCGAATCTCACTCCAAGAAATGATGGATGAT